>Ga0207761_1000251_pt1 | contig 18628 bp, 20 predicted proteins | sample LuqExpMetageno34_FD_187792 | JGI IMG/M metagenome (GOLD analysis project Ga0207761, IMG submission 187792) | Tropical forest soil microbial communities from Luquillo Experimental Forest, Puerto Rico - Sample 34 (SPAdes) | ecosystem: Environmental > Terrestrial > Soil > Tropical forest ... | reverse complement strand
CGTAGAGCACAGCCAGGCCCGGGATGCTCATCAACCCCACGAAGGTGGCGGCCGTGATCTGCCACGTGTTGTCGGCAGGATTGAGCCAACTCGGATAGGGAACGGGAACCGTTGCCCCTAACAGATGGATCACGAACGCTCTCCTCGCACTCGTCGCCTTGCCCGACGCTCCACCCTGTGCGCACTGCGCTTCAGAACTCCGGGTACGGCAAGCCAATTCGGACGGTGTCTCCCGCCGGTGCAAAGGATGCAAGCAAGGAGTTTCCACATCGTCACCACCGTGTTTCGGGCGCGTTAATCCACCCGATCGACGATGTCCCGCGCTGCGCCGCCCGGTACCATCGGCGCTTCGCCGACCATGCCGTTCACGTCCTCGCCGCAGTCGACCGCCTCGCCGGAACAACCACTCTCGAAACTGCGGGGTGCCGGCGCGGCCGTCGACGCACGAGCGGCGGGTCGGGTCCTTCTCGGCGTCGTGCTCGTCACGCTCGCCGTCCTGGTGGTCGTCTTCACGGTCGTCGGCGTCCACAAGAACGCGCAGATCGACGAGTTGCGCACCCTGGGTGTCCCCGTCACCTACACGGTGGACTCGTGTCTCGGCCTGCTTGGAGGCAGCGGGAGCAACGGCGCCGGCTATGCCTGCACCGGGTCCTACGCGCTCGGCGCCCACCACTACCGCGAACCCCTGCCGGGCAACGCCCACTACGAACCGGGCGCCACCGTGCCGGCGGTGGCCGTACCCGGCGATCCGACGCTGGTCTCGACGGCCGAGATCGTGCGGACCGATCGCACCTCTGCGCGCGTCTACATCCTCCCGGGGGTGCTGTTCGCCGTCCTCGTCGTGCTGCTCGCCCTGATCGTCGTGCGGTCGCGGTGGTGGGGCCGAGACCGAACTCAGGCCGGGGCTACGTAGGCGGCGTGTAGCGCTTGCTCGGGCGCGGGCGCGCGCCGGTGCCTGCGGTCATGCGCCGGGCCGAAGCCGTACTGCCGCCTTGGGCCCGCTTGAGAGCCTGCTGCAGGCGGTAGGACCGCACCAGGTACCACGAACCGGCCAAGAGGAAGGGGATGCCGAAGCCCCAGTAGTGGAGGTTGAACACCGCCAGGCCGTAGAGCGCCATCGTGATGCCGAGGAACAGCCGCTTGCGCCACCAGGCGGTGGCGAGCATCAGGACGGACAGGCCGAGAATGACGTAGGTCAGCTCGTCGTAGACCGCCAGGCTCTGGTGGTGGGTCTTGGCATAGTCGATGGACGCCGAGCTGATGGCGATCCCGATGACCGCGGCGAGCGGCGCCGCAATCAGCCCGATGGCGCGCTCCTTGTCGTCGGCCGTGCGGATGCTGGCCTCGATCTCCTCGGCTGAGCGCTCGTCGGGCTTCGTCTCCCGGGCGTCGTCGTCGGGCGGGCGCACCAGGGCGAACTTGACGCGCTCCCACCACGTCATCGCCGGCACGCCGGATCCCTCGGGGGTGCTGCCGGCCGGGTTCGAGGGCACCGAGAGATGGTACAGCCCGACTTTCGGGATCACGTTTCCGGAGCGTGAAATCACGCCGGATGTGCCGGCGTGGCACGGTCACTAACGTGCGGAACGGGCAGGCAGCCTGGCCGATCGGGAGGAGCCCGGAGATGAAGCTCGTGGTGGCCGTCGTGAAGCCGTTCAAGCTCGACGACGTGAAGAACGTGCTGAAGAACCTCGGGATCCAGGGCATGACGCTCACCGAGGCCCAGGGCTTCGGGCGCCAACGAGGGCACACCGAGGTCTACCGCGGCGCGGAGTATGAGGTGGACTTCGTGCCGAAACTGCGGATCGAGGTGCTCGTCGACGACGACCAGGCGGAGGAGGTCGTCGACGCCATCGTCTCGTCGGCGTCGACGGGAAAGATCGGCGACGGCAAGGTCTGGGTCGTCCCGGCCGAGACGGTCGTACGCGTGCGCACCGGCGAGCGCGGCGCGGACGCCGTGTAACGGAGGTAGCGGGGGAGGCGTGCGGCACCGATCGGCGGGCCACCGTGGCAGCGGCGGGCGCGGAGCGGCCGCTCCCAACAGGCATGTTGCGGGAGGCAAGGGATAGGGTTTCGGGCCATGAGCCATCCCGACCTCGACCTCTCGAAGATCTGGCTGTTCTCCACCTCGTCGTCCAAGGACCTCCGCACGATCCGGCGCGCGCTCGAAGAGGTGACGGTGCCGCCGGGGCGGATCTTGTGCGAGCAGGGCACGATCGGGCGTGAGTTCTTCCTCATCGTGAAGGGCGAGGCCTCCGTGCGGCGCAACAACCGCAAGGTGGCGACGCTCGGCCCCGGCCAGTACTTCGGCGAGCTCGCGTTGCTCGACCGCCGGCCCCGTTCGGCCAGCGTCCTCTCCGACACCGACATGGACCTGCTCGTGCTGGGCCAGCGCCAATTCAACGGCGTGCTCGACTCGGTGCCCGCGCTGTCGCGCAAGATGCTGGCGGCCATGGCGACCCGTCTCCGCGAGGCGGACGAGCGCGCGCTGGGCAGCATCTGACCCAGCCGGCGTCGGGCCAGGAGGCGGCCTGTCCAGGCTCAGAATCGTGGTTCGACGTGCGCGCCCGTGATGCACCCGGGTGCGGTGGCCGGAACCAGCTCTTCGTCCTCCGGGCCGAAGGCGGCAAGCACGACCTTTTGGCAGCAGGGGAAGAGCCAGAACGAGTGCGAGTCCTCGCCTTCGCGCAGGTCCCCCAAGCGGACCGCACGCGACGGGTGGTACGAGCAGGTCGGCGTCGCCGTGAGCCCCGTGACCTCGAATTGCCGTCGACAGCGGGTACACCAGGCGAGCGGGATGCCCCGCCGGAGGGTCCGGTTGAGGAAGGCGGCGTCTTGCTGCGCGTGCCTCATCCTCCAGCAAAAGCGGACGGGAACGGTGACGCGCCCGCCGGCAGTCGTGAGCACAACGACCCCGACGGGGACGCTGAGGAGAAAGGCCTGCACGTCCTCCCAGTCCAACCGGCGGGTGCTCCAGAGCTTCCGGATCGCAATGCCGTGTTCGTCCGCCTTGGAACCGACGAAGGCAAAGGCCAGGAAGAGGACCGGGACGCAGGCGTACAAGAAGACGGCCCAGCCGACCTGGGCCCGATACGAGGTGTCCTGGAGCGGGTCACTGGTGACACCGAGGACGAGCAGGACGGTCGGCAGCACGACCAGGAGCGGCGACACGCAGAGGGCGAGCCACCAGAATCCACCTGACAGCAGGACGCGCCCGGAGAGGAGCCGTTGGACCTCGCCTTGATGGATCGCCGCGGGGTCGGGTCGTTCCAACGCCAGGCTGTCGGGAGGGCCGGCGAGGACAGGATCGGCGTCGGCGGTGCCGCGAGGGCGGGGCTTCATGCCGAAGATCGCATTCGCCCGTTCCGCCGCGTCCGCTGCCTGCTGCAGCGTCATGTAGTGCCAGCGGCTCGGGATCCGCACCTTGTCGGGACCCCACTGCACCACCCAGAGACCCGCGTGGCCACCGACCCGGCCCTCGAACCAGTTGATGCACTCCCACGGGATGCGGGTGACCGCGAATCCCGAGGTCTTCACGATCCCATCCGCCGTCACGACGGTGCCGGAACGGCCGACGGGCACGGCGATCGCGATGCCACCGAGGAACAGCACGATGGCCCAGACCACCTGGGCGGTGCGCGACGTGTCGTCGGGCGACCATGCCGCGAGGGTGAGCAGCAGGACCGGGAGCGCGAGGCAGAAACAGAAGAGGACGGCCGCCAAGACCCGGAATCGGAGGGTCGCGGTCATGCGGCCTGTCAGGAGGGCCAGGACCTCGGGATCGCATTCGACGTCCTCGGGCACGGCGATGCGGGCGTCGCCGGTTCGGGCGGTGCGCCGACTGGCGTCGACCGAGGGCCAGCGCCCCGAGTGGAGTTCGTCGCGGCCGAGCACGCGCATCGGAGTCATTGCCGGAGTGTGGCTGGTCGCGGTCAGCTGCCGGTAAGTCGTCGTGGCGGTGGCAGCATCCGCGGCCCGAACGGGTCGCGCTGCGAGACTTTCCGGGTCCACAAACCCCCAGGACAGCGGGTTCCCGGGGGCCTCGCCCGGGCACAGGAGGTCATGCATGCCGATACCGCTCGTCAGAAAGCTGTTGGCGGAGTTCTTGGGCACGATGATCCTGGTCGTCGTCGCGGTGGGCGTCGCGACCGAGTCGTTCGGGTTCAAGCTCTTCGGCGGCCGGCTCGGCCTGGGGATCACGGGCAGCATCGCCGCGGGCGTCGTGGCGACCGCGTTGGCCTTCGGGCTGGTGTTGGCGGCGCTCGTGTACGCGATCGGACCGATCTCGGGCTGCCATATCAACCCGGCGGTGACGCTCGGGTTCATCGGGTCGGGCCGCATGAAGTTGGTCGAGGGTGTCGAGTATCTCGTCGCCCAATTCGCCGGCGGGATCGTCGGGGCCTATCTCCTCTATTGGATGTTCACGACTTCGCCGCTCTACAGCAAGAGCGTGCAGGGACTGGGCACCGACGGGTACGGCTCGAAGTCGCTGCTCCACGTCAGCGAGGGCGGGGCGTTCCTGATCGAGGTCGTGCTGACGGCCATCTTCGTGTCGGTGGTCCTGTTCGCCACGCACAAGGCCGCCATTCAGGGGGCCGCCGGGGTGGCCATCGGCTTCGCCTTGCTCATGGTGCACCTGATCGGCATTCCGTTGACCGGCACGTCGGTCAACCCGGCGCGTTCGCTCGGGCCGGCGCTGGTGGTCGGCGGCACCGCGCTGAGCCAGGTCTGGCTGTTCATCGTGGCCCCGTTGGTGGGAGCACTCGTGGCCGCGCTCATCCATCTCGGGCTCACCTACGGCACGGGCGAGTCGGCCGCCGAGGTCGCACCGGAGCCCGCGGGCACCGTCTAGGGCCTCCCGCTAGGTTCGGGCCCCATGGACCTGAACCAGGCACTCGCCTTCGCCCGGGGCCGCTCGGTCGGGACGCTGGCGACCATCCGCGCCAACGGTCGCCCCCAGCTGTCCAACATCCTCTACGTGGTCGGTGACGACACCATCACGATCTCGGTCACCGACACCCGGGCCAAGGTCGTCAACCTCCGCCGCGACCCGCGTGCCTCGCTCTACGTCGTCGGCGACACCGTCTACCAATGGGTCGTGATCGAGGCGCTGGCCGACCTCTCACCGGTGGCGGCCGACCCGCACGACACCACGGTGGACGCGCTGGTGGCGTACTACCGGGCGGGACAGGGTGAGCATCCGGACTGGGACGAGTATCGAGCCGCCATGGTGGCCGACCGGCGGCTCGTGCTGACGTTGCGGCCCGAACGGGCCTACGGAATGGGGCTACCCGAGTAGGGCGCCTCGCGGCGGCTCGGCGGGGTCGCTCCTCCGGCTCAGCCAGCTCAGCCGGCTCAGCCGGCGGGTTGGGGCTCCGGCTCGCTGGTCGGCGTGGCCGCTCCTGCCGAGGGAGTGCCCAGTGACTCCTCCACCAGCTGGGAGAGGTCGAGGACTCGCACGTCGTCCTCCTTGTTGTAGGCACGCACGGCGTCGTCGAGCATGATCATGCAGTAGGGGCACGCGGTCGACACCACGTCGGCGCCGGTGCCGAGCGCTTCTTGGGTGCGCTCCATGTTCACTCGCTTGCCGATCGTCTCCTCGAGCCACATGCGGGCGCCGCCGGCACCACAGCAGAAGCCGCGCTCCTTGCACCGGCGCATCTCGATCTGCTCGACGCCGGGGATGGCGCTGAGGACGGTGCGGGGCTCGTCGATCACCCGGTTGTGACGACCGAGGTAGCAGGGGTCGTGGTAGGTGACCTTGCCCGAGTAGGCGGAGCCGGGGACGAGCTTGCCCTCCTTCACGAGATGCTCGAGCAGCTGCGCGTGGTGGATGACCTGGTAGTTGCCGCCGAGTGCCGGGTACTCGTTCTTGATGGTGTTGAAGCAGTGCGGACAGCTGGCGATGATCTTCTTGTCCTTGGCGCCGGCCTCGTCGAGGGTGGCGATGTTGAGCTTGGTCTGCTCCTGGTAGAGGTACTCGTTGCCGAAGCGCCGCACCGGGTCGCCCGTGCAGGACTCCTTAGGGCCGAGGATGCCGAAGGTGACTCCGGCGCGATGCAGCATGCGCGCCGTCGCCTGCACGCCCTTGCGGGCCCGCTCGTCGAGCGCGCCGGCACAGCCGACCCAGTAGAGGTACTCGATGTCGTCGGGGATGGTGCCGGTGATCACCGGGACGTCGAAGTCGAGGCTCTGGGTCCACTCGGTGCGCTTGGCCTGGCCGAGGCCCCACGGGTCACCCTGGTTCTCGACGTTGCGCAGCATGAGGCCCGCCTCGGAGGGAAACTCGGACTCCATCAGCACCTGGTAGCGGCGCATGTCGACGATGGCGTCGATGTGCTCGATGTCGACGGGACACTCGTTGACGCAGGCGCCGCAGGTGGTGCAGGCCCACAGGACGTCCGGTTCGATGACGTTGGGGACGAGGGCCGTCTGCTCGCCCTCACCGGTGAGAAGGGTGCCGGCGGAGGCGAACATGTTGTCGCGCAGATTCATGACGAGGAGCTTCGGCGAGAGCGGTTTCTCCGTCGTCCAGGCCGGACAGGCCGACTGACAGCGGCCGCACTCGGTGCACGTGGCGAAGTCGAGCATTTGCTTCCAGGTGAATTGGCCGATCTCGCCGACGCCGAAGACGGTGTCCTCCTCGACGTTCTCCATGTCCATGTCTGGCGTGCTCCCGAGGGCACCGAGCGCGCGCGGCCGGCGCGAGAAAGCGACGTTGATCGGCGCCAGGAAGATGTGCAGGTGCTTCGAGTAGGCGATGAAGACGATGAAGCCCGAGATGATGGCGATGTTGAGGATGACGAACACGGTAGCGAGGACCGCGTTGACGCCCGAGCCGAGCGGGGCCAGCCACGATGCGACCGCGTGGGAAGCGAACGCACCCTCGCCGTATGGGAACTGGCTCGGCACCGTGTTGATCTGGGCGCCCCGGTAGAGGAGGAGGGTGATCATCACGCCGGCGATCATGAGGAGGACGAGCCAGGCGGCGCCGGTGTGCGAGCCGTAGAAGCGTGACTTGCGTTCGAGGCGGTGTGGGTTCTGGACGATGCGAATGACGGAGAAGACGATGAGTGCAAGGAGCACCGCGCAGGCGAAGAAGTCCTCGATAAAGCCGATCCAGTTCCATGTCCCGATTCCCGGTATGTGGAAGTCGGTGTCGAAGAGGACGCCGTACGCCTCGATGATGGTGAGGAGGAGGATGGTGAAGCCCCACATGGTGAAGAAGTGCGCCAATCCCGGCACCGTCCACTGCAGGAGCTTGCGCTGGCCGGCCACCTCGGTGACCTCCGCCTCGGCCTTGGGCGCGATGCTGCCCCGGGTGCGGGAGGGATCGGGCTTCCCCGCCCGGATGAGCCGCGAGAGCCAGTGGAAGCGCAGGCCGGCGATCGTGAACCCGACCACGGTGACCCCGATGCCCAAAATGATCCTGACCGGCACGAATACTCCTCGACTGTTCCCGTTCTCGCTGCGAACCCGGGGGGTGAGGTGGCGGCGATGCCGAACGCCACCTGGGGGTTCAGGTGCGGGGCAGAGGATAGTGTGACGACCACTCGCGGGCGTAGTTCAGAGGCAGAACATCAGCTTCCCAAGCTGAGAACGCGGGTTCGATTCCCGTCGCCCGCTCTCGTCTCGCCAGGCCTCGCAGGTCCTGTTCCGGCAGGTGCGCCACACTTTGGCTCGGGTAGCTGCACGACACTTCCCGGAAGCGGCTCCGGTACGTGGGTGACACTGGCTCCGGTACCTCGGCTACGCATTCCGTATTGGGGTCTGGTCCTGGAGCAGACCGGGTCATCCGCCGTTCGGCCCGACCGGCTCCCTTCACTGTGAGCGGGTGCGCTCACAAGGGGGTCTCGTTGCTGGTGGGGCGGGCCTCGCGGAACAGCGGTACAAGGCGGAGCTCGAAGTCCTCAACGGCGGCGCAGCGCTGACCGATGCGGTCCGGCGCTCCGGCGTGGTCCGCCAAACCGGGCACAGCTCGCTCTGGCGCTCTGCCATTGAGGGCCTTCCGCACGCCGAGCTCCTGTTCTTGCCGGACCTGCTGCCGGAGGTCCGTGCGGCATTTCCCGAGGTCGAAGACTCGGGCGGACAATGGGTAAACGCAGAAGCGTTGCGCGCGTGACGGTCATCCCGCCTCGTTGTCAGCGAACAACGATCACCGAACACGACGCGTTCTTCGCGCAATAGGCACTGACCGAGCCCAAGAACAGGCGATGAAGGCTTGATTGGCCACGTGCGCCGACGACCAGGAGGTCGGCACCCAGGGCGGCATCGACGAGCACGCGGCCGGGCTCTCCGTCAGCGGTCTCACCACGCACGACGACGTCGGGAGCCTCGTCGGCCACGTGGCTCATCGCGGCCGTGACGACCTCTCGCGCAAGGTCTTCGACCTCACCGACCGTGTGATGCAGGGCGTAACCCTCAACCATTGGAAAGGTCCAAGCCGTCACGACGTCGATCACAGCTGGTGATCGGCCTGCGTACCCGATCGCCCACTCCAGCGCCCTCGCGCCGGCTTCGGATCCGTCCACGCCCACCACGATGCGCAACTGGCTTTCGGGAACGGGCAGTTCTGTGAGACCGCTCAGGGCGCACATGATGTCACCTCCACGTTTTGCCGACGTTCCGAGAGTCTGGGAACCGGCAGTCTTTGATGTAGGACTCACGATGGTGCACATCAGCCTTTCGGCCCCGAACGGCTCGTCGGACGTCGAACTGATTTCCTTTCCGCGTCAAGCGCTGTGCCACAAGGCGCTTAATGCACGGTACGAAAAGCAGTTGGTCGCCCCCAGGGAGATTGGTCATGTCAAGCGGGGACGAAGGTCCCTCATGTGGGCTGTCGACACCGAATGCGGGAGAAAGGTCCCTAACAACCGCGTGGAGACGGCCGTCACAATGAGCAGGTGAACATGTACGTAGACGTCCTTTCTGCAGCGATGGATACCTGGAACGTCGAGCTGACGGGGGACGCGCTGTTGGACTACGTCGTCAACTGTCGAGCGCAACTTCTCCGCGTGGGCGCCAGAGAGGGACGTTCCGCCGACGACTCCCTCGCCGTGGAGGTCACCTACGATCGCGCACTCATCCGACTCTGCGACGACGTCGGGGTCGTGACAAGTGTTGCGGACTTCGCCCATCCGCGCTCGGAACGCGGCCACCTCGAGGACAGGCTCAGCGGGCAAGCGGGGATCGATCTGCCTTCGCTGTGCCGGGATCGTGCCGCTGACGCACAAACCTGACCAGCGGTTCCCTGATCGAACCACCCTCCAACGGGCGGAGGTTCTCCACCGTCGCCCAACCGCTCAGTCCGGCGTCGTTGATCCCCTTTCCGCCTTCAGCCTCGTCGCATAAATCGCCGCCTCCGTGCGGCTAGCCATGTTCAGCTTGCGCAGCAGTCCCGTGATGTAGTTCTTCACGGTGTGCTCGGCCAGGATCATCGACTCAGCGATCTGTTTGTTGGTCTTTCCCTCGGCGATGAGATCAAGCACGCGGCGTTCCTGGGGAGACAGCGAACTCAGGACGGGATCTTCTGCCGGCGGGTTGGAGATCCGCTCCACGACCCTTGCCACAGCACGCGGATCCATCAGAGACGCACCGCCTGCAACCTTCTTGACGTCGTCGATGAGGTCTCGCGCTCTGATCTGTTTGAGGACGAAACCGGCCGCACCCGCCATCACGCTGGAGTAGAGAGCTTCGTCGTCCGCAAAGCTCGTCAGCATGAGGCACGCCATCCCAGGCATTTCGGATCGCAAGTCCCGGCACACCTCAATGCCGTTGCCCTCCTCGAGCCGCACGTCGAGGATCGCAACGTCGGGTTTGGCCAACGGAATCCTGGTGAGCGCTTGGTCTGCGGTTGCCGCTTCGCCCACGACCTCAATGTCGGCGTCGCTCTCCAGCAACGTTCGGATGCCTTCACGCACCAGCTCGTGATCGTCAAGGAGAAAGACGCGCACGGTCACGCAACACATCTTGCCAGGGTCGGGAAGGAGACGATTGCCAGTTTCCTCACCTCGATCTGTGCTGCGTGTTCCGCCCGGCATCGACAGTTCCAATGCGTCAACTCGGCTACCAGGACATTCGCCGCCGAGACCGGAGACCGTGCTCGCAATGCATGCCCAATCGCACTGGATACGATCAACGCTCGTGCCGTACACCAGGGTGAGGGACGTCAAGAAACTGCAGCAACTCATGGCCGCCGTGTTGATGATCACGGCCGACGTGGAGCTGCAGGACATGCTCCGTCACATCGTCGAAGAAGCTCGATCACTGGTCGATGCACGGTACGACGCCCTTAGGGTGCTGGATCCGAGCCGGACCCAGCTCGAGCAGTGCGTCACCGCAGGGCTCAGCGAGGCAGAGGATGCGGCCGTCGAACCCCGCCCTACCGGACGTGGGGGATTCAACGCATCTTTGCAGTCGGTATGAGCCTCCAGACCGTGGCCCGGATGGCGGACCTGACGCGGGCGGGCGAGCGGATCGAGCACGCGTCGATGAGTTCGACGCGACCATCACCGAGATCCGTTCCGCCATCTTCGAGCTGGGCGAGAGCTCTATCCCCGGGGGGCTTCGCGAGTCGATCGTGCGGTTGTCGGAAGACATGGCACCGAATCTCGGTGCTCGTCCCGAGCTTTCCTTCCAAGGCGCCATCGACAACACGGTCCCCACACAGACGGGGGATCACATTCTCGCCGTCATCCGCGAAGCGCTGACCAACGCTGGCAAGCACGCCCACGCAACGCAGTACCGGATTACCCTTCGCGTCGCGGACGACATTGTTCTCGAGGTCGCTGATAACGGTACCGGATTCGACGCCGCGTCGAGCGGCGGCGGCGGATTGGGCTCGTCAACTTGAAGAACCGCGCGGAGAAACTAAATGGCCGTTCCAAATCGTCAGCTCTTCGGCTGCGGGAATTCGTCTGATTTGGACCGTCCCCATCTAATGGACGGCAGGAGACTCCCCTCGCGGCCCAGGTCCGTTGCTGTCTCATCAGCAAATCTTCAACCTCACCCTGGCCACCACCCCGGGGCCGTATGAGCCATCGCACACACTGGGTGCGGATGCTCGAGACGTTCTGATCGTCCCACGTGGCGGCCGATCAGGGTAGGTGTCGCCGGGCTGTCAGCTGCGGGCAGTTTCAACGGCGGCGTGTGATTGCCCAGACGTTCAGGTCCACGGCGGAGGGCGCCGCCAAGCGACCACCTCCGCCAGCTGACCGGTCCCGAGGTCCCAGAGACCATGGACCTTCTTCCGTAGTCGCATCCGGACCCAGCTGCCATAGATGGGGTATCGACCGACACAAGGAGTCGAAGGCATGAAAGCGCTCGTTTACGAAGGTCCCAGCACAAAGAGCTGGAAGGACGTGCCAGACCCGCGGGTGGAAAATGATACGGATGCGATCGTTCGCGTCGATACGACCACGATCTGTGGCACCGACCTTCACATCTTGCGTGGCGACGTTCCGGAGACGTCGCCTGGCACGGTGCTGGGACACGAGGCCGTCGGCACCATCGTCGAGGTCGGCGGTGGCGTGAAGACCCGCAAGGTGGGCGACCACGTTCTGGTCTCGTGTATTTCGGCTTGTGGCCACTGCCGGTACTGCCGGGAGGGGCGATACGGTCAATGCCTCGGCGGAGGCGGGTGGATCCTCGGTCACAGGATCGACGGCACGCAGGCCGAAATGGTGCGGGTGCCGTTTGCCGATACGTCGACGTACCCGGTCCCGCCCAACGTTCCGGACGAGGAGATCTTGATGCTGGCCGACATCCTGCCGACTTCCTATGAAGTCGGCGTCCGCAATGGCGGGATCGAGCCTGGCGACACGGTGGCCATTGTCGGGGCAGGTCCCATCGGCCTCGCCGCAATCACCGCGGCGCGTCTCCTTTCACCCAGCCACATCGTCGCGATCGACCGGGTGGATGCGCGCCTCGAGGCGGCGAAACAATTCGGTGCGGACGTCACGATCAACAACGCAGTCGCTGACGTCCACAGCGAGATCCAGTGGCTCACGAACGACCTGGGGGTCGACGTGGCCATCGAGGCGGTGGGCGTCCCGACGACCTTCGAGCTGTGCGCGGACCTGGTTCGCCCCGGAGGTCGTATCGCCAACATCGGTGTCCACGGCCAGCCGGCCACGCTGCACCTGGAGAGCCTCTGGATACGGGACGTGACGATCACCACCGGATTGGTGGACACCTACTCGACTCCGACCCTCCTCCGACTGGTGTCTTCGCATCAGATCGACGCCCATCAGTTCATTACGCACCGCTTCGAAATGGACCAAATCCTCGAGGCTTACGACACCTTCGATCGGGCCGCCGACACCGGTGCGTTGAAGGTCGCCATCGCTCAGAAATAGGCGAAATGGCGCAGCACGCCTCAGGTGCATCGTGTGCGGTCGTTTGCGAGCAGGGTCTCGGGCCGGGTTGGCGCGACGCATGCACCAAGATGAAGATCAAGTGGTTCCACGCGCCGGTTCTTGCACGTCGAACTTGCCCATCGGAACCAGGTACGCGGTTTTGACGACGAGGCAGCTCCAAAACTGAACACGGAGACCGGGAAGTTGTCGTCGGAACAGGAACTGATCCGCACGGAGCAATGCGTCGGGCCGGTCATGGACGAGACCCTTGAAGGGACGGGCCTGGTACAGGTGGCGACGGACACCATGTGTGTCACCAAATCGAAGGGTCCGCTCAAGGACGGTAGAACGCAGAAAGTCGGGGATCTTGCAGGCCGTCTGTCCGGCTCGATCGCAACCTTTGGCTGAGTTCATTCGGAGCAGCGGATGCCAGCAGGGACCTTGGTCCCTATCTGATCCCCCACACTTCCCTATCGATATGCCGACTGATCAGGCACGATGCAGCAACGAAGTCGTTTACGCGTGTCACGGCGAAGGGAGTCGGGATCGTGCAAGCAGTTCGGTGGTTTGGCGAGATCGATTTGCAGGACGCAGGTGCGGTTGGCGGCAAGGGTGCCAACCTCGGCGAACTCACCGCGGGCGGGTTCCCTGTCCCGCCCGGCTTCGTGGTCTCGGGCGAGGCCTACATCGACGCAGTCGACCGCGCCGGCGTCCGTGACCGGCTTGACGGCATCCTCCAAGAGGCGAAGGGTGCAACCCCAGAGGACCTGGATCGCCTCGCGAACGAGGCGCTCCGGATCATTCGCGACGTCACCGTGCCCGCGGACCTCGCGAAGGAGATCGTGGCGGCGTATCGGGGCCTCGGCGACGACGTTCGGGTCGCAGTGCGTTCTTCGGGCATCGGTGAAGACGCGGTGGGCACGTCGTTCGCCGGCATGAACGAGACGTTCACCAACGTGGCCGGGGCCGAAAAGGTGCTCGCCCGCGTGGTCGACTGTTGGGCGTCGTTGTGGGGGGCGCGTTCCATTTTCTACCGGCGCGACCAGGGTCTTGCCGAGGAGCCCGCGATCGCGGTCGTCGTCCAGGAGATGATCCCCTCGGAGCGCTCAGGGGTCATGTTCACGGTGGACCCCTCCACCGGGCAGCGCGAGCACATCGTCATCGAGGCCGCCTTCGGCCAGGGCGAGGCGGTGGTGAGTGGTCAGGTCGAACCCGACACGTATGTCGTCGACAAGGACGGACCCCGGCTCTTGCACGTCCGAATTGGTGAGCAGTCGTTCAAGATCGTGCGCGGCCCGGAGGGTCGTGACTCCCGTGTCGAGTTGGACCCTTCCGAAGGGAGCGCTCGGGTCCTTCGCGACGCCGAGGTCATCGAATTGGCACGTCTCGGCCTGGCTGTCGAGACGCACTACGGATCGCCGCAGGACACGGAGTGGGCGATGGCGGGTGGCCGGACGTATCTCGTGCAGTCTCGCCCGGTGACAGCCCTCGACAGCGCGGACGGCGTGGGCACCGTCCTCGTGCAGGGCCTCGCCGCTTCTGCCGGGACGGCCAGCGGCATCGTGCGGGTGCTCCAGTCACCCGCTCAGGGGGACCGCCTTCGGTCGGGCGAGGTTCTCGTCGCCCCGATGACCAGCCCGGACTGGGTCCCGACGATGCGTCGTGCCGTGGCCATCGTGACCGACGGTGGTGGCATGACCTGCCACGCCGCGATCGTCTCGCGCGAGCTCGGGGTGCCGGCCGTCGTCGGCGCGCGCAACGCCACGACCGTCTTGCGCGACGGCGAGCTCGTCACCGTCGACGGCGCGCTTGGAACCGTCACCGAGGGCGTGGGCACCATCGACGTCGCTCCTGTCGTGACGATTCCCAGCGGTCAACCCACCGAGTCAGGTGCACCCGACGCGGCCGTGCTCGGGACTCGGATCTACGCCAACGTGGCCTTTGCCGAGCGCGCGGAGGAGGTTGCAGCGATGCCGGTGGACGGCGTCGGCCTGCTGCGTGCCGAGTTCATGGTGACCGATGCCCTGAAAGGTGTCCACCCGCGAAAACTGCTGCAGCGAGGCGAGCAACGGGCGTTCGTAGACGCCATGGCCAAGTCGCTGTTGCGCATCACCCGCGCTTTCGAGCCTCGTCCAGTGGTGTACCGGAGCATCGACTTCCGATCCAACGAGTTCTCGAACCTCGAGGGTGGGTCCGAGTTCGAACCCGCAGAGGACAACCCGATGATCGGGTACCGCGGTTGCTTCCGCTACGTGCGAGAACCGGACTTGTTCCGACTGGAGCTCGATGTCCTGGCCCGGGTGCTGGAGGAGACCGCGAACGTCGTGTTGATGATCCCCTTCGTCCGCACTGCGTGGGAACTCGAATCCTGTCTCGACATCGTGGACACCAGCCCTGTCGCAGGTTCCCTTCCCGTATGGGTGATGGCAGAGGTCCCCTCGGTCGCCTACTGGATTCCCACCTACGCCGACATGGGAATCGAGGGCGTGTCCATCGGAAGTAACGACCTCACTCAGCTGGTGCTCGGCGTGGACCGGGATTCGCAGATTTGCGCCGAGGTCTTCGACGAGGCCGACCCCGCCGTACTCGACACCATCGCGCGCATCGTCACGGGGTGCCAGCAAGCCGGAATGACCTCGTCGTTGTGCGGGCAGGCGCCTTCGAACCGCGCCGAATTTGCGGAGCACCTGGTTCGTCTCGGGATCACCTCGATTTCTGTCAACCCGGATGCGGTGTCTGCCGTGCGGCAGACGGTGGCCGGCGCGGAGCGGCGGATGCTGCTCGACTCGGCACTGCCGGAACGGCACGCCCTATGGGGTGAGGTGACTCCTCGTCACCCCATCGCACGGCGTCGTTCCCGGTCCTGATCCTTGGATCTCCTCGGGCACCATCTCGATCGCGCCACACGAGCAGCCGACCGGCTCTCGGGACGTTCCTCCCTAGCGCGTGGGACGTTCGCGCCTGGCTCGGCGAGTCCTCTGACGAAAACCATGGAGACAGATTGAAAGGGATCAAAAGAACAAGGAGCGACAAATGCGACGCAAGGTATTCGACATGCTGGCAAGCGTCGGCGGAGTGGTCATCGTCATCGTCCTGGTGGTGGCAGGAGGGTTGTTGATGATCGGCTACAACTTCGCCAACAACTACGTCCACACGCAGCTCGCCCAACAGCAGATCACGTTCCCTTCGGCGGCGGCCTTTGCCCATCCCGATGGGCAGGAGATCACCAAGTCGATGATCCCCTCGGTGTCCCAGTACGCCGGACAGCAGCTTCTGACGGGTGAGCAGGCACAGGTATACGCGAACGACTTCATCAATGTACATCTCCGCAACATCGGCGGCGGCAAGACCTACGCCCAGCTGAGCGCGGCGGCCATGGCGCTGCCCAAGGGTTCGGCGGCGTACAACGCAGCCGAGGCCAAGGTGCAGACCGTCTTCCAGGGGACGACGCTCCGTGGCATGTTGCTCGAGGCCTACGGCTTCAGTCTGCTGGCGGAGATTGCGTTTTGGTGCGGCATCGCAGCGTTCTGCCTCGCCGCCCTGATGGCCGTGCTGGTGGTGCTTGGCTTCGTCCACGCACACAGGACGAGCGACAAGGAAGAGCTGCTCCCGAGCCACGCGCCGAAGGGCACGCTCGTCAGCGCATAGCGCAGCACACGACCTCCCAGTGAGGAGCCAACACCCGGCCCGGCCCCTGGGCCGGGTGTTGCGCGCGTGCGGGCACCGGGGTGCGCGCAGCCCGGCGGGTGGACAGCCCGGCCCCCCACGCAGGCGGCTCGCGCGAAACGGGGCGGTCTCCTCGAGCGACGGCCCGAAGACATCGAGTCACGAGGTAGGCCAAACCACGACAATGCTCGAGGATCGACGGAGCGCAGCAGCCTCGATTCACGCTCTGTTCCAATGCGGTTCTGAGGGGCACGTGTTGATGCTGGGACAACGACGATTCTCTGAGACTGTCTGATCGACTAGTGGTTGGACGTCGTCGGGTCTTGGAGAGCTCGGTCAGACTGCGATGGAGGCGGCGCAATAGGGACCTAAGTCCTGAAACAGCGGTTCCATTCTCCGTATCAGGAAACACCCTTGCCTGATTCAAATGAGTTCTATGAAGTCGGCCGAATGTGCGACCGCGCCGGACCGGATCATCGGCCACGTCGGCCTTCCTGGACTGGGGGTGTCTCTAATACTGGCCGTCTGCCTTCTCCCGCAACCCGCCCCGGCCACCACCCGCCCTGTCCGCGTCGGCCTCTTCGGCGATTCGCTCGCTGTTCAGGCCGAGCGCTACGTCGACCTTCTGATCCAAGCTAGGGGGAAGGCGGCTGTCTCGAACTTCACATATGGCGGCACTGCGGCGTGTGACTGGCTTCCCGCTATGCGCCGGTTCGCACGAACGGATCATCCTCAGGCCGTCGTCCTCGAGTTCGCCGGCAACACGTTCAGTCCGTGCATGCTGGGCTACGCCGCACATTCGCGCACGTCTGTGCGTCTCTACTGCTCGGCAATTTCTCAGGCGATTCAGGCCTTCCTCACGATGGGAACGCATGTGTTCCTTGTCCGCACACCGATCACTCGCAACGAATGGGTCACCCACGACCGCGACTGGAACGATCTGAACAACGCCTTTGCCACACTCGCCGCTCAGCATCCCAACCGAGTGGCCGACGTCGACGCAGGAAGGTCAGTCGAAGGACCCCATCACTCTTTCGTGTCGACGATGGCGTGCATGTACTTCGAGCCGTGTAGCGGGCCGACGATTGCTGGGGTCAAGACAGACGTGGTGCGGTCCCCCGACGGGATCCACTTTTGTCCGACGAACACGGGCGCGGGGAACGGCCGGGTCGGGCGCTGCCCCGTGTACAGTTCGGGCGCCTTTCGCTTCGCCGCTGCCATGGCCGGTCCCGTAATTCGGCAGCTCCACCTCTCCGGAACGAGGGCAACGAACACGACGACATCGGCCCCGGCGAAGTAGGACGCGTTAGAGCTGTGACGAACCGCACAGACGAAGGCCTGCGCCGTGACGTGGGCTTCTTCGGTCTGCTCTGGATCTCGGCCGGGACGACACTCGGCTCTGGTTGGCTCTTCGGGGCCTTCGTCGCGGTGACCATTGCCGGGCCGGCTGCACTGATCGGCTGGCTGCTGGGCTCGCTCTTACTCGCACCTCTCGTGCTCGTCTACGCCGAGTTGGGCGCCATGTTCCCCGAGAGCGGTGGCCCTGGACGTTTCGACAACCATGCCTTCGGGAGTCTCGCCGGTGCGACTTTTGGATGGTTCTCGTACGTCCAAGCGGCAACGATCGTCCCGATCGAGGTGCTGGCGGCCATCGAGTACCTCTCGACCAACTCTTGGGCCAAGGGCCTCTACGACTCCAACCACGGGACCCTCACCGCTTCCGGTTACGTCGTCGCGGTCTTGCTCATGGGCATCTTCGTGGCGCTGAACCTGCTGGGCATCCGGCTGCTGGCCCGGACCAACTCGGCCATCACGGTGTTCAAACTCGCAATCCCATCCTTCACCGCCGTGGCCCTGATTTTCGCGGGATTCCACGTCCACAACTTCACTGCGGCTGGCGGGTTCTTCGTGCATGGCGGTGCCGGGCCGGTCCAAGCAATCCTCAGTGCCGTCACGGCCGGGGGCATTGCCTTCGCCCTCATGGGCTTCGAGGGAGCGCTGCAGGTGGGCGGCGAGAGCGCCCACCCCCAACGGGACCTCCCAAGGGCCGTGTTCGGCGCGTTCTTCATCTGCACGACCATCTATGTTGCCGTGCAGGTCGCCTTCATCGGTGCCCTCCCGCCCTCCCTGCTGGCCCACTACACCAGCTGGACGGGACTGTCGACGGATCCGCAGCTCTCGAGGGGACCCTTCTTCGTCCTGGCCGGGCTGGTCGGCCTGCTCTGGTTGGCCTGGGTCATGCGGGTCGACGCCGTGGTCTCGCCGAGCGGGACCGGGCTGCTCTACCTGACGGGGGCATCAAGACTCAGCTTCGGGCTGAGCAAGGACGGCTACGTGCCGAGGCTGTTTCTGGTCGAGGACGAGCGCACCGACGTCCCGCTTTGGGGGGTGATCATGTCGGGGGCCCTGGGACTGCTGTTCCTCCTCCCGTTTCCGAGCTGGAACAAACTCGTGAGCGTGGTCACCGGGGCCGTGGTGCTCATGTACGCCGGAGCGCCCCTGGCACTCGGCTCTCTGCGGCGCTCCCGGCCGGAATCGGCCCGGCCCTACCGGGTCCCTGCGGCCGAGCTTCTCGCCCCGGCAGCCTTCGTCTTCGCCACATTTAT
>Ga0207761_1000250_pt1 | contig 18668 bp, 16 predicted proteins | sample LuqExpMetageno34_FD_187792 | JGI IMG/M metagenome (GOLD analysis project Ga0207761, IMG submission 187792) | Tropical forest soil microbial communities from Luquillo Experimental Forest, Puerto Rico - Sample 34 (SPAdes) | ecosystem: Environmental > Terrestrial > Soil > Tropical forest ... | reverse complement strand
CAGCCGGGTCTTCGCCCCCAACGCCGGGATCCCCGAGGACCCGGCGACCGGCTCCGCCCACTGCACGCTGGCCGTGTACTGGGGCGAGCGCCTGGCCAAGGACCGCCTGGTCGGTGAGCAGGCGTCGGCGCGTGGGGGGATCGTGCGGATGCACCGTCGCGGCACGCGCGTCCTGAACCGGCGACTCGCGTTCAGCGGAGGCGGCGAGCGCTCTTGTGGGCGGCACGATCGATTCCGAGGCCAATAGGCTCAGGATCACGGTGCCTGCAGCGCGCCTAGCGATCTTCACCCCGAGCACCTCGCCGACCTGCTCACAGGCGCATGGGCCGACCGCCCAGTATCCGTCCCGTGTAGCACGGCTTGCTGCAGCCAAACTGTCTAGCGGTTGGCGCGCGCTACGATCTCGGCCCACTCCGCACTCGTGACCTGTTCCTTCACGCGGAAACGCAGATTGAGAAAGCTCTCATCCATCTCGAGAAGCGTCCTGTCCAACCTGGCCACAATGGGCTCCAACTCGTGGTGCTGCGCGTCCTTGCGCCGCAGGATCTTGAAAAGCTCCTCCCGGGCGTCACTGACTTTCTTGTCTTTTTCCTTTTGGCCAGCCTCCCACACGCTGATATTGAACACGATCGCATCCCTGCGGCTGGGGTCCGTAATCACATGTTTGACCGCTTTCTCCACGTCCGACCGTAACGCCAGCAATTTCTCGAATACCTGGTTCACCGAGCGCTCGTTGTATTCCTTCTGGAACGGTTGCTTCCAGTCATCGGCAATCTGCCGGATGTTGCCAATCGGTTCCGTTGCGCTCAGCCCGTATGCCACACAACTCACCGTCCGTATGCCCGCGGTGTCGAGGTGCGTCAATCCGGCGCGTATCGCGATCAAATCTGCATGCATAAGCTCAATCAGCGTGCGCCGCACCAGGAAATTGAACCGAATGAACGCCAGAAGGGAAGACGGGTCGTAAAACATCCCGCCCGCGCCTTCTTTTACGCGTCGCCCTTGCTCAATGAAACTTGTCTTCAGCATGTCGCGCAGGCTTCGGAATGAGCGCAGTGTCACGATCATCTTTTCCAGCGGCTCGCACCAGCTTAGCGGCGAGCAATCCGTTTCTCCGAGGACTGGCTTCATCACGTGCGCCACATCGTTCAATTCGATTTGCTTGTGATAAATCTTTGGTGGAGCGCACAGCGCGAAATACTGCACCAGTAGGAAGTCAATCTTGTCGCGGTCCGTGTTGTTTTTCGAGCTCTTCCGCAGGTGCCGCATGATTAGCGCGCGCAGGCCGCTTTCGCTCGCATTCAGCGTGGTCATCTGCAGTAAGTGACGCAGTTGGTGCACCTGTACCTTCAAATCCATCGCGTCCAGCCAGGTCTGCACCTGGTTGTGAAGCTGCACTTCGGCCTTTTCCGGCAGCACTCGCTGGTTCTGCGGGAAGGGAATCTCGATCTGCAGATGCTTCGCTAGCGCCAGGTAAATGGGGAAAACCGAGCGCAGTTCGTCCCAATGCATCTGCTGCCGCGAGGTATCGATTTTTGGCGGCGCTCCCAGATTTAGTGTAGTAAGTTTGCTCACGGGTTGATCATCCATCCGCAGGGGCCGTTCACGAATCGCACTGCCACAGCCTTGCTCCCTGCCTGATATTGCAGCGCTATCACTGCGGCCTCCTCCGGACGCCCTCCCTCTCGTGCCAGTTCCACTCGATCGTCAAATTCCAGCGCCAGCCGGCACAGGAAAATGGCGAACTCTTCCGCGGCATACTCGATGACCGTCGCTTCCTGCGCCTGCGACTGGCCGGGCCGTTTCGCGATCACCCGGACGGGGATCCGAACCGCGAGAAGCTTTGGAAAAAATCGTGCCAACTGCTCTGCACAACCCTGCTCTTCCGCCGTGCTGATCATCATCCGATAAGGCCCCGTAATAATTCGCCTGTACGACCGGCCATCTGCTGCGTGTAAATACACACGTGCAAGCCAGACGCATAATTTCCCGAAGCGAGAATTGCACGCCACGAACCAAAGCGCTCGAGGGCCACGATGAATGTGAAGTTTCTGAAAGGAACTGGCTTACGGTTTTCTCGTGCGCGCGCCCTCGCGCGGGCGTCTCACGCTGACACGTTTTGTCTCAGCTTCCCGGCTACAATCCGTCTCACCGAATGATTCGGTAGCATGGTGGGCTAACAACTGTCATCCTGAGCGCTGGGAAGGGAAGGATCTCAACCGCTGCGTCTTGGTCCAAAGGCGAATCAATACCTCCAGACAATCGCCCTCACCGCCCCGCAGCGTGCGCTTCGACTTGCTTTTCCTCCGGCGCTGTCTCGCCACCACGCAACGGAATGTTATACCTCTTCAACTTGCGGTAAAGCGTCGCTCGGCTGATACCGAGCATCTTCCCCGCCAGAGCCTTATCTCCTTGTGCCTGTTCAAAAACGCGCAGGATCGTCATCCGTTCCATTTCCGCCAAAGCCGTCGTGGATAGGGAACTGGCTTCCTGTGCTGTCATTTCCTGGTTCGCGGGCTGTTCCGTGCGCATCGACGGCGGCAGGTCCTGCACGTCGATCACTTTGTGGTCACCCAGCGTCACCGCCCGTGCGATGCAATTCTCCAGTTCGCGGACGTTTCCTGGCCAATCGTATTGCAACAGGCTTTTCATCGCCGCCGGAGTCACCGGCAGGTGCATCCCAGCCGCATACCGGTTGAGAAAATGGTGCACCAGCATCGGAATATCCGAGCGCCGTTCCCGCAACGGCGGTAAATGCACGGTCACCACGTTCAAGCGAAAGTAAAGGTCTTTGCGGAACGTCCCGGCTCGATACGCGGATTCCAGGTCACGGTTAGTCGCCGCGATCACGCGCACGTCCACGTCGATTTTCTCGTTGCTTCCCACTGGGCGCACTTCCTTCTCTTGCAGCACGCGTAGAAGCTTCGCCTGCATCTCCAGCGGCAACTCGCCGATCTCGTCCAGAAAGATCGTCCCGCCGTTAGCTGCCTGAAACAAACCGGCTTTCGACTTGGTGGCGCCTGTAAATGCGCCTCTCTCGTACCCGAACAGCTCGCTTTCCATCAGCGTGGGCACAAGCGCGCCGCAATCAACCGCCACGAAGCTCGACTGCGCCAGCGCGCCGCGGAAGTGGATCGCCCGCGCCACCAGTTCTTTGCCCGTCCCGCTTTCCCCTGAGATCAGCACTGGCGTTCGCGTATCCTTCAACCGCGAAATCATCCGCAGCACATCTTGCATCCCTACCGAACTGCCGATGATTCCGTCCAGATTCTCGTCGGTGTTTACCTTCTCCCGCAAGAATGCATTTTCGTTCACCAGCCGGACCTTTTCCGCCATGCGCTGCAATAATAGGCGCATCTTCTCCACGCGGAACGGTTTCTCGATGTAGTCGTATGCGCCGAGCTTCATCGCATCGACGGCGGATTCAATTGATCCGTGACCCGTCATGATCGCCACTTCCGTGCGTGGCAGCATGCTTTTGATCCGTTTGAGCAAATCGACGCCCGATTGCGTCGGCAGCTTCAGGTCGGTCAGAACCAGGTCCGGCGGATCGGTCTCCGCGCGCGTTACCGCCGCCTCCGCGCTCTCCGCCTCGCCGCACGTATAGCCCAACGAGCCCCCGATGGTCATGCACAGCCGCCGGATGCTCTGTTCGTCGTCTACTACCAGCAATTTGATTCTTAGATCGTCGCTCATGGTTTTCCGAAAGTCGTCTCCACAGTTGAAATCAGTTGTTGCACCCGAAAAGGCTTTTCAATGCACGGCGTCGTGCTGTTCGAAAGCAGCGACTGCGTTTCACTATTCGCGGTGTCGCCGCTGATCAGAATGATTCGCTCGCTCAGTTCCGGCCGGTGGCTCCGGATCCACTTATGAACATCCGCCCCATTAATTTCACCCGGCATACGAATATCGGAGATCACTCCCGCATACGTCCCATTCGAAAGTTGCTGCAATCCGGCAGCTCCGCTCGTGGCTTGCACAACGCTGTAGCCACGCCGCTCCAGCGCTGCCCGCACGAACGCGCTCACGGATGGCTCATCCTCAATCAACAGGATGGGCGCCAGGGACGAATTAGTTTTGCTTCCGCTCATCGGCCCGCCTCTTTCGCGACGGCGGCCAGCGCTGTTTCGGAAATGGCCGGCAGTCGCACCACAAAGGTGCTCCCGTTCTCGCCCTCGTTGTTCCAGCAGAGGATTTCGCCGCCATGGGCCCGCACGATCCCGTAACAGATGCTCAATCCCAGCCCCGTTCCTTTGCCGGCCTGTTTCGTGGTGAAGAAGGGGTCGAAGATTCGCTCAGGCTCGCTGATTCCCGTTCCATTGTCGATAAAGGCGATTTCGATCGTTTCCAGGTTTCGCCGCGTGCAGATGCGAATCTTCCCGTGATTGCCGGACTCCTGGATTGCGTCGTAGGCATTGTTCAATATGTTCAGGAAAACTTGCTGCAACTGCTGTGCGTCGCCGATCGCCATATCCAGGTTGTCGTCGAACTCTTCGCTTACTTCCACTCCGTGGCTTGCAAAGTCGTAGCTCCTCAGTTTGATGGTCTGGCGCAGAATGCTGTTTACGTTCATGGGCTCGCGCAACGCGGGACGCTGCCGCGCGAAGCTCAACAAATCCTGCACGATTTCTTTGGTGCGTTGCGTTTCGCGAAGAATGATCTGCAGGTCCTCGCGTGCCGTCGTGGGGACCTCGGGATTCTCGAGCAGCAGGTCGGTGAAGCCGAGAATCGCTGCCAGCGGATTATTCACTTCATGCGCCACGCCGGATACCAGCCGGCCGATCGTCGCCATCTTCTCCGAGTGCGCCAGTTTCGCTTGCAACAGCACCGCGTCGGTAATGTCGGTCATCACTACCACCACGCTGTTCACCTGGTTCGATTCATCGCGCATGGGGCTCAAGCTGATCGAAAAATGGCCCATCGAACCGTCGCTGCGCTTCACCCGCAACTCCAGGTTCTCCACCTGTTGTCCGTGCGCCGTCGTCTGTAGCGCTGCCTCGAACTCTTCCCGTTGCGAAGCCTCCACCCAGGTCACAAGCCGGTGCCCGATCAACTCTGCTTCGCGATAACCTTCCTCGAAACACCGACGGTTTGCATAACTGATCAGTCCCGCGGTATCCAGCACCAGGATCATGCTCTGCGTGGTATTCAGGATTTTCTGGTTGAAGTCGCGCTCGCGCTGCAACTGCGACTGGAACATCTTCTGTTCCGTCACATCCAGCATCAGCCCGCGAATCTGCACCAGGTTGCCTCGGGTATTCCTTACCGCGTTGATATTCTGCAATGTATGTAACAGCCCGCCGTCTTTCCGGCGCAGCGTCTCTTCGTAATTCCTCAGCGCGTCGCTCGCATTAATCGCCGAGACCAGGCGCTCCTTCGCCGCCGCCGTTGGATACAGGTGCGCGCTTACGTCCGCACGCAGCAACTCCTCCCGCGATTCGTATCCCAGCATCCGTACCATCGCGTCGTTCACATCCAGGAATTGTCCTTCCGGCGTCGCGAAAAACAGTCCCTCCTGAATGTTGTCGAACAGCTCCCGGTAGCGCCGTTCCGCTTCGCGCCGGTCCGTAATGTCCTTCAGTACGTGAATCGTTCTTCCTTCATCCTCCGTGGCGCCACGGGTTCGTGAAGTGGAAACCAGAAACGTCCGCCCATCGGACGTCGCGCTGTATTCCTCCCGCGACTGGTTCGTGTTCCGGCAAAACGGGCAGGGAAGCGCACTTCCCGTTTCCGCGATGTGCCGCAAACTGTTCATCGGCTCGCCCACCAGCGCCACCGGCGGAATTCCCAGGTGTGTTGCCAGAGAGCGGTTCGTGCGCACGATTTTCCATGCCTGGTCGTGCACCACGATGTAATCGCTGATCGCGTCGATGTCCTCCACCCACTGCTTTTTCGACCGCTCCAGTTGCGAGAAGCGCCGTACCTTCTCCATGACCAGGGCGGCTTGGCTTCCCAGTGCGTCCAGCAGGCCCTTCTTTTCGTCGGAGAATTCCGGTGATGTCCGGAAGAGGCAAAGCGTCCCCATCAACTCGTGGTCGCTCGCGAAAATCGGATAAAACGCGCAATACGAGTTCTTCGTGCGGCAGGCCTCGATCTCCAGCATCGCGCGCCGTTTCAGTGAATTCTCTTCGATCCAGATCCGATCTTCTGTGTTGGCGCCGAGTCCCGGCACTTGATGGTGCAACTCAACGCGGTTCCCTAAAATCTCTGCCAGGACGCCAGACTCTGCACCCAGCAGTTCAGCCGCTTTACCAGCAAAAGCCGCGAGAAATTTCGGCAGTTCCCGGGATCGCGCAGCTTCCACTGCCAAATCCATCAGCACACGGGAAACATCGATCGCTGGCGATGCCGCCAGTTTGCGTTCCCGGTTTCTCACGGTTCTGGAAGCGGGCTGATTTTGCTTACGCATGGGAAGGGTAATGCGCGTCTCAAAGTAAGAATGCGCAAATCCACGGTACTGAGCTTTCTCAAATTGAGTCAACGTGCGTTCCATTTTGTGACACGCATCCGTTAACCTGTCCCTTCGGTCAGTCCTCTCGTTCGTCTCACCCCTGAGAACGCCTCACCCCACAACCCGTTCCTTGAGACAAACTGCTCTGGAAGCAGACACCAGTACCAAGTTTATCAGATCTTCTAAGTAGATGTTAATTCAGTATGTTACGGATAGTTTTTCCTATTGCGTAGCCGCCCAATCCCGATTCGGGCTACTGGCATCCCACTTGCCTTTCTCCCCGTGGGGTAGTTTCCGCCTATTAGGAGGGCGCAGTTTCCATGCGATTTACGTGGGGTAAGCGAATCATCTCCGCCGTGGCTCTAGGAGCGTTGACACTGTCGCTTGCATCAGCCCAGCAGGCCACGGTTGAAGAAGGCAAACGCAAGACCAAGTACAGGACCAATCCGCAATACTCCGATCTCGCTCGCCGCATGGGTCTCACCGGAAAGGTGAAGATTGAAATCGTCATTGCTCCCGACGGCCATGTGAAAAGCTCTCGCGCCATCGGAGGACATCCGGTGCTGGTCCAATCCTGTCTCGATGCTGTCCGCGACTGGAAGTTCGAATCGGGCCCGGAGGAAACCACGCAGGTTCTGGAGTTCGAGTTCAAGATTTGAACCATCGCAGTGACCGAATTTCGTAAGGGCCATCGCCATACGGCCGTTTGGGGAGAGGAAGTAATGCAATGACGATCCGAAATCAGCTCTACAAAGGATTTGGAATTCTCCTTTTGATCCTGGGCGTGCTGCTCATCGTTGATTTGGGCGCTTTGTGGAAGGCTAGGTCCGCCAGTGGCGACGCCTCCGCTACCCTCGAAGCGTTTCGCACCGCCGGAGCTGTCCGCAACAAAATCATGGAGAATCGCCTCAATTTGAACAATTTCCTGCTCAGTGGCGATCCTCGTGACGAAGACAAGGTTAACCGCGGCTTCGGCGAACTGAGTGATCTTGTCAAGCGCGGGCAGTCCCTGCAGTCCCAGAACGGCAGCGACATTGTCAAAACCGCTCTCTTTCAGGTCGAGAGCACGGAAACCAGTTGGGCAGACAACTTCGCCAAGCCGCTGCTGGCCAAGCGACACCAGGTCGATTCCGGCGACGCGACCGTCTCGGATCTCCAGATTTTCTATCTTCAAAAAGATCCCGCTTCCTGGCTGGCAAAATCGTCTGCGGTTCTGGACCAGGCCAACAAAGATGTGGAAAGCGCCTTGACCGAATCGCAGAACTCCGCGAGGAACGCCAGCTTCTGGGCGGGCGTGATCATCCTTGCGGGCACGCTTTTTGCCATCGCTTTCGGCATTTTCAGCGCCTTCCAAACCGCCAAGTCCATTACCCAGCCGCTCGAACACCTCATTACCGTCGCTCAGGAAATCGGCGATTCCGGCGATCTCGACCAGAACATCGACATTCACCGCAACGACGAAATTGGCGCGCTTGCCACCACCTTCAACAACATGGTCGCCTACCTGAAGGAAATGGCCGCTGTTTCCATGGCCGTTGCCGAAGGCGACCTCACTGTCGAAGTGGTCCCGCGCTCCAAGCGCGACACGCTTGGCAACGCGTTCCAGCGCATGGCCCATGGGCTTCAGGAAATCGTCCGCACCACGCGCGATGCCGCTTCCCAGGTTTCCGCAGGTTCCAACCAGGTCGCCGGCGCTGCCGATGAGTCCGCCAAGGTCAGCGTTCAGGCCTCCTCCGCCATCGAAGAAGTCACCAGCACCATGCACGAGATGAGTATCAACGTGCAAAACGTGGTGAAGAACACCCAGGTGCAGGCCTCCAGCGTTGCCGAAACCTCCGCGTCCATCGATCAGATGGTCACTTCCATTCAACGCGTCGCGGACACCGCAAAAGTTCTACTGGACATCGCCAACCGCTCCCGTGAGGAAGTCGTCACCGGCATTCACACCATGGAAAAGGCCACGGACGGCCTCAACCGCACCAACCGCGCCATTCAATCTTCCGCCGAAATCATCAACATTCTGGGCCATCGCGCCGACGACATTGGCAAGATCATTGAAGTCATCGACGATCTCGCTGAACAGACCAACCTGCTCGCGCTGAACGCCGCCATTGAAGCGGCTCGCGCCGGCGAACATGGCCTCGGCTTCGCGGTTGTCGCCGACGAAGTCCGTAAGCTCGCCGAAAAGTCCACCCAATCCACCAAGGAAATCGCCGACCTGATCCAGAGCATTCAGCGCGAGGCGCGACAGGCTGTCGAAAACATGGAGCACAGCACCCGCATCGTGGAGGAAGGTCTGAGCCTGGGCAACGATCTCGGCTCCGCGCTCCACAAAATCTCCGACGTGGTCACCGAAGTCTACAAGTTCTCCCAGGAAATCGGCGCCGCCACCAACGAGCAGTCGGTCGGCTCCTCACAAATCGCGCGTGCCACCAACCGCCTCACGGAAATCACACAGGAAATCAATTCCGCTGTAGAAGAACAAGCCTCTGGCGCGCAAGCCGTCGTCCGCGCCATGGACAAGATGCGCGAACTCGTGCAGCAGTCGGCTTCCAGCTCCACCGAGCTTTCTGCCGCTGCTGAACAGATGCTCAAACTCTCGCGCAACCTGCTCGACAACATGGACCGCTTCGTCATCGATCGCTCCAGCCAAGCCCGCGCGCGTCGCGAAGGCAGCCCTGTGCGTCGCCCTGCCGCCGCACAGGAATCACGTGACTACGAACTGGCAGAAGTGAGCCGTTCCTGATCCGGAGTCTGCTATGGAGAAAGACTGCCAAGTCGTCGGCTTTCGCATCGGCAACGAGACCTACGGGGTCCGCATCGCCTCCGTGCGGGAAATTGTCCGCGTTCCCGAAATCACTGCGGTCCCGAACGCTCCGGACATGATTGAAGGGGTCATCAACCTGCGCGGAAAGATCATTCCGGTGATGGACCTGCGCAAACGGTTCGCTAACAACTCCGACCAGCCCGACAAGAAAAACCGCATTCTGGTCGTTGAACTCGACAACAAGCTTCTCGGCCTCATCGTTAGTTCCGCTTCCGAGGTCCTGAAGATTCCTCCGTCCGACATCGAATCGCCCGGCAGCGTGTTTGCCGAGGGCGAATCCAGCTACGTCACCGGCGTTGGCAAGCTCAAGGGCCGCCTCATCATTCTCTTGGACATTGCCAGGCTCCTTCGCCAGCCGGAATTCAAGAAATTCGAGGAGGCCGCGGAACCCGTCGCGATCGCGCGCTGATCTCCCCGCTAGCACGCGACACCGAACGGCCGCAGAAAGTCTGTATGGGAACGATCACTGCGCAAATCCAGTTGACCGAGGCCGAACTCAAACTCCTGCAGACTCTTGTCTATCAGGAGTGCGGCATGTATTTCGACGAACGCCGCTCTCATTTCCTAAAAGACCGTTTGCAGCGCCGCGTGCGCGCATGCCAGCTCGATTCCTTTTACGCTTACTACCGTCTCCTGACCAGCCGCGAGGGCCGCAGCGAATTGGCCTTGCTCCTCGAAAATCTTACGGTCAACGAAACCAGCTTCTTCCGCAACCGTCCGCAACTCGAGCTTCTTCAAAAATCCGTTCTCGAAGAAATCCTCCACCACAAACAGGAACGCCGCGACTGGAACATCCGCGTCTGGAGTGCTGGTTGCTCCTCGGGCCAGGAAGCTTATTCCGTCGCCATGCTCATTTGCGACGCCCTTGCTTACTACTACCTCCGCAACCCACTACCGTTTGACATGCCATCGCCCAAGCCCTTGATTCCACCTCCCTGGAAACTCGAAATCGTGGCCTCCGACATCAGCTATGCCAGCCTGCGTGCCGGCCAGGAAGGTGTCTACACCGAAACCCAGATGGAACCGGTGGACTACACCACCCGCCTCCGCTACTTCGAAAAATCCGGCGACAAATACTCCGTCAAGCCCCAGCTCAAAGAACTGGTTCAGTTCGACTTCCATAACCTCAAAACGGAGTTCCTGCCCCGTCGCAATGACATCATTCTTTGCCGCAACGTCATGATCTATTTCGATGAAGCCGAGCAGAAGCGTCTTATCGAGAAGTTCTGGCATTGCTTGAGCCCCGGTGGCTTTCTCTTTGTCGGTCACGCCGAAAGTCTCTTCGGCCTGACCCAAAAATTCAAAATGATTCACGAGAACAACGGTACCGCCTACAAGCGACTCGAGGTGACCGCTTGAGCTTTTTGCCCGAGGATCGGGGAGCGGAGCTCCGCGCGCTCTTTTTCGAGAGCGCCGCGGAACTGTTGCAGACCATCAACGACACCGGCCTGCAACTCGAGTCGCGTCCCGCCGACGAAGAGCTCATTCGCGCGGTTCGCCGCGCCGTCCACACCCTAAAGGGCGACTCTGCCGCTTGCGGATGCCAGAAGCTCAGCGAAATTGCCCACGAACTTGAAGATGTTCTGACGCTTCAAACAGCGCAAGCCCGCGGTGCCAAGCTGGCGGAAGTCGTGCTCTCCGCCGTCGACCTTTTCGAGGGCATGCTGAGCGCTTACCAGAAGCAGCTGGAGCCTCCGTCCGTCGAGCCTCTGCGCGCCATGATTCACAAATTGCTCGAGCAGCCCGCTCAAGCACCTGCTGACGGCCGCTCCATCCCCGCCAGCTTCGCTTGGAACGAATACGAGCGGCTCATGATCTCCGAGGCGCTACTGCGCGGTGAGACCGTCTACAACATCGCCCTTCGCATCGATCCTAATAGCGCTATGCGTGCCGCGGGTTTCCAGTTGGTCCGCAATGTCCTCCACGCCGTAGGTACAGTTATTGCCCTGCGGCCGGAAGATAATCTCGCAGCGTCTGCCGTCGAAATCATCGAAGCCGCGATTGCCACTTCGCATCCCGTTGAGCACCTCATCCACCGCTGCCGCATCCCCTCGGTCGTCTCCGAGCACTATGTCGAAGTCGCCGCCGCTGCGGAATCCGCCGAACACGAATTGCTCGGTGATCTCTTGGAAGCGCAATCCGCAAAGGCCACGAACGCCGCGCAGGAAGTGGCTGCCACCTTTAGCCCGAAGCAGTCTGCCGGCGCTTCAGCGGTGGCGGCCGTTGCCGAGAGCACCCTTCGCGTTGACGCCGGCCGCATTGAAGCGGTCATGAATCTTGTCGGCGAGCTGATCATCGGCAAATCGATGCTCAACCGGACGCTTTCCGAATTCGACCGCAACCACGCCAAAGACCCCATCCGCGGCAAACTTGCTGAAGCTCTGGCGTTCCAATCCCGTGTTCTCGACGAACTCCACAAATGTGTCCTGAAAATTCGCATGGTGCCCGTCGAACAGCTCTTCCGCCGCTTCCCGCGCGTGGTTCGTGATGTCGCAAAACTCTGCGGCAAAGATGTCGCACTGGAAATTACCGGTGAACACACGGACCTCGACAAGGGCATCCTCGACGCCCTCGCCGAACCGCTCACCCACATGGTCCGCAACGCTGTCGATCACGGCATTGAAGCGGCTGATGACCGTCTCGCCGCCGGAAAGCCCGCGCGCGGCACAGTTTCTCTGAACGCGTACCATCAGGGCACGCAGGTTGTTCTGGAAGTCACGGACGATGGCCGCGGCATCGCCTCGGAGAAAATCCGCGAACATGCCGTCCGGGTCGGCCTGGTCAAGCAAGAGGAAGCCGACCGCCTGCTGGATCACGATCTGCTCAATCTCGTCTTTGAGCCGGGCTTCAGCACGGCTTCCGAAGTCACCGAGGTTTCCGGGCGCGGCGTCGGTATGGACGTCGTGCGTACCGCCGTCGATCGGCTCAAGGGTACCGTGCACATCTCCTCGACACCCGGAAAAGGCACAACCGTCCAGCTTCGTGTGCCTCTGACGCTCGCCAGCATCCAGACGTTGCTCTTCCGGGTAGGTGGCCGCCTGTTTGCCGTGCCGCTCTCCTCCGTGATCGAGATTACCCGTATCAACGAGCAGGAAATTTGCCGCGTCGACCGCCGCGAAGTTCTGCGGCTCCGCGAGCAGATTCTGACCCTGGTGCGGCTGAATAATCTCAGCCGTTTGCATGCCGTGGAATCGCCCAACACAAAGAAGAAGAATTTCGTGATCGTGATCGGCCAGGCCGAAAAGCGCTTTGGCTTGATTGTCGACGCCATGGTGGGCGAAGAAGAACTTGTTATTAAGGCCCTGCCCGGAGAAATCGTGTCCAGCGACCTGATCAGTGGCGCTTCTATCCTTGGCGATGGCACCGTTGTCCTGATCCTCAATGTTCCCGCGATTCTTACCAAGCTCTCCCGGTCCGTTCCGCTTGGAGCTATCGCATGAAGCCACGCGTCCGAGTCCTGGTCGTGGATGATTCCGCGCTGATGCGGAAACTGATCCCCATTGTTCTGGAGCGCGACCCGGACATCGAGGTCGTTGGCACCGCCATGGACGGCGCCTTTGCCCTCCACAAGATCGCCGAGCTACAGCCCGACGTCATCACCCTCGACCTCGAAATGCCACGCATGGATGGCATCGAGACGCTGCGCATGATCATGCGCAACGCGCCGCTTCCCGTCATCGTCTTCAGCACTCATTCGAAAGAAGGAGCCTACTCCACGTTCAAGGCCCTTGCCCTCGGCGCCATCGATTTCGTGGCGAAGCCTCGCGATGCCGCCGCCGGCCATCTCGACCCGATCGCTCACGAACTCATCGAAAAGATCAAAGTCGCAAAGCGCGCCAGCGGTACGAGAAAGATTCCTACCCTGGACGCTGAACCGCCCCGCCAGGCCAAACGAAAGTCTTGTCCGGTGGTCGCGCCGAATCGTGTCGTCGCCATCGGCATTTCCACAGGCGGGCCCAACGCGCTCCAATATCTTCTCTCGCAGCTACCCGGCGATCTCCCTGTTACTTTCGTCGTCGTCCAGCATATGCCCGAAGGTTTCACCGATATGTTCGCGCGTCGTCTGGATGAATGCTGCGCTCTCGACGTTCAGGAAGCCAAATCCGGCGATCTGCTCATTGCCGGGCGCGTCCTCATCTGTCCAGGAAACCGTCACATGATGGTCCGTCGCATGCCTCGTGGCGAAATGATCGTTCTTTCCGACACGCCTCCGATTAACGGCCATCGCCCTTCGGTTGATGTGCTCTTCCACTCGGTAGCCCAGGAATTTGGCCTTACCGCGGTCGGCATATTGATGACCGGCATGGGCGAAGACGGCGCAGAAGGGCTTGGCGCGATCAAGGCTTCCGGTGGAATGACCATCGCGCAAAGTGAAGACACTTGCGTCGTTGCCGGCATGCCTCGCGCTGCCATCGTCAAGGGCTACGCCAATAAGATTCTGCCGCTCGAGCACATGGCTTCGTACTTGCTTTCGCAATACGGCAATTGCCCAAGCGGCGATAAACAGGATTCGTCCGACAAGAACGAAAAAGTTCCAGTTTCAACTCCTCGCGGCTGACCGGCAACGCGGAGGTAAAGGAGAAGGTCATGCAACAGTTCGCAGCGCTACTTCGGAAAGACCAGCAGCCCGTCCGCTATCTCGTCGTGGACGACTCCGTCTTCGCCCGCAAGAACTTGATCAAGATGATCGAGCAATTCGGCGGGGAAGTGGCCGGTGAAGCGGGCGATGGCCTCACCGCCATCGCGGAGTACAACCGCGCCAAGCCCGACATTGTGCTCATGGACATCACCATGCCTCAGATGGAGGGCATCGAGGCCGTCGAGCGCATCGTCCGCCAGCACGCCGACGCGCGCATCGTCATGGTCTCCTCCGTCGGCTACCAGGAGAACATCCTGGCCGCGTTGCAAAAGGGCGCCAAGCACTTCGTCCAGAAACCGGTAAAGCCCGAAGTGCTTTACGAAATTCTGCGTTACGTTCTCGGTGACGATCCAAATGCGGCGGGCGCGCCTGTGGCGCTCGCCGGGGAGAGCCATTCATGAGAATGGAACTAATCCAGCCGTTCATCAACGCCGCCGACGCGGTTTTTGCTGAATCTTTGCAAGCGCCGACCAAGATCGTCGACCTCACCATGGATGAGAACACCTATCGTCGCAAAGGCGTCGCCGCGCTCATCGCCATCAAGGGCGACATCGAAGGCCGCGTTATCCTCGATCTCGCTCCCGACGTCGCCATGAAAGTGGCCAGCCATCTTGCCGGCGGCCCGTTGCCCGAAAGTGAGCAGACCATTCGCGAGACCGTCTGCGAGCTCGCCAACATGGTCATCGGCAATTCCGTCACGCTGCTCAACGACCAGGGTTTTCGCTTCAAGGTCTTCCCACCGGAAATTCACATGAGCGAAGAAGGCCTTGCCGGCACCGTGGACACGGAAGCCATGGTTCTCTGCATCGACACGCCCTGCGGCGAAGTGTTCATCAACATCGCCATGCACTACCTGCATCGCCGCCGCCGCGAACAAACCCCCGTCCCTGCGCTAGACTAAGCGCCATAGCATGAGCTTTAGTTTGTGCGTAGGGTCTTGGTGGGCCGGCCTTCTGAGACGGACCGTTCTGCAAACCAAACAACGATGTCATTCCGAGCGAAGCGAGGAATCTGCTTTCCTTCCGGCCAGCACAGCATTCCAACAACTACTTCTGCTTGTAAACCACTCCATCCTTCATCACGAACCGGACGTTCTCGAGCAGCCTCACGTCCTGCAACGGATCCCCCTCCACTGCAATCAAATCCGCGTATTTTCCTTCTCCAACCGTCCCCAGCTCATTGCTGCGTCCCAATAAATCCGCCGCTGACGTGGTCGCGGCCTGAATCGCCTGCATCGGCGTCATCCCGTACTTCACCATGAACGCGAACTGTTTCCCCGCGGTTCCGTAATCACACACGCCCGCGTCCGTCCCAAACGACAGTTTCACGCCCGCCTGCAACGCCTTCCGGAAATTCTGGCGGTGTAACTCGCCCAGTTCGCGGTCATGCTGCAGAAAATCCGCCGGCAGCGTCCCGTTCTTCCCCTGCTCCTGGATGCACTCCTCATCGTAAATATCCATGTCAAGATACGTGCCATGCTGCTTAGCCAGCGCGATTCCTTCATCATCGATCATCGTGGCATGCTCCACTGAAGCAACACCGGCGCGAATCGCATTCTTGATTCCCTCGGGCGCATGCGCGTGCGCTTCCACCCGAAGTCCAAAGTGACTCGCCTCATCCACGGCCGCTTGCAATTCCTCCAGCGTGAACTCTTGCGATTTGGGATTGCTCCCGTGTGTGAGCACTGCGCCGGTCGCCAGCACCTTGATGTGATCTGCTCCATCGTGCGCCAGCAGTCGAACTTTTTGCCGCACCTCCCAGGGGCTGTTCGCCTCCCCATAGTGAAAATCCCACGGCAGAGTGATGTCTGGCGCCATTCCCGTCATAGCCCCGGCGCCGCCCGTAATGGTGATATACGCTCCCGCAACGAACATACGAGGGCCGACAATATCTCCCCGATTGATCGCGTCGCGCAGCGCAATGTCGTTCAGCGCTCGATACACGCCGACATCGCGCACTGTCGTGAATCCGGATTCCAAGGTAACCCGTGCGTTGCGTAGCGACTCCAACACCGTCTGCGACGCCGTTTTCTTTAGCTGCAGCATCGGATCGCCCTCGCCGTATTTCCCGTCCGCCAAATGGGTGTGGCAGTCGATCAGCCCGGGCAACACCGTCATGTTCGACAGGTCAATCACCGTTGCGCCCGCCGGAATGTTGAGCCCCGCTCCCACGGCCTGGACCTTGTTCCCCACGATCAGAATCACTTGATCCTTCGCGACAGTCCCATTCTCCGGCCGCACCAGCCGGCCTGCTTTCACCGCGATGGTCTGTGCCGCCGCTACTTGCGCAAGCAAAAATACAAACAGCGCCAAGCACTTCGCCATTCTCTTCATGATGAAATCCCCGATGAATTTGGAATTGCAGCGCATTGTACAACGCGCCGCGACGAGGTGCGACTATTGGCTACAAACTACCGGCTTGTTTCTTCATTCCGGCGGCCGCAGATACGCCGCCCCGTGCCGGAACAATCCCGCCGCAATCGGCTGCGAGAACACAATGCGGATCGGCACAAAAATCGCTCCCGCTCCCGGCGTGTACGGCACCGCCACTTCCAGACGGGACCCTTCCGCGTACTGGTTACGGCTGCGGAAGCTGATTCCGCCCTTCGACAAGTCCTCGCACAGCGCCACTTCTTCCTGGAATCCGCGCCGCCGAATGCATGCCAGCACTCGCGCTTTCACTCGCGTACGATTCCTTCGAGGAATCACCCGGTCTTCATTCGGGTTGTTCCGCAACGGCATCACTTCTTCCGAGCCCAATTCCGATTGCGCTTCCACCCAGATCGAAGGCGAATCGCATCTCCGGCATACGCGCGCCACACACTTGCGAATCTCGAACGACTTCAGCTCCATTTCATTCAAGTACACCACTTCGCGGCACTGGCAGAAACTGCACTCCATCAACAGCCGCGCCAGCGCTTCCTGTGCTTTTTGTGGGGTAGGGAAGTCGATGTCCCAGAAATCCGCTCGTGGATCCACTATCGCGACGGCGTAAATGAAACCACCGGCCTCGCGGTCGATTTCCGCCACAATCCGTGCCCGCGCCGACTTCGTCTGGTCGCCGTCCAGTTTCCGGTGCAGGGTGATCTCCTGACCCGGAAAGAATTTCTCCGGCAGCAAAATCACGCCGCCGTTGCGGCTGACCATCAACGTCTTCGCCGGCTGCCGTGTCTCCCCGCTGCCATTCACGGACCACGACGCCTCCACCTGCATTTGCAGGGTCACGCGGTCGCTCTGGCGGATTCCTTCGCTTGACATCGTTCAGCGCTGGTTTGGCAGCTTTCACCCAGCGTAGCATGCGCATTCGGCCTCATCCCCGGCCCTCCGCTGCCCCTTGTCGAACCCACTAACAACCAACTCGCTCCAGCTTCCGAGGCACTCATTACCCTTACGTCGCTCGCTCCCGCTGGAGCTATTCCCAATTTCCCTTGCCTGCCTCACACTGGATACAACCTCCAGCCGCGCCTAGAGGGGTAGAAGTTAATCTACTTGTATTGAGCAAGTTACGTGAATAAGGTCATTTCGATGACGGCCCGGCCCCTTGGGGGGGATTCTCGCCTCGAGGGTGTCCGCGACCGCCGCTATACCATCCGCTATCCCTTTGCGGCCGATGCGGTCCTGATTCATCTCGAATCAGGTCAGCAGGTCACCGGTGTGACTTCTGACATCTCTCTCGGTGGCTGCTTCATCTGCACCACCAAACAGTTTCCCCGGAACACACGCGCACGCCTCCGGCTCACCCGCAAGGGGCAGGATGTCGAAGCCTTCGTCACCGTGCGCATTGTGAAGCCGCGTGTCGGTCTGGGCATCGAATTCCTCGGCCTCGAGCCTCCTTACGACGCGATCCTTTCGCGCTGGATCGAATCCCTTCGCCGCACGCGCTGAGAACTGGCCACAAGGCTAGGGTGCATCCGTCTGTTTCTCTTGCAACTTTCCCCCGTTCTCTGGGTTCCTAAAGCCAAGCATTGGTTCATCGTTTGGTTCCAACCACTTCGTCACTGGGTCTCGAAGTGACGGTTTCTTTCGCCGTTTTTTTCGCGGGATGGTTGTGTCTCTGAATCCGATTTTTTGACCTTCAGGAGGGTCTCTATGGGGCGTTCACTTACGATTCTCGCGCTGGCTGCGGGTTTTTCTTTTTTTGTTTCGGGCTGCGGTAGCGGTTCCAGCGGCTCTGGTGGAGGCAATCCTCCGCCTCCGTCACTCACCAGCTTTGTCGGCACTACTGGCACCTTTGCTGCGTGGGCGGACCCAACTTCCGGCTCCAATGCCTACGCTCCGATGAGCTCGTATGCAGGGAAGCGTCAAGTTTTGCATGGTTCCGTGGACTTCTTGTCGGGTGCCAGTCTTTCGCAAGCTGCGGGCGTGGAAGTGTACAAGGGTTCCGACGGCCACATCTACGCACTCGACCTGACGACCTCCACTCCTCCCTCGCCGGTGCAAATCTCCACCGAATCCTCCGCCACCATCGACGACGCTTGCACCTTCACCGGCACAGCCGCGGTCACCGGTGCCAACTATGACTACGCCGGCGTCTCCTTCTCCGCCGATCTACAAAATCCCACGAACTCCTCCTACTTTTACCGGCTCCCGGGGCCGGATGGCGTGTGCAACACCGCCGACGACATCATTCACCTCGTGAAAACCGGCATGTCCTCCACCACCGCTCCGATCGTCGCCAGCGCCATGCCTGTTGTCGCCGTGCACAACTCCAACGGCGGCATTACCGGATTCGTGATCAAGAACGGCTCGAGC
>Ga0207761_1000246_pt1 | contig 18780 bp, 16 predicted proteins | sample LuqExpMetageno34_FD_187792 | JGI IMG/M metagenome (GOLD analysis project Ga0207761, IMG submission 187792) | Tropical forest soil microbial communities from Luquillo Experimental Forest, Puerto Rico - Sample 34 (SPAdes) | ecosystem: Environmental > Terrestrial > Soil > Tropical forest ... | reverse complement strand
CGATTTTCTGGGAGGCGATCTGCGTTCTGATGGCGCTGCTGGTCGCATTTGCGGCCTTCGTCGAACGCGAGCGCGCGCTCGAGACGCTCGTTGAGCTCGATCCCGGGCAAAGTCTGCCGCTCGGGCTGCGCGTGGACTCTTACGTCGAGGTACGAGGCGAAGGCCGGTCACACGCGGCAACCGAGCGATAGGTCTAGTTGCCCATATGTGGTCTGTTTCTGAACTGCTGCTATCCGGTCCTATGCTAACATATGGGCATTTGCCATACCGTAAGACTTGCGCGTCAAGGTGGTATGTCTATGATAAAGAACGGCTTAGATTTAGTGGAAGGGACTCGTAGCGTGGTCTTCTCCGTGCTCTACAGTGATGCTGTAGAGAGTGTGTGCATGCTTCGCATTACGACAGAGACCAAGCGCGGAAAGACCATCTTGAGTGTCGAGGGCCGTATCGCGGGCCCTTCCATCTCCATTCTTGAGCAGTGCTGGCGGGACCTCTGTTCCGCATCTCCGCGTCAGAAACTCAGTGTCAGCCTTTGTGGCGTGAGTTTTATCGATAACGCCGGGAAAGTGTTGCTGAAAGAAATGCATCGTCGCGGAGCGAACCTTTTGGCGGAGGGCTGCCTGAATCAGGCCATCGTCAACGAGATTGTTGAGTCGGAGAAGCATGCCCCGCGAAGCGCGAAGAGCGGCAAGGGTTCGATTATTTTCTACATCGCCCTCGTCAGCTTCGTTCTGTCGCATTCGATCGCTCGTGCGCAAGCGAATACCGCTTTACCTGGTCCCGGTCCGTCACAAGCGATGAAGTTGACTCTCGCGCAGGCCGTTGCCCTGGCCGTTAGGCAGAATCCGACGCAGCAAATCGGCCTGCTGAATGCTGCCGAGAGCGTTCAGGACAAGAAGATCACCCTTTCTGAGCTGCTGCCCCAAGCGGACCTGAAAGTCTCCGATTCGGCCAATCGGCAGAACCTGCAGGCGTTTTTTGGCGGCAAGCCAATATTCCCGCCGGTGCCGGGCTTTTCGATTCCCGGGCACGTTGGCCCCTATCAGCTCTTTTCCGCGGGTCCGACGTTCGGCAGTCCTGTTTTTGATCTTTCGCTCTGGAAGCGTTACAAGGCGACGTCAAGCAATGTGGACCAAGCGAAAGCCAATAGCCTCAGCACTCGCGAGCAGGTCATTCTGCTTGTTGTTTCGCAGTATATCGGCACGCTTCGCGCCGTCGCAAACGTTGAAGCTTCGAAGTCGCGTGTGGACCTCGCGCAGGCGCTTTATGACCAGGCGGCCGACCTGCAGAAGGAAGGAGTCGGCACCGGCATCGATACGCTGCGAGCCAACGTTGAATTGCAGAATGAGAACCAACGCCTCATCGAAGCAGTGAATGACCGCGAGGCTTCTTTGTTTGGTCTCAGCAAGCTTTTGAACCTGGACCCGCGCCAGAAAATTGAACTCGCCGATACCTTGAGCTTCTTTGAAACTCCCCAGCCGGAAGTGGAAGCCAGCATCGATTTGGCGCTTTCGAGCCGCCAGGAATGGAAAGCCATCGAGGCCCAGGAAAAGTCCGCGAAATTCGAAAAACAGGCTTCGCAGTCCGAGCGTCTGCCTTCTCTGCGTTTCGATGGCAATTGGGCGTATTTCGGCACGGAAAGTACGAACGGTATCCCGACGTACCAATATCAGGCGACCGTCCGCGTACCTCTCCTCACGAGCGGCCGCATCAAGGCCGAAGTGGCCAAAGCCGACCTGGAATTGCAGAAAGTCGAGCAGCAGAAACAGGACCTGCGAAATCAGATTGCTCTGGATGTGAAAACAGCGCTGCTCAATCTTGACTCCTCCCGCCACGAAGTGCGCGTAGCGAATCTCGGTATCCAACTGGCTCGCGATGAGGTCGACCAGGCGCGCGACCGCTTCAAGGCCGGCGTAGCGAACAACATCGAGGTCATTTCCGCCCAGGATTCACTTTCCCGCGCCAACGACAACCAGATCGCGGCGCTTTACCGCTTTAATCAGGCTCGCGCCGACTTCGCGCGCGCGATTGGGGAGATGGAAAGAACTTACGCGAAGTGAGGAAACGATGAGTGTGGAGATCGAAGTCGGGTTCGAAAGCGCGGCGAGCGTCAAGGTTCCGCTGCCGGAGCCGCCAGAACAGGAGCTTGCGCCGAAGCCTCTGACTAGTCCGAAAATTCGCCGCGCGCTGATCATCGGCGGCGCCGTGCTCGCCGCTGTCCTGGTCGGACTGCTCATCTATTTTCACAATCGCGAGTCCACCGACGACGCCCAGGTTGACGGTCATATTACGCCCGTGGCTTCGAAGGTCTACGGACGCGTCGCGGAAGTTTTGGTGGATGACAACCAAGCCGTTAAGGCCGGCGAGGTCCTGGTGAAGATTGAAGCAGGGGATTACCAAGCGGCGCTCGACCAAGCCAAAGCCGCACTGGCATTGGCCGAAGGCGAGGCCCGTTCCGCCGGTGTCGACGTTCCGCGCACCAGCGAAACCGCAAACAGCAACACTTCGAGCGCCGAGGCGCAGTTACTCGGCGCTCAAGCGGAACTCGCGCGCGCCGAAGCCACCTATGAACAAGCGCAGACGGCGGATCTTGCGGTGGCCCAGGCCAACGTCGAGAAAAGCCGCGCCAACGCGCTACTCGCAAGGGCCGATCTCGAGCGCTACACGCCCCTGATGGAAAAGGGGGAAATCTCGAAGCAGCAGTACGACGCGGCGAAGGCCAATGCCGACGCCACTTCGAGCGCGCTGGTGGCCGACGAGCAACGCCTCGCGCAGGCAAAACGCAGCGTCGATATTTCGCGTGCGCAGCTCGAAGCGGCAAAGGCGCGCGTCTCCCAAGCCTCGGCTGGTGTCGTTTCGGCTGAGGCCGATAAGAAACGCGTAGCCATGCGCTCTGCGGACGCCGAGGCAAAGGTGGCCGCCGTCGATCGTGCCCGCGCTCAACTGGATGCGGCGCAACTTAATCTGAGCTACTGCAGCATCCTAGCTCCCGTGAACGGCGTGGCCACGCACAAGTCCGTTGAACCCGGCCAGATCGTGCAGCCTGGCCAAGGTCTGCTGGTGGTCGTGCCGCTCGAGAACGTCTGGGTCACGGCCAACTTCAAGGAAACGCAATTGCGAAACATGAAGCCCGGCCAAAAGGCTTACGTGAAAGTCGATACCTACGGGAAGACTTTCGGCGGGCATCTCGATTCCATTGCTGGCGCAACCGGCGCGGTTCTGAGCCTGCTGCCGCCCGAAAATGCCACCGGGAATTACGTCAAGGTCGTGCAGCGCATTCCGGTAAAGATTGTCTTGGACCCGATTCCGCCGGACGTCGCTGTTTTGCGCCCGGGGATGAATGTCGAGGCAACGGTAGTGACAAAGTAGGTGCGAGGCTCGTTATACGGCTATGCTCGAGAGAATCAAATCAAAGTTGCGGATGCCGGATGGCTCGATCAACCCTTGGGTGATCGCCGTCACGGTGACACTCGCGACGTTCATGGAGGTTTTGGACACCTCCATCGCCAACGTAGCGCTTCCGCATATCGCCGGTAATCTCTCCGCCAGCGCCGACGAATCGACCTGGGTTCTCACTTCGTACCTGGTATCGAACGCCATCATTCTTCCGCTCTCCGGCTGGCTCTCTTCCGTCGTCGGCAGGAAGCGCTTCTACATGGGCTGCGTCGCCATCTTTACGCTCAGCTCCTTCCTGTGCGGCTTTGCCGCGAGCCTGGGGATGCTGGTTCTCTTTCGTATTCTTCAGGGAGTGGGCGGCGGCGGTTTGCAGCCGAGCGAGCAGGCCATTCTAAACGATACGTTCCCGCTGTCCCAGCGCGGCATGGCCTTTGCCGTATACGGAATCGCCGTGGTTGTCGCGCCAACCATCGGGCCATGGCTCGGCGGATGGATTACTGACAACTATTCGTGGCGCTGGATTTTCTACATCAACGTTCCGGTCGGGCTGCTTTCGCTCCTGCTCACGTATTTCCTGGTCTCGGATCCGCCGTATATGAAGCGCGTCAATTTGAAGGACGGCTTCCGCGTGGATTACGTGGGCCTTGGGCTGATCAGCTTGGGCCTCGGCAGCATGCAGATCATTTTGGACAAGGGTCAGCGTGAAGACTGGTTCGCGTCCGATTTCATCTGCTTGTTTTTCGTGTTGATGCTCGTTGGCGTGATTGCGGGAGTCGTCTGGGAGCTCCGCGCGAAAGACCCGGTGGTTGACTTCCGCATGCTCAAAAACCGCAATTTTGCGATCGCCACGACCGCCATGTTCTTTCTCGGTTTCGTGCTTTACTCGAGCACCGTGCTGATTCCCCAGCTGCTGCAGGAGTTGCTCGGCTATCCCGCGGAACTCGCCGGCTTGGCACTTTCCCCTGGCGGGGCGGTCATCATGCTGATGATGCCCGTTGTCGGGATGCTTGTGTCTCGTGTGGACACGCGATGGCTCATTGCCTTCGGTTGCACGGTCTCCGCGACAGCTCTTTTCGTCATGGCGGGCTGGAATCTCAATATCGACTATCGCCATGCTGTGCTCGGGCGCATGCTCCAGAGCCTTGGTCTCGCATTCTTGTTTATTCCCATCAACGTCGCGGCCTTCGCCTACGTTCCCAGGGAAAAGACCAACATGGGCACCGGCATCATCAATCTGGCGAGAAACATCGGCGCGAGCGTCGGGATCGCCACGGTGACCACCATGCTCGAGCGCCGCACCCAGTTCCACATGTCTCAGCTCAACGAGCACGTCAATCCCATGAGCGTGGCTTACCGCCGAACCCTGGCGTCGTTGACCTCGGCCTTTTCCTCGGCCGGCGGCTCGACGACGGGAGCCGCGTCCCAAGCTCATGGGATGATCTACAACATCATCCAGCGTCAGGCCACGATGCTGTCGTTTGTCGACGATTTCAAAATGTTGGGAGTGGTCTTTTTCGCGATTATTCCGATTTTCTTTCTCATGCGCAGGCCAAAGATGAGCGGGGGGAGCGTGCCGGTGCATTGAGGCGGGTTCGCATTTGTAACTTTTTCGGTCCTGGTTAATCTTATGGACCTACTTGGGGGGGAGCAAATGGCAACGCAACTGATAAGCACCATGCAAGTTGGGGAACAAAAACTGATCCGCGCCGGTCAACGCGGTGATGCGCAGGCGATTGAAACTCTCTTTCGCCGCTACCACCGCCCGTTGTTCCAGACCGCCCTGCGCGTGCTCGGCAATGCCGAAGATGCCGAAGATGCCCTGCAGGACGGATTGATTTCCGCCTACCGCAACCTTAAGCGCTTCGAGGGCCGCTCGCAGTTTTCCACGTGGCTCACTCGCATCGTGATTAACGCCGCCCTGATGAAGCGCCGCAGCGCCAAGGCGCGCCCGGCGGTTTCGCTCGATGAAACCCATCACGAGGATGAGCTGCCGGCCGCGGAGCGCTTTGCCGACGACGGTCCGGATCCGGAGCAGCTCTACGCCGGAACCGAAATCCGCGAGATTATCAACGAGAACCTCGGAGAGCTGTCGCCGCTGCTTCGCACCGCTTTCGTGCTCCGTGAAGTCCAGGGCTACTCGACCGGTGAGGCGGCCAAGAAGCTGGGGGTCACGGAAAACACCTTGAAGGCCCGCCTTTGGCGCGCGCGGCATCAGCTTGCCGAGCGCCTTGGCCGTCGCCTGCGCCGGATGAAGGACGACATGTCCAACAACATGACCGGCGACGAGGCCTGCAGCTACTGCTGATTTTGCCCGATTAACCCGCAGTCCCCGTTAAATGAGCCTGAGCGAGTCCGGGGTTCCCCTCCGGGCTTTCTCAGGCTCTTTGTGTTTCCCATCACTGAGTCCCACTGGCCCGCGCGCTACCGTTTCTTTGACGGAGGTCTGTCTTTATGAGATTCGCTGCTCGTGCCTTTTTCTTCCTTGCGCTCGTCGCTCTGATCAGTCTCCTTACGACCTTGCACTCCGCGGTCCAAGCCCAGTCGTCCGGTTCTTCTGTGATGCCAATCGGCAAGACCGTACAGATTAAGACGCCCCTTGGTTTGCCGCCGGTTCCGATACCGGCAGACAATCCCCCAACCGAAGAAACGATCTCCCTGGGGCGCCGGCTCTACTATGACCCGCATCTTTCTGTCGACGGCTCGATTTCCTGCGCTTCGTGCCACGCCCCGCAATTTGCCTTCTCCGACGCTCGTCCCTTTTCGGAGGGCGTAGGCCAAAAACTCGGCACGCGTCATGCACCGACGGTCGTCAACTCCGCCTATTACGCGCTGCAATTTTGGGATGGCCGCGCTCCGAGCCTGGAAGAACAGGCCAAGGGTCCCATCGCGAACCCGGTCGAAATGGCCCATACTCTTGAGGGTGTCGTTCAGTATCTTCAGGGCGACACAAGGTATCGCGAACTCTTCCAGCACGCCTGGGGCACCGACCAAATCACCATCGATATGGTCGCCAAGTCCATCGCCTCTTTCGAGCGGACCGTGATCGCGGGCGATTCGCCCTTCGATCAGTTCTACTACGGCCACGATTCGAACGCTCTTTCTCCGGCGGCACAGCGTGGATTGAAGGTTTTTGTCGGCCGCAAAAAAGGCAATTGCGCTGTCTGCCACACCATCGGGAAAGACTACTCTCTCTTCACCGACAACAAGTTCCACAATCTCGGGATCGGCGCCGACACGCGCGGCAATCTGAATGACCTCGGACGCTATACCGTAACCAAGGTCGAGTCGGACAAGGGCTGTTTCAAGACGCCTTCTCTCCGCAACCTCGCCAATCGCGGGCCGTACATGCATGACGGTAGTTTCCGAACGGTCAAAGATGCTTTCGCGCATTACATCGGCGGGGGAAACTGGAATCCCTATCTCGACAAAGAAATTCACTCGCTCGACGTGCTTACCTTCGACGAGCGTGACGATTTGCTCCAGTTCCTCGATTCGCTCAACGGAAAGCTCCCCGACAATATTGGTCCGCCAGTGGACCTCGCGAGTCGACCGGAGACCGCCTCCGCTGCCAGATAAAACGCTTCGTGGAAGTTCTGACGTTTCCTGTGGTCGCGGCGAGAGCGCCCCGCTCGTCCGCAGGATCTCGTAAGGCCTGCCGCGCGAGGGGGCCGCAAGGGCTTCCTCTACCTCTTCGCCGCTCTGTACAATCCCAACACGCGCAAGGCGCTGGTGGCTTCGCGCACTTCCCGCAGCGCCTTTTCGAGCTGCTCGTTCGTTTCGGCCTCCACGTCCATATAAAACTGGTATTCGAAGGGCTTGCCATGAATTGGCCGGCTTTCGATCTTCAGAAGATTAGCGCCATGGTTCGCGAAGGGTTCGAGCGACGCCAGCAGTGCCCCAGGCTTGTGCGCCAGGCGCATCACGAGCGACATTTTTCGCGCATCGTCCGCCCTGTACCGGGCTGCCCCTTCCGACGGCAGCAGCAGCACAAATCTCGTGAAGTTCTCCGGGTTGTCCTGGATGTTTTCGCGCAGAATGACAGCCCGGTAATGCCCGGCCGCTCTCCACCCGGCGATTGCGGCAAAGCTTCGATCACCCCTCTCCATCATTTCACGTACGCTGCCCGCTGTGTCTTCCGCCGGAATTCGCTTCAGTTCTGGATGCGCCTCGAAAAACCGCTCGCACTGCGCGAGAGCCATGGGATGCGACGCCACTCGGCGGATATCCTCAAATCTCGCTCCCGGGCAACACATCAGGTGGTGCTCAATGGGCAGAATTGTCTCGCCGCATATTTCGAGCGGGCTTTCAAGCAGCAGGTCATAGACACGAACCACGGAACCTGCGAGCGTGTTCTCAATCGGTACTAACAGCGCGTCGGCAGTGCCTTCGGCAATGGCGCGGAAGGTCGCATCAAACGTGGCCCGAGGTCCTGTCTCGATCTCCTCCCCCAGCAGCTGCACAGCGGCCGCTTCGCTGAATGCACCTGGCTCTCCCTGGAATGCCACCCGCATGGTCCGGAAATTCAGCTCGCCCATCGGCCCCGTTCCATAATTCCCCATCTCTTCCGGCGCAGCTTCCGGACGTTATAATTGGATCTCGTCAAGCTCCGGAGGTGACCGCATCATGACACAGAACCGCCCCTACGCGGGCGACGATGCTCTCTCGTACGGGAAATACATCGCTCTGGTGCCGGGTGGAGACTTCCTGGAAATTCTCGCATCGCAGCTTCAGGACACCCGAGCCCTTCTTTCGCCGCTCAGCGATGCTCAAGGCGACTTCCGCTATGCTCCAGGTAAATGGTCGGTCAAGGAAACCCTCGGGCACATCAACGATGCGGAGCGCATTTTCAGCTATCGGATGCTCCGCATTGCGCGTGGCGACAAGGCGCCCTTGGCGGGGTTCGAGCAGGACGACTACGTGAAAAGCGGAAAATTTGACGCCCGCAAGCTCTGCGATTTGCTGGAAGAATTCAGTTCCATTCGTCAGGCAACGATTGCGCTCGTGTGCTCCCTCGACACCGAGGCCTGGCTTCGCCGCGGGGTAGCCAGCCAAAACGAAGTGACGGCCCTGGCCTTGGCCTTCATCATCGCGGGACACGAGCGCCACCACTCGATGATCCTTCGCGACCGCTATATTCCGGCTTTGCCTCGTCCGTGACAGCGTTGCGGCTTCCGGTGGCCCGCTGCTACAATTCTGCTTTCGCTGGGTGTCATTTCGCTCCACTGGGTTCTACCCGCCCGCTACTGATTGGCATCTAAGTAGGTTTCCCCGGGTCATCGGTACGGTGGTGATTTGGCCGGAACCTCATTGGCCCTGGTGCGGGGGCGTCTGTTTTGAGAAGGGAGATTGCGCGTGGCGAGATATGATGTTGCGATTATTGGCAGTGGGCCGGGTGGCTATGTGGCGGCGATTCGGGCCGGGGAGCTGGGCCTGAAAACAATTGTTGTTGAAAAAGACCCCTATCTCGGCGGCACCTGCCTGCATATCGGTTGTATCCCGACCAAGGTCCTGCTGCATCACGCCGATGTCTACGACCATTTCAAGAATGCCGCCGAACTGGGCTTCGAGGTCTCCGGCCTGAAGATCAACTGGGCAAATATCCTGGCCCGCAAAAGCAAAATCGTCACCAAGCATGCCAAGGGCATCGAATTTCTGTTCAAAAAAAATAAGGTCGAATGGGTTCAGGGTTGGGGCAAGTACAGCGGCCCGGGCAAGGTCAGTGTCGAGAAAGACGCAAAGACATCGACCATCGAAGCCGGCGGCATTTTGCTCGTCAGCGGCTCCGAAGCAAAATCGCTTCCCGGAATCGAACCTGACCACAAGCAGATTGTCACCAACCGCTCCATCCTGCAGTTGCCAGAAATTCCGAAAACACTCATCGTGGTCGGTGCCGGCGCGGTTGGCGTCGAGTTTGCCTCCATTTTCAATTCCTTCGGCTCCGAGGTCACCATTCTCGAAGCTTTGCCTCGCGTCGTACCCGTCGAAGACGAGGAAATCTCCGCCGAACTCGACAAGGCTTTTCGCAAGCGCGGCATCAATATCTTTACCAACTGTGCCGTCGAAGGTGTCAAGAAAGACGCCAAGAGCGTCACCGTCTCTTTCAAAGACAAGGAGGGCAAGCCGCAAACCCTCCAAGGCGAAAAACTTCTCCTGGCCGTCGGTCGTAAGCCCATGACCGAAAATTGCGGCCTCGAAAAATCAAGAGCTAAGCTCGACCGCGGCTTCGTCTTGGTGAACGAGTTTATGGAGACCGATGAGCCGGGCCTCTTTGCCGTCGGCGACATTGTTGCCGGCCTGCCGCAGCTCGCTCACGCGGCCATGATGGAAGGCATCGTTGCGGTCACGCATATTGCGGGGAAACCGACCCACCCGGTAATAAAGACCCGCATTCCCAATGCAACCTACTGCGAGCCGCAGATCGGTTCCATCGGACTCACGGAAAAACAGGCCAAAGAGGCGGGCTACACGGTCAAAACCGGAAAATTCCCTTTCCTCGGCAATAGTAAAGCCACCATCCTGGGCGCGCACGGAGGCTTCATCAAGGTTGTCTCGGATGAAAAATACGGCGAAGTCCTCGGCATCCACATCATCGGACCGCTGGCCACGGAAATTCTCTCCGAAGCCGCCGCCGTCCTTCAGCTCGAAGGCACCATCGAAGACATGATGAACATGATCCACGCGCATCCGACGGTCTGGGAGGCCATGGGAGACGCCTTCGCGTCCGTCCGCGGGTTGCAGATCAACGTCTAGGCTGCGTGGGTAGAAGCCCGTCTTAGACCGCTCTCGCTCCGACCGTCTCGTTATGACGACTTGCCTCATCACCGACCTGGGCTTCATCTCCTACAGCGATGCCTTCGCCCTGCAGCGGCGTCTTGTTGCCGCTCGCAAAGCCGGCGCCATCGACGACGTCTTCCTCCTCTGCGAGCATCCTCACGTCATCACGCTCGGCCGCAACGCCAATCGCTCAAATCTGCTCGCCTCCGAACCCGTCCTGCGCCAGAAGGCTGTGGAACTCCACGAAACGAACCGTGGCGGAGACATCACCTATCACGGCCCCGGCCAAATCGTCGGTTATCCCATCCTGAATCTCGCCCATCTCAGGCGCGATGTCGGCTGGTACGTTCGAACGCTCGAAGAAGTCATGATCCGTGCCAGCTCCAATTTCGGCGTTACCGCCTACCGCGTGGCCGAGAGGACCGGCATCTGGGTGGAAGCCGGAGGCAAGGAAGAAAAACTTGCTGCGATCGGCGTCCACATCAGCCGCTGGGTCACGTCTCACGGCTTCGCCTATAACGTCTCGACCGACCTGCGCTATTTCGACCTCATCATTCCCTGCGGCATCGTGGGCCGCAAAGCCACCTCCCTCGAGAAGCTTCTCTCCCGCAGCGTGTCCCTCGATGAAGTAAAACCTCTTCTCACCCACCATCTCGGCAATCTTTTTTCTCTCACTCCCTGTCCCACCTCAAGCGAACAACTCCTGGCCACGCTCGCCCATTCCGAACCATCCGTGACTTCCTCTTAGTGGACCACTTCGTCTTTTCTGGGCCGTCCTCGGCGGAGGAAACGGGAGTGACTCTGGCGCTGGCTTTTCTGAGCGCCTTCCTCTCTCCATTTCTCTTGACATGGCCACGGCCTTCGTCAATACTAAACCGTATGGTTAAGTATTCGGACCTGCTCGACTCCACCTTTGGCGCTCTGGCCGATCCGACCCGCCGCGCCATTCTCGCGACCCTCATGCTCGGCCAGGCGTCGATCAGCGAGCTCGCCAAGCCCCACCGCATGTCTCTTCCTGCGGTCATGAAGCACGTCCGGGTGCTCGAACAGGCCGGCCTCGTCTCGCAATCCAAAAGCGGCCGCACGCGCTTTTGCCACCTGGCGGCCGAACCGCTGAAGCACGCGCAAAGCTGGATTTCCCAATACCGCGCATTCTGGGAAGGAACTTTCGACTCTCTCGAACGTTATCTGGCTGAGGAAAAAGCTAAGGAGGATCAAAAATGGCAACGCCGCAATCGCAACCGGGAACCTCGCTCCAACTGAAACGCACTTTCGCGGCTCCCCGCGACAGGGTCTTTCGGGCTTGGACCGATGCCAAGGAGTTTGCGCTCTGGTTCCATCCGACCACCGAGCACACCACGATCATCTCGGAACTCAACCTGAAGGTAGGCGGCAAATACCAACTCGAAATGCGCCACAAAAGTGGCGACGTGCATAAGCTCAGCGGCACCTACCAGCAGATCAAGCCGCCCGAAAAACTGGTGTTTACCTGGCGCTGGGCTACGGATCCTCCCGGCCAGGAGTCGATCGTCGCCATTGAGTTTCACGACCTGGGCGCTTCAACCGAAGTCGCCCTGACTCATGGAATGTTCCCCACCGCCGAAGAGCGCGACAAGCACGCTCACGGCTGGAACGGCTGCTTCGAGCAATTTCAAAACTATCTTCAGTAGCTCGCCGCGGCTCCCTCGACGCCGCCCGCGTCTGTTCGGAGGGGCGCAAGGACTCCTGCGCCCCTCGTCCGCGCGACGAGGGTGATCGCGCCGTCGCGCCGCCGAGCTTCGCTTTTTTTTGCGCATTTAAGGATATTGCGGCGCTCGAGCGATGAAGTGCGGCGTTGACGGTATCCTCGTCGCCAGCAAAACCCTCGCCGCGATTAGGTGCTGGCCCCGGGTTCGCCGTAAGATAGAAGCCCGAATGCCCGTTCGGAGAACCGCTGATGCCTGCCTCTGATTCCCGCGTGAACTCACCAAAGCTTTCCCGCCAGCAATACCTCGACCTTTACTACTACATGCGTCTGAACCGCGAGGTCGAAGAAACGATGACGCGTCTCTTCCGGCAGAACAAAATTGTCGGGGGCCTCTATTCCTCCCTCGGTCAGGAAGCCATTTCAGTCGGAACGGCTTACGCCCTCGAGAAACGCGACTGGCTCGCCCCGATGATCCGCAATATCGGCGCCCTCCTCGTCAAGGGCGTTCCGCCGCGCGACATTTTTACTCAGCATATGGCGAAGTACACCTCGCCGACCAAGGGCAAGGACGGCACCAGCCACTTTGGCGACCTCGAAAATCTCCACATTATCTCGCCGATCTCCATGCTCGGGGATCTCATCCCGGTTCTGACCGGGGTGGCCATGGCCGGCCGCTACCTCGGCCAGAAGATCGTTGCGATGACCTGGATTGGCGACGGCGGCAGCTCTACCGGGGTCTTTCACGAGGGCCTCAACCTCGCTGCTTCGCAAAGAGCCGCGCTTGTTCTGATTCTCGAAAACAATCTGTGGGCCTACTCGACGCCCGTGCGTCGCCAGGTGCCGCTCGAAAATCTCGCCGACCGAGCCAAAGCCTATGGCATCACGAGCTATATCGTCGATGGCAACGACGTCGTTGCCGTCTACACCACCGCCAAGGAAGCTGTCGAACGCGCCCGCTCGGGCGACGGCCCGATTCTGATCGAAGCCAAAACTTTTCGTCGCCGCGGCCACGCGCAGCACGACCCTGCCGAATATGTTCCCCCCGCTCAACGCGAGTACTGGGAGAAACGCGATCCCATCGCGCTTTACGAAAGGTTCCTGAGCGCCGAGAAACTCCTCGACGCCAAAGGCAAGAAAGAGATCGACGAAAAACTCGCCGCGTTGCTCGAAAAGGAGCGCGAGTTCGCCGAAAACTCACCCATGCCTCCGCCCGAGCTGGCTTCCGAGGGTGTCTATTGCAGCGGACCCGAATGCCACGAGTTGCAACCCAAGTGGGAGCGCCCGATCGATGAACTCCTTCCGCCAAAATCCTGTGTCGAGCCCGTGTGGACGGTGGCGGGCTTCGGCCACGGCAAGGGTTCGTCGGGCGGCGGCGCGCCAATTCATTTTGGCGACACACAAGTGGCCCCGAATGGACCAGCCGAAGCCGCGAAACCCTCGGTCACGGCGCTCGCAAATCCCGCCAAGAAATCGCTCAACAAGAAACCGCCAGCCGCGAAATCCGTCAGGCGCGGAAAGGCGCGGCGCTGACCATGGCTCCCATCACGTTCCTGGAAGCCATCCGCCAGGCCATGTTCGAAGAAATGGCCGCTGACCCCCGCGTCGTTCTCATCGGCGAAGACGTTGGCGTCTACGGCGGCGCGTTCAAGACCAGCGAAGGCCTGCTTGAAAAATTCGGTTGGGAACGGGTGATCGATACGCCGATCAGCGAAAGCGCCATCATCGGCGCTGCTTGCGGCATGAGCTATCTAGGCCTGCGCCCCATCGCCGAAATGCAGTTCATCGATTTCATTGCCTGTTGCTTCAACCAGCTCACGAACTTCGTCGCCAAGGGCCACTATCTCTGGAACGCTCCCGCGCCGATGGTTGTTCGAGGTCCCGCGGGCGGCGGCGTCCATGGCGGCCCATTCCACTCCCTCAGTCCCGAAATGTATTTCCTGCACACCCCCGGCTTCAAGATCGTCTATCCTTCGACTCCCTACGACGCGAAAGGACTGCTCAAAGCCAGCATCCGCGACAATAACCCGGTCCTTTTCTTCGAACATAAATTCCTTTATCGCCGCATCAAGGAAGAAATCCCCGCTGGCGATTATACGGTCCCTCTTGGAAAGGCCATCGTCCGCCGGGAAGGCCAACATGTGACCATCCTTTCCTACGCGGCCATGATGCACACGTCGCTCGAAGCCGCTGAGGCGCTCTCGAAGGAAGGCATCGAAGCCGAGGTCATCGATCTCCGTACGCTCATGCCTCTCGACGAGGAAACCATCCTCAACTCCGTCCGCAAAACCAACAAATGCCTCGTGGTCCACGAAGACACCAAGACCGGCGGCATTGCCGGGGAAATCGCCGCCATCCTTTCCGAAAAAGCCTTCCACGACCTCGACGGCCCGCTGGTCCGCGTCACCTCTCTCGACACGCCGGTCCCCTACGCTCCCACCCTCGAGGAGGCTTTTCTCCCGAACGCGCAAAAAGTCTTCGCCGCCGCCAAGAGCTTGGCGCGCTTCTAGGTCCTCCTGATGCCTTGGAAACATTGATTTTTTGGATGCACCTTACAAATCTTTACATCCGCTTCTCCCTTGAACCCCTAGGATCAGCTGAACGGAGTCTCAGGCGCAGTAAGGATGACAGGGTCCCAACTCTCCTCCTGCGCATTTAACCGATACCGGCCGGGTCAAGGGTATTCGATTCCTTCGATAGGGAAGCGGGAGGATTTCTGATGAATCTGGCAAAAGCGGGCCTGACGGCCCTAGCCATCCTAATCGTTGCACCTCAAGGAATGCCGGCCCCGGCGGGCGGCACGGTCAGCGGCAAAGTTACACTCTCGGGCTCCGCCCCGAAGGGGAAACCCTTTGATCTCTCGAAAGAACCCGAGTGCGTCAAACTGCACGCCGCAGAACCACTCATCCCGGAGAACGTGGTTGTGGGAACGGGAAACATGCTGCGAAACGTGGTCGTCTACATCTCGGGCGGCTCAATGGACCAGGTGCCTGTTCCCCCCAATGCGGTGGTTTACGATCAGCAGGGCTGTCACTACACGACGCACGTGCTGGCCTTCCGCGTGGGACAGGAAGTCAAGATCTCCAACAGCGACCCCTTCTCGCACAACATTCACCCCATCGCCAAGATCAACCGCGAGTGGAACAAGATCCAGCCTCCTGGTACGCCTCCGTTTTCCTATGCCTACGACCGGGAGGAATTCATCCCCGTTAAGTGCAATATCCATCCCTGGATGCAGGGTTATTTTGCGGTTCTGCGTACCAGTCATTTCGCGGTAACCGGCGACGACGGCCGCTTCACGCTTCCCGATCTCCCTCCGGGCCATTACACCATTACCGCCTGGCACGAGATCTACGGCACGCAGATCCAAGAGGTCACCATCACCGGCGGGGATTCCCAAACCATTAACTTCGTCTTTACCGCCAAGCCTTAGCTTGGTTTTCGAACCCGTAATTCGCGGCCGCCGCGGGAACGTCCTTTGGGACTCGCGGTCCTCTTCCGAATCACGCTAGGCAAACGTCCGTCCGTTGTTTATAATTAATGTTTGCCTGAGAAGTGCTGGCCCCGCCTGAGTGGGTCTGCAGGGAACTCTGAAAATGAATCCGATAATTCGTAAGTTGCACGAAGCACAGTTGCGCAAGGATCTCCCCGAGTTTCGCCCGGGCGACACCGTTAAGGTGAACGTACGCCTGCTCGAAGGCGAAGGCGAAAAGGTGAAGGAACGCATCCAGACCTTTGAGGGAGTCGTGATTTCGAAGAAGGGTCGCGCCAGCAGTGCCACGTTCACGGTGCGCCGCGTGAGCTTCGGCACCGGCGTTGAGCGCATTTTCCCGCTGCACTCGCCTTCGATTGCTTCCATTGACGTCGTGAGCAAAGGCAACGTCCGGCGCTCGCGGCTGTACTACCTGCGCAATTTGAAGGGCAAAGCGGCCCGCATTAAGCGCGCCGGCCGCGAAGAAGCCGAAACCGCGGCAAGCGCAGCGAACGCCAACGCCTAGGTTCGACGCCGAACCTTCGAGGGGCAGGCAAAAAATGCCTGCCCTTTTCTTTTTTTGGGCGGCTTTCCGCGCAATGAGACTCGTTCGGGGCGTGGTAGAATCGGTTCCGGGCAATCTCACTTTCTCTTCATGGGCCGACTCTGCTCTTCCCGTTACGAGCGAGCGGCGCGGAAGCTCGGCTGGACGCGCATCGCGGGTCTCGATGAAGCCGGGCGGGGCGCGCTGTTTGGCCCGGTTGTCGCCGCGGCCGTGATCCTGAATCCCAAGCGTCGCATCGTGGGCCTGGACGATTCCAAAAAACTGACACCGGAAAGGCGGAGCGAGCTCGCTCCACGCATCCGCGAATACGCCCTGGCTTGGGCCGTGGCGGAAATGGATGCCCAGCGCATCGATGCGTGGAACATTTATCAGGCCAGCCGCCAGGCCATGACGGCGGCCTTAGCGCAACTCGCGATTCAGCCGGACTTTCTGCTGATTGATGCCATGGAGCTCGATGTGCTCATCGAGCAGAAGTCGCTCATCAAGGGTGATGCCCGCAGCGTTTCCATCGCCGCCGCTTCGATCCTGGCAAAGACGTACCGCGACGCTCGGATGGAGGAGTGGGACGCCCTTTACCCGCAGTATGGACTCGCGAGACACAAAGGATATGCCACGCCGGACCACTTGGATGCTTTGCGCGTGCATGGTCCGACCGCCCTGCACCGGTATTCGTTCGCTCCCGTGCGGGATGCCCGTTGCTGGGCGGCGGGCGCGGTGCAGGAAGCGCTGCCGCTCGAAATCTGGCCGCCGAGCCGTTGACGAGGCCCCCGGGAACCATCGCTTCGCGAAGGCAATTGCCGTCAAAAGGCGGCGTAAACGCAGCATTGCGTATTCGCCATTTCTTCTCCCTCGGTTGCGTATCTGCCACGGGGATAACTGCCTGTTCACAACCCCGCGCGGTTCGATTGACGGCCCTCACGGTGGGGCGTAGCGTGAAAAAGTAGGGTGGCAGAGTGCCAAGACCTGTCACCTTACGAGGAGAAAGTCACGACGGCTTTCAAGGCGAAGCTGTCGCCGTGAGCGCATGGCCTACAACAAAAGCAAATTCGTCGAAGCCGCACAAAAACTGCTGAACCAGGGCAAGGTGGCTCAGGCCATCGCGGAATACCAGCAGATCCTGAAATACGAGCCGCGCGATCAGGTCACCTTGATGACCATCGGCGAGCTCTATATCCGCCAGGGCGAAACCCTCCAGGCCATCGACTACTTCGAGCGCTTAGCCCAACTCTTTGTGAGCGACGGGTTCCTGACCAAGGCCATCGCGGTTTACAAGAGGATCGCCAAGCTGGCTCCCGAGGAAATCCGCCCGCTTGAGAAACTGGCTGACCTCTACGTGCAACAAGGGGTGATGAGCGAAGCTCGCCCGCTTTTCCTCCAGCTTGCCGAACTGCACCTCAAAAACAACAAACAGCCGGAAGCGATTGCGCTGCTCAAAAAGCTCCTGCAGGCCGAGCCGGACAATTTGCGCATCCAAATTCGACTCGCGGATTTGTACCAGGCGATGGGGCAGTCGGGAGAAGCCCTGGAAACCTACGTCTCCGCTGCCCAGCGTGCCCTGGCGCGGGGCGACCAGGCTGAATGCGAAAAGCTGGCTGACAAAGCCCTGCAGCTCAGTCCAAAGCAGCTGGATGCACTGGTCGTGAAGGCCAGGTCCTACATGACCCAGGGCCACATCGCGCAGGCGGCGGAAATCCTCGAGCGCGTTGCGGACCTTGAAAAGGGCGGAGAGCCTGCAGAGCTCCTGATGGATTTGTACCTGAAGAATGGCAAGTGGGACGAAGCCACCGGCCTGGCCCTGCGCATCTTTTCGACGGATGAAAAGAACTTCAGCGCCACGCAAAAGGTTACCGAGGCGCTGCTCGAATCGGGGCAGGGCGAGCGCGCCATGTCGGTGCTTTCGCGCATTCGCATCCCGATGACTGATGCCGGAGAACACGAAGGCGTTGTGCACCTGCTGAACGAACTGACGGCCAGGTTGCCCGGCAGGTTGGAGCCGCTCGAATGGCTGGTCGACACCTTCGGTCGAACGAGCGATTCGTTCCGGCTGCCGGACGCGTTGGCGCATCTCGGCGACGCGTTGGTTGCAGCCGGAAAACTTCAGCGCGCCAAGGAAGTCTTTGCGCAGCTGGTCGACCGCGATCCAGAGAGCGACGCCGCTAAGCGCAAGCTGAACGACGTGCTGCGCAAAATGGGCATTGCGTCCGAGGCTCCCGCCCCACCCGAGGAAATTGCCGAAGCGGCGGAAGGCTTGCCGACCGAGTTGCCCGAGCCGCCGGCACCGAAACTGCGTCCGGCTTTCGAAAAAGAGCCTCCGGCCGTTCCGGTAGAAAATGAGGCGGCGCTCGCGCCCGTTGAGCCCGGCCTCGACGAGGAAACAGAAAAGTTCATCGCTCAATCCTTGACCGACGTGGACCTGTTCGCCAGTTACGGGCTGACGCAGAAGGCCATCGGTCTGCTCGAAGCGATTTTGCGCCGCGCTCCGACGCACACGCCAACACTCGAAAAGCTGCTGGATTTCGTGCTTGGTGCCGGGGACGACCGGCGAACTGCGGAACTGGCCGCTCAGCTTGAGCATATTCACGCGAGCCGGGGTGACGCCCGGAGCGGCGAGCGGTTTGGCGAGTTGCGTCGGCGGTTCCAGCGCGCGGCCGGGATGACGGACGACGAGATCAGCGCGGCGGTGGCCGCCGCGCTGCCACAACCGGTCGAGACCGTGCCAGTCGAAGAAGGCGCTGCGGACGTTATAGCCGAGGCGCCGGCGGAACCGGTAGAAGCCGCTCGAGCCCAGAGCGCCGCACTATCCCCTGCAGCGGACCCCGCATCGGTGGACGCCGAAGAGCTTCCTGAAATTGAGATCGTTGAAGAGACGCCTTCGCCAGCCGAAGCGCA
>Ga0207761_1000245_pt1 | contig 18820 bp, 12 predicted proteins | sample LuqExpMetageno34_FD_187792 | JGI IMG/M metagenome (GOLD analysis project Ga0207761, IMG submission 187792) | Tropical forest soil microbial communities from Luquillo Experimental Forest, Puerto Rico - Sample 34 (SPAdes) | ecosystem: Environmental > Terrestrial > Soil > Tropical forest ... | reverse complement strand
CGCCGGGCGAGAAGTACCAGGCGTATTCGGGCCGGGCGTTTGCGTTCAATAACACGCCGAATCCGGATCAGGCGACCGCAGCGGCGGCCTACAAGTCGGCGTTGGAGGGGGCCAAGTCGGTGGAGGCTTTGCCGAAGCCGGAAGGAATGGATGACGCGAAATGGGGGGAGCAGAAGAAACAGGCTATCCTCGGTTTCCACAGCACGGCGGCGGCGGCGGCAATGGCGGCGAAGGATTATGCGAATGCCGTGACGGAGTATAAGACAGTGCTGGTGTCGAACCCGGACGATTTCGTGGCCAACTATTACCTGGGACGGGCGTATTCAGCGATGAATCAGCAACTGGATGCGATCTGGGCGTTTGCGCGCGCGGCTTCATCAAAGACCGCGAACGAGAAGCAGGCGAAGCAGGTGAAGGATTATTTGCGGAGCACGGCGCTGCCGAAGTACCAGGGCGGAACAGTCTGCGATGCGCTGACGGATGCAGAGCTGAATGAACTACTGCAGCTTGCGTCCAGCTCGGTGGACCGGCCGGCGAGCTACAAACTAATCAGCGCAGCGGATCTGGATACAGCGCGGAAGGATATGACCATCGCGTCGGTAGTGACGGATTTGAAGGCCGGCGGCGACAAGGCCAAGCTGACATGGACCGCAGCGTGTGGGCTGGAGTTCCCGGATGTGCCCGGCAAGTTAATTGAGAACATTCCCGGGCCGGATGTGATCGAGCTGAAGCTGGCGTTCGTGACGAGCGAAGCGGAGTTCGACGCGAAGAACACGGCGGACATGGATGTGAAGATCAAGACGGCGGATCAGCCGGAAGCGGCGAAGCTGGAAAAGGACTCGGCGCCGCGTTTCACGGGGACGCTGGAATCGTACACGCCGGACCCGTCATTCATGCTGAATTGGGACAAAGCGAAGGTGAACCCGGACGATCTGCCGAAGGAAGGCAAGAAGCCGGCGGCAACCAAGAAACCAGCGGCGAAGAAGCCGTAAGATTTGGAAAAGAATTGGAGTGAAGACGGCCTCGGGAAACCGGGGCCGTTTTTGTTTTTGGGGCAGGCAGTGACCGGTGCGTAATCGGTGAAGAAACTCCGTGGCGCGGAGTGCTTGTGCGGACATGAGGTCCAGCGGTGCTGGACCCCTACAAGACTTTTCGGGGCTTCGCGAGAGAACCCGCCATGCCAGACGTTGAGATCCTTCGTCGCGAAAAGCGCTCCTCAGGATGACAACGAGTGTTTCCGATTGAGGAGGGCCAGTCAGCGAGGGCGGGGGCGGCGGTGGTCGAGTTTGTACTCGGACATTTTGCGGCTCAGGGTGTTGCGGTGAATGCCGAGAAGTTCGGCGGCGCGGGACTGGTTGCCGTTGGTGCGATCCAGGACGCGCTTGATGAAACGTTTTTCGAATTCGCCGACGGCCTCGTCGAAGAGGATGCCACGCTCGACCATCTGTAATATCAAGCCTTCCAATTGATCTCTCACAGCGTCAGTCTCCCCTTTGAGCAGGAACGATTCAGAACGAGCTGGCCTAGTCTAATTCGTGGCCGACGAGGATGCGGTAAGCCTCGCGGTACTTTGCACGAGTGCCATCGACCACATCCGGAGGCAGCTCGGGCCCTGGGGGAGTCTTGGGCCACCGGATGCGTTCGAGGTAATCGCGAACAAACTGTTTGTCGAAGGAGGGCTGAGCGCCCCCGGGTGAGTAATGGGAAGCAGGCCAGAGGCGGGAAGAGTCGGGAGTGAGGGCTTCGTCGATCCAGATGAGTTTGCCGTCGAGAAGGCCGAATTCGAACTTGGTGTCGGCGAGGAGAATGCCACGAGGTTCGGCGTGGGCCGAGGCGCGACGATAGATTTCGAGAGTGATAGCGCGGACCTGGTCGGCGAGTGGCTTGCCGATGATTTGCGCGGCACGTTCGAAGGGAATGTTTTCGTCGTGACCGCTGACGGCTTTGGTGGCGGGAGTAAAGATAGGTTCGGGCAGCTTGTCGGATTCGCGAAGACCAGCGGGAAGCTTGATGCCGCAGACTGTGCCGTTCGCCTGATATTCCTTCCATCCGGAGCCGGAGAGATAGCCGCGCGCGACGCATTCGATGGGAAGAGGATGCGTTTTGCGAACGATCATGGAGCGTCCCGCGAGTTCGTCCAGATGCTTGTCGAAGGGGGCGGGAAATTCGGTGGCGGTGAGGACGTGGTTCGGCATGACGTCGCGAAGAAGATTGAACCAGAAGAGCGAGAGTTGCGTGAGGACGCGGCCCTTGTCGGGGATGGGAGTGGGCATGACGACATCGAAGGCGGAGAGGCGATCGGTAGCGACGAGGAGGAGGCGGTCGCCGAGATCGTAAATGTCGCGCACTTTGCCGCGAGCGGAAGGAGATACGCCAGAAAAATTCGTTTCACGAACAACACGAGTTGCAGAGATTGCGGTCACGGAAAGCTTTCCCCTGAGAAAGTGTGGAGCATTCTAGCGCAAAGAAGAACGAAGTCAATGTGACGAAGGTCATGCGGTGGTGCGAAGCGGTGGAAAATGCAGTTACGCAAAGTTTTCGCTTGCGGGAAGCAAGAAGAAGTGAATGAAGTTGAAGAGGAAACGCCGACAGTTACTGTTGGAGATTTCGTCGCGAGTGGTGTGCGATGGCGCCACGAGGTGTCACGACGCTTGGCGTTGGACTGTGGCGCCGCTCCGGCCGGGATGGCAGGGTTGCTTTGGTCGGAGGCCAAGACGCGGTGGTTGAGATCCTTCGTCGCAGAAGGCGCTCCTCAGGATGACAGATGGCTTTTATGAGTTACCGGATTCAAATAGGCAGTGCGGCACACGAGAGCGGACGGCCGTCCCAACAAGAGCCACATAAAGAAAACGGGCGGGGCTTCACGTTCACAGGCTAAAGCCTATGCTACGGGCTGATTAGGCAGCGGAGGCAGCGCGCTGTTTGGGGGCGGGAGCTTCGTCGCCTTCCCAGCGGACGCTGACGAGTTTTGAGACGCCGGGCTCCTGCATGGTGACGCCGTAGAGGACGCTGCCGGTTTCCATGGTTTTGCGATTGTGGGTGACGACGATGAATTGCGTGCTAGAGCTCATGTCGCCGATGAGGCGGGTGAAGCGGCCGACGTTAGCTTCGTCGAGCGGAGCATCGACTTCGTCGAGGATGCAGAAGGGGCTCGGCTGATAACGGAAGATGGCAATGAGCAGCGCGAGCGCGGTCATGGCTTTCTCGCCGCCGGAAAGCAGGAGCACGTTTTGCAGGCGCTTGCCTGGAGGTGACGCAACGATATCGATGCCGGCGTCGCCGGAGCTGTCCGGCTCGGTCAGGCGCATCTCCGCAGTGCCGCCGCCGAAGATAGTATGGAACGCGGAAGTGAAGTTCGCGTTGATGGAGGCGAAGGCCTGCTCGAATTTTTCCCTGGTGATCTGGTCGAGTTCCTTAATGGCTTGCTGCGTGTCGGCGATGGACTGGAGGAGATCGTCGCGCTCACGGGTGAGGAAGGTGAAGCGCTGCTCGCACTCGTTGTATTCCTCGAGAGCCATCATGTTGACCGCACCCATGTTTTCGATGCGCTGCTTCATTTCGCGGTAACTGGCTTCGGCGATGGCCAGTTCTTCCCCGGACATGAAGACAGCCTCGGAGGCGATGAGATCTTCGGGCTGCGCGTTGACTTCAGCGAGGCAGGTCTCGCGGAGGTGCTGGCGATCGGAATCGTTGCGCGCTTTGTCGATTTCGAATTTGCCGCGCTCTTCGCGCATCTCCTGGAGCGTCTGACGAGCGGAGCGCAGATGGTCTTCAGCCGCGGTGACGCGATTGCGCGCGGAATCCCATTCCTGCTCGAGTTCCTTCTGACGATTTTCGAGACGAACTTTTTCGATTCGCAGAACTTCGAGTTGCTGAACTAGCTCTTCGGTCTGCCGAGCCATCGACGCGGTTTCGTCGGTGATGGAAGATTCCTGCTGGCGGAGAGTGGCTTCACGGCGGTCAAGTTCGGCGGACTCCTCCTGGAGACGGTGGGCGATGGCTTCCGCGGAAGCGAGGCGCTCGTTCATGGTGGCGAGTTCGGCTTTGGCGGTAGCAAGTTCGTTGCGTTCGGTGTCGACGAAGGCGCGGAGCTGCGCGACTTCGTCGGTGAGGCGTGTGCTTTCGGCTTCGGCCTCAGCGCGGCTGGTGGCAGCAGCCTGGTGCTGGAGTTGTGCATTCTGTGCGCGCTGCTGTACGGAATCGATTTCGCGGCGGAGGCGCGCGAGTTCGCCTTGGCAAACGGTGAGGTCGAGCCCGAGGCGCGCGAGGTCGGACTGGGTTTGCTCGTGACGATGCTTGGTGGCGAAGAGATTGCGTTCGGCCTCGCGGAGTTGAATGACAAGTTCTTCCTGCGACGATTCGATGGCGCGGACTTCGGCGTTGATGGTTTCGAGTTCGGACTGGATCGCGGTGCTGCGCTCTTCGAAGTGGAAAAGTTCGGCGGTGACGGCGCGCAGTTCCCGCTTCATGCCGAGCGGGCCGGCTTCATCGGGGCGGCCGCCAGTGACCATCCGTCCTTGGTAACAAGTGCCCTCAGGAGTGACGAAGGCGTATTGCGGATATTCGCGGGCGAGCTTTTCCGCGGCGCCGGTTTCGGTCAAGTAGCCGTAACGCAGACGAGGGAGAAATTGCTTGGCGGCGGGGCCGAGAGGGTCGCGAAATTCGACGAGCTTATCGAGGCGAGAGATGACGCCGTCTTCGGAGCGGAAGTGGATGATGGGCTCGTACTCGTCGAGTTTGAGGTTGCGCAGGGAGTCGACGAAGAAAGTGGCGCGACCGCCGACTTCTTCGCGGAGCATGTGAACACCGGCGCGGGCGTGGTCGTAGGTTTCGACCACGACGTATTCGAGCTCCTCGCGCAGGTATTGCTCGATGGCGGCTTCGTGCTGCTCCTGAACTTCGGCGTAGTCGGCAAGGACGCCGACGGCGCGGAAATCCTCACCGCCGTGACGCTCATTGGCGGCGAAAAGTTTTTGAACGGCTTCGCCGGTGTAGGAGTGGTCGTTGAGGATGCGAGTCAATGTGGAGTGGCGGGCACGAATGCCGGCCAGGGAGTCGCGCAGGGAATCGGCTTCTTTGGAGATGCGCTCGCGGTTCAGGCGCAGCTCGGCGAGTCGGGATTGCAGCGATGCGGAATGACGCTGAAGAGCCTCGACCAGATTTGTAGCATCTTGCCAGGCGTTAGCGGCCTGCTCGGCGTCGTCGCGGACGCGAATGGAGGACTCGAGTAACTCAGCTTCGCGCGCTTCGAGTTTTTGCAAAGAATCTTTTTGGTGAACGAGGGCTTCTTCGGCCTGCTTCTGTTCGCCGTGGAGACGCAGGACGCTTTCGCTGGCCTCAGTGGCAGCGCGGCGAAGCGCTTCGACGCGCGCCTCCGCCTCGGAGATCTGCGCAGTGCGGAAAGCGGCACGCTGGTTGAGTTCCTCGACGCGCGTGTTGACGGTGACGGATTCGATGCGAGCGGCTTCCACGGCGTGCTGCTGCGCGGCGTTGCGGAACTCCCATTCGAGTCGCTGGGCTTGAATGGTCTGGCGTTCGGACGCGAGTTGAGTGTTGCGGCCAGCGAGTTCTTCACCGCGGGTGCGATTGAACGTGATGCGATTCTCGCAGCGATCGACTTCGAGGGCAGTCTGGTTCAGGACGTTTTGGTTCTGGCGAATCTCGCCGTCGAGAGAATAAATGCGCTGGCTTAGGCGGTCCTGCTCGGCTTCCTGCTCGTGAATGGCGTGCGCGTGCTGCGTCTCGGCGGTAGTAAGTTCGGCGAGGCGGGCGTTGACGCGTTCGGCTTCGGCATCGAGTTCGCGGGCTTTGCCGGCTAGCATCTGGCGGACGATACCGCGCATCTGTTCGCGAATTTCGGAGTAGCGACGGGCTTTTGCGGCCTGGCGCTTGAGAGAGCCGAGTTGCTTTTCGACTTCGACGACGATGTCGTTGACGCGGGAGAGATTGATCTTGGAGGACTCGAGTTTGGCCTCGCTGAGGCGCTTTTTGGTCTTGAATTTCGTGACGCCGGCGGCTTCTTCGATGATGGCGCGGCGTTCCATCGGTTTGGTGGCGAGAATCTGGCCAATACGACCCTGCTCGATGATGGCGTAGGAGTCGGGGCCGAGACCGACACCCATGAACATTTCCTGAATGTCGCGAAGGCGGGCGACGCGGCCGTTGATGAGGTACTCGCTTTGGCCGCTGCGATAGAGGCGGCGACTGACGACGACTTCTCCGGGCTTGGCGGAGATGGCGGGCTTTTCAGCGCGCTTCTTTTTCTTCGCGAGGAAGGCGGGTTCATTGGAAGCGACCGGTTCCGTTGATTCCGGCGCGGCACCCACCAACTCGGAAACAGCGGGAAGTTCCGTGGATGAGTCAGTGGCGGACGCGTCGATCGAAGCAGGGTCTACAGCGACGTCGAATTCGGAGGCGCCGGCGGACGTTTCGGTGGTGGAAACGCTCTCGAGGACGAAGCGGGCGGCTTCTGCGAGTTCGGGATCTTCCATGGTGATGGTGACTTCGGCCAGGCCCATGGGTGGGCGCTTGGCAGTGCCATTGAAGATGCAGTCGGACATGCGCTCGGCACGGAGAGATTTGTGGCTCTGTTCGCCGAGGACCCAGCTGATGGCATCGACGACATTAGACTTGCCGCAGCCGTTGGGACCGACGATGCAAGTGGTGCCGGTGCCGGAGAAGGTGACGACGGTCCGTTCGCAAAAGGACTTAAAGCCAACAATTTCGACTTTACGGAGCTTCAGCAAGGTGTCCCCTTTTGTCGTCAAACTGGCACTTCGCGATCAAGTTCCGCACATACTACGCCTAAGATGCAGAAACGTAAGGGCCGGGGTGATGGCGCGCGAAGAGAGACGACTTACCTTTCCTCGAGGGGAGGATCTTCGCAGCAAGGGTTTCCGCCCGTAAGGTACAGAAACCACACACGTTTGGCAGGTTCTCGTTCAGAGGCCCAGCCGCCTGGCGCTAAGATGGCGGTACGGGATAGAAGCGTAGCATGAGGGGAATTGAGCTGTAAAGCACGCCGCAAGATATGGTGTGGATTTTCCGGGGGCCACAAGGGCGGTGCTGGAGCGCGGAGGGAATCAAAAGCACGGAGAGAAGTCGCTCGGGCACGGTGCGCTGCCGCCTCTCCGATCGGGCTCGTCAATGTGGTTCGCGAGCGGACGGCCTCAGAAGGCCGTCCCTACAAGGACGTTGTTAGAGTTTGCGGGCGAGGAGGCGGAGGCGGCGATAGTCGAGGGTCCAGTGGCCGTCGCGGAAGAGGTGCGGGCGGGCTTGGCGGATGGTTTCAGCGATGAGTTTTTCGTGAAGTTCAGCGGGAAGATTGGGGGCGATGGAGCCGCCGAACATGTTGAGCCAGGTGCGAAGGCCGTTCTCGCCATCTTCGAGAGGGGTGGGGCGGTCAAACAAAAGCGCGTAAGTGACTTCGAGGCCGTGGCGCTCAAGCAAGGAAGAATATTCGGCGACGCTGGGGTAATACCAGGGGCTAGGGAAAGGTTGAGGCTGGCCGAGCGTCTGCCACGCGGGGCGGAGAGCGGACATGATGGCATCGACGTTGCCCTTACCGCCGAATTCAGCGACGAAGCGGCCGCCGGGTTTGAGGACGGAGGCGATGGCGGTGACGGCGGGTTCGGGATTGGTGATCCAGTGCAGAGTGGCGTTGGAGAAGACGGCATCGAACGCTCCGGGGAAAGCGAGATGGCGAGCGTCCATGACTTCGAAGGAAATGGCGGGATGCGTGGCGCGGGCTTGTTGAATCATTTCAGGCGAGCGGTCGACGCCGGTGACCCGGGCACCGGTAGCGGCGATTTGTGCAGTGAGGTGGCCGGTGCCGCAGCCGACATCGAGGATGCTCTCGCCGGGCTTGGCTTCGAGAAGATCAAGAAGGCCGGCAGCCATTTTCCAGACGAAGGAATGTTTTTCGTCGTAGAGATTGGCGTCCCATTTTGCGTTTTGATCCACGTTTAACTGCCTCCCATTTCGAGCACTGCGCCGAATGGTGTTTCAAGAGTCTCGCGATTTCTTCCGACCAACAGAGCAGCGCGAGCTAGGCTCGCGTTGGAGACGGGGAAGGTGCCCGAGCAGTCGGTCTTTTCGTACGGCAACTGGTGAATTCCCGGCGCTGTCGCTTCGATGGTGACTTCAACGGATTGGTCACCGCGAGTGGCGGTGAAGGCCCACTTCAGATGACCGGGTTCACGGACAATTTCCTTTTCGCGAAGGCTCTTCAGGATGAATGGGGTGCCGTTGTGCCAGAGAACTGCCTTGCGGAAGAGAAGACCGAACGGGAGATCGTAGACGAGGGCCTCGAAAGTGCTGGCGGAGCCGTCGGGATGCGGGAAATACGCGTGCATCCAGCGCCAGAAGGTGCGGTGACGGTAGCCCGAGTTGTGACCCTGAACGCCGAAGCCGAGCGGATCGCCGGAGAAAACTCGGCCGTCGTAATTGATCTCGCCGGAGAAAACGGCGTCGGAGTGTGGGGATTTGGAGAAACCGATCCAGCCCTTGTTACTGAGGGTGACGCCGAAGTTGGAACGGTTGCGAAGATTCCAGGAGATGGAGTGGCCGTCGATGGAGAGATTGCCGCGACAGGAGTTTTCGTCGATGGCGTTTTCGGCGGCGCGAAACTGAAAAGGAAGCTGGTGGCGCTGGCTGAGTTCTAGTTTGTCGGAGGGGAAACCTTGGATGAAGGTCTGCGGCTTGGTGTCGCGGGAGAAGAATGTAGCCCAGATTTGAACGGGCATTTTTTTGTTCTCGGTGGAGCCACCATCACGGCCGAGGTTCATGAGCAGGTAACGGAACCACCAGGCGCCGGAGCCATCGGCGAGGCCGCAGCGGAGGAACCAGACCTCGTAGCGGCGGGTCATGGAGCGGGAGGAGTAGACGGCGTTGAGGTGGGGATTGGGCATGAAGGATCAGTATAGGGCAGGAGCGTGGGAGTCATGGGCAGTCAGCCAGAGATGCTGCAACCTGCGACGTCAGGGTTGGTTGCCTTGATCCCCCGCTACGCGACGACTTTCGTCGTCGCTCCGGTCGGGATGACAAGACTTTGGTTGAGATCCATCGCTTCGCTCACGATGACAACGCATCTTTGTTGGGGAAGCCTAACGGCGACCGCCAACACGGCGGTTGGCGTGCCGGGGTCCGCTCGCAGTTCCCTGCTCGCGCTGGCCAATCTAAAGATTGGATTGGCCACTACACGATCTGGCTACTCTGGTGAGTGGCGTCCTAGGGGCACGATTTGTCATGACGGTGCTTTAGTTCTTGCGCAAGCTGTGAAGCCGCTACGGGGCGGGAATGTATTTCTGGAACCAGGCTAGCATGCGGTTGAGGACATCGGTGCGGTGCTTGGGTTCCTGAAAGCCGTGGGGCTCGCGCGGGTAGGTGACGAGCTCGGTTTCGACGCCGTAGCGTTTCAGGCCACGATAGAGTTCCTGGCTTTGGCCGAGGGGGTCGACAGGATCATCGTCGCCTTGGAGGATCAACGTCGGGGTTTTGGCATTTTTGAGTTGGACCACGGGTGAGCTGTTCAAGAAGCGGTCGGCGTGCTCGTAGGGAACGCCGAAAAACCATTCGTCGTACGCGGGACTCTGCTCGGTGCCGTATTCGGCGATGAGGTTGGACATGCCGGCACCAGAAACCGCTGCGCGGAAGATATTGGTTTGCGTGACGGCCCATTCGGCCATGTAGCCGCCATAGGACCACCCACCAATGCCGAATCGAGCGGGGTCGGCGATGCCTTTGGCGATCAAATCGTTGACGCCCGCCATGACGTCTTTGAAATCGGCGCCGCCCCAATCAGCGCGATTCATTTTGACAAAAGCGTCGCCGTAGCCAATGGAGCCGCGAACGTTAGGATAGAGAACGGCGTAGCCACGAGCGGCGAGGAGTTGGCCCCAGGGTTCGATGGAATCTTGCCAAGCGCCGGTGGGGCCGCCGTGGACCAGAACGATGGTGGGGAGTTTAGATTTGCTGTCGTAGGCGGGCGGCTTGAGGAGCGCGGCTTCGATTTCGAGGCCGTCGAAAGATTTGTATTTGAAGTGTTCGAGAGCAACCAGTCCGAATTTCTCCCAGCCAGGGTTGAGATGCGTGAGCTGCCGCACGTTGCCCTGCGTATCGCGAAGCCAGAGCTCTTGCGGAGTGACACTGGAATAGCCGACAAAAGCGATTTCGCCGGATGGAGCGACCGCCAAGGGTCCGGTGTTGACAGGAAGGTCCAGTGAGGGTTTCTGTTCGGCTTCGGGAGAAAACACGGCGATCTTGTTACGGAAGTCATGAGCATAGAGGAGCGCGAGGGAGTTGTCGTTGGTCCAGCGGAAATCTTCGACGGCGCGATCGAGGGTGATGCCGGTCAAATTACGGGCGGCGCCGCCATCGGTCGGCATCACCCAGAGATCGTGAGGGACCGGTCCATCTTCACGAGCGGCGGTGAAGCTGATCCATTTGCCGGAAGGCGAGACCCGGACGTTGCCAAGCGGGCCTTGCGGAGCGCGAAGTTCTTTTGGGGAGCCATTCAGCGGAACGGAATAGATGCCGTCAACGAATTGATCCGAAGCAGGGCGGTTGGTGCCGCGAACGACGATGGATTGGCCGTCGGGCATCCAGGCGAGTTCTTCGATTTTCCAATCGGCGGGAGTGAGGGCCCGCGATTCGGCTTTAGCGAGATCGAGAATGCGAAGGCGGGGTTGCTTGTCCTCTTTATCGACGACGTGAGCGTCGTTCTTGAGCTTCTGTTTTTTCTCTTCGGCATCGGACTTGGGTTCGGGGGAGAGATAGCCGATGGACTTTCCGTCGGGAGACCAAGCGAGCGCGCTGACACTGGCTTTTGCTTTGGTGACGGGTGTAGCTTCGCCACCTTCCATACGCAGCAGATAGATTTGTTGCTGATCGCCGCCACGGTTCGAAAGGAAGGCGATGGTTTTTCCATCAGGCGACCAACGCGGAAAGGATTCGGATTTCAACGAAAAGGTGAGTTGGCGGGTCGAGGCGGCGCTCAGGTCGTAGAGCCAGAGATGGGTGGTGCGCTTTTCGCGCTTGAGAGGATCGCTGACGGCGAAGACGATGCGGGAGCCGTCTGGAGAGAACTGAGGATCCTGGAAGGTGCGCAGGTCGAGGAAACTGTCGGGCGTGAGAGTCTTCTTGGAAGCCGTGGTGGCCGTGGATGAAGCTGGAGTTTCCTGCGCCGCCGAGTGCGAGATGACGAGCGACGCACAAATGAGAGCGAGTGCCAGTGGATGGCGCATCGGCCAGTTTCTCCGTGGAATCGGCGATTCGAGGACATGGGGAATGTATTTGGCGGCGGGGCGAATTGTCAATTGGTCGGTAGCAGCGGCAGTCGAAGGAATGAACCTACCCTTTGCAGAAAGCGCAAAGGATGGGGCACCCTCAGGAAAGGGCTGGCCTTGCGGGCATGGGCGCAGGAGTCCTGTGCCCCTACAAAGGCGTCTCATTGCGGCGGTATTGGGCGTCGGATACAATCGTTCGTTTGCTGGGGAGTGGAAAGGGACAACTGACGGTCCATGCACGAGATCCAGGTCCACAATACCTATTCGGGAAAAGTTGAACCGTTTGATCCGTTGAAGGCCGGGGAAGTGCGCATGTACACGTGCGGCCCGACGGTCTACGACTACGCGCACATTGGGAATTTCCGGACGTTCGTGTTCCAGGACATTTTGCGGCGGTTCTTGAAGTTGCGCGGGTTCAAGTTGACCCATGTGATGAACCTAACCGATGTGGATGACCGAATCATTGCGAATGCGGCGGCGGCGGGAGTGGGGATTCGGGAGTACACGGAAAAGTATGTGCAGGCATTTTTTGCGGATTGCCGGACGCTGAGCATAGAGGCGCCAGAGTTTTGGATTCGCGCGACGGACAACATCGAGCCGATGGTGGATCTGATCCAGAAACTGCAGAAGAATACGTACACGTATGACTCGGAAGGATCGATCTATTACCGGATCGCGAAGTTTCCGGACTACGGAAAGTTGTCGACGATCGATTTGAGTGGGATCAAAGCTGGCGCGCGGGTGGATAACGACCGGTATGAGAAGGAGAGCGCGCGGGATTTTGCTTTGTGGAAGGCGCCAAAGGCCGGAGAGCATTTTTGGGACACGGCGATCGGGCCAGGGCGGCCGGGGTGGCACATCGAGTGCTCGGCGATGGCGATGAAGTATCTGGGCGAGACGATTGATATTCACACCGGAGGAATCGATCTGGCGTTTCCGCATCACGAAAACGAAATCGCACAGAGTGAAGCGGCGACGGGGAAGAAGTTTGTGCGGTACTGGCTCCACGCAGAGCATTTGCTGGTGGAAGGCGAGAAGATGTCGAAGTCGTTGGGGAATTTTTATACGCTGCGCGATCTGTTTGGGAAGGGGTACAAGCCTTCGGCGCTGCGATTTGCGCTCGCGAGTGTGCCGTATCGAAGACAACTGAATTTCACGTTTGACGGATTGCAGCAGGCGACGAGTTCGGTGGAACGGCTGCGAAATTTTGCGGCACGGCTGAAGAACGACAAATTTCCAGCCGGGAAGAACGAGGCGATGGCGGCGGGAATCGCGAAGGCCGCGGATGATTTTGATGCGGGGCTCTCGGATGACTTGAATACGGCGCAGGGGCTGGCGGCGATGTTCGATTTTGTGCGGGAGGCGAACATAGCGATGGATAAGGGCGAATTTCGGAGTGGGGAAGTGAAGGCGGCCCAAGAATTTCTGGATTCGTTCGACAAAGTGCTTGCGGTTGTCGAGGATAATGACGCGGAAAAGTTGAAGGCGATCGGATTTGCGGCTGCGACGGGCGGGCCGGACGACGCAGAGATCGAAAGACTGGTGGCGGAACGGCAGGCGGCGCGGAAGAAGAGAGATTTTGCGGCGGCGGATCGGGTGCGTAAGGAACTCGATGAGCGTGGTATAATTTTAGAAGATACGAAAGACGGCAGTGTCCGCTGGAAACGCAAATGAAGTATTTTCACTTTTTGAAGCACGATCGAGTGGCGGTCGGACCGCGGGTGCCGCGGAAATTTCGCCCGTGCAACTTGCGTCCCAGTCTCTTCAGTGTAGATTAAGTCCTCTAATTTAAGCAGGTTAGGGTGTCTTGCGCCCTCGTTGTGCCTGCTCTCTCCTCGCCGCTGTATTCACTCAAAGCGAAACTGATCGACATTCTTGGAGGCGTCTATGGTTACGGCTACAGAAAACAAGTTCCCGCAGATTAAGACAGCGTTGCCCGGACCGAAGGGGCAACAGGTGATCGCGTACGACGCGAAGTATATTTCGCCGTCGCTATCGCGGGATTATCCGCTGGTGGCTGAGCGAGCAAGCGGAGCGATCGTCGAAGACCCGGATGGAAATACATTTTTGGATTTTGCGGCGGGAATCGCGGTGTGCTCGACGGGGCACTGCCATCCGAAAGTGGTGGCGGCGATCCAGAAGCAGGCGGCGGAACTGATCCACATTGCTGGGACAGACTTTTATCACCGGCACATGCCGCAGTTGGCAGAGCGGCTGGTGGCAACGATGCCGCAATCGCATCAGTGGAAGGTATTCTTTGGGAATTCGGGTACGGAGGCGGTGGAAGGCGCGATCAAGCTGGCGCGGTATGCGACAAAGCGAGACAAGCTGATTGCGTTTTATGGCTGCTTCCATGGACGGACGCTGGGCTCGCTATCATTGACGGCCTCGAAGAATACGCAGCGGAAGTATTTTGGGACGCTGCTGGGCGGCGTGGAGCACATTCCATATCCATATGCATATCGCTGCGCGCTCGGGCATACGAAGGAGAACTGCGGCAGCGAGATCATTGATTTGCTGGAAAACCAGATTTTCAAGCGGCTGTTCGCGCCGGAAGAAACGGCCGCGATTATCGTGGAGTCGATTCAAGGTGAAGGCGGGTTCATTCCAGCACCGGTGCCGTTCCTGCAGGAATTGCAGCGAATCTGCAATAAGCACGGGATCATGATGATCATGGACGAAGTGCAAGCAGGCGTGGGGCGGACCGGGAAGATGTGGGCGTATGACCACGCGGGAATTACGCCGGACATTGTGCTGACGGCAAAGGGAATCGCGAGCGGCATGCCGATCAGCGCGTTCATCGCGAAGGAGAGCGTAATGCAGTGGAAGCCGGGCTCACATGGAACGACGTATGGCGGAAATCCGGTGTGCGTGGCGTCGGCGCTGGCGACATTGGACCTGGTGGAGGGCGCGTTGATGGCCAATGCCAAGAAGGTGGGCGAGTACATCTTCGGCAAGATTGGCGATTGGCCGGACCGGTTCAGGATTGTGGGCGATGTGCGCGGGAAAGGGTTGATGATTGGCGTGGAGTTTGTGCGCGATCAGAAGACCAAGGAACGCGGGCCGGATTTGCGGGATAAGGTGGTGCAAGCTGCGTTCCGTCGAGGGTTGCTGACGCTCGGGTCGGGAGAGAACTCGATTCGCATGTCGCCGCCCTTAATTATTGATGAGGAACAGGCAGACTGCGGGATTGGGATTATGGAGGAGGCGATCCGGGAAGTGGAGAAGGGAGTGTAAGAGCGAAATTCCCTACGTGCAAGGACGGCCCATGGGGCACCCGAGCAAACAGAAGCAACCCGAAGAGAAGACCCAACCTTTGGAAAAGGCGCAAAGGATGGGGCACCCTCAAGGTTCATCAAGCCAGCCATGCAGTTCCGGAACGAAGTTTAGGTTGTGCGGACATGGGGCGTAGCGGTGCTACGCCCCTACAAAAAGTGAAGAGTGGATCCCGTGGCGCTGGAATGATGGCGGCTGCGGGATTTTTGTTGGCAAAAGCGATATTATATATAAGAAGTAATATAATGCACCGGATAATCGGGCGAATCGGGCTTGCGTGGGTGAAGTGGAAAGCCCGGCACGGATTGCGCGGCACGGACAAAGCCACCCCCCCAAGCGAAAAAGCAGGAGGCGCTGCAGATTGGCGTGCGTGGGGAAACGTATGCTTACTGGTACCTGCGGCGCCTCGGCTATATTTCTATTGCGCGGAATTACATGCCGTCGCGGGCAAAAGGCGAGCTGGACCTGATTGGATTCGACGGGGAAACGCTGGCGATTGTGGAAGTGCGGACACGCCTGGCGGAAAGAGAATCACCGGCGCAGCCCGAATTGAGTATCACGCGGGAGAAGCATGAAGTGCTGGTGCGGACCGCGCATTACTTTGTCCGAGAGTATCACCTAGGAGACTGTCCGCTGCGGTTTGATGTGGTTGCCATCGATAACATGCCGGGGCACCCGCCGGTTGTTCGCCTGCACCGGGCCGCCTTAAGTCCAGCGGTTGCACCTCGTTTCGCGGAGAAGCCCATCCCTTCAGGTCCAGTAGGGTACAATCGGGTTTGCAAGAATGGTCGGCATTGCGATAGGTTGAAGAGAGTCGGAGGGTGTGCTTTGCCGGAGTTACGAAAAGACCCAATTACCGGGCGATGGGTGATTATTTCCACGGATCGTGGGAAACGCCCGATGGATTTTCTGCGAGAGAGCGTTTTTCCCGGGCCGCCGAGAAATTGCCCGTTCTGTCCCGGAAATGAGATGAAAACGCCGCCGGAAATTCTGGCGTATGGCCGGAATGGAACGGGTGCGAACACAGCGGGATGGAATGTGCGGGTGGTGCCGAACCGTTTTCCGGCGCTGGGAATTGAAGGCGAGCTGGATCGCGAGGGCGAGGGCCTGTTCGACAAAATGAACGGGATCGGCGCACATGAAGTGATCGTGGAGACGCCGCAACACCAGACGACGCTGGCGCAATTGCCGCAGAAGTCGGTGGAAGATGTGCTGTGGGCGTATCGCGACCGGATGCTGGATCTGAAGAACGACAAGCGGTTCCGGTACGTGCTGATTTTCAAGAACCACGGGGAAGCGGCGGGAGCATCGATGGAGCACCCGCACTCGCAGTTGATTGCACTGCCGATTGTGCCGCGGCGAGTCCGCGAAGAAGTCGACAATTGCTGGCACTACTACGACGAGAAGGAACGTTGCATTTTCTGCGACATCATCCGGCAGGAGCGCGACACGGGCGAACGGGTGATCAACGAGAACGACCATTTCATTACGCTGGCGCCGTACGCGCCGCGATTTCCCTTTGAGATGTGGCTGCTGCCGAAGACACACGGTTCGGCGTACGAGAACAATCAGAGCTCGCTGTATGCGAGCCTGGCGCAGATGTTGAAGGATACCTTGATGCGAATGGACGCGGTGCTGGACCGGCCGGCGTTCAATTTCATGATTCACACTTCGCCCATCGGGGAAGAGATCAACGATCACTATCACTGGCACATTGAGATCATCCCGAAACTGACCAAGGTGGCGGGCTTCGAATGGGGGACGGGATTTTATATCAATCCGACGCCGCCGGAGGAGTCGGCGCGGTTCTTGCGCGAAGCACAGATCGAGGAACCGGCGAACAAGTAGACGGCCGGAAAAACGGGTTGGGCGCAGTGCGATTTACGTTGGATTCGGTGGGGAGGCGCTTACCGGGGTTGCTCAAGTTCGTTATACTAGAAAGGTTGAGGCGCGGTACCCAAGTGGTAAGGGAGAGGTCTGCAAAACCTTTATGCGTGGGTTCGATTCCCACCCGCGCCTCCAGACAAAGTTGAGATCCTTCGGTTCGCAGAGATCGCTCAAACAGGCCTGCGTTCGCCTGGCGCTTGGCCTTCCTTTCCTTCCAACGCCTGCTGTTGCACAACAACCTTTAAATCCTTGTATTCCCTCCGAGAGAACGCCGTGCGGCGCAGACATGACGTTGGTGCGTGCGGCGTGGTCTTCGCCAGAGGCCTTGTGGAAGTTCCTGACGTCGCCCTCGACCGGCGTGAAGGAACGACGCGTAGCGGCATCGAAGGCAGAGCAGATCATTCCGGTGGAGTGGCTGCCGAGAATTCTTGCGGCCAAGCAAGAGCTTTCCCGGGAAGGCGGCGCCTACAATTTCGGCATTGCCGCCAACCCGATGAGCGCGTATGTGCCACCTTCGACGCGGCTGAAATCGCCACGTGACGCGGTAAAGGGAGAGATTAACCGGACGATTCTGGGCTATCCGTTCGTCGTGCCCGAGCAATGGATTCCGTTCCCTCCTTCGGACGAGGATCTCAAACGCGTCTGGCCTGCGCAGGTTTCGGCCGTAATGGATGTTATCTATTCAGGGCTGCTGGATCACGCTGACCCAGACCGCCTGGATTCGGTGGCGCTGGCGCTTCCGTGCAACGACTATCAGACAGCGATCCAGATCGTTTGGATCACTAGCCATGCGGCACGGAGACGCGGGTATGCGCGGCCGGAGGTGTTCGGAATGTGGATGAACATCACGCGAGGGAATGTGAATGTAAATCGCGCGGCGGTTGGTTTGGTCGGTGTCGTGAGGTATCTGGATTTACGACGCGAAGACAACTGGGCCATGGCTCAGGTACTCGGTTTGGAGGCCCTGCGAACGAACGACACGTCTATCACTTACCCCGCGATCGACTCGCTTCAGAACTTCCATCCGGTGCCGTATGCATTTGTGCTGGCGGCGGCGCGCTACCTAGCCTCGTCGAAAGACAGTGCTTTTAATCGCGCGTACGAGGCGGACATCCTGTTGCGGGCGGTCGGTGAATCGCCGTTGGGAGCGCCTACTTCGTATGATCCGACAAAAACTTCCGAGCAGGAAAAACTCGCGGCGCGCTTCTCAGAATGGCTGAGAAACAACGAGGCCAATCTTAAAGAACGGGCTAAATCCGAAGAGCCGCGGATCGACGCCGCACGACGAAAAATGGCTAGCGCCAGCGCCTGCCGACGGTAATTCTCTGGATATGACCGGAATGAATCTGCATGGCCGGAAACGTTTCGTTCTGAAACGCTCTGAGAGTCTCCCCACAAACAAAATCTGTAACTAGAACTCGCGTCGACACTTGGGACACGGCGGCATGGGTGTTGTGGCGGGAGCATTGCACGTGTCGTTGGGAGGGGGCGGCACGCCCGCGCTACAGCGGCGGGTGAAAAGCCCCATAAACGGCGGGCCTTGCGGATGAAAACGGGCAAGCCAGCAAAGCGTCAAGGCCTCGCCGCGCAGCGGTTTGCAGCGGGCGTTGCGATTTTATGCCTAGCGCATGGAGGCATGGACTGCCGCGCGTGGCGCGCACGCGCTGCGTGAACTGGCCGCTCCAGATTCAGCGCGGCTGGCGCTGCTGGACTGGGTGATGCCCAACAAAACCGGCATCGATGTGTGCCGCGAAGTGCGAAACCGCCCAGGTCGAGCGTACACGTACCTGATTGTGCTTTCGTCGAAAGAATCGAAACAAGACATCGTGCAGGGGCTCGAGGCGGGAGCGGACGACTACTTGACGAAGCCGTTTGACGTTGAGGAGCTGAAGGCGCGGCTGCGAGTGGGCGAAAGGATTCTGGAGTTGGAGGACCGGCTGGTGGAGGCGCGGGAGAGCATGAGGTTTCAAGCGACGCACAACCTGCTGACTTCGCTATGGAACCGCAGCGCGATCATGGAACTGACAGCGCGGGAGGTGGAGCGGTCGAAGCGGGAAAAAAACTGCACCGCGGTAATCATGTGCGATATCGACCACTTCAAGCAGGTGAACGACCGCTATGGGCACAGCACGGGCGACGATGTGTTATGTGAAGTGGCGCAAAGGCTGCAGCGTTCGGTGCGGTCGTACGACATGGTGGGGAGGTACGGAGGAGAGGAATTCCTGGTGGTGTTGAACCGGTGTAAACCGGAAAGCGCTCTGGCACGCGCGGAGAACTTGCGAAAGCAATCGGGCGGCATCCCGTGGAGAAGGCGGGGAAAACCGTGCCGGTAACGATCAGCGTGGGGCTGGCGCGTTCGACCGATTTTGAGG
>Ga0207761_1000244_pt1 | contig 18823 bp, 20 predicted proteins | sample LuqExpMetageno34_FD_187792 | JGI IMG/M metagenome (GOLD analysis project Ga0207761, IMG submission 187792) | Tropical forest soil microbial communities from Luquillo Experimental Forest, Puerto Rico - Sample 34 (SPAdes) | ecosystem: Environmental > Terrestrial > Soil > Tropical forest ... | reverse complement strand
GCGTTCAAAGCGACCGGCACGAGCGCCGACGACATCGACTGGTTCGTGCCGCACCAAGCCAACAAGCGCATCATCGACGGCTCCGCGCACAAGCTTGGAATTGCACCTGAAAAAGTTGTGCTGACGGTCGATCGACATGGGAATACCTCGGCCGCATCCATCCCGCTCGCACTCGCGGACGCGGTTGCCGACCGGCGCATCAAGCGCGGCAACCTGATCCTGCTCGAAGCGATGGGCGGAGGGTTCACATGGGGTTCGGCGCTCCTGCGCTGGTGAGCGGATACGGCGTATTAGTCGGCTATGTTGGCTTGGCAGCAGAGCGCCGCATTCGCGCGCACTGTGTCTTTTCACCGGTTGACCGGCCGGAAGCTTGCTAATATCCTGATTATTCAGCGGGATATCTCGCCGGGGGGCTAGGGCAGGCGATGACCGGAAAGACAGTAACGCGCGCTGACCTGTGCGAGGCCGTCTATCAGAAGGTAGGCTTGTCGCGCACCGAATCCGCTGCGCTTGTGGAACTTGTGTTGAAAGAGATCACCGACTGCCTGGAAAAGGGCGAAACGGTGAAGTTGTCTTCGTTCGGCTCTTTTGTAGTTCGTAAAAAGGGTCAGCGCATCGGGCGTAACCCGAAGACAGGCAAAGAAGTCCCCATTTCTCCGCGCCGGGTTATGGTTTTCAAGCCGTCCGCGATTCTAAAGCAGCGGATCAACGGCCACGAGGTTCCAGACGAACCCGAGTAAAGTTCCGGTTCAAGTTCTGCGTCCAGTACCGCGTCAGATTTCCCTCTTTCACGGGAGCGACCGAACATGGACGAAAAGGCCCCCGACGCATTCCGCACGATAAGCGAGGCCGCCGAGGAACTGGATCTGCCGCAGCACGTGCTTCGGTTCTGGGAAAGCCGCTTCCGCGAGATCAAGCCGATGAAGCGCGGCGGCGGCCGGCGGTTCTACCGGCCGGAGGATCTCGACCTCCTGCGCGGCATCAAATACCTGCTCTACGGCGAGGGCTACACGATCCGCGGTGTGCAGCGCATCCTGCGCGAGCAGAGCGTCAAGTTCGTGCAGGCGGTCTGGGAGGAGGGCGCCGAGCAGCCCGAGGCGCCGGATGTACGCGACGAGGAGGTGGCCGAGGCCGAACTGTTCGAGCGCAATGAAGGCCTCGGCGCGCGGCTCACGTCCCTGATCGGCCGGGACCTCAATGGCCGCTCCGAAGATCATCGGCGCGAGCCGACTTTTGCGTCGGCTCCCGAGCCGCGGCTCGCGCCCGGCGACCGTGCTCTGCACGTGCCGGACTTGGAGGACGAAGAGGAAGATGAGCCTGCGCCGTCGAAAGCCGCACGGTCGAACGGCCTCAGCCGCGATCAGGTCGACGCGCTTCGCACTGTGCTGAACGACCTCATGGAGTGCCGGAAACTGATCGACGCCGCTGTGGCGCGGCCGGAATAACTAACATCAAGAGCCCTGGTTTTGAGGCGCGCTAGTCTGTCGTGCTAGCAACATGCGTCCGACCGTGAGGCTTTTTGCCATGACCGCGCCAGATCCGCTCATCATCGAGCGCCCATCCGACGACATCGCCGTCCTGCGCATCAATCGTCCCGAGGTGCGCAACGCACTTAATCTGACAGTCCGGCAGCGCATCTTTGCGGAAGTGACGCGCCTCGCCGCCGATTCCGCCGTACGCTGCATCGTGCTCACCGGCAACGAGAAGTCATTTGCGGCGGGCGCCGACATCACCGAGATGGCCGAAGCCGATCCGGTCGCGGTGATGGCGCGCAACGTACAGCAATATTGGCGCCCGATCACCGAAAGCCCAAAGCCAGTGATTGCCGCGATCGAAGGCTTTGCGCTCGGCGGCGGGCTCGAGCTCGCGCTCTGCGCCGACATCATCGTCGCGGGCGAGGGGGCAAAGCTCGGTCTGCCGGAAGCGAAACTCGGCATCCTCCCCGGCGCCGGCGGCACGCAAAAACTGGCGCGGCTCGCGGGCCGCTATCGCGCTTCGCTCTTACTGATGACCGGCCGCATGTTCGGCGCGCAGGAGGCGTTCGACATGGGTCTCGTCAGCGAGGTGGCGCCCACGGGGCAGGCCTTCGCGCGCTCGCTCGATATTGCGCGCGAAATCGCCGCGATGCCGCCCATCTCGGTGATGCAGATCAAGGAGCTCGTCAACGCCGGCGTGAATGCCTCGCTCGACACTGCGCTGATGCTCGAGCGCAAGGCTTTCCAATTGCAATTTGCCACGCGCGACCAGAAGGAAGGCATGCGCGCCTTCCTCGACAAACGCAAGCCGAACTACGAAGGCAAGTGATGATTGATCTGACGCGTGAGGGGTTGACGGTCGCCGTGTTCGGCGCCGGCACGATGGGCCGCGGCATTGCGCAGGTCTGCGCGCAGGCGGGCTTGACGACATTGCTCGCGGATGCGCGCGACGGCGCAGTTGCGGAGGCGATTGGGCAGATCGACAAGGCTCTCGGCAATCAGGTCGCGAAAGGCCGCATGAGCGAAGCGGACATGCGCGACACGCTCGCGCGGCTGAAGCCGATTGCGTCTCCTGCGGAAGCGGCGTCCGCGGGCATCGTCATCGAAGCGATCATCGAGACACTCGAGGCCAAGCGTGTTCTGTTTCGCGAATTGGAAACGCACATCGCGCCCGATGCGGTGCTTGCGAGCAACACGTCCTCGCTGTCGGTGACAGAGATCGCCGCGGGCTGCGCCCGCCCCGAACGCGTCGGCGGTCTGCACTTCTTCAATCCGCCGCCGCTGATGCGGCTCGTCGAGGCGATCGGCGGTTTGCGCGCCGACGCCGCGCTGGTGCCCGCACTCACCGCTTTCGTGCGGCGGATCGGGAAGCACCCGGTGGTCGCGACCGACACGCCCGGCTTTGTCGTCAATCACGCCGGCCGCGCTTATGGACCGGAGGCCTTGCGTATCGTCGCGCAGGGGATCGCCAGCCCGCGCGAAGTCGACGTGCTGATGAAGGAAGCGGCCGGTTTCCGCATGGGCCCGTTCGAACTGCTCGATCTGATCGGCGGCGACGTCACGCATTCGGTGATGGTCAGTATCTTCGAGCAGTATTTTGGCGAGCCGATGTATCAGCCGTCCGCACAGATGGCGGTCCGCGTCGCGGGCGGACTGTTGGGGCGCAAGACCAAGCAGGGTTTTTATCGTTACGACGGGCCGCCGGAACCAAGCCTGCCGACCGTGAGCGTGCCGCGTGCTGAAAAACCCGCGCAGGCGTGGATCGCCGATGAGGATGGCGGCGCCGAATTGCAGGACTGGCTTGAGGCCGCCGGTGTGCGCGTCACGCGCGGCGGGAAGCCACAAGGCGATGCGATCTGCTTCGTCACTCCGCTTGGGGAGGATGCGACGAGTGCCGTCGTGCGGCTCGGGCTCGATCCGTCGCGCACCGTCGCAGTCGACATGCCCGGCCGATTTCCCGGACGGCGCACCTTGATGAAGACGCCGGTCACGCGTCCCGAAGTGCTTGGGTCAGCAGCGGCGGCGCTGAGCGAGGGCGCTGCGGTCACTGTGATCAATGACAGCGCGGGCTTCGTCGTGCAGCGCCTGTTGGCGATGATTGTCAATATCGGAACGCGCATCGCCGAACTGCGTATCGCCTCGCCGGACGACATCGATGTCGCGGTGGAACTGGGCCTCAATTATCCGAAAGGGCCGCTCGCGTTCGGCGATATGCTCGGACCTGCGCGCGTGCTGGCGGTGCTCGACGGAATGCACGCCATGACGCTCGACCCAAAATATCGCGCCACCACATGGCTGCGGCGGCGCGCAAAGCTCGGCGTCTCATTGAAGACGCCGGACTGAAGCTGGCGCTCCAGATAGCGTTGAGTCTGCCTGTGCCCTTGCTCGGCAGCCTTGCGATACCATTTAGTCGCTTCGGTCTCGTCCTGCGGTGTTCCTTGTCCTGCGGAATACAGTTCGCCGACGAGAAACTGAGCGTTGGAATGACCCTGTTCAGCAGCTTTGAGAGCCGACTTGAACTCATCGGCGTCATTCTGAGGCACTCGCTGATCGAACCAATCAACATAATCGCCACGATAAGTTTGATATCCTTTCTCAAAGGGATCGGCGGCGACTATGTCTATCGCCGCCAGCATGAGCGTTCCTACGAGCGCTGCCCGAAGCAGCTTCGCGTACGTCAAGTGCCTTCGTCCCATACTGATCTCTCTGGCGGGGTGATCTCAGGCTTCCATCACACCCCAGAGCGAGAGCACTCGTTCGGATACGTCTCGGCGGACCACCCAACGATTGGCATTAGAACGCACGTCGAAGACGCGCCAGGCCACTGAACCGTTCTGCCAAAGGGTGACAGGGGGAGTTTGGGCTTTTTGAGGGCCCTTTGGATCGTACACGCTCCCGCTCGGAGGTTCGCGGTCCTTGGCGATTTCATGTTTGTCTACACCCATTCGGACGAGCTCGACATCGGCAAAGAGAGGCGTGTGCGTTGCTTCATTCTTAAGCAGCTTTCGGTCCCGTAGCAGCCGAAGCGTTCCACACAAGCTGCTGATCCAGTATTCCGAGAGCATCCTTTGATAGCGGAAAGCAAAGAAATCCGGAGCGGTCGCATGCTCGTCCTCCATGCAACGCAACACCAAGTCTAAAGACCCTTCCCGCTGTATGCTCGCCATCAGACCGGAAGCAGGAAGCTTGGAGCCCAGTTGTACGGCCGCGTGTATCCATATTTGAGCAAGCTCTGGCAGACGATCCTTTGCGGTCTCGAACGCATTCGTGATCTGAGTTGCTAGCTGCATTAGCTTGCCACAATCACTTCCACATGCTGGGCCCACTTCTCTAGCGCCAAGCGCGTTTCGCTTTCGTAAAGAGCACGGTTGTATGTGCCATCAACCCCGGCTTTGTGTCCGTCAACGTGGTTCACAACAGTTTCGACAATATGCGGGAGAACGCCAAGTTCATTCATGCCGGTCACAGCGGTTCTGCGGAGGTCGTGGAGACGCCAAGCGGGCAGGGGCTTCGCCTTCCGCCCGCGTCGCTCAAGGATCGTCTGGTCGAGGCGGGCCTTGCAATCGCTCCACCCTGAGAAGCCGCCCTTGCCGATCCCGAAGATGTAATCCCGATCATTTCGGTGAAGCTGGCGCTCAAGCACAGCCTTGGCTTGCGGTGAGAGCGGGACTTGATGCTTCCGTTTGTTTTTGACCCTCTCAGGCGACAGAACAATCAATCCTTTCCCTAGATCAACTTCACTCCAACCCAAGCTGCCGATCTCTTCTCGGCGTTGGCCGGTGAGGATCAACAAGCGAACGATATCCCCGTAGTGGTCCTGGGGGAGGGCGGCCCAGACCTCCCGAAGCTCTGCGTCGGTCAATACCCGGTCCCTAGCGCCGGTCTCTTCGGCCTTGTTGGTGTTGGCGGCTGGGTTGGCCTCAATGTGATGCTCTCTGGTCGCCCACTTGAAGAACGCGGAGAGGGAAGAACGCACTCGGTTGCATGCAGTGGGGCCGCTACCCATCTCGATCTGTCCAAGTAGCTGAGCGATAGCAAGGCCATTGATCTCGGTTATTCTTCTGGGGTGCAGCGGCTCTGCGTGCTTCAGCAAGTGCCGTTCGGTCTCAAGAAAGGCTCTCGGCTTCATCGCCTGCTTGCGTTTGGCAAGGTACCGCTCCGCGACAGGTTTGAATGTCTCAACTTCGCCTAGCCGCTTCGCCTTGTGCCGCTCTTGCTGGCGTTCCGCGCTTGGGTTGATCCCATCAGCGACCATGCCGAGCAATCGCTTCGCTTCGGTGCGGGCGGTGTCAGGTGTGAGCGACACGCCATGGCGGCTAACCCCGCCATGTCGCCCGATCCTGAAGAAGGTCTGCTTGCCGCCGAAGCGATACCGAACGAGGTAGAAGACACCCTCGGTCGTATGCCGCCTGAGCCCGAAGCCCTTCACAACGGTGTCCCAAACGACCCCGCCAGCCGGAACGCTCTCCACGGTCCTCATCGTGATCTTGGAGACTGCCATCCCATCTCCCTCGATTTCGCCCCGTGGGGCCCCTCGGAACTCGGGAAATTCTCACAGCGGATAAAGAGCACCACCGCCGGCGAGCAACTTTTGGCCCCCGTGTACCCGTAGTCTATTGCTTTCGAATTTCGAAAGCAATTCGAAAGCACACCACAGCGAAGGGGAGGCGGAGGCTGGCGGAGGGTGGCGGCTAGGGGCGAGGGCGGCGATCCGAGTGGAGACGTGCAAGAAGTGTCGTAATGACGGGCGCTTTATGAGGGTTCTTGCGATGCAATCGGGGCGCGTTTATAGTGCTGTTTCCGGTCGGGGCGTGGCGCAGCCCGGTTAGCGCACCAGTCTGGGGGACTGGGGGTCGTGGGTTCAAATCCCGCCGCCCCGACCAGAAAAATCAATAAGTTGCCGGAAAGCATGGCACCCGGGTGGTTCGACGGGTGCCATAAGGGTGCCGAACCGATTATTCCAGGCCGGCAGATCAGGCGCGTGCGCCGATCAGAGCGCGTGGCTGCTCGAATTCTCGCCATTGATCGCCTCGAGTGCGCAATTCGTTGATGATCTGGCTGCGTTTGAGGATGAGCTGCTCGCGCGTAGCTTTAATTTCTGAGGCTTCCACGAAATCCTCGCATTGCTTCCGCCGCACCCTATAAGCCGCCTCAGGGTTCCTGCGCTATGACCTTGGCACCGAGCAGGCACCACGCCGCAATTATGTTATTATGGGCAAATCCATTAACTGGCGGACGATGCTATGGCAGACAGTACCTCTGACAACTGGTTGGCAGACCGGCTTGAAAGGTTGCGTGGCGTTTTGACTTCCGCCACAGGAGTGGTCGTCGCATTGGCCGCGCTTATCACAGCCACAATTGGTCTCATACACCTATGGCCGACGCTACCTGCACCAGCACAGGCCGACAAATGCAAAGCTCCTTACGTTTGGCGCGAAGCCACACCGGACGATCACGTATGCGTTACAAAGGCAACTCACGAAAAAACTCTTGAGGACAATAACCTCGCTCTTTCGCGACGTGATACGCGCGGCGGCAATTACGGCGCGGACACATGCCAGTCTGGCTATGTCTGGCGCGACATTTTCGAGGGCGACCATGTATGTGTCACCCCCGAAACTCGGGACCAAGCCGCTCAGGACAACCGAGACGCGCCGAATCGGATCGAGCGCTGAGCAACAACGAAACGCTTCCCTTCTTCCGAGCCTTTCGAGTGGTACAGAGAGCGAGCAGAGCGAGTACAAATGCTGGCTGCTGGAACGGGAACACCCATACGTGGCTTCGGTCCATGTGCCGAGGGGCTTAGCAATTTCTATTCCTGGAGCTTCGGCTCGTCAGTCCATCGAATATGGATGCTGGTCCTAGCTACCTCATCTCGTTCCATGTCATCTTAACGAGCTTCTTACCGGGAGCCGACTACCATGTTGAGCGCCGTCCAAGTCTTCAACTACTTCTGGGCGTCGCTCAGTTCACGCACGGGTACAAAATAGTCGAGCTTGTCGGACCAATATCCGGGCGGCTTAGCTCAGCGAACCTCTTGGGCGCATCAAATAATCTATTCAATTGCGACCGTATCGCGTCGGAGTGTCGATCGGGCTGGTCGGCACGTGCTGGTGTCTGGTGGATGCGGGCGAGCGCACCTGCTCGGATCCGCGGCTTTCAGTGCGGGACGGCTACATGGGGGTGAAGAATATGCGTTGTTCACGCACAAGGGCGTTCCGCCCCATGGATTGCAGCGGATTATAGTTTTGAAATTTGATGCCGGGCACGTACGGAGAGGGATATCCTACAGACGGGTGGACGAATGACCCATATTGCGTCCGATCCCAACGCCGCGACCTATCGGCTCGATTGATGACCGCTCATAGATGCTAACGCGCCAACCAATGCGGCGTAGGAACGTCCCGACGAACAGGCCCGCAATGGAGCCGGCCCCGACGATGGCACGACGTGCTTGGGAGCCTTCAGGCATTTTCGTGCACCCTACCCGATGATTAGGTGGGGTATTGATTTGATATACCAATGCAATGGGCTAGCGGTCGCGAGGCGGGGCCAAGGGACTTCCGCCTCAGGTTCGTCGGCACTTCCCTGAGATTAGTATAGCCCTCATACCGGGCGCGGCTCCGCCGCGTTCGGACTCGATCGCAGCCGCTGGACATTCAAATCAATATCTGCAATATGCACCAGTCCTAATAAATCTTTGGGTATTTACAATGGCAAAGAAAGCTAAGAAGCGGTCATACAAGGTCTGGACACCGACAGACATCAAGGAATTGAAAGGTCACTCTCGCGCAAAGACACCGGTTTCAAAGATCGCCAAAGCGATGAAGCGAAGCGAGGCGACAATTCGGATGAAAGCCTATCAGATCGGTATGTCGGTGGGTCATCGGCGCCGGAAAGCTGCTTAGGATTAGGTTGAAGACAGATCCGGGCAGCTAGCCTGGATCATTTTTATGCGCGCGGCTCTGCCGCGCTCGGACGAGCTATTGGCCTGAATTCCAGATGTCAGTTGAGAGCTTCCAGCCACCTCATCTGGGTTGAAAGCGTCAGCGACTAAGAGTACGGCCCAGCGCCGCTGCGCGTAATTTTCATAAGACGCAGATATATTGCGTACCGCCCATGCCGAGGCGGCGGGCTGCTCCCGGCGCAAGATCGAGTCGAGCGCCCATCCGGTAAGCGGTGTCACACGGCCCTCGATCGTTAACACGCACAGCGATCGAGCGCCCGTTATTGTGGTTGGTCGAGTTCAATGTCGTGCCAAGAGGCCAAGTGCGAGCGGCCGCGGTGTTGCCATTCGCGTCGAATACTTCGCCGCTCGCGGTGCGCTTACCGGAGCTATATGTGCTTGCTAGCACTTCCTGTGCCGCGCACTTTCCGAACGGTTTGACGTATCTGTGAACAGAATTCCAGCCGCCAGCATGTGCCATCGTGAACGTAAGAAGGCTCGTACCAAAAAAACGATGCCAATCAGTCGAATCTGATCCGTTCCTATCTGCGTTGGCGGGCCAAGACTCCAGTACACATGAGAAACGGCGCGTATTATGCGGTTGCGTTTGTCGCGCCTTGAATTTCCATAACCGGCTCAAATGAGCAGCGGTTATGTATTGCAACTTCGATCAAATGCCGTGCGGCCCAGCGATGGGCCGCTGAGGACGTTTTGTTGCGAATGGAACCATCAACGTGGTAATTATAACATAGACGGCGACTGCCGCTGAGGTAAGTACAAACGCCCCCGCTTGCGATCTCAGCATAAATCCTGAGGGCTCGTACTTGTTTCCAGGAGAGAGGAACTTTTCAATTATTCCGGCTACAAACCCAATGACAATCGTCCAAAGGACACTCATCGTATCCCCTGTAGCGCCCACATGCGTAATTATTTTTTAATTAAATCATCAGTCGGTCCATTGTGCATTGATCCACGTCATTGTGATCGGATATTTTCAGATTGAGCATTGCGGCGGTTTCCAATGCTACGGTAAAATTAATACTGGGCACGAGCGTTATTAAGGGGGTGAGAATTTCGAAGCAGGTCGTTATGGCAGCGACCGATGAGCAAGGAGTGACACATGGGTATCCTTGACGAGTTACTCTCCGGCGGGCAACGCCAGAAAGACTACGGAGATTTCGTTAAACGATACGAACAGGGAGCCCCGTCGGAGGGCTACTCCGATCAAGAGGTTCTGAAGCGATACGGGGAAGTGTCGCACGCTGTGCCGTCAGACCAATACGCTCAGGCTGCACAAGAGGCACTGAGCAAGCTGTCGCCGGAAGAGCGAGCGGCGTTCGTGAAAATGCTGCAGGAGCGAGCCGCTGCGCATGGCATCCCGCTGCCGCGTCAGGTCCCACCGGAACCGAAGGACCTGGGCCAAGTTCTCACCGACTTGCATGCGAAGCCGGGCCAGCTCCGGGATATGCTTGGCGGCGGTGCTGCCCAGCCTCAGGGGCAAACATCGGGTTTAAATCCGATCACCGATATTTTGGCGTCGCCGATGGCCAAGTCAGTGCTTGCAGGTATCGCAGCGATGGTGATCAAGCGCGCCATGGGTCAGTCCCAAACGGCGTAGCGCGGCTCCACGATGCATTTTGCACCCGCCGCAATCGGTGTTCTAAGGCGGCGGGCTCAGCCTTTTTCAACCTGAAAAGAGGAGAGTTGTCATGAGCGTTTTAGGGAACATTATGGGCGCGGTTTTCGGTCATGGATCGGCGGCCACGGCCGCCCCGGCCGCGGCTCCGGCGCAAGTGTCCACTTCACCGAAGGCCGCCCCGACCGCACCTGAGGCGCGGGGATCCGCCTCGCCCACAGCTGCTCCGGCCGTGGCGAAAGCTCAAACGATTGATGTTGCTGCTATTGTTGATAAAGCGGCGACATCAAAGGGTGAGAAGCTCGCGTGGCGCACTTCCATTGTCGACCTGATGAAGGCTCTCGGTCTCGATAGTAGTTTGGCTGCGAGGAAGGAATTGGCGAAGGAATTGCATTACACTGGCAACATGGACGACTCTGCGGCCATGAATGTGTGGCTGCATAAACAGGTCATGTCGAAGCTTGCTGAAAATGGCGGCAAGGTTCCCGCTGATCTGCTCAAGTCCTCATAAATCGTTCGATGCGGTGACCTTTGGGGCGTTTGATGCGCCACCGGCAGCGTACCGCCCGGCGGCGTGATCTGATTGCGCTTGTTTTCTCCAGTACCGCAAGCTGCGTCGTAGGATGATTTTGATCCGGCTCTATCTTAGGGGACTTCACGGGCTTCATCGGCAAGCGAGATTAGCCTGGACACTCGCGGTTGCTAATGTCGCGCTGGCGACAGCCGGTTTCGCCGAGTCAGTATTATTTGGGCGCGTGATCGACGTTCTTAGCATTTCCGCGAACTGGGAATGTTGCGCAATGGCCGCACGCTGACGGCCCATCTCGGCCCAAGCCGAACTTGCACACGGCGTCTGCTTTGAGGAGCAGAGCGGACCTAGACGCGGGGCGGCCTAACGGCGGCTAATAGCGATGACCATCGAACCACTCTCTGCCGAATATGGCCCTTGGCATCCAGGGTTAGAATCGGAAATACCGCGAGAGTACCTTCCTCTCTCGACAATGTTCAGAATCGAAAATGTTTCGACGAGCATTTCAAAAGCGTACGAATTAAGCGACTACTGTAGCCTGCCGCCTACTGAACTAGTAGCATTTCGGGCCGAGCGATTGATTATACATGAACTGCTGATACACGTGACTACCACCATTTCTGTCCCCGATGGCGGGGATTACGAGGATTTGGGCCGAAACTTTCGTGAGATAACCTCAACTATTCTCAAACGGTATATTGCCCCTCATCGAGCGGAATTGGCAGAACGTTTCGATCGCTTTAGACACGCAGCGTCTGTCAGCATCGAGCGCGAGATTGCAAAGAGCTTCGTAGAGCCGAGATCGTCTGGTGGACAGCGATCAAGCCATTGGCGCCACCGCCTATTCGGCACCGACAAACAGCAAAACCGAACTCGCTTTCCGGCGAATGATCCAGTGGAGCGCGATCGTTCGATAGTTTTTGGATGGCGGAAACAAGCAAAAGCGGCGACGGATCCGTTGGATGCTGCCTGTTTCAATGCATTACATAGAATTGCAACGGGAATCATTGACCGACATGATCGGCTCGTGGGCGATAGAGCGCTGCTCGCCGAACTTGCTCTCACGTTGGTCACTAATGGATATGGCAGCGAAGTTATTGGCGATGCAATCACCCCATTCATTCAAGAAGCGATTTCACGGGAGGGTTACAGGCGACTGCCATGGCAACAACAACCGGTCGTCATGAACGTTAAGGGTGCATCTGCGTCAGGCAAAAGCACGATGCGTCCTTTACAGCGAACGCTTGCACGCAAGTTAAATTTTCGTTGGGAAGAGTTCGCCTTGATCAGTCCGGACATATGGCGGAAATTTCTTTTGGACTACACGTCGCTGGGTAGCGCTTACAAATACGCGGCAATGCTAACAGGTCACGAGCTTGAGGTCATCGATCAGAAGCTTGACCGTCGAATGAAGGCCAAAGCTGCCAGCGGGGAGATTTCGCACTTACTGATCGACCGGTTTCGCTTTGACAGTTTTGTACCTGAGTTCGAGGGAAAAGGGTCCAATCGGCTGCTGACGCGTTTCGGTAACTTGGTTTACATGTTTTTCTTGATTACACCGCCAGAAATGACCGTCGAGCGAGCTTGGAAACGAGGATTGAAGGTCGGTAGATATAAAGCCGTTGAGGACCTCCTAGCGCACAATGTCGAAGCGTTTACTGGTATGCCTGAATTGTTCTTTACTTGGGCACTGGCTGTCGGAAAGCGCGTTCACTACGAGTTTCTCGATAACAGTGTACCCGAGGGCCAGCCTCCGCGAACCGTTGCATTTGGTTGGAATGGCGAAATGACCATTCTCGATGTTAAGAGCATGTTGGATATTGAAAGATTCAGAAAGATAAACATCCGCGCTAAGGGACCAGAAGAAATATACCGTGGAAAGAATTTGGCACCTGAATGTAACGCCGAGTTTTTGAGGCGGTGTGTTCGCTGGATTCCAGCTATCAATTTCGCCAGTTACAAGACAGGTGCAGTCTACGCGCGAGTAGAACATGGGAAGTGGGTATGGTGTGACGATCAAGATCTTGCGTGCGCGCTGAATGATTCTGATACGCGAGTCGGCCTCGAAGTAATCGCTCCAAAGATCAATGACTTGGAGTCTGACGTGAAAGGGTATCCGACAAATCTGGAGCTCGAGAAAGTGCACACCATCGGTTCTTGGGCCGAGGCTATTTCTGGTCGTGTACACTCCAGCCGGAATTTTTCCGGCGATATTCCGTATTGAAATGTGATAGGCAAGCTGGCGGCCCAACTATGCGGAATCGAGCCTGCTACCTGCACAAAGCCCCAAGTGTGCCAATCCTTGGCGACCAGCCCCGAAGAGTGACGCTGTCTAGATGGCAACCCGCTGACGTCATTGGGTAGGGACTCCTCCAGGTCAGCTCGTGGAGAAAAGAACTACGAAAAGCAACCGCAACCAAGACTGGTCCGACCGTTTAACCTCGCACGCAGGTGGCGAAAAACCGTCCCATAATAACCACAAAATGTATTTAGTGGCCTGCACCGCAGTCACATTTTGCATGTCAGTCCCCACGCTGGGGGACTGGGGGGTCGTGGGCTCAGATCCCGCCGCCGCGACAAAGCCGCAACATTAGTGTTGCAGCCGGATTTCGCGAAACCGGAGGTGGGGCCTTCGGTATATCTCCAGTACAGAGGCCTTGAAGGGGTGCAGGGGGGGTGTAGTGGTTGGTATTTTTTTGCTGCTCGCGGCTAGTACCGTCGTGGGTTTTGTACTTGGCTATTTCTATTTTTACTGGATTGCCCTGGTAGTCTCGGGCTTGGTCTTAGCCTCGGCTACCGCCTGGATGAGCCAGGGATTCGGGATAGGGAGTGGAATAGCCGCCATTGTTGGCTGTCTCACTCTCAACCAGCTCGCGTTTTTTTATGGGTGTCTTATTGAGAATAAGCCAAAAGCCAGAAGCCGACGCGTGACTAGCCTCGAATCGCCGCGACCGTGAACCAAGCAGCTGATCGGCTGCGGATCGCGGTTATGCACCTACGCGCGCCAAGGTGATGCTGTTGCTGAAGCAGTGATCAGGACGTCATTGAGAGTAATGAAACAAAAAGGCCGCGCGGTTAGGGGCGCGGCCTTTCTAGAGTCATGGCCGATGCTCGGAATGTGCGCCGCGGGCGCGCGGGAGTTCCGCATCGCCGCTGAACTCGGCTTCAAGACCGCGGTAACGACGCGGCCCGGAGTGCTGTTCAAAGCACACCGAGATTACCTGACCGCCCTGCCGCGCATTTCAGTTAAAGGGCAGTTCCAGCAGCAGCGATATGTCAATGTGCTGATGTCGGGGGCGGGCAGTGCGCTCTGGAACGGCTTCCGCCGGGTCAACGCGGCTTAGGTAGGCGCGACATCCAACTGATCAGCGGCATGGCCGGAAGCACCCAGCCGAGCCCCGCGACCACGTAGAAGATCGCCGCCACAAATCCGTTGATATTCGTCAGCACCGACTGCGCCAGCGCCATCGCCAGCAGTCCCCAAACGATCACCAGCGTGAGCAGCGCGATCGCGCCGATGAATTTGCGGGTGCGGATGGACGGCCTCATGTGCGCCGGACTATATGGATCGATCCACGTCCTGCAAGGCGTTCCATGCCCGAAACCGTTGCCGAAAACCGCCTGCGTCTCGTTCGCCTCTGGCTGCTGATCGCAGCCGGAATGATCCTGCTTACGCTCGCCGTCGGCGGCGCGACGCGCCTCACCGCAAGCGGTCTATCCATTACCGAATGGAAGCCGGTGACCGGGGTCCTCCCGCCGATGAGCCACGCCGAATGGCAGGACGAGTTTCTGAAGTATCAGGCTATTCCGCAATACCGGGAACTCAACCAAGGGATGAGCCTCGGTGAATTCCAGGTCATCTATTTTTGGGAATGGACACACCGTCTGCTCGCGCGCACGACCGGCTTCGTGTTCCTGCTGCCGTTTCTTTTCTTCCTCTGGCACGGCGACATCCCGCAGCAATTGAAAAATCGGCTGTGGACCATTTTTTTCGGCGGCGCGGCGCTCGGCGCGGTCGGATGGTGGATGGTGTCGTCGGGGCTCGCGGATTCAAACCGCGTCAGCGTATCGCAATACCGTCTCGCATTCCATCTCACGCTCGCCTGCGCGATCTATACCGCGATCGTCTGGACCGCGTTTCAGGTAGTGCGGCGCAAGGCCGCCGAAATTCCGGCGCGCTTGCGAGTGAGCGCGATTACGCTGATGTGGCTGCTGCTGTTACAAATCTATCTCGGCGCATTGGTCGCGGGCAGCCATGCGGGGCATGCCTACAACACATGGCCGCAGATCGACGGCGCCTTCATTCCTGCGCTGTCGAGCCTGCTGCATGAGACGCCGGCGTGGCGGAACCTGTTCGAGAACAACCTGACCGTGCAGTTTGATCATCGCATGCTGGCTTATGTGATCTGGCTGCTGACGTTGTGGCACGCGGTGGATGCGTGGCGGACGGGGGTTGAGCGTGTAATGGCGCTGCTGCTCGCCGGCATGGTGAGCGCGCAGGCGGTGCTCGGAATCGTCGCGCTGGTTGCAGACGATCCGCTCGACCTTGCGCTGGCGCACCAGATCTTCGCCATTCTCGTCGTCACCGTGTCCATCATCCACGCGCAACGTCTCTCGCAAGGCGCGCGGCTACGCGTGGGCCAAAGCGCCGCCGCGGAACAGCCTGCATGATCGCGGCCGAAACGCGCGATGGCATCGAGGTGCTGACGCTGCAGCACGGCAAGGCGAATGCGCTCGACATTGAATTCTGCGATGCTTTGGCGACGCATTTCCTCGCGCTGCGGCTGACCGAAGCAAAGGCGGTCGTGCTCACCGGCACGGGCAAAATCTTCTCCGCCGGTGTCGACTTGAAGCGGCTGAGCGATGGTGGCGCGGGCTACGTGCGCGATTTCCTGCCGCATCTGCATCGGCTGTACGAAGCCGTATTCTTTCATCCGAAGCCCGTGGTTGCCGCAATCAACGGCCATGCGGTTGCCGGCGGCTGCATCCTCGCAACGTGCGCGGATCGCCGTATCATGGCGCGCAACGCCGGGCGGATGGGGGTGACGGAATTGTTGGTGGGCGTGCCGTTTCCTGCGCTCGCCTTCGAAATCCTTCGCTTCGCGGTTCCGGCCGACAATCTCGCCGAGTTCACCTATTCGGGCGGCACCTATCCATCTGACGCCGCGCTCGACCAGGGATGGGTTGATGAACTCGCCGAGCCCGCCGAGCTTTTGGAAGACGCGCTTGCGGTCGCGCAGGAGTTGGCGGAAATCTCGCCCGCGGCTTTCGCGCAGACGAAGGCGCAGATGAGGGCACCGGTGGCCGAGCGTTTCGCAATCAGCGGCGCAGTCACCGACAAGATCGTGACCGATATCTGGTGCGCACCGGAGACCCTCGCGTGCGTGCGCGATTATATCGAGCGGGTTCTGAACAAATAAAGCCGCTACCGGACCGGAAAATCGTAAGCCTGGCGCGGATCGGCGGCGTAATACGAGAAGTGCCACCATTCGCGCGCGTAGTTTTTAAATCCGTGCCGCGTCATCGCCCGTACCAGGATGTCGCGCTGCGTTCGCTGGTCTGCCGTCAAATCTGGAGCATTCGTCTGGCTCTTGGTGTCGAAGCAGTCGAAGCTCGTACCCATGTCGATGCTGTCGTCCGGTTCGCGTGTAGCGGCAGGCCCGCTGCACGCGCCGTAATGCGCGTTTGCGTCGAAGGCCTGTCGCGGCAGTGCATCCAGAGGCATTATCGTGAGATCGACGGCGACCCCACGCGAATGCGCCGAATGGGCCGAGATGTAGCCGAGCGCGAAAAGACTGTGTTTGTTGATGCGCGGGTAGTACCGGCTCGTATCCGGTGTTGAGCGCGAATCCGCCGCCCACCTTGCCATGGCGGCAACTGCCCGCGTCGGTCTGTAGCAGTCGTAGACCTTCAGGGCGAGGTTATGCGGCGCGAGGTCGGCCTGCACGCGCTGGAGCGCGAGCGCAGCCGGGCGCTGCAGGATGCATTCGCCGCGCTCGTAGCCGGGCAGGGGATGGCCGGTGAAATTGTCCTTGCCGGCATAACGCATGTCCTGCCGGATCGATGGATCGACGCTGCGTAGCGTCACAAAGCTGGGCGGCAGACTCTGCGTCCATGCGGGCGCAGACGCGAAGATAAAAAGTGCCGCTACGAAACTTGCGCGGACGCCGCCGCTCACCGCAACGCCTGTTCCAGATCGGCAATGATGTCGCCGATGTCCTCCAGTCCGACCGACAGGCGCACGACGTCGGGTCCCGCGCCCGCCTGAACCTTCTGCGCGTCGGACAATTGCTTGTGTGTGGTCGAAGCGGGATGAATGATCAGCGAGCGGGTGTCGCCGATATTGGCGAGGTGCGAGAATAGCTTCACATTCGAGACAAGATTGACCCCCGCGTCGTAGCCGCCTTTCAGGCCGAAGGTAAAAACCGCGCCGGCGCCTTTCGGCGAATATTTTCTCGCGAGCTGATAATATTTGTCCGTTTCGAGTCCCGGATAGCTGACCCAGCTCACTTCCGGCCGCTGCGAGAGCCACTGCGCGACCTTGAGCGTGTTGTCGCAATGCCGCTGCATGCGCAAAGGCAGCGTCTCGATGCCCGTAAGGATGAGGAAGGCGTTGAACGGCGATAGCGCCGGTCCGAGATCGCGTAAGCCGAGGACGCGGCACGCAATCGCGAATGCGAAATTACCGAACGTCTCGTGCAGCACTATGCCGGAATATTCCGGCCGCGGCTCGCACAACATCGGGTACTTCTTGTCGCGCGACCAGTTGAACGTGCCGCCGTCGACGATCATGCCGCCGATCGAATTGCCGTGACCGCCCAAAAATTTTGTGAGCGAATGCACGATGATGTCGGCGCCGTAATCGATGGGCTTGCACAGGTATGGCGTCGCGAGCGTATTGTCGACGATCAGTGGCACGTTCGCCTTGCGCGCGATATTCGCGACCGCTTCGACGTCGGTGATGATCCCGCCGGGATTGGCGATCGATTCGATGAATATCGCCTTCGTCTTCTGCGTGACCGCACGCTCGAAGCTGGAGATGTCATCCGGATCGGCCCAGACCACGTTCCAGCCGAAATTCTTATACGAGTGATTGAACTGGTTGATCGAGCCGCCGTAAAGCTTCTTCGAGGCGATGAGTTCGTCGCCCGGCGTCATCAGCGCGTGCATGACGACGACTTGCGCAGCATGCCCAGAAGCGATCGCAAGGCCAGCGGTGCCGCCTTCGAGCGCAGCAACGCGCTCTTCCAGCACGGCGCAGGTCGGATTGCCGATGCGCGTGTAGATGTTGCCGAAGGTCTGCAGGCCGAATAGCGAAGCGGCATGGTCGACGTCGTCGAACACGAACGACGTCGTTTGGTAGATCGGCGTCGCGCGCGCGCCTGTCGTCGGATCAGGCTTCGCACCGGCATGGATCGCCAGCGTGCTGAACCCCGGTGTGCGTTCGCCTTCCGCCATCTCATCCTCCTGTCGTAAAAAGTGGGCGATTAAACGTGCGTCGAGGGCGGCGCGTCAAGCTACGCAGCGTCCCTTACAGGGCGGGTGGTTTCGGTGATTGACCGGCGAGACGCAATCGTCGCGGCCCAGTGCTAGTCTCCGTGATCTAGGCGCAATTTTTGCACGCCTTTGCCCAGGCCCTGCGCGCGTTTCGAAGACAGCGTACGCGAATTGATGCCGAACCAGGAAATTTCGCTCGACAGGCGTCCATATTCGATCTTCGGACAGCGGTTCATCACCACCTTCAGCCCCGCGTCTTCCGCGAGCTCGGTCGCCTTGTCGTTGCGTACTGTCAACTGCATCCAAATGACGGCGGGCCTGCGCGAGAGCTTGAGTGCTTCCTGAACAATCGGCAGCACGTGTTCGGAGCCGCGGAAGATGTCGACCATGTCGATCGGCTCGGGTATGTCCGACAGACAGGCGTATACCTTTTGACCCAGCACTTCTTTGCCGACGTGGCCCGGATTGATCGGGATGACACGGTACCCGCGCTCGAGCAGGTATTTGAAAACGAAATAGCTTGGGCGATTCTCCTTCGGCGAGAAGCCGACCATCGCGATCGTTTGCACCGTGTTGAGAATGCCGCGAATATAATTGTCGGGATAAATGTCGTGATTCATCGCGTCTGTTGCGCCAACGCGACGCGCAGTTTCTGGTTTTCCGCTTCGAGCTCTGCGATGGGTGCGCGCACCGCGGTGAAGAACTCCTCGAGATGCTCTTCGGTATAACGCGCGACGATG
>Ga0207761_1000243_pt1 | contig 18838 bp, 16 predicted proteins | sample LuqExpMetageno34_FD_187792 | JGI IMG/M metagenome (GOLD analysis project Ga0207761, IMG submission 187792) | Tropical forest soil microbial communities from Luquillo Experimental Forest, Puerto Rico - Sample 34 (SPAdes) | ecosystem: Environmental > Terrestrial > Soil > Tropical forest ... | reverse complement strand
CTTGCGCTGCCGTCGGCGCCTTCTCTTCTTTTTGCGCGTCGGCGTTGTGCAGCAGCCGCCGCACCTGTGAGATCAGATCGGCCACCTCGAAGGGCTTCGACAAGGCCGGAACTCCGTGCTCCTGCAGGAACGCCTTGGTCTCCGGGTCGGGTACGGTCGAGAACGTCAGCAGCAGCTTGTTCTCCATGCCGCCGCACTCGGCCGCTGTCCAGCGGTACATTTCGGCGGCGCTGGTTCCGCCCGGCATGCGCCCGTTCAACACCACCGCATCGAACTTGCCGCTCTTCAGCTGCTCGCGGGTTTCCTCGGTGCTCATCGCGGTAGTCACTTCCGCGCCGGCGCCGATGAGCGTCGGCCAGGCGGTGGCACCGACCGCCCCCGCGGCGCAGGTGGGGTGAGGCCGGTGGCGAAGACCGCGAAAGAGCCGAAGGCGGCACTGGCCGGGGCGGAGGACGACGGCTCCGCCGGCGCGCAGCCCGCGCCGACGGGGCCCAAGATGAAGAACAAGGAGTACGAGCGCGAGCTGCGCCGCCTGCACGGCGAGCTGGTGGCCCTGCAGGAGTGGGTCAAGCGGACCGGGGCCAAGGTCTGCGTCGTCTTCGAAGGCCGCGACACCGCCGGCAAAGGGGGCACGATCAAGGCCATCACGGAGCGGGTGAGCCCGCGGGTGTTCCGCGTGATCGCGCTGCCGGCGCCCTCCGAGCGCGAACTCTCGCAGATGTACATCCAGCGCTACGTCCCACACTTCCCGGCGGCGCGGGAGGTCGTGATCTTCGACCGCAGCTGGTACAACCGGGCCGGCATCGAGCGGGTGATGGGGTTCACCTCCGAGCCGCAGGTCGAGGAGTTCTTGGCGCTCGTGCCGCTATTCGAGCGCATGATGGTGAACTCGGGCATCTTCCTCGTGAAGTACTGGCTCGAAGTGAGCCCCGAGGAGCAGACCCGGCGCTTGGAGAGCCGCATCGACGACCCCCGCAAGATCTGGAAGCTGTCTGACATGGACATCAAGTCCTATGGCCGCTGGGAGGAGTACGGCAGGGCGAGGGACGACATGTTCCGGGCCAGCGACACGTCGTGGGCCCCGTGGTGGGTGGCGCGCACCGACGACAAGAAGCGGGGACGGCTCAACATCATCTCGCACCTCCTGAGCCAGATCCCCTACGAGCCGCTTCCGCCCACCGACGTGGATCTGCCTCGCCGGCGCTCGGCGGCGGACCCGGCCGACTCCCCGCCGTTGCGTTACATCCCGACGCCGTTCGGTTGACCTCGGACGCCGCCGTCGGTGGCCGTCGGACGGCGGACGGGTGGGAGGAGTTGCGACTCAGGCGCCGCGGTCGAGCAGGGAGAACCCCATGACGCCGGCCCGTGACACCTCGTAGCACAAGGTGTCGTAGGGTTCCACGATGCCGAAGGTGGTCTCGCCGTCGCAAGTGACCCGGCAATGGTGCTGGTCCAGCCCGGCCAGCCGGCTGCGCACGGCGGGATCGGTGACGTCGAAGGTCTCGCCGTGCACGACGACCTCGTCACCCTGTGCCACCGCCATGCCGTGCCACAGGTCGCCGTCCGGCGTGCCGCCGTTGGGGCCGCCGTACATCCCGCAGCGGAGGAAGGCGATCTGGTTCCCCAGCCGCTCGAAGACCATGGTCTTGCTGCTGCCGTCGGCGAACTCGAGGTCGACCTCACCCGACAGCAGGAGGTGGGTGTCGGGCTCGAAGCGCATGCGGTGCACCCGCCGGGCCAGTGTGCCGCTTCGTTTGCGGCCGTCGCCCAGGTTGTAGAGCACGTGGTCGCCCCAGATGCCGAATGCCTCGAACTCGACCCATTCGCCGCTGTGGGGGTGTTGCATGCCCATGGAGCGGCCGGGGCCCCCGACGCCGTCCCGTGTCCCCCAATGGTGGTCGCGGGTGCCGAGATGCGTGTCCGAGGTGAGGTTGAACCGGGTGCCTGCCGCCTCGACCCACCCCTCTTGGCGTCCGAACCCGTCGTAGCCGGCGATCGGGCTCACCGCTCGGCCGCCCACGATCATGCCGGCGCCGAGCTGGCGGAACACCGGCCGTTTCGTGTCGAGCCACGCGATGTCGTACGCGACCCCGAACTCGTTGGGGTCGAGCCGGAGGCGCCAGCGCCGGAACGGGACTTCGACCTCGAAATGGAACGGGCCCACCGACATGTCCATCCGGTCGGTGTGCATGGCCCGATGGGCCCGGACGGTAGTGTGCGTGCCCCGCAGGTTCACGATGGCGAACGCCTCGGCCGTGCCGAGGTTGGGGTAGAAGGCCAGGCCGGCGACGACCAGCAGCTCGCCGACCTTGTCCTGACAGGTGAACCAGACCCGCTCGTAGGCCTGGGCGTCGGGGGTCCACATGACGCGGACGGGGTACGGGGCGTTGTGGACGAGGAACTCGTCGAGCCCGGAGAGCGGGGCATGCTCCTCCGACGCCGGATAGGGGGAGGCGCCGGGATCGCTCATCGGGCGTCGTCGCTCACGTCTTCGGTCGTTGCGGCAATCACGTCTCTCCTCACCGTCGTCACCGCGGGTGGCGGCAACGGGCTCGACGACGGCTGCACAGTACGCTCGGGCCATGGCCGGGGACCAGCGGATCGACCCGCGCCAGGCCTCCTTCTTCACGCGACCGGACTACTACGAGGTGCTGGCCCGGCTGCGCGCCGACGACCCCGTCCACCGCGGTGACGACGGCTTCTGGGTGCTGTCGCGTTACGAGGACATCCGGGAGCTCAGCCGGGACCCAGCCCGGTTCTGCTCGGGGAAGGGCGCACTGGTCAACGACCCCGTCCGGACGGGGGGGATGGGGATGCGGACCCCCTCGATCCTGCACATGGACCCACCGGAGCACGCCGCCTTTCGCAGCCTTCTCAACCGCCGCTTCACCCCGCGGGAGCTGACGGGTCTGGCCGGCGTCATCCGAGATGGCGCGTGTCGTCTCCTCGAGGCCGTGAACCCGAGGGAAGAGGTCGACTTCGTGGCCGAGCTCGCTGCGCCCTTCCCACTCGGCGTGATCGCCGACCTGCTCGGCATCGACCACGCGGACCGCGAGGACCTCCGCCGATGGTCCGATGCTGCCATCGAGTCGCCCGACCTCCCGCCGGGCGAGACCGCGAGCGCGCTCGGCGAGCTGGCGGGGTTCATCAACGCGCACATCGAGGAGAGGCGCGTGCGTCCCGGTGACGACCTGGTGTCGCTGCTGGTGCGGAGCGAGGTGCACGGGCGCCCACTCGGAAACGACGAGCTCTTCATGTTCCTGCTCACGCTGTTGGTCGCCGGCAACGAGACGACTCGCACCCTGCTCACGGGCTCGGTCCTGACCCTGCACGAGCACCCGGACCAGCGCGCGGTGCTGTTGGCCGACGTCGCGCTCGTCCCCCAGGCGGTGGAGGAGTGCCTGCGCTGGGTGACCCCGGTCCACGCGTTCTGCAGGACGGCCACCGAGGATGCGGTCGTGGCGGACACCGCCGTCGAGGCGGGTGACTACCTGTGCATGTTGTACGCGTCGGCCAACCGGGACGAGCGGGTGTTCGGCCACGACGCGTCGGCATTCGACGTGCGACGGCACGTCAACCCGGTCCACCTCGCCTTCGGGTTCGGTGAGCACGTGTGCCTCGGTGCCAGCCTGGCCCGGCTGGAGAGCCGGATCTTCTTCGAGGAGCTGCTCGCTCGCTTCCCCGTCTACGCGGTGACGGGCTCGCCCGAGCGCGTCGTCTCGACCACCGTGGCCGGGATCAGGTCGCTGCCCGTGGTGCTTGCGGCCTGAGCCGCCGGAAGTCCCTGGAGACCCTGCAGGACGGCCTCGCGCACCTCGCCCAGGAGCGCGTCGACGGCGGCCGGGTCGGCGCTCACCCGCATGCGGCCGGCCTCGCGGCGCGACTGCACCAGGCCGCTCTCGCGCAGAACCTTGACGTGCATGCTCACCGTGGGTTGCGCCAACCGGAACATCAGCGCCAGCTCACCGATCGTGCTCGGTGCGGTGGCGAGGGAGTGCAGCAGGGCCAGACGCGTCGGGTCGGCCACGGCCTTCAGTCGCCGGGCGACGGCTTCCGTGCGGGCGCGCGCAGCGACGTCACCCTGGCCGACACCCGTCCCGATGATGACGAGTCCGGAGAGCTCGAGGTACATGCTGGACCCGAAGAACAGGCACGGCACGAAGAGCAGGGGGGTCTGCCCGGATTCGACGCGGCCGACGATGGAGGGCAGACGGCTGGCGAGAATGTCACAGCCGCTCGGTATAAGTGACTCCAGTGATCGACCTCGCTCGTACTGGGCCACGACATGACGACCCGCCTCTTCGATGACCGGCAACGCCTGCTGCCACGAGTCGTTGACCGGCGCCCACACCTGCTGGAGCAGGTCGAGGTACGACCGCACCAGCGCCGGCGAGTCCTTGAGCCGACGGAACCGCTCGACGTACACCCCGAGGTCCTCTGGTGCCTCCGAGGGCACGTCAAGGTCCAGCGGCACCGTGTCGATGGCCCGTTCGAGGGCCTGCCACAGCGCCTCGGGATCCGTCTCGGTGGTGGCGCCGGCGTGGTGGGCGAGGATCTGCATCTCTTCGAAGCACATCTCCTCGTTGCCGTCAGCCCAGAAGGTCCGCACGGAATCCGCCAGGTCCTCTCGGCCGTTGAACATCTCGGCCAGTTGCGGATACCGGGCCTGCATCGTCGGGCGCGCCGCCACCGAAAGGAGCCATGACAGATCACAGGCCAGCGACGGGGCAGTGCCGACCGAACGGACCGCCTGTCGCCCTTGCAGCTCAGTTACCATAGGCATACGGCTATATTAGGATATTCTTGATTTGTTGTCAACCATCTGCTACACTGACTGTATCCAGCGAGGAACCGGGAGTGGCTGGACCGAGACGTGATGAGAGGTGAATCCATGATGATCAGCGTGAATGCGGTCCACTCCCAGGCCGAGGCTCACCGCCATGACCTCATGGCGAGCGCCGGGCCACGGCGCATCCGGAGTGTTCAGCACAAGACCAACGAGCCGGCGACCCAGCGCTCGGTCGCCGGATCCCCGGTTGCCGGCGGCCGAGCGGTACGCCGCACCGTCGCCCCCCGCGTCGGGACCTGGCTCATCGAGTTCGGGACCCGGCTCGGAGGCGCATCGGTCCGCACGTCCTGAGCGCCGGGGGCCGGTCGCCGCGCCGTCCGACCGGCCGCCCGGCCCCGGGATGTGGGCATCGGCAACAGTGGGGTCGTGCCCGCGGCCCGCAACCTTCTCTTCGTGACGGTCGACCAGTGGCGGGGTGACTGTCTCTCCGCCGTCGGTCATCCGCTGCTGGAGACGCCGGCCCTCGACGGGCTGGCCTCCGGCGGCGTCCTCTTCTCGAACCACTGGGCCAACACTGCCCCCTGCGGCCCTTCTCGTGCCTGCCTCTACACGGGCACCTACCAACATCACAACCGGTCCCTGCAGAACGGCACGCCGCTCGATGCCCGGTTCACGAACGTCGCGTTGTTGGCGCGGGCCCTGGGCTACGACCCTGTCCTCTTCGGTTACACCGATACGTCGGTAGACCCGCGCACCGTGCCCCCGGGCGACCGCCGGCTCTTCAGTTATGAAGGTGTGCTCCCTGGGTTTCGCGCGCTGATCGAGGATCCCTGGGAACAGGGCAGCCCCTCGTGGGGTCGCTGGCTCGCCGCACACGGCGTGGAGGTGCCCGCCGAGCCGCACGACCTGTACCGGCCACTGGACGGGTTCCCGGGAACGGAGGAGCACGGGTCCACGTGGGCACCGGCCCGGTTCCCAGCGGAGCTGTCGCAGACCGTCTTCATCCGCCAGGCGGTCGTCGAATGGCTCGAGCGGCACGGCGACACGCCTTTCTTCGTCCATGCGTCGTTCATCCGGCCTCACCCTCCCCGCCGCAACCCGCTCGGCTATCACGACCTCTACGACGCCGACGACGTGGGGCCGTTCGTGGGTGGCCGAACCCCGGACGACGAGGCGGCCGTGCACCCGCTGGGCGCCTACGCCATGCGGGTGCCCGGTGTCGGTGCGCCGCGCGACGAGCGCGAACGGCGCCAGTTGCGCGCCACCTACTACGGCGCCGTCCGGGAGGTGGACGACGGGCTGGCGCCGCTCTTCGCGTACCTCCGCTCGAGCGGGTTGGCCGACAGCACCATGGTCGTCGTCACGAGCGACCACGGCGAGATGGGAGGCGACCACTGGCTGCTCGAGAAGCTCGGCTTTTGGGACGAGAGCTATCGCGTCCCGCTGATCGTGGTGGATCCCCGCCCGGAGGCAGATGCTGCACGGGGCCTTGTGGTCGACGCCGTCACCGAGTCGGTCGATGTCCTGCCGACCATCTGCGATTTCATGGGAAGCGAGGTGCCGTTGCAGGCCGACGGGTCCTCGCTGACGGGCTTCTTGCGGGGAGAGCCCGCGCCGAAGGGGTGGCGCAACACCGCGCACTATGAATGGAGCTTCGCCGACCCGGTCAATCGCACGGCAGAGCGGATGTTCGACATCCCCATGAGCCATTGCGCCCTCGCGGTGTCACGGGGACCCCGGTACAAGTACGTGCAGTTCGCCACCGCCGACGAGGTGTTCCCGCCGCTGCTCTTCGACCTGGTCGAAGACGCCGGTCAGACGGACAACCTGCTGGGGAGCGGCGAGCCGGCCGTGCTCGAGGCCGCGTGGCGGTGCGCCGAAGAGCTGACGCGCTGGCACATGCGTACGGCGGAGCGAACCCTCAGCGGTTCGTTCCTCCATCCCACGCGAGGCCTGGTCGAAGCCCGCGACGAGTAGATCCCGTCGGACCGTCGACGCCATGGCGATGTGGAATGCTGACGCCCGTTCGCAATCCGGGAGGGTGCGCGTGTCGGACATGACGGGACAGACGGTCGTGCTCACCGGCGGCAACTCCGGGATCGGGTTCGAGACGGCCGCCGCGTTGGCGGCCATGGGTGCCCGCGTCCTCGTGACGGCGCGGAACGCCGATCGTGGTCGCGCCGCGGTGGCCGAGATCGCCGATCGTACGCCCGGGGCGCAGGTCCAGCTCGTGGTCTTCGACCTGGCCGACCTGTCGTCGGTCCGGCGCGGCGCCGCGGAGATTTTGGAACAGGCGCCCCGGCTCGACGTGCTCGTGAACAACGCGGGCCTCGTCCTGAGCGAGCGGAGGGTCACGGTGGACGGCTACGAGGCGACGTTCGCCACCAATCATCTCGGGCCGTTCTTGTTGACCAACCTGTTGCTGGACCGGATGCAGGCGTCTGCCCCGGCTCGGATCGTGAACGTCGCGTCGACCGCCCACAATTCGGCCCGGAAGGGCATGCCGTTCGACGACCTGCAGTCGGAAGGCCGCTATCGGGCCATGCGGGTCTACGGCCAGTCGAAGTTGGCGAACATCCTCTTCACGAACGAATTGGCCAGGCGGCTGGAGGGGACCCGCGTGACTGCGAATTCGTTGCACCCCGGCACCGTTCGCACCGGGTACGGAGCCGACGGCGACGCCCGCGGGTTCCTGTCGTTCGGGCTCAAGGTGTCCGGCCCGTTCTTCCTTTCCCCTGCAAAGGGTGCGCGCACCTCGGTCTACCTCGCGTCCTCACCGGAGGTCGACGGGGTCAGCGGGCACTACTTCGTCAAATGCAAGCCCCGTACCCCGCGCAAGTGGGCCCGCGATCCCGACGCGGCACAGCGTCTCTGGCAGGTGAGCGAAGAGCTGGTCGGCCTCGAGCTTCCGCTCCGGGACGGGTGACGCGTGCGGGTCCTCGTCACCGGTGCGGCGCGGGCGATCGGGCGGGCTACGGTCGAGGCGCTCGCCGCACGCGGCCACGAGGTGGTTGCGACGGCGCGGGACGTGTCCAAGCTCACGGGACTGCCCGCGGTCCAGACGCTGCGTCTCGACGTCCGTGACACCGAGTCCGTGCGAGAGGCGGTGTCGCACGCGGGCGAGCTCGATGCCGTCGTCAACAACGCCGGGCTCACGGGCTATGGCCCGCTCGAGGACTATCCGCTCGAGTCCTTCGTCCGCGTCCTCGACGTCAACACGCTCGGGCCCCTCCGTCTCGCCCAGGCGGTCGTCCCTGCCTGGCGCGAGCGGGGGAGCGGGATCCTCGTGAACATCAGTTCGGTGCAAGGGAAGATCGGGACGCCGCTCGAGGGTGCCTACGCCGCCTCGAAGCATGCTCTGGAGGCGCTTTCCGAGACGATGTACTTCGAGTTCGGACACTTCGGCATCAGGGTCGTCGTCATCGAGCCCGGCTACATCGCCCCGGGCATGCAGCACGACGACGATCACCCCGGGCCGCTCGCCTACGCGGAATTGCACCGACAGTGGGGCGCCACCGACACGATCTTGACGGGTCCCGAGGGCCGTCCCGGACCGGAGCTGGTGGGCGAGGCGGTGGCCGATGCGGTCGGCGACCCCTCGACACCCCTGCGGGTCGAGGTGGGCAAGGACGCTGCGCTCGTGCTCAACCTCCGTCGTACCCTGGGCGACCACGAGTTCGAGGCCACCATGCGCGAGGCGCTCGGTCTGAGGTGGTGAAGGAGAGGAGCGGATGGAGAAGCTGATGTACCTGCTGTGGCTGCCCGAGGACAGCACGCGCCGAGAGGTCGCCGACGCCGTACTGGGTCCAGTGGCGAAGGGACTCCTCGAACTCGATCCGCTCCGGCTCACCATCGATGTCTGGGATCCCGACAGCGACATCCCCGCGCCCGTCCCCACCCCGGACGGGGAGACCCCGTTGCACGCCCTCGTCTCCCTGTGGGTCGATGCCGTCGACTACCGGGAGCCCTTCGAACGGGTGCTCGGCGACGCTGGGGCGCGGGTGGTCGGCTACGAGGTCGTCGAGTCCCTGTACCGGGACTACGGAGGGAACCGCTGGTCGGAGCCCCGTCGATGGCCCGACGGCGAGCGCTCGCCGGGCGTGCTGACGGTCGCCCTGCTCCAACAGCATCCCGAGCTCGGCTTCGACGAGTGGATGACCCGTTGGCACACCCGAATCTCTCCCATCACCGAGGCCATCCAGCCGAGGGCCCGGTATGTCCGCAACGCGGTGTTCCGCGCCGTCACGGACGACGCGCCACCGCTGCGCGGCATCGTCGAAGAGGCCTGGCCCTCCCTCGAGCACGTCACCGACCCGATGCTCTTCTATTGTGCCGACGGTGACCCCGATCGCATGAATGCCCATGTCTCCCAGATGCTCGAGGAGATCAACGCCTTCACCGACCTGGGTACGTTGCGCAGTGTGACGATGAGCGAATGGATCCTGAAGTCATGACGGCCCGATGGAGCCGGGAAGAGCTGGAGCAGGCACACGAGCACTACCGGGAGGTCGCCAACCGGTGCGCGGCGACGGGTTCGTGGCGCGAGTGGGCGGATCTCTTCACCGAGGACGCCGTGTACGTCGAGCACACCTTCGGCACGTTCCATGGGGCCGACGGCATCTACGAGTGGATCGCGCCGCTCATGGCCGAGTGGCCGAACCGGGCCATGACCTCGTTCCCCCACAGCTGGTGCGTGTGCGACGAAGAGCGCGGGTGGTGGATCTGCCGCATCGAGAACCGGATGAAGGACCCCGGGGACGGATCCGTGCACGAGGCGCACAACATCACTGTGTTGCACTACGCGGGCGACATGAAGTTCTCCTACGAGGAGGATGCGTACAATCCCGCGGCGTTCGGTCCGATGATCGAGGAGTGGTCACGTGTGTACCGGGCGCATGGCGGGGAACCGGACTGAGGTGCCCTACCGCCCGATGACCGACACCCAGGTGACGGCGTTCCTCGCGTCCGAACCGCCGCATACGGGCAAGCTCGCCACCGTGCGTGCCGACGGGCGCCCGCACGTGGCGCCGGTCTGGTACGTCCTCGACGACGACGGGACCATCGTGTTCAACACCGGCGAGGCAACCGTGAAGGGGCGGAACCTGCGGCGAGACCCGCGTGCCTCGTTGTGCGTCGACGACGAGCGCCCACCCTTCAGCTACGTCCTTTTCGACGGCCTCGCCGAGATCAGTGAGGACCTGACCGAGGTGCGCCGCTGGGCCACCCGGATCGGCGGCCGCTACATGGGCGCGGCGAGAGCCGAGGAGTTCGGCGCCCGCAACGGTATGGCGGGCGAGCTCCTGGTGCGTTTGCGTCCGAGCAGAGTCGTCTCGGCCGTCGATCTGGCGGACTGACCGCTCGTCTCGAGTTCGCTCAGGAGGTGGTCGCGCCGACGCCGGCGAGCACACCGTTCCCGTCTTGGGGCGGCGACAAGCGAGGCAAGCGCGGCAGGCGTGGGCGCGTGGTCCCGAACTGGCCCAGCGGCGTGATGGCCACCGCCAACAGCATCGCCACCAGGAGCAAGTCCGGCAGCACGAAGGTGTGCAGTAGTCGCATGTAGACGCCGTGGAGGGACGTGACGCCCGCAAAGGCCCAGAACGTGCTGATCACGATGACGGCGGAGCGCAGCCGGCCCGCGGCCACGGCGCCGAGCACGACCACGCCCCATGTCACGTACCAGGCCCAGACGACGGGCCCGAGCAGCGCCAGGCACAGCAGGGTGAGGCCGAGGTTGCGCACCAGTCCCTCCTGCGGAGCGCGCAGGAGGAAGCGAATCCCGAGGCCCATGGCCACCAGTACACCCAGGACCATGAACACGGGACGAATGGTCAGCGTCGAGGTCGGGACCTGCAGCACGTGGCTCACGATGGACACGCCCCGCGCCAACACGTTGATCGGCGTCACACCCGTGAAGGCCGCGTCCGCCGTTGCGGTCGTCCGCACCCAGCCCCAGCCGGTTCCGGTGATCAGCGCAACCGACTCGAGGGTGGCGAATCCGATCAGTCCCGCCCCGACCGTATGGCCGATGCGCCGTCGCACCGACGCACCCTCACCGGCCCAGACCCATCCGAGGAAGAGCACCCCGAGCGCGGCGGGCGACTTCACCCCCGCCGCGAGGGCGCAGAGGACCACGCCGGGGACGGTGCCGAACCGTCTCGCCACCGCCAGGCCGGCCATCAACAAGCCGAGCATCAAGGCGTCGTTGTGCGCACCGCCGAGCAGTGCCAGAAGGACGAGCGGTGAGCCGGCTCCCAGCAGCACGGCGTGGGCGGGATCGCGTTTGGCCCAGCGCGCCAGGGTGGGCGTCGCTGCCACCATCAGGGCGATGCCGGCGACCTCGAGAAGCCGGAGCAACATCATGTCGACGAGGAAGACATGGCCGGAGGCCTGGTCGACGGCACCGTCCACGCCGAGGAAGGTGGGGCCATAGGGGGACTCGGCGCCGGACCAGAAACTGTCAGCCAGCGTGTTGAAGGGGGTGGCGCCCAGGACGTTGGGCCCGTAGGAGTACGGGTTGATGTGATGGCTCATCATCTCGCCCTGCGCCGCGTAGGTGTAGACGTCGCGACTGAACAAGGGCGGCGACAGCAGCAAGGGGAGTGCCCAGACGATGACGACGAGCACGATCCGCTTCACCGGGACTCCCGGATGGTGTGAGAGATGACGGAGCAGCCCGAGCCAGACCCGCGTCAGGAGGATGAGGCCCCCGAAGACCAGCGCGAGCGAAGCGAGAGGAGGGAGGGTGTCGTCTGCGCCCAGCGAGCCGAAGAGCCCGCCCGGCATGCCGAAGAACCATGCGCCGGGCAGATGGGTCTCGAACGACGGCCCCCCGAGCACGGCTCCGACGACGATCGCCGCGGTGCCGACGAACCCGTAGACGGCCGTGCGCACGAAGCGCACGGCCGGCTGCTCCGAGCGATCGGTCAGCGCCGGTTGCGTCGGTTCAGATGAATGGGAGTCGAGGGACGCGGGGGAGGTCACGGCTCCAGGTGGGGTTGGTTGCATGGTGCGCCCGACCGGCAGGTCGGGCGCCCGAATTCGTCATCGAACTGCAGTGATTTTGTCACAGCGGCGCGCTTCGCAGTGCTCCGAAATCGTTTCTTGGCCGAATTCCCAGGTAATTCCCAGTGTATAGGCAGAGACTGAGCTTTGTCACGTAGGTGAAATGTGGCTGTCACGGAAATGGAAGGTGTCAGGGTGCGAATTCTGGTCCTCGGCGGTGACGGCTATCTGGGGTGGCCGACTGCCCTGCATCTTTCCAGGGCGGGCTACGAGATCGGTGTCGCGGACAACTTCGCCCGTCGCGGCTACGACCTCGAGATGGGGGTCGACTCCCTGGTCCCGATCGCGACGCTGCACCGTCGGGTGGCCTGTTGGGAGGAGGTCTCGGGCAAGCACCTCGAGGTCTTCGTGGGTGACCTGACCGAAGAGGGGTTCGTGCGCGACATGGTGCGGGCCTTCCGGCCCGACGCCATCGTCCACTTCGCCGAGCAGCGCAGCGCGCCGTACTCCATGGTGGACCGCAAGCATGCGGTCTACACGCAGGTCAACAACGTCGTGGGAACGCTCAACCTCCTCTACGCCATTGCCGAGGTCGACCCCGCCATCCATCTGGTCAAGCTCGGGACGATGGGGGAGTACGGGACTCCGAACATCGACATTGAAGAGGGATACATCGAGATCACCCATCGCGGCCGGACCGACGTCCTGCCGTTCCCCAAACAGCCCGGGAGCTTCTACCACCTCTCGAAAGTGCACGACAGCCACAACATCGCCTTTTGTTGTCGCGCCTGGGGTCTTCGATCGACCGATCTCAACCAGGGCGTGGTGTACGGCCAGTCGACTCCCGAGACGACCCTGCACCCGGACCTGGCCACCCGTTTCGACTACGACGCCGTCTTCGGCACGGTGCTGAACCGTTTCGTGATCCAAGCGGCAGCGGACGAGCCGTTGACCGTGTACGGGAAGGGAGGCCAGACCCGAGGCTTCCTGGACATCCGCGACACCTTGGCCTGTGTGGAGCTGGCGATCAGGAATCCGGCCGTGTCGGGCGAATTCCGGGTCTTCAACCAATTCACCGAGTCCTTCTCCGTCCTCGAGTTGGCCCAAAAGGTGTCGGCCGCCGCCGGCGGGGCGGAGATCGTGCATGTGCCCGACCCTCGAATCGAGGCGGAGGAGCACTACTACCGGGCGGCACACACCAAGTTGCTGGACCTCGGGCTCATGCCGTTCCTGTTGGGCGACGAGCTCCTCGCCGAGCTGCTGTCGGTCGCCCGTAGCCACATCGCACGTCTGGAGCGTTCTGCCCTCGAGCCGCTGGTCCAGTGGCGGTCGACCGCCAGCCGCATTTCGGGCGCGGTACCTTCCCCACGGTCCGGGACGATCGCGCCCGCTGCAGAGGACAGTCCCAGCCAGCGGGGCTAGCTTTCGCCGGTCACACCGCGTCCGAACGGCGCGGTGACTGCCGTCTTCGAACCCCTGGAACCCAGCACCGCCCCGTGAACCGACTCCGAGCGCACGCCGGGCCGTTGTGGCCCTATCTCGTGCTGGTCGCCATTCCCACGGTCGCATTCGTGGTCCCCGACCTGGTCGGCGGGCACCTGCTCATCACGGGAGACAACCTCCAGCAGAACTATCCGCTTCACGTCCTCGTCGGCTCGATGCTCCGGCACGGTCAGTTGCCGTTTTGGAACCAGTACATCTTCAGCGGGACGCCCCTCATGGCGGATTTCAACGCCGGCGCGCTCTACCCGCTCATCGGTCTATTCGTCGTCTTGCCCGATCGCGTGGCGTGGATCGCGACCGAGGTCATCCTCTTCTCGGCCATCGCGGTCGGAATGTACGTCTTCCTCCGCGCACTGGCCCTCTCCATCGGGGCAAGCATCCTCGGGGCGGCGACGTTCGCCTTCGCCGGCCCGGTCCTGAACCAAGTGAACCACGTCGACATGACGGCGGGATACGTCGCCATTCCCTGGATGTTGCTGGCCGTCCTGCACATCACCCGGGATGGCCGTTGGCGCTGGTCGATCTTGCTCGGGATCGCCTTCGCAAGCGTGATCCTCGCGGGCGCGCCAGAAGCGATGCTCGACGGAGCGCTGTTGGTGATCGGCTTCGCCGCCTTCACTGCGGGCTTCAATCGAGGCCGTTGGTGGCGGGTGCTGTCTCGCTGTGGCGCCGGCGCCGCGTTGGCCTTGTCGCTTGCCGCGATTCAATGGCTTCCAGGACTCGAGGCGATTCGAGCGTCGCAGCGGGGGAGCGGGGTCGCCGCCGCTGCGGGTAGCTACCCCACGCCCTTCAGCATCTTGTACCTGGTCCCCTACCTCAACGGGGGGTACACCCATCACATCGGTGAAGCGCCCTTCTTCAGCCAATACAACCTGCCCGAAGTCGGTGTCTATCTCGGTGTGCTCCCCCTCATCGCCGTGCTTGCGCTGTTGCACCCACGCTTTCCGAGCCGCATTCCGCCTCGCGATCGCCTGACCTGGTATCTCCTCGGCGTGTTCGGCTATCTCCTCGCGCTCGGCTCGAACACCCCGCTCGAACACCTTTTCAATTCGTTGCCGCTCTACGGGAACCAGCGTTTGCAAAGCCGCAACATGATCACGGTCGCCACTGCGGCGTGCGTCCTCTTCGCCGGTTGGGTCGATCGTACCGAGCGTCCGCAGGCGAACGACGCCCCGAGTCGCTACGAACGCATCGTCGCACTGGTGCCAATCGCTCTCGTCGTTGCGCTCTTCATCTGGGCCATTGTCTCCCCGGCGGGCGTCGTGAGCGTCTTCGCAGGGATCTCAATCAACAACACCATCGTCTCGACCGTCCGCGAGGCCCTCATCTTCGCGGGTGTCCTGTGCGCGGTCGCGGCAGCGATCGTGTGGCTTCGTCCGACGCTGAGCACGAAGGCGTGGGTGCGTGTGGCCGCGGTCTTCGTGGCGGTCGACCTGGGGATCATGGCTCTGACCAGCCAGCTCACGGAGACGCCGCCCAACGATGTCGTTGCCGGGACCACGCCGACGCAACAGCTCATGGCAGCCCACCTGCCCCCGGGTGGGCGCATGATCAACTACGACCCGCAGACCTACAACAGCTACCCGGGGAGTCTGCAGGGGATCCCCGATCTCAACATCATCCCAGGGCTCCCCTCGGTGTCGGGCTACGCCTCGATCGTCAACAACAACTACGAGGCGACGACCCATACTCACGAGCAAAATGACCTCGCCATCGGACAGCTGGGAAGCGGAACGCTGGACCAGCTGAATCTGTCTGAGATCGTGACGGTGCCCGAATACTTCCTGGTTCCGCTCGAGTCCATCCCGCGGTCGGTCGACGACATCCGACAGCTGAACGAGAACATCACCAGCGATCCCGTGCTGCCACGAGGATTCGGCGTCGACTACAACGAGACGGCCTATCCGTTCTATCCGGCGCCCCGAGGGCCTCTCGTCTCGGGCGGCCATGAGTCGTGGTTCTTCGGCGAGTCGTTGGAGGCGCAATCGGCGACGGTGATCCTCACCCGGCCCGCTGGCGCCGGGGTCGTGCTGCGCGTCGGCACGCTCACCCAGGGCGGCGCGACGCGCTGGGGGCCTGCGGCGAACGTCCCGCCGGGCGCGACCCGGGCAACGGTGCGCCTTCCGGCCGGCAGCGCGATCGGCCTGACGTTGCAAGTCCTCGGTGCGCTGCCCGCGCATCGAGTGGTGATCACGGTGGACGGCCGGTCGTACGAGCTCGGTGGGTCCCTCTCAGCCGCCGTCGTCCCCGAACGCTGGAAGCAGGTAGGCACCTCGCAGGGGTACGTCGTCTTCGTCTTTCGCCGGGCGCCCGTCCCGATCGCCGCCTTTACCGCCGCGGGGCGCCGGCTCCCGCTGCAGGTTCTGTCCAGCACCACCAAATCGGAGGCCGTGCGCGTCCGTGCACCACAGAGCGGGCGAGTCGTCCGCTCTGTCGCCTGGGACGCCGGCTGGAGGGGTTCGGTGTCCGTGAACGGGGGAGCCCCTCGGGCGGTCACCGTGCAACAGGTCGGTCTCGTCCAGGTGATTCGCATCCCGCCCGGGGACGACGTGGTGACGTTCCATTACCGACCGCCGCATTTGGTGCTCGCGAGCGTCCTGAGTCTTGGCGCGACCGCGTTCTTGGTCGCGCTGCTGGTCGCCTGGTTGGTGCACAGGAAGCGTTCGCCCCCCGAGACGGTGGTGGCGCCAGAACCGGAGTGAGGGAACCAGGGTCTCAGCAGAAGGGGTGTGCCAGAGCCAGAAGGAACTCGCCCTCGTCGGCGCCCCAGACACCTTCGACCACGAATCCGGCTTCGGAGAGCTCCTGTTCGATCCGCTCGGGGGTGAACTTCGCGCTGATCTCGGTCAGCAGGTCCTCGCCCTCGTCGAAGCTCACGGTGATGCCGGCGCCCGAAAGCGAGACCTCGGTGGGCCGCTCCGCCCGCAATCGCATCTCGATCCACTGTTCCTCTTCGTTCCACAGGGCCACGTGACGGAAGCGCTCGGGATCGAAGTCACCGCCCAACTGCTCGTTGAGAACATGGAGCACATTGCGATTGAAATCAGCGGTGACTCCCGCGGCGTCGTCGTAGGCCGACACCAGGCGCCCGCGATCCTTCACCAGGTCGGCGCCGAGCAGCAGTGAGTCGCCGCTCGACATCGTGCAGTTGAGGTCGAACAAGAAACGCGCCCGCTGGGCCGGGTTGAGGTTTCCGATCGTTCCGCCCAAGAAGGCGACCATTCGGCGACCGTCCGTCGGGATCTCCGTCAGATGATGATGGAAGTCGCCGATGACGAGATGGATGTCGATGGCCCCGTATTCCTCCGATAGCGCAGTCGCGGCACCGCGCAGGAATTCATCGCTGACGTCGAAGGGGACGTAGCGCGTGAGCGTCCCCGCCTGCTGCAACGCGCTGAGCAGGACGCGTGTCTTCTCGCACGAGCCGGCGCCGAGTTCCACCAGGGTGTCCGCCCTGGACAGCTGCGCAATGGATGCGGCGTGTGCTTCCAAGAGGGCCCGTTCCGCCCTGGTCGGGTAGTACTCGGGCAGCTGGGTGATCTCCTCGAAGAGGCGGCTCCCGCGTTCGTCGTAGAACCAGACGGGCGGGATCGACTTCTCGGACGCCTGCAGCCCGACGAGCGCATCCTGTCGCATCTGGCGCTGGACGTCCTCGGGGGCGAGGTGGACGTCGATCGTGTAGGCCATGGTCCTCAGGGATCCCGAGCCAGTCGAAGTCCGCTGAAGGCCCAGCGCGCGCCGGGTGGGAAGAAGTTCCGGTACGTCGGACGAACGTGACCATCCGGCGTCGCGCAACAACCACCCCGAAGCACGTACTGGGACACCATGAACTTGCCGTTGTATTCACCCACCGCGCCCGGCGCTGCGCGGAAGCCCGGATACGGGGTGTAGGCGCTCGAGGTCCATTCCCAGGTGTCCCCGAACATCGCGTTGTCCGACACCGCTGGCTTGGGGTGGGGCGCAGGACGGGACAGGAGGTCGTCGGCGAGCAGGTTCGTCCCGTCGCCGTGCGTCGTCGCGATCGTCTCCCACTCCGATTCGGTGGGAAGCCGCATTCCCGTCCAGTGTGCGAACGCGTCAGCCTCGTAGTAGCTCACGTGACACACGGGCTCGTTCGGGTCGACCGGACGTAGTCCCGACAGCGTGAACTGGAGCCAGCGGCCGGGATCCTCGGGGTCGCGCACCCAATATTGGGGCGCCTCGAGTCCCAGCGTGTTCACGACGCCCCACCCGTCGGAGAGCCAGAGCTCCGGGCGCCGGTAGCCACCGTCGTCGATGAAGGCCATCCAGTCGCCGCAGGTCACCGTCCGGTCGGCCAGCGCGAAGGGCTCGAGATGGGTCCGGTGGCGGGGGAACTCGTTGTCGAAGCCGAACCCACCGCCGCCGTGGCCGATGGGCACGGTGCCACCCGGATGGGTGGTCCAGGTGAGCGGTCCGGGGCTGCCGGGTCCGGGGAGATCGTGCTCGCTGTACGCGGGTCGGAGCGGATTGCGCGAGAGGACGTGCTTGATGTCCATGAGCAGCAGCTCCTGGTGCTGCTGCTCATGCTGGACACCGAGCTCGACGAGGAACGCGCCGTGACGGTCGAGGCCGCGATCGAACAGGCGCGCCATGGCCTCGTCGACATGTGCTCGGTAGGCGGCGACCTGGCTGATCCCGGGACGGGACACGAGGCCTCGCTCGGGGCGGGGGTACCGGGCGCCCACCCCCTCGTAGTAGGAGTTGAAGAGGTAGGCGAAGGCCGGGTGGAAGGTCTGATAGCCCTCGAGGCCGGGGGACAGCAGGAAGGTCTCGAAGAACCAGGCGGTGTGTGCCCGGTGCCACTTGGTCGGGCTCACGTCGGGCATCGACTGGACGGTCTGGTCCTCGGCCGAGAGGGGGGCGGCGAGCTCCTCGGTGAGCCGCCGGGTGGCGGCGAACCGCTCCGCCAGGATCTGGTCGTCGACGGTCGTCAGGAGGTCGGACATCCCCGCTCCTTCCGGTTCGGCTGGGGATCGGCGGGCGGTGCGCCGGTGGGTCGGCCCGTCGCCACCCGAGAACATACCCGGAAGTGCTCTCGGATCATCGCGGCAGTCCCGCCCGGAGTGGAACGCGTTACAGGAGGGCTGGTGGCCGAGCCAGTCGGACCGCTCGGAACGGAGCCGAGGTCTGTGGAGCCGGCGGTGGGAGTCGAACCCACGACCTGACGATTACAAGTCGTCTGCGCTACCAACTGCGCCACACCGGCATGGCGACCGAGAGCCCGGCGCCAGCCCAAGTGTAGGGTCACCACGACGCAAGGTGGGCTTCCACCTGCGAGAACGCTCGGCCTCTCGCGTGCGCAGCGGCCGGAAACGCTTGCTTCGCCACCCTCTGGTTGGCAGGCTGGCGCCCGGTGGACGTCCCATCCGAGCCCGAGCAGGCCGCGTCGGGCGGCGGGAGAGGAAGGCCGGCCGGGTTCCCGACCGGGCGTGCGCTGGCGCTGCTGGTGGTCTTCGTCGTGGTGACGCTCATCGCACTCGGCAAGGTCCACGACACCGCGGCCACTCCGTCGGTGGCCGCCCC
>Ga0207761_1000241_pt1 | contig 18899 bp, 15 predicted proteins | sample LuqExpMetageno34_FD_187792 | JGI IMG/M metagenome (GOLD analysis project Ga0207761, IMG submission 187792) | Tropical forest soil microbial communities from Luquillo Experimental Forest, Puerto Rico - Sample 34 (SPAdes) | ecosystem: Environmental > Terrestrial > Soil > Tropical forest ... | reverse complement strand
CCTTCGCGCGAAGGGGTTCGATATCTTTCAAGCCGGCAAAGGTCGAAGCAATCTGAGAGTACTCACGGAAAGCCCACAGAATATCTTCAGACTGCTCGAAGGAATTCGCGCCGGCCTGCATTTTGGCGAACTCGGCATCGAGGAAGGCCGGGTCGCGCGGCTCGCTGCCCGCCTTCATCGCTTCAATCCGGAACCACGCGAGAGCCTCCGCCATCACACCCGCCGGCGCCCATTCGTGCGAGCCGTCAAACACCCGCAACCAGTTGGGAAAGCCAGCTCTGACCAGCCCACCCTGCAGCGGGACCACTTCGCTGTAGTTGAAATCCAAAATGCCCACCGCTAAGAAGACCGGGAAATTTGTACCGGTCGCCGGAGGCTGCCCGTTTGAAAATCCAGCGCCGCTCAGCAACACTCCCGCGGCGCAATTGCACGCTAACGCAACTTGCGAGGAAAAACGTGCGCCACCCGAAAAACCGGCGAAATAGATGCGGCGGGTATCGATGGCGACTCGCTGCTGGACGTCGGTCAGCGTGGCTGCTGTAGCCTCAAAGCGCGCCTTGCCGGGGCCGTTCCGCGAGTTATTCGACGCGGCCAGGACATAACCCATCTTTTCGGCAACGTCCTTCTGCAATTCCAGGGGAACGCTTCCACGAGCGCCGGGATCGGAGGAAAGAATGAAGGGCCACTGGTGATCGGGCGAATAGTTCGATGGCAAGTAAAGCGCGTACGTCTGATCCGGATGAGCTGCGCACTGGACTCGGGGAAGGATTTTGCCCTTCTCCAATTGTGTTGCGCGAGTGGACGCGGATGGTTCGACCTGCGCGAACAGAGAATGTGGCAGCAAGAACGCTAAAACCCAGAACACCCATCGCATCACAACGCGAGTATAGCTGACGGGAGTTGACGTTGCAGCGAAGCAGAGAATGCGCGGTACAATCTCTCTTTTGCAATTCCAGCGAATTTTACGCGAGGAGCGCAATGAAACCAGTTTGGAAATCGGTGTTGGCCTCGATCGTCTGCCTGGCAGCCACCCGCGGGTACGCCCAGACGCCGCAAAAGGTAAATCCGCCGGACGACCGGTACAAAGCGGACATTCTCATCGTAGTGGCGCATCCCGATGACGAAGCGTTCTTCACGCCATACGCTGTGAAGGCCCTGAATGACATGCACAAAAGCGTGGCCGTCATTTTCAGCACGCGGGGCGGAAGCGGCGCAAATCGCTTCACGCGCGAGCGCGGCCCGGCCATGGCCAATGAGCGCGAGATCGAGGCGCGGGAAGCTTGCGCCAAGCTGGGCATTAAGAATGTCTGGTTCCTGGACGGCAAGGATTCCGCCTCGCAGAACGTGCTCGATTCCCTTTCCAGTTGGGGCCATGGCGCGAATCTGGAGAAGCTGGTTGGGCTGATCCGGCTGACGCGGCCGGAAGTCATCATGACCCATCATCCGGGGATTTTTGTGGGCGAGGATCACGGTGATCACCAGGCGACTGGTGTGCTCGTGGTGGAAGCCTTCGACCTCGCGGGCAATCCGGCGGTCTTCCCGGCGCAACTCTCCGGCGACATGACGCACTACGAGTCGTATCTGTCGAATCTCCGGCCATGGCAGGCGAAGAAGATCTATGTTGGCAGCGACGCCGATGACGGGAAGCAGTTCGATGGCTCAGGACCAACTTACTCGCCGCGGGAAATCTCGCCTTCGCTGAAGAAGCCATACTGGCGGCCGGCGATCGACTCGGCGATGTCGCATCGCACGCAATTCCCTGACTTCATCGACCGGCTCCAGAAAATGAGCGACGCAGAACTCGAGAAGATGATGAGCGACCCGGATACCGGGTGGTGGGGCGATCCATCCACCTTGATCTTCGCAAAGTCGGTAGTAGGCGGCGCGCCCACCGATCCCGTTTTCGCACATGTCGAAGACAAGCCGGTGAGCCCGGCGTCGCAAGCGATGAATTCCTGTGATCCTGCGGGGCCCAAATCGAACCTGCCACGCGTGCAACTGGGCGGCCCGTGGGAATTCTATTCGCACTTCTATCCGGACCACGGTTTGTGCCAACTCAGGATAGCCAAGGTGCCGGAGATCGTCGTGAAGTCGGGGGTCACTCTGATTGTGCCGCTGGTCATCGAACACGATGCTTCCAAAACCGCGGAGCTGAGCCTGTCCGTGAAGTTGCCGGAGGGATGGAAGGCTGGGCCGGGCCCGCTGAAATTCACTTTGCCAGCAGAGGCGTCCTCGGCAGTGGCGGTTCACGTCGACACGCCGACGCTTTCCAGCGACGACTTGAAGAAAGCGAAGCTGCAGGAAGTGCGCGTTTCTGCGGAAGTGGACGCCAAGCCCGCCGGCGAAGTTGTTTTGCGCGTAACACTGAAGGCAACCGCACTGCCGCAGTCGCTTTAGGTTATTTCTTGGGTCGGGCCGCTTCCATCTGCTCCCAGACCGCATCGGGCAGCAAAGCCAGATCGTTAAACTCACCGGCGCCGCGCAACCACTGGCCGCCATCGATCACCACACATTCGCCGTTGATGTATTCGGCCATGTCGCTGAGCAGGAACGCCACCAGGTTGGCAAGTTCCTCATGCTTGCCGAAGCGTTTCATGGGGATTCTGCCGAGCGCATGCTCCTCGAACTGCTTGGAAGGAATCAAGCGCGACCACGCGCCTTCGGTAGGAAATGGGCCCGGGGCGATGGCATTCACCCGAATGTGGTACTTCGCCCATTCCACGGCTAGAGAAGTGGTCATGGCCAATACGCCGGCTTTCGCGCAGGCCGACGGCACGACGTAGCCCGAGCCGCAATTCGCCGCCGCGTAGGTAGTGGTAATACTCAGGATGTTGCCGCCGAGTTTCTTGGCGATGCGGCGGTTGGCGAAGGCCTGCGTGCAATGGAAAGTGCCGTTGAGCACGATGCTGACGACGGCGTTGAAGGCGTTCGCGGAGAGCTTCTCGGTACGCGCCATGAAGTTCCCGGCGGCGTTGTTGACCAGCGTGTCGATTTCGCCGAATTGCGTCTCTGCGGCCGCAAACGCCGCTTCGACCGCGCCGAAATCGCGAATGTCGCAGGTGGTAAACGCCGCCGCGCCACCTTCACGGTGGATCTCCTCGCAGGTCTCGTTGAGAGGCGCGTCACGCCGGCCCACCAGGAACATCCGCGCGCCCAGCTTGGCAAAATGAATGGCCATCGAGCGGCCCAACCCGCTGCCGCCACCGGTCAGAAGAATGGCGCGTCCCTTCAAGAGATCGGGTGCAAACATCGAGTCCTCCTCGAGCTGAACCGAGCATTGTAGCAGCGGAACGGAATAGCGGACGTTCGATGAGACGATGACAAAGTAGGGCAGGATGGGGACCTGGACCCACCCTGCCCTGGCGGAAGCGGATTGCCCGCTTGCCGCAAAAACGCTGTGGAGTTTCCGTGGACGCGATCTTCAGGCTTACTCAGGGGCTGCCGAGAGGTCGCCACGGCGTGGCGTACTAACTCACTCGACTAGGAGAGCTGACATGGAAGTCAGCGCTCCACCGGCGAGCCAGCCTGACCAGCTTCCTGATTCTGGTGACGGCCCCCGTAGCGAGTCACCCGCGGTGCACGGCACCGGGCCCAATCAGGGAAGCGCAGCCAGAAGCGTTTCCACAGCGTGAATCAAATCGTTCCAGGCGACCTCGACAGCCTCCTGAATCCGGTCAATCTCCAAGTCGTCGGCGTCTTCCAAATCCCGGACGCGACGCTTGAATTCAGCAAAACGTGTGCGCACGTACTCCAGTTCCCAGTAATGCTCCAGCTTGACGCTCACCTTTTGCTTGGCGAAACGGCCCTTCAGTAGGGCAACCCGAGCCGCCAAATCCTCGACTTCACCAACCACGCGATCCAAACAAGCTTCTTTGAGTAACATGCCCCCCTCGCGCTTTCTTGCCGTGCCGAGGCGCCATACAACGGGCAGCGAAAACAGATTGCAGGTAGAAAAGCAGGTAGGCGGCCAAAGGTGGAATGATGCAAACCACTGATAAGGGGCTAGATGCTCAATCTGAGAAGGGCCAGTGGGCGTGGGGAATGGGTGGGAAAACCCAGGCAACGAGGCGGGTAGTGTTTGAATTCACGCACGGAGGGCGGGGTAGAAGCTGGCCCAAGCCAGACCCAAACCCGCTAACACGGCGGTTGGCGTTCCCAGGGAGCTCAGTTCGCCGGGCCCATTGTGGCCGGAATGGGCCGCCCGGTGGCTTTCGCGTACTCGGTTTCGTAAACAGCGTTGCCGGGGAACTCTTCCGTCAGTTCCTTGAGGTTTTTCTGTGCCAGCGCGGGTTGCTTCTCACGCCGGGCCGAGAGGGCCAGCAGGATTTTGGCAAATGGCCTCAAATAGTGGCCGTTGTCGGCGGTTTTCTGCACTTCCGACATGCCGAGGGACTTATCTCCGTGAATGCCGCCAAACCAGAGGAGGAAGCGGGCGGAACTGGGTAGAGAACCGATGACGTAGTAAGCGATTCCCGGGGCTACGTAGGCGTCATAAGCCTCGGGGTGGTCGTGGAGCAGCATCTCCGCGTGGGCATTGGCTTCCTTGATGTGTTTCAAGGCATCGTAATGGCGTTTCATGAGCATGCTGTCGGCGTCGGACTGCATGCCTGCCGAAAGCGTGATGGCATACAAGCCTTCGGCGTCGTGCGGGTGGGCCTTAAGGCGCTGGGCGGCTAAAGCTCGAGCGCGGGCGACGGCATCTTCGAAGCCCTTCATACGGTCGGCATTTGGGGTGCCGGTGATTCCCCCGAGGAAACGCTTGTCGTCGAGGAAATAGTCGCTGGTTAGCACGTGCTGCAGGTAAAACTCCTCGAAAAGATAGCTGGCGGCTATGGCTACCTGGCCGAACGGTTCCGTGGGATTCTGGTCCACCCATTTCTGGAACACTCCGCGCGCCTCGGAGAATTTTTGTTCGTAAAGGAGGCGAAAACCCTTTTCCAGGTCCGGCACGGAGGAAAAGGCCGGGCCGCCGTCGGCGGCGCGGGTGGGCGCGGAGGCGAGTATCAGGGCAAACAGGCTGACCAGTAGAACTCGGGTCGTGACGCGCATGCTCCTCCTGAATTAGAACAGACCGGGAACAAACCGGGGCTTCCCAGCCATCGCCGCGCGGTAGTGCGCGTCGGAAAAGAGAACGCGCTCCTCGGTGGCGAGTCGTTGCGAAAGGACAATCACGTGGGCGATGGAACCAACGATGGCGGTGATCCACGCGCAGTGTATCAGCGGAAGCACCAGCATCTCGACAAATACCGCGGCGTAATTCGGGTGCCGGACGTAGCGGAACGGCCCGCTAGTGATAACACCGATCCCGGTAGAATTCATCACCTGAACATTCCAGTGCTCGCCGAGCGTGCGGATGACCCACCAGCGAACAATGTTGGCGCCAACAAACAAAGCGAAGCACACCGCCGCAAAGACTGGATAGAAGGGGCGGTGCAGAAAGACCACTTCGGCGGCGGCTCCCGCCAGCACCGCGGTGTGCAGCAGCACCATCCAGCGGAAGTTGGGTTCGCTGACTTTACTCGCGCCATGCCCGATCATTTCGCGCTGATGGCGCTTGGAAATTTGTAGTTCGTAAATTCGCAGGAGCGCGACAACGACCAGCAGCCCGAGATAGGCGATTACGTTCAGTTCCATTGCAGCAACAAAAACTCCGCACTGAAACCAGGGCCGAACGCGGCTGCCAAGGCGTGCTCACCCGTCTTGAGCGGGCGCTTCTCGAGCCATTCCTGAAGAATGAAAAGGATCGTGGCGCTGGAGAGATTGCCTACGTTACCGAGAATGTCCCAAGAGGGCTGCGTATCGCATTTGCAAAGGCCAAGCTTCTCTTCAATATTGCCGAGCAGGCGCGCTCCGCCGGGATGCAGAATCCAGCCTTTGATGTCCTGGCGGCACTTGCCGTGGCGCGACAGGAAACCGTACACCAGATCCTCGATGCTTTCGCCGATCATTTCGGGAACATCCTTGGCAAGCAGGATGTGGAAGCCGGAATCGCGAAGATCAAAACCCATGGCGCCAAGGGAATCGGGGAAGGTATAGGTTTCCGTCACCAGCACGCGGGGGCCGGGCTTGTCTTGCCCGGTCACCACTACGGCAGCGGCGCCGTCACCGAAGAGAATCGAGGAAATCAGGTTGGCCTGCGAGATGTCCTTGCGTTGAAAGGTGAGTGAGGGAAGCTCGACGGCAATGATCAAGACATTTGCGCCGGGATGCGACTTGATGAAGTCGGCGGCGCGGGAGATACCCATGGCGCCAGCCGCGCAACCGAGTTCGGTGAAAGGCATGCGGCAAACGTTGGAGCGAAAACCCATGAGCTTGATTAGATGCGCGTCGAGCGACGGAATCATGAAGCCGGTGCACGAAACTGTAATAATCAAGTCAATTTCGTCGGCGTGAAGGCCAGCACGGCAGAGACATTTCTCCGCGGCTTCGCGTCCGAGTTTTACGGCATGGTCGATATATTCATTATTGGTTTTGGACAGGGCGCGTGGCTCGATCGTGTAGTCAATCGGGAAGATCGCATGCCGCTGGTGGACCTGCGCATTATCGACGATGGCCATCATGGCTTCGACGCGGCGCTCGGGAATATCGAAGACGCGCCCCATGTAATATTTCACGTCATCGCGCGTGATAAGGTATTCGGGCAAAGCGGTCGCGGAGGCGGAAATCACAGCAGTTCCAAAATGTCCATTCGAAGAGGCCTGGTCAGACGAGTTCAAGGGCACCGTCCCTGATCCGGTAAGTGGTCCTGCTAAAACCGACCTGACACTCGAAAGGTTGCGCGAGCGACCCCTGGGTTCTCGAGTGCACGAGTGGGTTACTGTACATCATATCTTCTCACAGGGGAAATGCAGGGAAAAGGACGGTTGCCTCGGGCGCGGGCCGCAGACGGGCACCAGGGAGGAAGCAAAGATGGGCCGCAGGTTCTCGATTGTAGACACTCTGGTATATCTGTTGGCGATCGCAAGCCTTGGACTCGGAGCGCCTGGCTGCTCTGGGCAGCAGAACGTCTCTCCTGTGCTGGTGGTGATTTCGGTGGATGGCTTGCGGCCGGACTACGTGACAGCGGCGGATACGCATGGCGCCCAGATTCCCAATCTGAGGCGGCTGATGAAGGAGGGTACCTACGCCGAGGGCGTCACTGGCGTAGTGCCAACCGTGACGTACCCGAGCCACACGACGCTAATGACGGGAGTTGCGCCGGCAACACACGGAATCTGGGCAAACACGACCTTCGACCCGCTGCAGAAGAATTATCAGGGCTGGTACTGGTATGCGGAAGACATTCACGTGCCGACGCTATGGGACGCGGCGATAAACGCGGGGCGAACGACAGCGGCGATCCAATGGCCGGTAACGGTCGGCGCAAACATTACCTGGAATATTCCCGAAGTCTGGCGGGCGGGAACGCCGGAAGACGCGAAGTTGATTCGGGCGCTGTCGACGCGTGGACTGCTGGAAGAAGCTGCAGCGGATGTCGGAGCGTATCGCGGGGGAATCGATACCTCGCCCGAGGGTGACGAAGTTCGGGGGAAGTACGCGGAGTGGATCCTGGAAAAGAAGAAACCCAGGCTGCTGGTTCTGCATTTGACGGCATTGGACCACATCGAACACGAAACCAGTCCATTGAGCGAAGAGTCGGTTGCGGTTTTGGAGCGGATCGATGCAGCGATTGGAAAAGTGCGTGCCGCGGCGGAACATCTTGCGCCGGGAAGATCGTTTTTCGCCGTGGTCTCCGATCATGGATTCGTGAAGTACGACCAGCAGTTGAACTTGGTGTCCGCTTTCCGCGAAGCGAAACTCCTCACGACAAATGAAAAAGGCAACATTCTGGATTGGCAGGCGATACCGTGGGAGACCGGCGGTTCGGCAGCGATTGTGCTGAAGGATCCAAACGATCGGGAGGTGCTGACAAAAACCCGCGATCTGCTCGAGAAGCTGGCGGCGGATCCAGCAAATGGGATCGACCGCGTGCTTGAAGCGGAAGCGCTGCACGCGCGAGGCGGTTATCCGAATGCATCCTTTTTTGTCAGCCTGAAACCGGGATGGCGCACCGGAACCGCCATAACGGGGCCGCTAGTCGCAAAGGTGAAGCCAGGAGGCACGCACGGGGAAATGCCCGACTTGCCGGAGTTGCGCGCGGCATTGTTCCTGGTTGGCCCGGGCGTCCCCGCGGGACGAAATCTCGGCGTGATCGATATGCGGGACATCGCGCCGACGCTAGCCAAAGAAGCGGGTCTGCGGCTGCCGAATGCAGAGGGCAAGGCGCTCTTGCCCTGAAGTCCCGCGGCGTGGATGAAGAGTTGGTATACATCCTTGCGCAATAAATCCAAATATTCTAAGATTTGGGCGCTTGATGTCGGTGGAACGAAGCATTCAGAACTGGTCGAAGTAGCTCAGCTCAACAAGTTCAGTCAGAACTCTGGCGTAGGCAGCCGCGCCGTGTGATCGCTCCCGCCCCGCGCGCCGGAATGCGCTGGAACTCCAGGAGGAAGTCATGAGGAAGTGCGTTTTCGCAGGACTCGCATTGGCCGGGGCGTTGGCTTTGGTTCCCACGTCGCATGGGCAGGCCGCTTCGTCGGGAGGACAGGGGGGAGAGAGCCAGGCTTCCGTCGATCGCGATGCGGCATTGCTGCGGCAAGACTTGCGGTCGCAGAAGAAGCAGCTGATCGCGGCGAATCTGAGCCTGACGGCGGACGAGGCCACGAAATTCTGGCCCGTGTACGACCAGTACTCCGCGGAACTACAGAAGATCGGCGACAAGAAATACGCGCTGATCAAGGAGTACGCGCAGGGTTTTGGGTCGCTGACGGATGACCAGGCACTCAGCCTGGCGAAGCGTTCTCTGGCTCTGGATGAAGAAGTCACCGCACTGCGCACCAAGTATTTGCCGATCGTGAACAAGGTGCTTCCGGGAAAGAAAGCGGCCACGTTCTTCCAACTGGATCGCCGGGTCAGCTTGCTGATGGACCTGCAGTTGGCGTCGGAGATTCCGTTGGTGCAGCAGCAACAGTAGATTTCGGGGGATTTGCCCAGCCAGGCCCTGCACTCGGATGGACGGGTGCAGGGCTTTTTTATTGGCGGGAGATTGGTGTAGCGTGTCAGTCCGTTGGCGAGGGGTGATTCTCATGATTTCTTTTTCTGCCGTGCGGACGACGCTACTCGCGGGAATCGTGCTGGTGGTTGGCACTGCCGCAGTGGCGCAGCAGACTGCACGCAGCGGTGCGACGGAAGGCGACTATGTGGCGCACGATTTCCTGTTCACGTCCGGCGAGAAATTAGCGGAGCTGCGGCTGCATTACCGCACGTTGGGCAAGCCGGCGCGAGACAAAGATGGAAAAGTGACCAATGCCGTGCTCATCCTTCACGGCACTGGCGGTTCCGGCGCGCAATTCCTGCAACCACAGTTCGCCGACGAATTGTTCGGCGCCGGGCAGCTGCTCGATACGAATCGCTACTACGTGATTCTTCCGGACGGGATCGGCCATGGAAAGTCGTCAAAGCCGAGCGACGGAATGCACGCGCATTTTCCGCAATACGACTATGACGACATGGTGGCAGCACAGCACCTGCTGCTCACCGAAGGGCTCGGCGTGCAACATCTGCGGCTGCTCTTTGGCACTTCGATGGGCTGTATGCATGCGTTCGTGTGGGGAGAGACGTTTCCGGATTTCATGGATGCGCTCATGCCCATGGCCTGCCTACCGGTGCAGATCGTGGGGCGAAACCGCGCTTGGCGGAAGATGACAATGGACGCGATTCGCGAAGATCCGGAATGGAGGGGCGGCGAATATGCGGAGGAGCCGAAGGAGGCGTTGCGGACGGCGCAGTACCTGCTGACCATCGCGGGAAGCGCGCCGGTTCTGATGCAGAAAACGTTGCCTACGCGCGAGGCCGCGGATAAGTATGTGGAGGATGCGGAAAAGCACTCGGAAGGCCTGGATGCGAACGATCTGTTGTACCAGGTGAATGCTTCGCGAAATTACGATCCTTCGTCGTTATTGGGGAAAATTGCAGCGCCGGTGATGTGGATCAATTCCTCGGATGACTTTATCAATCCGCCGGAGTTGGGGATTGCAGCGAGGGAGTCAAAGCGGTTGGCGAATGCGATATTCGTTCTGTTGCATGACCCCGAGACGCACGGGCACGGCACGCACACGTGGGCGATTTTCTGGAAGCAGTATTTGCAGCAATTATTGGAGAAGACGGCTCGATAAGCCTGTCAATGCGCTGGAATTTGAGTGGGGATCGGGGCCGGCGATCAAGGCCGTCTTGAGCGGACCACCAATGCGGCCACAAGCACGAAGAAGACAATCCCGTAAAGGAACGCAAGGGTGCCGGCGGGGAGTTGCGAGCTCGGAAGATCCAGCGTTCCCATCATGGAACCAATCAGAAAGACAGCTCCCGAGACCATCAGAATGGCCAAAGCAAATCCCAAAAAGGCGTCGACGGTCGTGTCCGGCTCACGAAGGCGAACTCTCTGCGGAAACACACCCTTTTTCTCCCTTTGCACCACGAGCACCTCACAACCGGAATGGGCAAGGTACTCTTCCCACGCGTTGCCGATATCAAGAGCAAGGGCATAGGCGAGGTACTTCGTCGAGGGGTTGGGGAGCCAATCGGGACTTTTCATGCGCGCCATGCGATCGAGTTCGACCTGCTTCAGGAACTCGCGGTAGCCCTCCACCTGGTGGGCTCGTTCCGCGCCGAGTGGTGTTCGTGCGCGCAGCTTTGGGGCGAAGAGCAGATTCAACCAGAGAACCACCCCTAGGGAAATCAGGAATGCCGGGGAGCCAGCGCCGAACGCTCCCAAGGCCCCCATACAAGCAAAGAAGAACAAAAGCCTCATGGCGGCCGTATTGCCGGGCATTGGTTTTTCATTGATGCCGAACAGGAAGACCCGTTCGGAAACGTTCAGGGCAAGCCCACCTAACGTTACCGCTGCGGCGAACAGCAAAGCAATCACAGGATCGTGCACGCGGACAAAGACTGCGAAAAGCGAAAGCATCGCTGCAGGAGCGATGAAGCGAATATTGCTGGTGAAGTACTTCGGGTCGGTACCGGCGCGAAGAGCCCTCCGAATGGCTTCGGAGAGGAGCACGAAATTCTTCTCACCTGGGAGCGGGAGGAGAAAACTGTCGTGAGGCAATTCGTTGTAGGTGCGCAAGCGGCCCGGAAAAGGCTGCGCCCCGGCTTCGTCTAAATTGAACATGGTGCGGTAGACAGCTAATTCGTCGGGTGGAAGATCGGAAGGCGGGACCGCGCTCGTTTTGCACACGGCGTAGTATTTGTCTAGCCCGTCGAAACGCACCAAACCCTGCGCTGCCAAGTGCACCACCGCCGCGACGACAACTTTCTCGTCAAATTCGCCGGTCAGCACATACCGCATCTCACCAGGAGACATGCCGGAAGGCGGAGAATATTGCGTGACCACCGTGCCGCGCTGCGATGGTTGGCGGAGCCAGTAGATGACAGCAAGGTAGTAGAGTGCCAAAACCACTGGCACTACCACTGACCAGACGGCGTTCGGATCGCTTGTGAAATATCCGGCCACGATGGTTCCTGCGCGCAACGGCGCGCAACACCCTTTTTTAGGATAGCGCGGCTGGTTTGGGATTCCGCTCGTTCCGATTCCTATGATAGCAAGAGAGGTACTGTCCTCAGGTCGCAACACGGAGCGTTAATTCGGCGGACGGCCCCACAAGGCCGTCCCCGCAGAAGTGAGAATCGCCGCGGAGCTAGGCTTCGCGCGCGGCTTCCTGGCTGGCGCGAATTTCCTGCCAGCGGCGCGGGCGCTTGTTGGACTGAAGAACTTTTTTGCGGAGGCGGATGGATTTCGGGGTGATCTCGACGCACTCGTCGTCGGCGATGAACTCGATGGCTTGCTCGAGACTGAGTACGCGATGCGGGATGAGGCGGATGGCCTCGTCGGCAGTGGATGACCGCATGTTGGTGAGCTTTTTTTCCTTGGTGACGTTGACGTCCATGTCCTGTTCGCGGGAATTTTCGCCCACGACCATGCCTTCGTATACCTCGACGCCCGGTCCGATAAAAAGCTCCCCGCGTTCCTGCAGGCCCCAAAGGGCGAAGGCGGTGGAAGGGCCAGGACGATCGGCGACCAGCGCGCCCGTGGGGCGCAGGGCCATATCGCCACCGTACTCGACCCATCCGTCAAAAATGGAGTGAATCAGCGCGGTGCCGCGCGTGTCGGTCAGAAGCTGGCTGCGCAGGCCGATCAAACCGCGCGAAGGGATCTTGAAATCCAGGCGCACGCGGCCGGAGCCGTGATTGGTCATCTTGATCATTTCGCCACGACGGCTGCCAAGGGATTCCATGATGATGCCGATGAAGTTCTCAGGGATGTCAATGACCAGGCGTTCGACCGGCTCGAGTTTCTTGCCGTTTTCGGTGCGCACCACGATTTCCGGCTTGCCGACCATCAACTCGAATCCTTCGCGGCGCATGGTTTCAATCAGAATGGCGAGCTGCAATTCGCCGCGGCCGAGGACGCGGAAGGATTCGGGAGTGTCGGTGTCTTCGACGCGAATGGAAACGTTGGTAAGGAGTTCCTTGGCCAAGCGATCGCGCAGGTCGCGAGAAGTCAGGTAAGTGCCTTCGCGGCCGGAGAGCGGGCTGGAGTTGACAGAGAAAATCATAGCGAGAGTAGGCTCGTCGATGGTGAGCGGCTCGAGGGGCGCGGGATTGTCGCGATTGGTAATGGTTTCGCCGATCTGGATGCCTTCGACGCCGGCGATGGCGACGATGTCGCCAGCCTTGACGGCATCGGCTTCGTCGCGTTCGAGTCCGCGGAAGGTAAAGAGCTTGGTGATGCGTGTGGATTCGAGTTTGCCGCCGAGCTTACTGATGGCGACTTCGTCGCCGCGATTCAATGTGCCATTGAAGACGCGGGCGATGGCGATACGGCCGAGGAATTCGGAGTAGTCGAGATTCGTGACCTGGAGCTGCAGAACGCCATTGGGATCGCCGGTGGGGCGGGGAATCTTGTTGACGATGGCTTCGAAGAGCGGAAGTAGGTCTTTCGATGCGTCTGCAGGTTCTCTGTGCGCAACGCCTTCCCGGGCGTTCGTGTACACCACGGGGAACTCGAGCTGATCCTCGGTGGCGTCGAGATCGATGAACAGATCGTAGATCTCATTGAGGACTTCGGAAGCACGCGCATCGGCGCGGTCGATTTTGTTCAGGACCACGACGGGCGGAAGTTTGGAGGCGAGCGCCTTTTGCAGGACGTAGCGCGTTTGTGGCAGCGGTCCCTCACTGGCGTCCACAAGGAGCACGACGCCGTCCACCATGCGAAGGGCGCGCTCGACTTCGCCACCGAAGTCGGAGTGCCCGGGTGTGTCGACGATGTTGATCTTGGTGTCGTGGAACCATAGCGCGGTATTTTTGGCGAGGATGGTGATGCCGCGCTCGCGCTCGAGGTCGTTGGAATCCATGACGCGCTCGGCGACTTCCTGATTGGCACGGAAAATACCGGATTGCTTGAGCATGGCGTCGACGAGCGTGGTTTTGCCGTGGTCGACGTGGGCGATGATGGCGATGTTGCGAATATCCTGGCTCATGTTCGTAAAGCGTCTTTAGACAAAAATAGCTGCTGAAACAACCAGCAGCCCGGACGAAACCCTTTCTTCATCAAAAACAGGTGTGGTTACTGCAGATATTTTAGCACGAGGAGCCACAAAACCCGCTATGCCGCGGATTTCGGCGATTCCGGCCTGTTGGGGCTTTCAGGTTATCCTAATTGCTCACCGCGCGGATCAGGGCGCGTCAACATTCTTTGCTGGGGAAAGCAGAGGCGGGGATGAAGGGGATGCTCGTGGGCGTGCGGGTAGCGGTTTGCATTTTGGCGCTGGCGATTGCTGCCGGCGCGCAGGAGCAACAGAACAGCCGGCCGGATCTCCCGAGGCTCTTCGAAAAAAAAGAAGTGATGATTCCAATGCGCGATGGCGTGAAGCTGCATACGGAGATCTACACGCCGCGCGACACGAATGGGCCGCTGCCGTTCTTGATGATGCGCACGCCGTATGGAATCTCCGCCAGTAACGGGGGTTATAGCTCCGAACTTTACGGTGACCGGCATTTCTATGCGGACCAGTACATTTTTGTGTTTCAGGATATTCGCGGGCGCTACGGCTCTGGAGGCACTTTCCAAATGCTTCGGCCAGTGCACGACTCTGGTGACCCCAAGGGCGTGGATGAGAGCACGGATACCTACGACACCATCGACTGGCTGCTGAAGAATGTCGCCCACAACAATGGACGTGTCGGGATTCATGGCGTTTCATACGACGGGTTTTTATCGGCCATGGCGATGATCGATCCGCATCCGGCGCTGAAAGCGGTGTCCGAGCAGGCGTGCATGGGCGATACGTGGATGGGCGATGACTTCTTTCACAATGGCGCGTTCCGGTTGAGCTACGGATTTGAATATTCGGCGCTGATGGAGAGTCCGAACGAGTATTACAGCTTCCAATTCGATCGCTTCGATCTGTACGACTGGTATCTGAACCTTGGTGTGCTTTCGAATGCGAATGCGCGTTATTTGCACGAGAAGATCCCGACGTGGAACAACTTCGTGCAGCACCCTGCGTACGACAGCTTCTGGCAGAAGCACGCCGTGGAGTATTCGCTGAAACAGGCGACGGTGCCGAATCTGAATGTGGCCGGCTGGTGGGATCAGGAGGATTTTTACGGTCCAACGCGCACCTACGAAAACCTGGAAAAGAACGACGCGAAACATATGAACTACTTGATTGTGGGTCCGTGGAATCATGGTGGATGGACACACGGGCCGGGCGACACACTGGGGCAGATTCCGTTCGATTCCAACACGGGGGAATATTTCCGGAACAGAGTCGAAGCTCCCTGGTTTGCCTACTGGCTGCACGACAAAGGGTCGTTGCCACTGAAGGAGGCGCTGGTCTTCCAGACCGGCAGCAATGTGTGGACGAGTTTCGATGCGTGGCCGCCGAGGGAAGCACAGGCGAAGCAGCTATATTTCGGGGCGAACGGGAAGTTGTCCTTCGACGCGCCAGGTGACGGTGAAGCGTTTGACATGTATGTGAGCGATCCGGCGCATCCAGTGCCCTATCGGCACCGTCCCGTGGACATGACCTATCCGAACGATCATCCGGGAAGCTGGTACACCTGGCTGGTGCAGGACCAGCGCTTCGTGGACAACCGGCCTGACGTATTGACGTGGCAGACTGACGAGCTACAGGGCGACGTCGCCATCGCGGGCCAAGTGAATGCCAGATTGTTTGTATCGACGACCGGCACCGACAGCGATTGGGTAGTGAAACTCATCGATGTGTATCCTCAAAAAGTCGAATCCAACTGGAAGCTTTCGGGCTATGAGCTCATGGTCGCGGACGAGATTTTCCGCGGGCGGTATTGGAAGGGCTACGACAAAGCAGAGCCTCTGGTGGCGAACCAGGTGACGCCGATGAACTTCAGCCTGCACACCACAGATCACGTATTCAAGAAGGGACATCGCATCATGGTGCAGGTGCAGAGCACGTGGTTCCCGCTGTACGACCGGAATCCGCAGAAGTTTGTGCCGAATATTTTTGACGCGAAGGAAGCGGATTACCAGAAAGCGACGCAGAGGGTGTACCGATCGAGAGAGTATCCGTCTGGCGTTGAGATTCCAGTCGTACCTCTGGATGCTGGGCGCTAGACCCTTGCGAGAATAGACCTCTTTCAGGTCATTCCGAGCGAAGCGAGGAATCCCTCTTGGTAACTCGAGCCAAGAAAGAGAGAGACTCCTCACTCCGCAGACTCCGTTCGGTTGACGATTTTTTGGGTTTTCCTGACGGCGGTAGAGATCAGCGCGAGGCCAGCGTCGAAAGCGGCGCAACCAGGTCTTCCGGGCGCAGGTTCAACACCACCTGGAACCACCAGTTCGGCTGATAGCGAATCTGCACTGGTACGCCACGAAGTGGGCCTTTTGTGCCCGTAATAACCGTAAAGTTGACCTGCTTGCCGGTCTTTTTGTGCGTGGAAACGAAATCGAGCTGCAGCAGGTCGTGGTGGGTCACGTCGAGCAAAGGCGTTTTCTTGGAGGTTTGCACCTTAACAGATAAATTCGGCAGCCGTTCGACTTTTTCGAGTGTGAGGGTGTTTTCCTGCGCGTCGTGGACGTAGCAGCGCGATTGAGGAGCGGCGGTCCCATCGAGGGAGGCCTCGACTAACTCCGCAACCGTTGCCATGAAAGCCGCGGCGCGCGCGCAATCGCGTTGCTCCAGAGAGCGGACGGGGCCATCGGAGTTCTGGATGTGATCGAGCATCACCGGCGCTGCGGCATCGTACTGATGCAACGTGTAGTCGGTCGGCGATTGCAGCGGCACGACAGTAGATACGGCCCTTGCGGGTTCCACGCGGCTCAAAATGCCCGTGAAGGCATGCAGGCCCTGCTCGTTTTCCTTCTTTAATTCGCTCTGCATCTCGCCGACGGATTTGCCGTGCGAAGACTTCATGAAGCCGAAGAAAGCGCTGGCGGAGACGTCGTCCTGTGCGGTCGTGAACGTCGCAGGATTCTTGTGCCATGCGATTTCCGTGCCGGCTCCCCAGCGATTGATCGCGCGAGGGGCCTTCTCCGGGTCGCTGCCGAAGAGCACCTGGAAGAACTCCTCGCGAGAATCGGCGCTGGAAACAGCGCGCCGAATGTAACCCCCGCCGACGTCATCCTTGCCCGCCCAGAAAAAGATTAGGTGAACGCGGGCGGTCATCACGTAGTCGTATTGGACCGTGCCACGAAGGGGAGTGCGCACCCATTGCAGGGCTTCGACGATCGGCTGGTGATCGGCGATCACGGTGGAATCCGCGAAGCAAAGGGAAGAAATCAGGAAAACGAGAAGAAGAAAGCGATGAGGAATTTTCCTCATCCTTGAGCCACCCTGGTTGGGTTAGCAGGAGCGTTGCGTCGCATGAGGCATCCTAGCAGGCCGCTTGTTACACGGGTTTGACGGCAGATTGAAAGAGTGGAAAGCCGTGCACTGAGTGTGTCTAATGAGTAAAAGCTGTGTGCCCAATCAGTAATTCCTGATTCTGATTGTTGACCTGAATGTCATTCCACGGTAACAGGCGCTTCCTAACTTGAATATGAACGGTTTTTGGAAGCTGAAAGCGAAACTACGTACCGGAGTCTGGCCATGGCGAGTTGCTTCACCCGGGTCCACCGTTTTTTTCGCAAGCCCGAAGCGGTTCTCCCCTTTAAAACCGGCATTTCTTTGCATAGCCACACAATGCACTCGAAGGAGACGCTGGACCGCCTGCCGACCTATATCGCGAAATTCCCGATTGGGAACTACATTTTGGAGCGCGAGATCGGCCGACTGCATTTGTACCAGGGCCGCATTTTCGACTTCAGCAAATTTTATTGGACGCCGCCGCTTTCGCCGCGAGAGGCGTTCACGCTGGAGAAGGAGCAGATCGAAAAATATGGATTGGCGTCCCTGGTTTCGTTGACCGATCACGACAATATCGAGGCGGGACTACAATTGAGGATGGTGGCGGAAACAAGCAAGACGCCGGTTTCGGTCGAATGGACGGTGCCGTACGAAATTACCGAGTTTCACGTCGGAGTGCACAACTTGCCGCCATCGCGAGCCAAGCGCTGGATGAGCGCGTTGGCGGCCTATACGGCGAATCCACGCCCCGGACAACTAAAAGACATTCTTGCCGGTTTGAATGACGAGCAAAACGTTCTGATCGTTCTGAACCATCCTTATTGGGACGCGGAAAGCATCGGGCCGGTGCATCACAAGGATATGTTGCTGCATTTCCTGCAGAATCACCTGCCCTGGCTGCACGCGATCGAGGTGAACGGAATGCGTTCGCGCCGCGAGAACCGCGAAGTGTTGCAACTGGGCGAAACGCTGGATTTTCCGGTGATTTCGGGCGGAGACCGCCACGGTTGCGAACCGAACGCAGTCCTGAATTTGACGGATGCAGCGAGCTTTGACGAATTCGTCCAGGAAGTGCGGTTCGACCGTAGGAGCGAGTTGGCACTGTTGCCGCAGTTCTTCGAACCCCTACCGTTGCGGCTGATCGAGAACGCCTGGCACGCGTTGTCCGACGCTCCGGGAGAATTCGGGCGACGTCACTGGATGACGCGCGTGTTTATTGAGGAAAAAGGAGAGATAATCGCGCTGTCGCGCTTTACGGGTACGAACTTTCACCGCCTGATCGACCGCTTCCGGTGGGTGATTGGACTGGTGGCGAATCCTGTGGTGCGCCCGGCATTGAAACTGACGTTTCTGGGGAATGAAGAAGGAGGGTTATGACCTCCAGCCCGAGGGTCGCGCTGTTCTGCGAGACCTTTCATGAGATCAACGGCGTCGCGCTGACCGCGCGGCAGTTGGTGGCGTACGCGCAGCGGCACGGGTTTCCATTGCTGGCGGTGCACGGCGGGCGAGCGCCGGGGGCGCACGACGAAGGCACCGTGCGGCGGGTGGAATTGAAGCGGTCATGGGCCAGCATTCCGATTGAGTGCGACCTGCAATACGACTTTTTCTTCTGGCGCTACGCGGATCGGATTCGGGCCGAAGTGAAGAAGTTCCAGCCGGATGTCATTCATGTCACAAGTCCCGGAGAGCTTGGGCAGATGGGCATGTATCTGACGCGGGAATTGAGAATTCCACTGGTAGCGTCGTGGCACACGAACTTTCATCAATTCGCGGCGCGGCGTTTGCAGAAGTTGATCGGGTTTCTCCCCGCCCGGGTGTCACGGCCAGTGGTTTCGTGGTCGCAGGACAGGGGGCTGGGAATTCTGTTGTGGTTCTACCGGTTCGCGGCGGTGACGCTGGCGCCGACGACACAACAGGTGGAATGGCTGGAAAGAACGCTGCGGCGGCCGTCGTTTTTGATGACGAGGGGAGTGG
>Ga0207761_1000240_pt1 | contig 18929 bp, 15 predicted proteins | sample LuqExpMetageno34_FD_187792 | JGI IMG/M metagenome (GOLD analysis project Ga0207761, IMG submission 187792) | Tropical forest soil microbial communities from Luquillo Experimental Forest, Puerto Rico - Sample 34 (SPAdes) | ecosystem: Environmental > Terrestrial > Soil > Tropical forest ... | reverse complement strand
CCGCCACTGATGCCACCATTGGCCGCCGTCTGATCGATCTACTCGGTCCGACGCAACCGCTCACTACCTTCGGCGCCGGCGCCGGCGTGCTCGAAATTACGCTGCCCGACGCGACCCGCGCACTGGCGACCGTGCGCATGCTCAAGGCCCCCTTCGGCCAGCTCGCGGTCGTGCAGTCGCGCGGCGGCGCGCTCGCCTCCTGGCGCTCGATCACCACACTGACCGTTACGCTGTCGGCCACCACCGGCTTTGTGGTACTGATCCTTGGCTTCGCTTTCCACTGGCAGGCGACCCGCGCCCGCGAAGCCGACTTTATCTACGAAACGGTGCGCAGCCGCATCGACACTGCGCTCAACCGCGGACGTTGCGGCTTGTGGGATTGGGACCTTGCGCGCGGGCGCGTCTTCTGGTCGCAGTCGATGTTCGACATCCTCGGCCTGCAGGCCAAGGAAAACCTGTTGCCGTTCGGCGCTGTCAGCGCGCTGGTCCATCCGGACGACGTCCAGCTCTATGAGCTTGCAACTGAGCTGGTCGACGCCAAAATGACCGCGATCGACCACGCCTTCCGCATGCGCCACGCGGACGGCCACTGGGTGTGGCTGCGCGCCCGCTGCGAACTGGTGCACCAACGCGGCGAGCCTGGCCTGCATCTGATCGGCATTGCAGTCGACATCACCGAGCAGAAGAGCTTGGTCGAGAAGACTGTGGCCGCCGATATGCGGCTGCGCGACGCCATCGAGACCATCCCAGAAGCCTTCGTGCTGTGGGATGCCAACAATCGGCTAGTGCTGTGCAATTCGAATTTCCAGGGACTGCACAATCTGCCCGACGAGGCGATCATGGTGGGCACCTCTTACGAGTCGGTGGTCGCCGCCGGCAGCAAGCCGGTGGTGCGCAATAAGATCATACCAAATGGTCCGAGCCTGCCCGGCGCGCGCACTTTCGAAGCACAACTCGAGGACGGCCGCTGGCTGCACATAAGCGAGCGGCGCACCAAGGACGGCGGCTACGTCTCGGTCGGCACTGACATCACCGCGCTCAAGAGGCATGAGGAAAAGCTTGTCGACAGTGAGCAACGCTTGATCGCGACCGTGGCCGACCTGCGCGCCTCGCAGCAGCGGCTGGCGGAACTCGCCGAGAAATACGCTGAGGAAAAAACTCGCGCCGAGGAAGCTAACCAGGCGAAATCGAAATTCCTTGCCAACATGAGCCACGAGCTGCGTACTCCGCTCAACGCGATCATCGGCTTTTCCGAGATCATGGAATCGGGAATGTTCGGTCCGCTCGGCGCCGAAAAATATATTGAATATTGCAGCGACATCCGCGGCAGCGGCCAATATCTGCTCGAGGTCATCAACGACATTCTCGACATGTCGAAGATCGAGGCCGGCCGTATTCGCTTGGACTTCGAAGATCTCAACCTCGAAACCTTGCTGACCGAGTCGATTCGCGTCGTATCCGCACGCGCGCAAGATAAGCAGCTTCGGTTAACATCGCGGATCTCGCCCAAGTTGCATCTGCGCGCCGACCGCCGGGCGCTGAAGCAGATCGCACTCAATCTTTTGTCCAACGCGGTAAAATTCACCCCGGAGGGTGGGCATGTCACCGTGCGCGGACGCGCCGCCGATAGCTGCATCGTCCTCGGCATCGCAGATTCCGGTATCGGCATCGCCAGCGAGGCGCTCGCCCGCCTCGGCCGTCCGTTTGAGCAGGTGGAAAGCCAACTTACCAAGACCCACCAGGGATCCGGGCTTGGATTAGCGATCGCCAAATCGTTGGTCGAGCTGCATGGTGGCCGCATGCGCATCCGCTCGACGCTCGGCAAGGGCACGATGATGGTCGTGCGGCTGCCGCTTAATCCGCAATGCTTGCTGCCGAAAGAGGAAGCGGCGTAGTCGATTTCCGCTCGCTTCCGCGAAAGTGGGAATACAAGCCAAGTCTTCGCTTTCTCGGACACGAGCGGACGATAGGAGGTGACGCTCTAAGGCGTCTTCCCCAAAATCCGTACGAAGCTTGCGCGCACCTTCGCCTGGGTGTCGACCAGCGTCGCATCGAGCGTGGCGAAGTCCGGCACGTCGGCTGAGCGCGCCAACAGCCGCAACAACCCGGCGCCCGCGGTCTTCGGATCGAACGGACCCGCAAGGCACAGCCGCAGGATCTGTGTGAGGTCGTGATAGAGTTGCACCGCCGGACGCAAAATTTCGGCGTCATCGACCGGCAGAATGCGCAGCGCCCAGGCTTTATCGAGCACACCCGCGGTGGAGGTATCGAGGATATCGGGAGCCCGGTGGGCATGTACTAACTGCAGATATTGCGCGATGAATTCGATGTCTATGAGGCCGCCGGCGACGTATTTGAGGTCCCAACGGTCACCTTCGCCCTTTTCCTTTGCGATCGCCGCGCGCATTTCCACCACGTCGCCCGCGATCAGCGCGGCATCGCGCGGCCGCCGCAAGATTTCGTGGATGACCCGCTCCACACCCGCGCCAAAGGCCGACGATGCTGACACTACGCGCGCACGTGTGAGCGCCATATGCTCCCAGGTCCAAGCGTCGCTTTCCTGGTAGCTGGTGAAACCGCCGACCTGCGTCGCCAGCGGCCCGGCGCGACCGGACGGACGTAGTCGCATATCGACCTGGTAAAGCGCGCCATAATTGGTTTGCGCGGTCAGCGCGTTGATCAACCGCTGCGTCAGACGTGCGAAATATTGCGCGCCATATAGCGAGCGCGCGCCGTCCGACTCCGGGGTCTTTTCGTCGAAGTCGTAAACCAGGATCAAATCGAGATCAGAGGTCGCGGTCATCTCGCGGCCGCCGAGCTTGCCCATGGCGAGCACCGCGGTTTGTTCCTCCCGCATGTGGCCGTAAGTTGCAGCGAAATTCTCGGCGACCGCGCCATTTACGGCGCGGATGATTGCATCCGCCAGCCGCGCGAAGGCCTCGCCCGCCTGCCGCGCCGTCACGGTACCGGACAGGATGCGCACGCCGATCAGAAACATGTATTCCAGGCCAAACATGCGGATGCGCTCGAGCAGGTCCTGGTCGTAGCGCGCTTCCGCTAGCGCCGCGCTCAGCCTCCGGCCGAGCTCCGCGTCGTCGGGCAAGGCGCCGAAAAAGCTTGGATCGACCAGTGCGTCCATGACATGCGGGTTGCGCGCCAACGTGTCCGCGAGCCGCGGCGCGGTGCCGAGGATCAAGGTGATCAGCGCGATCAGTTCCGGCTTCTGCCCCAGCAACGACAACAGCCGGGCAGCTCCGTGCAGATTGGCGAGGAAATGATCGAACAGCACCAGTGCCGCGCCTGGATTGTCGGTGCGCGCCAAGTGTTCGAGCAGTACCGGCAGTAATTCAAGCAGCTGATTGCGAGCCGCCTCGCTGGCGAGCGAGCGATGCGCGCCAGCGAGCCATTGCCGTACGATAGTGGAGGTTTCCAGCGGCGCGCGGAAGCCGAGCTCGGCCAGCCGGTCGAGCGTCCTGTGGTCGTCGGCATCAGCAGGAAACAACAGCACCGGTCGGTCGGCGGCGGCGGGCGCTTTTTCGAACAGTTGCGCGTAATAGCGCTGCACCTTGTCTAGATGACCAAGCAGAATCTCGGAAAAGGAATCACGGTCCGCAAAGCCGAGAAAGCGCGCAAAGCGCTCGAGCCCTCCGCGCTCGGCCGGCAACGTCTGCGTTTGCTCGTCGTTCATCATCTGAAGTCGGTGCTCGACCGTACGCAGGAAGCCGTAGGCCGACTTCATGTCGTCGCGCGCCGCTGCATCGATCCAGCCGTCCTGTTCGAGCTTGTCGAGAGTGGTGAGCGTGTCGCGATCGCGCAGGTGCGGATTGCGTCCCCCGGCGATCAATTGTTGGGTTTGCGCGAAGAACTCGATCTCGCGAATGCCGCCGCGGCCGAGCTTGATATTGTGGCCCTCCACCGCAACCTCTCCATGCCCGCGATAGGCGTGGATCTGCCGCTTCATCGCGTGGACGTCCCCAAGCGCGACAAAATCGAGATATTTGCGCCAGACGAACGGCGCCAGATCGTTGAGCATCGCCTCGCCCGCAGCGATATCACCGGCGCACGGGCGCGCCTTGATCATTGCCGCGCGTTCCCAATTCTGCCCGGCACTTTCGTAATAGGACACCGCCGCCGGCGTTGAAATCGCGATCGCGGTCGAGGCCGGATCGGGACGCAGTCGCAGATCGGTGCGAAAAACGTAGCCGTCGGCAGTGCGCTCTTGCAACAGCTTCACCAGCCGCTGCGTCACCCGCACAAAGATTTGCGCCGGACCTACATCGCCCGGCACCGTCGACTTGGCCGGGTCATAGAACACGATGAGATCGATATCGCTCGAGTAGTTAAGCTCGAACGCACCCATCTTGCCCATCGCAAGCACGATGTAGCCGCTATCGATCTGCGGCTGAGCCTTGTCTTTGGCCGTGAGACGACCGGCGCGCAAGGCTTCGGCCAACGCAAAGCGGGCAGCGGCATCGACCGCGGCATCCGCCAAGTCGGAAAGAGCGCGTGCCGCCCGCATCACTGGCCACACGCCGCCGATATCCGCGAGCGCGATCAACAGCGCCGCTTCGGCTTTCATGCGGCGTAGGAGTCGCATCGCCTCCGCTTCATCCATGGCCTCGGCGGCGGCGCGATTGTGCTCGGTGAGCAGAGCGACGAGATGGCGGTCGGGATCACAATCCAACAAGCGCAGCAGTCGTTGTGGCTCGCGGCTCGCCAAATCCCAGAGATAGGGTGAGCTTTCGGCAACGCTTTCCAGCAGTGTGTTGGCAGTAATGTGAGCAGCGAGTCGCGCCTGCAGTGGCTGCGCTTCATCCGCCGGCAAGCCGGCGAGCCAGGCGGCTAAGCGCGCATGTGCGGCAGTGGGGTCAACCAGTTGCGGGGCAGTGACAACACGGCCGGCTAGGGTCGTGGCGCCCGTGGACGGTGAACCGATAGCGGCGGGCTGAGCGTTGGTTGCCACGGCAGGCGATTGCTGATGCGTCGCCCTTTTGTCGGCTGCAACGTTCTTGGCTTTTGCGGGCGGCGGCCTCATCCCGCTTTCTGTAGCGGCCCTCCCCGTGGCAAGGCAATGATACTCTTGAGCCCGGGTTTATTATCCTCTAGCGACAATTCGCCGCCATGCAGCCGCGCCACCGCCGCGGCCAGGCTCAAGCCCAGCCCAGAGCCCGGCTGCGAACGGCTCTGCTCGAGCCGAACGAAGCGTTCGACCGCACGGCCGCGGTCGGCTGCCGGAATGCCGGGCCCGCGGTCGGCGACCGTCAGCAGGATTCGATCACCCTCGCTTAACGCATGCACGACAATCTCCGGCCTTGTACCGTTCATCGCCGGCGTCGGCGGCTCGGCATATTTGATGGCGTTGTCGACTAAGTTGGCGAGCGCCTGGCTGACCAGCTCGCGATTGCCAGTCACCGGCGCCGCAGTGTTGGCCACGACTTTCAGCGCAATCCCTTTCTCCTCGGCTAGTGGCTCGTACAGCTCGCAAATGTCATGCGCAATCTCGGCGGCGTCAAACTCTTTCATGTCCTCGCGCGCCTGCCCAGACTCCGCGCGCGCGATCATTAGCAGCGCGTTAAAGGTCGCGATTAGATTGTCGGACTCCTCAATAGTCGCTTCGAGCGCCGCGCGGTATTCGGCATCGCTACCCGAAATGCGCAATGCCTGTTCACAGCGATTGCGCAGACGCGTCAGTGGTGTCTTGAGATCATGTGCGATATTGTCGGAGACTTCCTTCAATCCGCGCATTAGCGCCTCGATTCGCTCCAACATGACGTTAAGGTTGACCGCTAGCCTGTCGATCTCATCGCCACTGCCGGCGACCGGCAGCCGTCCGCTGAGGTCACCACCCATGATAGTACGCGTGGTCTCCGTCATCGCATCGACGCGACGCAGTACGCGGCGGGTGACGAACAGTCCGCCGGCGAGGCCGAGCACAATAACTATTGCGATCGACCAGCGGCCGGCAGCGAGCACGATGTGATAAAGCCGTTCACGCTCGTCGAGATCGCGTCCGACCAGCAGGTGGAAGCCGCCGGGGAGCTGGAAGACGCGCACCAACGCTTCATGTTCAGGATGGTCGGGGCCTTCCGATTCATCTAGCCGGCGGTAAACGGTTTCGGTCCAGCCTGGATTATCGAGAATGCCCGGTGCCAACGCAGTGACGTTGCCGGCCAACGCCTCGCCGTTGAAAGTGGTGACGAGATAAAGGCTCGAACTCGGGCGGCGGGCGCGTGCATCGACCACCAGTACCAATCGCCTTATGCCGCCCAACCGGTATTGCTCGGCCAGGCCGGTAATCTCAGCGTTGACCGTGTCGGTAATCTGTTCGGTGATCAGGCGGCGGGTGTTGAGCGCGAAATAGCCGAGCAGAAACGCCCCGAACAGCGCGAACACGGTCAAATAGACCAGCGTCAGCTTAAATGCAGTGGTACGAAAAAGTTTACCGAGCGCCGTCACGTATCATGTATCCCGCGCCGCGGATTGTATGCAAAAGCGGCTGGGAGAAACCTTTATCGATTTTCGAACGCAAACGCGAGATGTGCACGTCGATCACATTAGTCTGCGGGTCGAAATGATAGTCCCACACATTTTCCAGAAGCATGGTGCGGGTGACCACCTGCCCAGCATGCTGCATCAGGTACTCCAGCAGGCGGAATTCGCGCGGCTGCAACGAAATCGCCTCGGTGCCACGTCGCACCTCATGCGACAACCGGTCGAGTTCGAGATCGCCGACCCGCAGCACCGTTTCCTCGCTGCGGCCGCCGCGGCGGCGCGCCAGCACCTCGACCCGGGCCAACAGCTCGGAGAATGAATAGGGCTTGGGAAGGTAGTCGTCACCGCCGGCGCGCAAGCCCTTAACGCGGTCATCAACCTGACCCAGAGCCGATAGGATGAGCGCAGGCGTTTCGATGCCTTTGTCGCGCAGAGCGCCGATCAGCGACAGGCCGTCGCGCTTGGGCAGCATACGGTCAACTATGAGCACATCATATTGGCCGTCGAGCGCCATAGCCAGGCCGTCCTCGCCGTCGTGGGCGGCATCGGCGACATGGCCGACCTCGCGGAACGCCTTGACCAGATAGTCCGCGGCGTCGCGGTCGTCCTCGATAACCAGAATGCGCATGGTGACCCGATCCGGTTGCGCGTCGGCCATCCGAACCGACGCGCCCTGCCCTGGAATATCCGCATAAGTGGGCATCGATGACACCAATTCCAGCTAATTCGGCCGCGGGTCAATCCCCGCCCCAGCCACCCTCGATTGCACGCGCCCTGTCGTACGCGAGGGGGTGGCGGATTTGACCCGCCACCCCCTCAACGACCCCACCCCAGCGGGGGCGACGGATGCCGGGGTTGGAGCTCGAAATTTGCCGGGACGGACACGAAGCCCGTCCCGTTGAGGTTGAACCACCGGCGGGGGCGACGGATGCCGGCAGAACTCCTCAAACTTGAATTATCCGCGGCCGACAGGCAGGGCGACGAAGCGGGTGTTCTCACCCGATTTCAGCCGGACCAGCACGCTGCGTTTTCCTTCTGACCGCGCGTCGGTGATTACCGTGCGCACGTCGGCTGGCGTGGACACCAATTTGCCGCCGACCTCCAAGATCACGTCTCCGGTCGAGAAGCCGTGGTCCGCCGCAACGCCGGAGGAATCGACACCGGTGATCACAACGCCCTGCGCGCCCGCCCCTGCAACTCGCGACGCCGGGGCCAGCGTCAGACCAAGCTTTCCGAGCTCGGCGGTGCCATTTTCGTCCTCGAAATTGGCGCGTGCCTCCTTGCTGTTTGGCAATTCACCGAGCGTGAGGCTCAGCGTCTTCTCGCCACCCTGGTGCACCACGGAGAGCTTGACGGTGGATTGCGGCGCCTTGCTGCCGATCCGCTTGGCGAGATCGCGGGCATCCCTAACCGGCACGCCATCAACCGAGGTGATCACGTCTCCGGCCACGATGCCCGCCTTGGCCGCTGGGCTCTTGGCCTGCGGCTCCGCGACCAGCGCGCCTTCCGCCTTCTTTAGGCCGAGGCTGTCGGCGATGTCCTGTGTGACTGGTTGGATCTGCACGCCAATCCAGCCACGTGTGACTGAGCCATGATCCTTGAGCTGGCCAATGACGCTGTTCACGGTGTCAGAGGGAATCGCGAACGCAATGCCGACCGAGCCGCCGGACGGCGAGAAGATCGCCGTGTTGACGCCTATCACATTGCCTTCGGTATCGAAGGTCGGGCCGCCGGAATTGCCTTTGTTCACAGGCGCGTCGATCTGGATAAAGTCGTCATAGGCGCTGGCACCGATGTCCCGGCCGCGCGCCGATACGATGCCGGCGGTAACGGTGCCGCCGAGGCCGAACGGATTGCCAACCGCGAGCACCCAGTCGCCGATGCGCGGTGCCTTATCGGACATTTTCACATAGGGAAACGGCCCACCATCGACCTTTATCAGCGCGAGATCGGTACGCGGATCGGTGCCGATCACTTTAGCCTTGTGCGTCTTGCCGTCATCGGCGGTGATCTGGACGTTTTCGGCCTTGTCGACCACATGGTTATTGGTCACCGCATAACCATCGGCAGAAATAAAGAAGCCGGAGCCCTGCCCGGTGATGAGACCGCGGCCGTGGCCGTGCGGCATTCCTTCCGGAGCGTCCGGCATGCCAAAGCGCCGGAAGAAGTCGCGTACTCCGGGCGGCAGGTCTTCGAAGCTCTGGTTCGTCAGCCCATCAGTTTGCGCGCCGCTGTCCATGCGAACGCGGACGGAGATCACCGCCGGTTTCACCTTCTCGACGATGTCGGCAAAGCCGACTGGTGCCTGCAGCTTGTGCGCCTGCTCTGTCAGATTTTGCGCGATCGCGGCTGGGTAGCTGTTCAACGGATTGAGGCCGGGAGCGACCACCAGTGCGACAGCGCTCAGGCTGGTGATCGTGGTGGCGAGCAGTGCGACGCGGCGCGCGGAAAGCATACGCGTCTGTTTCGGATTGTGTGGACCGGAAATGATGCTCGGGGTCATCGGAAAACTCCATCGGGATTCGGAGGCGCCAGCGCGCCGTTTCGAGCCGGAAGATGGGGTTATGAGCCTTACAGCGTCCTGTCGGTGGGATTAAACTTTCGTAAGGTGAGGGAAGTAAATAGCGCTATCAAATCAATGGATTAATGAGATAATTCGAACGCAGAATTGCGACCCCTGCCCAACGATTCGCTTGGGAGCGGCGCCCGTTCGCTGCCATGTCGAGCAACGACTCGTATTCCTGGCCGAACACCCGGCCGCAGTAGCACACGGCGACATCGATCTAGCTCTACCGAAAGCTGCGGTCGGCGTCACCGGCGCACCGCGGCTCGCTTCGATCAGCGACTTGGTCTTATCGGAGAATAAAATAAATCGCGTCGCACCCGGGTCCAAAGCGCTTCCGGCGAACAGAGCGCAGCGCGCGATACGACTGGGATGCTTGTGATCGGAGTGGCGCCGACGCTCGCGGCGCCCGCGAGCCGCTCGCGCATGGTATTGCGCAATTCATTTAGCACGAGATCGACGCCGACGATCTCCTCGGTGCACAGTACGCTGCGTTCGAGCTCGCGGATTACCAGCGAACGCGCGGAGATTGAGATCTCGCGCAGATAGTGCCACAGACCTTCGATCGTCTCGGCGTCCGCCATCGCCGACCCGTTTCTTCTATGGAAGTATGCCGGCTCGATAACACGGCGGGCGTAGAGGTCTCATTAAGGATGTTGCACTGGCGTCTGCACAGAAGAGATGCTTAGCCGATTGTCGCCCAAGTGCCATCCGGATTGCGGCAGGCCGTGCCGCGCGCAGTCTGCGGTCGGCCGTCGATGTAGATGGTGTGGGTGTACGAGCGGCAATTGCGGCCGGCCTCTTGGTAGGCCGGGCCCGGGACGACTGTGCCGTAACGGCCAGAGTCAGGGTTCTTCCACGACACCGGCGCACCCGACTGGCCGCGCTCAAGCGCGTCCATCTGCGCGGCATAGGCGCGCTGCTTGTCCTCGTCGTCGAGCGCGGCTCCGATGCGATTGCCGATCAGGCCGCCGAGCAGACCGCCGACCGCGGCGCCGGCCAGGCGATTGCCTGTCCCGCCGCCAGCAACGGCAGCGCCGAGCAGCGCGCCGGTGCCGGCGCCCACAAGCGTACCAGTATTCTCGCGCGGTCCGGGACCCATCGCATCCGGGCTGCCGGCGCAGGCGGCAAGCGATAGACCTAAAACTCCAATGGCGATGAATTTGGACGCGGACATTTCGACCCCCCGGAACATCGATAGCGTTGCGAGCACCCGTCATGGCTGACGGACTAATCAGTCTATCGAGATGGGAGTATTTGGGCAAAATAGCGGCCTCGGCCACGCAATGAGACTGGTGTTCGAGTAATTTGCTAGCCTGCCGGCAGCACGAGTTCGGCGCGCAGGCCGCCCAGCGGGGCGGTGCCGAGCGTCAGCCCGCCGCCGTAGAGGCTGGCCAGCTCGACTACAATCGAGAGCCCGAGGCCGGAGCCTGGCTTGGTCTCGTCCAAGCGGCGTCCGCGCTGGGCCACCTGTTCGCGCTCAGACAGCGACAAACCGCGCCCATTATCATCAACAATAATACGCACGACTTGCCCTTTCGCCGCATCGAACCGCTCGCGCACCACCTCGATGGTCACCTGCGAGGACGCCCATTTGCAGGCGTTGTCCACCAGATTACCGATCATCTCCTCGAGGTCGGGGCGCTCGCCGCGGAAGCGCGCCTGCTCATCGCAATGCACATCGATAGCGATGGCGCGGTCGCGATGGATCTTCTCCATGGTGCGCGCCAGCGCCGTCACCACTGGAGCCACGTCAGTGACCGAGCCGACCACCGTCAGACGCGTTGCCAGCCGAGCGCGCTCGAGATGGCGGGCGACCTGGTCGCGCATAATCTCGGCCTGCTCCAGTACTTTGAGCGCGAACGGCTCGCGTCGGCGCGCATTGGCTTCATTCACGATCACCGACAGCGGCGTCTTCAAGGCATGGGCGAGATTGCCGACATGGGTACGGGCGCGCTCGACGATTTCCTTATTCGCCTCGATCAGGGCATTGGTCTCGCGAGCGAGCGGCGCAATTTCTTCCGGGAATTTTCCGGCCAGCCGTTCAGCGGTGCCGGACCGGATGGCAGCCAGGCTGTCGGTGATCCGTTTGAGCGGCGCCAGACCAAACCGCACCTGGAACATGGTGGTCAGCAGCAGGACCGCGGCGAGCAGTGAAAACGTAATGACCAGCGCCTTGTCGAACGAGCGCGTTTCGTCAGAGATCTCGGCGGCGTCGCCTGCGACGGCGACCAGATAATGGCCTTCGTCACCGAGATCGATCGTGCGTTCCACCAGCCGCAGCCGCTGGTCTTCCGGTCCCGGCACATAGCCTTCGCGCGATCCGCCTGATCCGGCCGCTCCGCCGTAATCCTGCAGATGCGGCAAGCCGCCGTCCCACAGCGAACGGGACGATCGCACTTCCGATTTGCCGGGATCGAGCCGCGTCACCTGCCAGTACCAGCCCGACAGCGGCAACTCGAACAAAGGCTCGCCCAGCGATTGCGGAAACTTTTCGCCTGTCTCTTCGGGCGATGCTACGTCCGCCACGAGGGTCCGCAAATAGACGCCGAGCCGGCGGTCGAACGCCCGCTCCACCGCCTGCCGATAGAGCGAGGACAGCACCACCCCCGTAATCAGTAGGATCACTACCGCCCAGGCAGTGGCCGACAGGAACAGGCGCAGCGCGAGCGAATTGGTGCGCATGGGCTCATGCGCCGGGAGCGGCAAGGAGATATCCGAGACCGCGCACGGTCTGGATGATATCGACGCCGAGCTTCTTGCGAATGCGGCCGACGAACACCTCAATGGTGTTGGAGTCTCGGTCGAAGTCCTGGTCGTAGAGATGCTCGACCAACTCGGTGCGGGAGACTACCCGACCGGCGTGGTGCATCAGATAGGCGAGCAGCCGATATTCGTGGCTGGTGAGCTTGACCGGATTGCCGTCGACGCTGACGCGGCCGTTGCGCGAATCGAGCCGCACGGGCCCGCAAACGAACTCGCTCTTGGCGTGGCCGACCGAGCGGCGCAGCAGCGCGCGTACGCGGGCGAGTACCTCCTCTAGATGAAAGGGCTTGGCGACATAGTCGTCGGCGCCGGCATCAAAGCCTTGCACCTTGTCGCTCCAGCGGTCCCGCGCGGTGAGCATGAGCACAGGCATCGCTCGGCCAGCGCGCCGCCACGACTCCAGCACCGAGATGCCGTCCAGCTTAGGCAGGCCGATATCGAGGATGACCGCGTCGTAGGGTTCGGTTTCGCCGAGGAAATGGCCCTCCTCGCCGTCGAAGGCGCGATCGACGACGTAGCCAGCATCGGTCAGCGCGGTGGCGAGCTGGCGATTGAGGTCGGGATCGTCCTCGACGACGAGGAGGCGCAAAGTCATTCTCCGCTAGTGGCCGTTAAGCAGCTCGCCGGTGGCGGCGTCAACGGTCGCAAGGGTCACTTTGCCACTGCGCGGCAGCAGAGTCAGCACATAGACCAAGCTATCGCCGCGATGGCAGAGCTGGGCCCGGACCAGCTCTGCCCGATCGCCATGCTCGCGCAGGGTCTTAACCGCTTGCGCGAGCGTGATGGCCTTGCGCTCGGTCACCGCGGTGCGCTGCTCGGTCTTGCTCAGACAGTTGCGCTGCTGCGCATCAGCGGCCAAAGCCGGACAGGCCAGGAATCCGAACAGCAACGCGGCGGACAGAATGCGGGAAACCGGCATGCGCGTGTCATAGCTACACGCCGCTGAACGCTGGCTGAACGGGGGCGTTCTTTTGCCGTAGGCGGTTAGCCTTCAAAGCCGGAGAACGACGCAAAGGCCGCCAGCGGCACGCGCGGCGCGCGCCACTGGTTGATCGGCGCGTCCGGGTCCTCATGGCCGAGGGCCAGACCGCAGAAAAGAATGTGTTCGGGCGGAATCTCGAGGAGGGAATAGACGGTCGTGTGCCAGTGGGTCCAGGCTTCCAATCCGCAACTGTGCAGGCCGTGCTCCCGCGCAAGCAGCATGACCGTCTGGATATAGCCGCCGACGTCCGACCATTGCGGTGGACCCATGCTCCGGTCGATCGACAGCAACAAGGCGACCGGCGCCCCATAAAATTCGAAATTGCGTGCGTATTGCCGATAGCGACCGGGGCGATCGTCGCGCGCGACGCCAATCGACCGATAGAGCGCAGCGCCGACCTGGCGGCGGCGCGTCTCATACGGCTCTTTCAGATTGCGCGGGTAGATGTCGTATTCTGCACCCTCGCCGCGCGGCAGCAGTTCCGGCCGCGCGCGCACCAACGCCTTGAGCTGCTCCAGCTTGGTGCCCGCGAGCGCGTGCACATGCCAAGGCTGTAGATTGCCACCCGACGGTGCACGCGCTGCGCGCTCGAGGATGTCGCGGACGATGGCTTCGGGGATCGGTGTGGGCAGATAGGCGCGACAGGAATAACGGGAAGCGACGGCGTCGGGCAAGTTCATGAGAGAGTCTCCGCGGACGCTGTATGATGAGCATAGTGGAGTTCGACGCCAAGGGGATATCGTTCCCGGTATCGAAAACTCTTGGGATCGCCTTGCTCAAAACGGTTAGGCGTCGCCGGCGTGACGCCAGCTTTGCGTGATCAGCGCGCGCTACGTCTGGCTCTTGACGTGCACGCGCGCTGACGGTGAGCTCGGCGATCAACTCGTCGTCGCTATACTCGACGTGCAGAAACGCCTTGGTATTGTCGGGCGTGCACGGCTCGACGGTAGGCGCTGTCAATTATATTGAATTCATGTATTAAAAGTGATGGAGATGCTCCGCGTCCTTTCCGCCATTTTTGGTCTGCTGGTGTGCGCTCCCGCGCTGGCGCTCACCGGCAATGCGCCGCCGGCTTCAGGATTTGCTGCGCGGCCGATCGTGATGATCATCGACGCACAAGGCAATCTGTGCACTGGCACGGCGCTGTCCGCAGACCTGGTGCTCACCGCCGCGCACTGTGTGGTCCGGCAGGTCGACTACCAAATCAAGATCTACCAAACCCGCCAGTCGATCTCCGTGCGCACGGCACTCCGCCACCCGCAGTTCGATTACGCCAACTATGCCGCGAGCCGGGCGACAGCCGACGTGGCACTGCTCAAGTTGGCTGCGCCCCTACCTAGCAGCGTCATACCGGCAACACTGGCACCGCCGCGCCGCGTCGCGGTGGGCGAGACGCTGACCGTCGCCGGCTTCGGCGTTACCTTGGCCGGCACTGCGCGCGGCCTCGGCCAGCCGCGCATGGCGATGCTGATTGTTACCGGCAAGCCCGGCTCGCTACAGATCCGCCTTTTTGATCTTGCGACGCGCAACCTGCGCATTGGCCTCGGCGGCTGCACTGGGGATTCGGGCGCGCCTGTTTTTGACGGCCAAACCCCTTCAGTAATTGGCGTAGTCAGCTGGTCGACCGCGCCCAACGACGAGGAAGGCTGCGGCGGGCTCACCGGCGTCACGCCGCTCTTACTCTACCGCGACTGGATCATGCAGACGGCCCGGAAGCTCAACAGCCCGCTCTAGCCTGCAAAGCCTTCGAGCGGCTTTGACTGATTTTCATTAGCGCGCGCAAATTATATTGCGGAACCCGCTGTTAATGATCTGGGCCTGCGACGGCTTACATTAGCATCTCCAGCTCCATTGCCTTGTTGGGAACATGCGCGGCGGTCCTGCGGCTGCAGGTCTCGGCTAGCAACGTCGCCAACGCATACTCATCCGGCCCGCTTCCCGGTTCACTGGCGAGCGCAAATTTCCCAGGCCCCTATATTCTCGAGTGAGTCAATCAAGTGGCGAGCGCCGGTAGCGGCACCAGCGCGACCGTGAGTACCGCGTCACCCGCCACCACCGCGGTGTCCGATCCCGCCGCACCCCATGCCGACAGCAGTGGCATGGTTGTCGTGCCGAACGTCGATTTCGCGAACGAGATCGTTCAGCAGCTCATGGCGCGCGTTAGCTTTGCCGCCAATTTGCAAATCGTGAAAACCGACGCGCAGATGACGTCGGCGTTATTCGACATCACGGCTTGAATCCATTCCGTTGTGGGACTGATCGACCGCGCCGCACGATCATGAAGCTTGCGTCGAACTGACCGGCATGCGGCTCCACGCGAGGTTCGCCCTCAGCATGGCGTTGCATTCATCGCCTAGTGAGCCGTTCGTCCTTCAACTGCTGGAAGACATCGAATGCGCGTATCGTCGTGCCATGCGGGACCACGGCATCGAGCAGAATGCCCGACCTGGTCTCCGGTTCCGTATGGATAACAAAATTCATTGAGGTTCTTCTATTGGACGAGTGTGGGTATGGGCGTCCGCGGAGGTGGAGGGCCATGCGCATCTGTGTACCAGTCCTAGGGATTTTCACTTACGGCACACACCGTCGTACCCGCTTGAAACCAGCTTGCCGCGTGTGACGGTTGAGGCAGATCAATTAGCGGCGTCGTGCGTCGGGTTACGTTGCACCAAGCGGAAGAATGCGACGTCGATAGAGATCGCCCATGATCCTCATGGCACGCCTTCACAATGCTCCGTCTGGGTTCTGGCGCTGCTTCAAAGTGACAAGCAGCTTCTTCATCCTGCTCACTTGGCTGGCGGCGCTGGCAAGTGCGCGCGATCTCGGTCAGTGGGAAAATCAAGACCCCAAGATCCGGAAATGGTTTAACAGCCTGATGATACCGGACATGCCGGCGTTTTCATGTTGCGGAAAATCTGACGCTTATTGGTCTGACGCTTACGAAGTGAAGGGCGACGAGTATGTCGCCATTATCACCGACACAAGGGATGACGCTCCGCTGGGCCGCCGACACATCGAAGCCGGCACGCGCATCCCGATTCCGAACTACCGGATCAAATGGGATCAGGGAAATCCAACCGGCCACGGCTGGGTCTTTATCGGCGGTGACGAGGTGTTCTGCTATCTGCCGCCGGGGGGCGTTTGAATCGATTATCGCGTATCCTCCAACTTAGCGCGTCTATGAGTCTGGCGGCACTTTGCGCTTGGGGCCTAGGGGGGTCATCGTCGTCTACTCTTGCGCGCTGTTGCGATACCGCGCGCAAAGCAGCGATTTGGCGCGATTGAGCATAAGTTTCCTATCGCCGCCTGGCGCAGCATTCGGCGCCCCCGGGCTGGGCATGGCGCTATCGCCTGACAGCCCCTATATCGGGCGCGAGCCGGCCGGCCTTAGCCGCCGCGCACAAGAACGACGCCAAGTCGAAAAGGGAAAAGTCATGTCCATCCGACCTGTCAAGCGCATCGTGCAGTCGCAGCCCACCATCGAGGGCGCCGGCGTCCGGCTGCGCCGCGCCTTCGGCTTCGGCGACACCGCCGAGACCGATCCGTTCCTACTCCTCGACGACTTCCGCAACGACCGGCCGCAAGATTACCTCGCGGGCTTTCCCTGGCACCCGCATCGCGGCATCGAGACCATCACCTACGTGCTCTCCGGCACAGTTGAACATGGCGACAGCCTCGGTAACCGCGGCACGCTCGGCGCCGGCGACGTGCAATGGATGACCGCCGGGCGTGGTATCATGCATCAGGAGATGCCGCAGGGCGACGCGCAAGGCCGTATGCACGGCTTCCAGCTCTGGGCCAATCTGCCCTCCTCGCTGAAGATGACGGCACCGCGTTATCAAGACATCAAGGTCGCCGAGGTGCCCGAGGTGATCGACGATGACGGCACCCGCGTACGCGTGGTGTGCGGTGAGTTCTGGGGCAAGCGCGGCCCGGTCGACGGCGTCGCTGCCGACCCGCGCTATCTCGACGTGTTCGTTCCGGCCGGCCAGCGCAAGACACTGGCAGTCGAGATCGAGCGTCACGCCTTCGCCTATGTCTTCGAGGGTGAAGGCTCGTTCCACGCCGCCTCGCAGCCGTTCGGCGTGCTGACCGAAAAGCAGATGAATGGCGAGGAGATCGTCCTACGCGAGCGCGTCGGCGACTGCTCGCTGGTCGTATTCGATTCCGGCGACGAGGTCACCGTGCGGGCCGGCGAGCAAGGCGTGCGCTTCCTGCTGGTGTCCGGCAAGCCGATTCAGGAACCGGTTGCTTGGTACGGCCCGATCGTGATGAACACGCAGGTCGAATTGCAACAGGCGGTCTCCGAGTTGCGCAACGGCGCCTTCATTCGCGATTGAGCGGCGCCGACGCGCTGCAATACAGCGTCACGATCGAGACGCCTGCAAGTGACCCCCGGTCTGGCGCCGGGGGGGTTCGCTTTTACCGTGTCGCAAATTTGCTCAGCGTCGGTCAGCAATCCACAGCAACCGCCGAAATCTCCAACAATGTGCAATCGGTAGCCAGCAGCTCTCGCACCGCGGCCGCCAATATCCTCGATCTCAACCGTGAGTGAAGCCGACGCGTTGTCAGCGGCCTCCGACGACGTGCTCAAGACCACCGGCCAATTGCTCAATCGCATCAGCGACATGCAGAGCAACGTCGAGGGTTTCATGCGGCATGTCCGTTTATCCTGACCTTAGCGCACCGCGTGCTAACGCAGATTCATTTTTTGCCGCTTATTGCGGCCACCGCGGATTAACTGCCGTCTGATACGGCCCGAGCGCGGAGGAACGCGGCTTCCATCGTTCCCCCACATTCAGGCGCCGACGGAGAGGGAACACGCAACCTAACAAGCCGCAAGTGGCATTGATGGGCGCGATCATCGCGACGATCCAGGACCATCCTGATTGTGAGTGTCGTGCGCGACCTGCAGACTTCGGCCAGGGGCACCGGTTTTCCCGCCGCGATGGCGGTGACCCCGTCGTACCACGCACTTCCGATCTTCGAACACGCGCGCAGGTGATTGAAGCACTGCTACTCTGCAGGGATCGGGGTGGCGGGTGCTGTCGGCGCTTCCGCCGCCTGCGTCGGCGGCCCTTTCAGCGGGCGCTGCTCCATCGCGATCAGGAACGCCATCCCGAATGACAGTACTAGCGCGCAGGCCAGGAACACAAAACGGAACGCGAAGCTGAGTTCGTGAGCGGAGGCCGCGCGCGCTAGCATCTCCACCGACATGCCAGTGACGCCGCCGAGTCCGCCCAGCACGATGGCGCCCAGCACCGCCACCACCAACGCCGAGAATAGCGCACGGAAGAAATTGGCGGCGCCGGTGGCAATGCCCATCTGCGCGCGTGTCACAGCGTTTTGCATGCACACGGTGGACACCGGGAACACAGTGCCGAGCCCGGCCCCGATAAGCGTCAGCAGCAGTAGCACCAGCACGGTCGGCATCTCGGACGGCCAGATCGCCAGCGGCGCCAGCGCCAGGATCGCCAGCGTGAGACCGATCAGCGGCATTCGCTTGTAATGCTCGACGTGCATCATCAGCCGGCCAGTCAGGGTCGAGATCGCTACCGTTGCGCCCATCAGCGGGATCAACGCCAGGCCGGACTCGCTCGCCGACAGATGCAGCACCACTTCGAAATAAAGCGGCACGAAAATGGTCATGCCAACCAGCACGCCCATGTTGCAGGAGCCGGCGAGTGCGGCGCAGCGCACAACCGGATTACCAAGCACCGCGAGTGGCAGGAACGGCTCGCGCGTCGTCACCAGCCGCCAAGCGAACAGGCCCCACAACACCGCGGACGATAGTAGCAGCGTGCCGATCGGGCCCGAGATCCAGTCGTAGCGGCGGCCGCCCCAGGAAAGCGCCAGCAGTAGCGCCACCGAGGCCGCCATCATCAACCCGGCGCCCACGATATCCAGCCGATGCTTGCGCGGATGAAACGGCACCAGCCGCAGGACATTCGAGGTCATGCTGAGCGCGGCCAGCCCGAGCGGCAAGTTAATCCAGAAGATCAGCGACCAGTCGAGATGCTCGGTTAGGAAGCCGCCCAGTACCGGCCCGCCTACCGAAGAGCTCGCGAACACCGCGCCGATATAGCCTTGATAGCGGCCGCGCTCGCGCGGGCTGACGATGTCGGC
>Ga0207761_1000239_pt1 | contig 18940 bp, 10 predicted proteins | sample LuqExpMetageno34_FD_187792 | JGI IMG/M metagenome (GOLD analysis project Ga0207761, IMG submission 187792) | Tropical forest soil microbial communities from Luquillo Experimental Forest, Puerto Rico - Sample 34 (SPAdes) | ecosystem: Environmental > Terrestrial > Soil > Tropical forest ... | reverse complement strand
GCGGGCGCGGCCTCGGACACACCGGCGGAACGCTCGACAAGCTCGAAGCGATTCCTGGGTTCACCACCGGCCTGTCGCTATCCGATTTCCGGCGTGTGCTGCGCGAATGCGGCATGAGTTTGATCGGGCAGACTGCAGAAATAGCCCCGGCGGACAAGAAAATCTATGCGCTGCGCGATGCCACATCGACCGTGGAGAATATCGGGCTGATCTGCGCTTCCATCATGAGCAAAAAGCTGGCCGAGGGAATCGATGGGCTGGTCTTGGACGTAAAAACCGGATCGGGCGCATTTATGGAACGCGAGGCAGACGCGCTGCGGCTCGGCGAAGTGATGGTTGATACCGCCCGGCGCATGGGCAAAAGGGCGGTTGCACTACTGACCGATATGAGCCAACCGCTCGGGCGAATGGCCGGACACTCGAATGAAGTGATTGAAGCGATTGATGTATTGCGAGGCAAGGGGCCAGAAGATCTGCGCGAGTTGAGCATAGAATTATCCGCGTGGATGTTTTTTTTGGGTGAACGCACAGGGTCGGTCGAGGAAGGCAGGCGGCTCGCCGAAAACATGCTCGCATCGGGGAAGGCGTTGGGGAAATTCCGCGATTGTATCCGCCTGCAGGGTGGCGATGCCCGTGTGATCGATGACGTTTCGTTGTTGCCGATGGCAAAAAAGCGAGCGGATATCGTCAGCGTTCAGGCGGGATTCATTACCGCCACGCACTGCCGCGAATTCGGCGTTGCTCTGGCAATGCTCGAGGGCGGCCGCGGAAAAAAGGAAGACCGGATCGATCACGGCGTGGGACTGGAATTCCACAGGCGCATCGGCCATCACGTGCAACAAGGCGAAACACTGGCGACAATTCAATACAATTCCGACGCAAGGCTGCCGGAGGCCAAAAAGCTGATCGAATCCAGCTTTGTATTTGGAGACACGGCTCCGCCCGTGACGCCACTGATTCGCAGGATCATCGGAGCGTAGGGCCGATTCTAGCTGTTTGCATAAATGAGCCGGACCGTCGTTCAGGGAGAAAAGGAGCCTAGATGGGCAGATTTGCTGGGTTGCTGGGCATGGCGGTCTTGCTTGGGCTCGCGTATCTTTTCTCCACGGCGCGAAAAGCTATTCAACTGAAAACCGTGTTGTGGGGCCTGGGGCTTCAATTCGCGTTCGGCGTTTTCGTGCTGAAGTTCGGATTGGGCAGAAGAATCTTTCAATTCCTCGGTGACATCGTCAACAAACTGCTCAGTTTCGCGTTCGCGGGTTCGGAGTTTGTTTTCGGCGGGCTGGGCCTGAAGACATCTTCATTCGGGTTCATTTTCGCTTTCCAGGTGCTGCCGACCATTATCTTCATCGCAGCCGTTTTTGCGTTCCTCTACCACGTTGGGGTGATGCAGATTTTTATCCGAGCGTTCGCTTGGGTCATGACGCGCGTGATGGGCGCAAGCGGCGCGGAGTCGCTCGATATTGCCGCGAGCATTTTTATGGGACAGACCGAAGCGCCGCTGACGATCCGCCCTTTCCTGAACAAGCTGACAAAATCGGAATTGATGTGCGTGATGACATGCGGAATGGCGCATGTGTCGGGCGGCATCATGGCCGCCTACATCGCCTCCGGCGTTGAGGCGAAACACCTGCTCACGGCGGTGATTATGACGGCACCAGGTACGCTGCTGATGGCAAAGATGCTGGTTCCCGAGACAGAACAACCGCTGACCGCCGGGAGAGTGCACATGCCCGAAATGGAGAAAGAGGCGAATTTTCTTGGTGCGATCTCGCGGGGAACTTCCGACGGCTTGCAACTCGCGATCAACGTCGGGGCAATGCTGATTTCCTTCATCGCGCTGCTCGCCTTGGTGGACTATCTGATTGGCGGAGCCCACTCCCGGCTGCTCGCGCATGGTTTTCGGTGGTTCCCAGAGAGCCTGGAGCAATTTTTCGGTTGGATTTTTGCGCCAATCGCATGGTTGATCGGAGTCCCGTGGAAGGATGCGCCGATTATCGGGAATCTGTTGGGCACGCGCATGACGATTAATGAAGTGGTGGCTTTTTCGAAGCTTGGACAACTGAAGGGTGTGCTCGACCCACGGTCGTTTACAATATCCACTTTTGCGCTGTGCGGATTTGCGAATTTCAGTTCGATCGGCATTCAGATTGGCGGAATTGGCGCTCTGGCACCGGAACAACGCGGGCAATTGGCCAGGTTTGGCATCCGCGCCATGCTTGCGGGAACGATGGCGAACCTCATGTCGGCGTGCATCGTGGGAATCCTTTCATGAGTTCTACAAAGCAGCAAAAAGCTGGGAAACGGCCGGGTTCTGAGTTTGTTCGCGCAGAGTCGGCCGCGGAGTTCATTCTGAAAAAGACGAGACTTCGACCAAAGATCGCGCTGGTGCTGGGCTCGGGTCTCGGGGCGCTTGCGGATGAGTTCGCTCAGGCAACGAGAATTCCTTACGCGAAGATTCCCCACTTCCCGCGCTCGACGGCCATTGGCCACGCCGGCCAATTCGTGATTGGGACCGTGGAAGGTGTTGAAGTGGCCGGTATGCAGGGACGGGCGCATTTGTATGAGGGTTACTCGGCGAAAGAAGTTTCCTTTCCGATTCGCGTCTTTGCGCGAATGGGCATCAAGGCGGTGATCCTGACGAATGCGGCCGGCGGGATCAAAAAGGAATTCACGCAGGGGCGGCTGGTCGTGATCAGCGATCATATCAATCTGCTGGGCGTGAACCCGCTCTCCGGCCCGAACGAGGAGAGATTCGGCGAGCGCTTTCCCGATGTGACCGCGGCATATGACAAAAACTTTCGCGAGTTGACGCTGGCAGAAGGGCGATTGCTTGGCATCAACCTCGGCGAAGGCGTCTACGCGGCGGTCGCGGGGCCAAGCTACGAGACGCCAGCCGAGGTCCGCTACCTGCGCACGATTGGCGCAGATCTCGTGGGCATGTCGACGGTGCCGGAGGTGATTGCGGCACGGCACAGCGGTTTGCGCGTGCTAGGTATTTCCTGTGTGACGAACGCGGCGGCGGGGGTACTCGATCAGCGGCTCGATCACAGCGATGTGCTCGAAGCAGCGGAGCGCGTGAACGTTCAGTTCACGGGCTTGTTGCGGGCGGTTATTCCAGATTTGGCGTTGGCTTTGTAGTTTGCCGGCTCCAGGACTCCGCGAGGCTATTGTGTCTGATTATGGTGCATTGATTGCTATGGCAAAACAGGCCCGAGAAAACGCGTACGCTAATTTTTCCAACTTCAAAGTTGGGGCGGCGCTTCGTTCAGCGTCAGGGAAAATTTTCGGCGGCTGCAACGTGGAGAACGCAACCTACGGTCTAACGGTTTGCGCCGAACGGATAGCCATTTTCAAGGCAATCAGCGAGGGCGAACGGCGATTCGACGCCATCGCCGTCGTAACGGACACTGATGCGCTGACTCCCCCGTGCGGGGCTTGCCGACAGTTGATCTGGGAGTTCTGCGGCGACATACCGGTGGTGATGGCAAATCTGAAAGGCGCGATCGAAGTCCTGAGGATGCGCGAGTTGTTTCCGAAACCGTTTGACTCTTCCAATCTTTAGCGGCAAGAGGAAGCCTTCATGAAATTGCGTGACGCACTCGAAACCGGTGGCTTTTACTTTCGAATTCTGGCGGTCCTGCTTGGCGTGGCAGCGGCGGGGGCCAGGCTCTGCGCGCAGGCGCCGTCGAAGGAGGCTGCCACCGCCGATTTGCTGGTTACAGGAGCAACGATCGTGACGATGGATGTCGATCGTCGTGTTATCGAAGGCGGCTTTCTTGCCGTGCGCGGAGATAGCATCGTCGCCATCGGCGAGCAGGTCGCCACCGCTTTTCCGAAAGGGTTGACCGCGGAAAAGACGATCGACGCCAGAGGTAAGATCGTGATGCCGGGATTGATCAACGGCCATACACACATTCCCATGACACTGATGCGCGGGCTGAAAGACGACGTGACTCTGGATGATTGGCTGCGCAAATACATTTTTCCGGCCGAAGCCCGCAACGTGACGGAAGACTACGTGCGATGGGGTTCGCGCCTGGGGTTGGCGGAGATGATTCGTAGCGGCACAAGCACGTTCGCTGATATGTATTACTTCGAAGATGCGGAGGCGGAAGAAACTAAGTCGGCGGGCCTGCGCGGTTTTCTCGGCGAGACCTGGATCGATTTCCCGGATCCCGACAACAAAAACGAAGCTGAGATGGCTGCTTACACGGAAAAGTTCCTCAAAAAGTGGCATGGCGATCCGCTGATTCACGCTTCGGTAGCGCCGCACTCAATCTATACCTGCTCGGAGAAGACCTTGCGGGATTCGGCGGCACTGGCGCGGAGATACCACGCCCCGATTTTGATTCACGTCGCCGAGATGCAAAAGGAGTTTGTTGACAGCATGAAAACGAACAACGCAACGCCGGTGCAATACCTGGATCGGATCGGGCTTTTGGGTCCGGACGTGCTCGCGGCGCATTGCATCTGGCTCGATGCGACCGACATAAAGATTCTGGCGAAGCGCCAGACAGGCTGTGTGCACAACCCTTCGAGCAACATGATGCTGGCGAGTGGTGTGGCGGCTGTGGTGGACCAGCGGGCTGCGGGCATGCGCGTGGGCCTCGGGACCGATGGCCCAGCGGGCAGCAACAACGATCTGAACATGATGGAAGAGATGGACCTGGCGGCAAAGCTGCAAAAGACATATCGCGCAGATCCGCGAGCGCTTGGCGCTAAGGGTGCGCTGGAGATGGCCACGATCGAAGGAGCGCGGGCGTTGCACATGGAAAAAGAAATTGGATCGCTCGAAGTCGGCAAGAAAGCGGACTTTATCGTGTTGAATCTGAATGTGCCGAATGCCGTGCCTCTCTACGACGTGTACTCGCAGATCGTGTATGCATTGAAGGCCAGCGAAATCGAAACGGTGGTCGTTGGCGGAAAGACGTTGCTAAAGGACGGAAAGGTGCTGACCGTGGACGAAGCGAAGGCGTTGGCCAAAGCAAAAGAATACGGGAAGCAGGTGGAAGCTTCGTTGAAACAATAGCGGTTGGGTCAGCCTCCCAAATCTCAAGTTGTATAACTTGACAAAAGGCCTCTATTACTGGACCTACCTCTCGACAAGGACCAGTTCGGTGGCGAAACCGGCCAAGATTGAGACCGCCGCGGGAAGACGTACGAGCTTAAGACCCCACCGATCCAGCGCCGTCGTGCAGATCCATCTGTCGATACGCCGACTGCAGTGCACGCGTCAGAATGAGCCAACCAATCTCCGTCAGGACGATTTCAGTTTGCGGTAACGCTCGATTCCGGCGTTAGTCGAGCTATCGTGCTTCAACTGCGGCTCCGTTTTGCTTTCCAACTCGGGAATAATTCGCTGAGCGAGGACTTTGCCAAGCTCCACTCCCCACTGATCGAAGGAGTCGATCTGCCAGACGGTACCTTGCGTAAACACGGAATGTTCGTAGAGGGCCACAAGCTTGCCTAAAGCCTCGGGCGTGAGTTGTTCAAGCAGAAACGTATTTGATGGACGGTTGCCTTCGAAGATACGATGAGGCACGAGCCGCTCCTGCGTGCCTTCGGCTTTGACCTGCTTAACCGTCTTACCGAACGCGAGCGCCTCGCTTTGCGCAAAAACATTGGCGAGCAGCATGTCGTGATGCCTGCCGAGCGGGTTCAGCGGCTTTGCAAAGGCAAGGAAGTCGCAGGGAATCAGGCGCGTACCTTGGTGAATGAGTTGATAGAAAGAGTGCTGGCCGTTGGTGCCGGGCTCGCCCCAATAGATGGGCCCGGTTGGGCAGTCCACATGCTTACCTTCAAGCGTGACATGTTTCCCGTTGCTTTCCATGGTCAGTTGCTGAAGGTAAGCGGGGAAACGCTTCAGATACTGTTCGTACGGCAGCACCGCAACGGTTTCCGCTCCAAAGAAATCGGTGTACCAGACTCCGAGCAGGCCAAGCAGAACGGGCAGATTGCGCTCAAACGGAGCAGTGCGGAAGTGCTCGTCCATCTGATGGAAGCCGCGCAGCATGGCACGGAAATTCTCGGGACCGATGGCCAGCATGGTGGAAAGGCCGATGGCGGAGTCCATCGAATAGCGCCCGCCAACCCAGTCCCAGAAGCCGAACATGTTTTCAGTGTCGATGCCGAATTTGGCAACCTCCGCGGTGTTCGTGGAAACGGCGACGAAATGTTTCGCAACCGCCTTTTCATCGCCGCCGAGACCTTTGAGCGACCATTCGCGCGCCGTGTGGGCGTTGGTCATGGTCTCAAGGGTAGTGAACGTTTTAGAGGAAATGATAAAGAGCGTTTCGGAAGGATCGAGATCGACAACGGCTTCGGCAAAGTCCGTGCCGTCGATGTTGGAGACGAAACGGAAGGTCATGCCCCGTTCGCTGTAGTGCTTCAGCGCCTCGTACGCCATTACCGGACCGAGGTCCGAGCCGCCGATACCAACGTTGATGACATTGCGGATGCGCTTACCTGTGTGGCCGGTCCAGGCACCGCTGCGGACGCGGTTGGAGAAGGCGCTCATTCTGTCGAGTACAGCATGGACCTCGGGAACCACATTTTTCCCGTCGACAACGATGGTCGCTTCTTTTGGGGCGCGCAGGGCGACGTGTAATACGGCGCGATTTTCGGTGATGTTGATTTTGTCTCCCCGAAACATCGCATCGATACGTTCGCGGAGTCCCGACTCTTCCGCCAGTTCGAGCAGCAACCTGATGGTTTTCTCAGTGATACGATTCTTGGAATAGTCGAGAGAAATGCCGACGGCTTCGGCCGTAAACTTCTCTGCCCGTTCCGGATCATCGTCAAATAGATCGCGAAGATGGCGTTCACCAATCTTCTTGTAATGAACTTTCAAAGCATTCCACGCCTTGCGTTTCGTGAGTCGTTTGACGGTCGTAGGCTTGCTGACACGAGCTGCGGTGGCCATGTTGTGACTCCTTATCAGTGCTTAGTTCTTTCGAGATCGGACTTCGGGGCGGGAAGCGCGAGGTACGGAATCTTCTTGCTTCCAAAGGCGGAATCCGCCGAGGAACGCATTCGCATTGTCGCCCAGCCGGCAATGCGGCGGCAGTTCCTTCAGTTTCTTAGCGTTTCCGCCGCCGATAACGATCTCGTCGGGCTCGAGGGCCGCCATCATTTGCTCGACGATCTGCGCCACGTCGCGGCGCCACTTTTTCTTGCCGCGCTTCTTTAAGGCTTTGACTCCGGCGTAATCCTCGTAAGTCGCCTTCTTGTAGGGGAGGTGCGCCAGCTCCATGGGATGGACGATGCCGTCGACTACGAGGGCCGAGCCGAGACCCGTACCCAAACCGAGGAAGAGCATTTTGCCCTTCTTGTAGCTGCCAAGCGCCTGCATTGCCGCATCATTGATGATTTTCACTGGTCGTCCGAAGGCGCGCTGGAAGTTAAAGCCGACCCAGCCGCTGCCCAGGTTATGAGGTTCTGAGAATGGATGATTGTGGACGACCGGGCCTGGAAAACCAATCGAGACGGCCTCGTATTTCCAATCCTTGGTAATGGCTTTAACGCCCTCGACCATTTGAGCGGCGGTAAGAGTTAGCCCGGAATCGAAGTCCCGTCGTGCGCTCGCTCCGCTGACTAGTACTTTGACGTGTGTCCCGCCAATGTCGATCACCAAAATTCTCATCTTGAGGCGTCCCTTCTGACGAGTTCACCGAAGGCGATTACCGGCAAAATGGCAGCCTAGAGTTTACTCAATTCCGGGTTAGGTTGCATGCAGGCCGCCCAGAAAAACATGGAATCGGGCTCGAGGCTCGGCCCGCCTTCGATAATCACCGAACCGGCGAAAGATTCAAAAAGTTTGGGAGGTTTCGCTCCTAGAATTGGGCTCGACAGAATGGCTGCCGAGGGGAAGTATTGCACAGGCTGGCCTAAAACAACTGCTTGACAGTGCGGCAGTTGCGAAGTACCTTGCGAGAATATTTTTTCCGGAACCCAAAAGGGGCCACGGGGTGCTCTTAGGCGGAGAAGCAAACATAGCCAACTCAGTTTCGTGGCTGATTTCTGGGTAGGCGTGCCGCCAGGAACGGTAGCGATGGGACTTTTCAGGGTCGTGTCATGGCTCCGGCAGCGTGCAGAATCTCGGTTGGGGAGAGGGATGGGGATAATGGTCAAGAAATCGTATTGCCTGGTGGTGTTTTTTGTCGCCGTGCTTTTGTGTTGTTCGAGCGCACATGGACAGGCAACGGGTGGTTTTTCCGGCACGGTAACCGACAAGAGCGGAGCGGTAATTTCCGGGGCCAAGGTAACAGCAACATCCCAGGGCACGGGAATAGCGCGTGAAGCGAACACGGACGAAGTTGGCCACTACGTAATCAACTTGCTTCACGTTGGCGTGTACACGCTGCGCGTGGAGTCCGCCGGCTTTCAGGCGGCCGAAATCAAGGATCTGAAGCTGCAAGTGGATGAGCAGCGAGAATTGGATTTTACGCTGGCGCCCGGCACGGTCTCGACGTCGGTCGAGGTATCGGCGACGCAGGTGGCGGTGGAGACCACGAATCCGACGCTCGGCCAGGTGATCACCTCTCAACAGGTCGCGCAATTGCCGTTGAATGGACGCGATTTCGTGCAACTCGCGACGCTCACCCCCGGCACGACGCAGGAAACCAGCCCCGCTAGCTTCTTCAATGGCGGTCCCAGCAGTGAAGTGTCTGCGCGCGGAACGGTTTCTCTCTCGGTGGGCGGGTCCCGAGTGAACAGCACCGACTGGCTGCTGGACGGGAGCGATAACAACGAACTGACCTCGGGGGGCATCGCCATCCTGGCTAACATCGACTCGATTCAGGAGTTTAAGGTCCTGACGTACAACTACTCGGCCGAGTATGGGACGCGGGCGGGACCGACGGTGTTGATTACCTCGAAGTCGGGCTCGAATGATTTCCACGGGACATTGTACGAGTTCTTGCGAAACACCTCGCTTGACGCAAAGAGCTTCTTCGCCACTTCGACGGAGAAGTTCAACTTGAACCAGTTCGGCGGCGGAATCGGTGGGCCCCTTCGGAAGAACAAGACGTTCTTCTTCATAGACGGTGAGCAGAAGTATCAGCGGCAGGGGAAACCGTTCACCGGACTGGTGCCGTCGGACGCGATGAAAGCCGGGGATTTCAGTGCCGATCCGTTCGGCAATCCGGTGTCCGGCATCGTCGTCACCAATCCGAATTTGTCTGGCGCCGCCAACCCCGACTTCCAGTGCCAGGGGAGTGCAAATGGTCCCCCAACGCCGGTTGTTGCAGGGGGAGGCCAAATGCCAGGGGTCAATTGCAACAAAATTCCCGGCGCGTCGGCACTTAACAACCCGGCGTACGCCAATGGTCTGATCAATCCGATCGGTCAAGCTCTGATGAATCTTTATCCAGAACCAAATGCGAACAACCCCAATTTGGGATACAACTTTACGAGCCAGCCGGTGCGCAAACTGGATGAAACGAAGTTTGACATTCGCCTGGACCACAATTTCTCAGGCGCGGACTCCATGTTCGCGCGCTTCAGCTACGACCAGGCCACCTCCTATGTGCCGGGAGGCGCGGACGGGTTTGCCGAGCAAGCCCCGTTTGCCAGCAACCAGGGCATCATCAACCATGGGCGCAACGTTTCGATCGGCGAGACGCACGTATTTTCGTCGGCGGCGGTGAACCAGGTAAACATCGGGTACAACCGCATTTTCAACTACATTACGTCGCAAGGGACGGACACCTGTAAGGCGTCGACGATCGTTCCGGGCGGGATTCCCGGCGCGAACCTGAATTGTTCACCAACGGAAAAGTGTTCGGGCAGCAGCTGCGGATTGACTTCGACGCAACTGGATGGGGGTTATTGGTCGCTGGGCGATCGCGGCTATTCACCGTTCCAAGGCGGCACGAACGTATATTCAATTGCCGATTCTTTCGACATGATCCGCGGCAAGCATGACATCCACGTTGGCGGCTCGCTCCGCTTCAATCAGATGAACGTGCGAGCTATCGGCTTCCAGGACGGGTATTGGGTTATCAGCGGCGCGTGGACTGGCTCGCCGCCGGCCGATTTGCTGATGGGGCTGTCGAGCATCCGCATCCACGACCAAAATTTCAACGGGGATGTCACGGGACGGCGCTGGCTGATTTTCCGGCCGTACGTGCAGGACGATTGGCGAGTGAACAGAGATCTGACGCTGAATCTCGGAGTAGCCTGGGCCATCGTGCCGCCCGTGACCGAAGCGGCGGGCCGCTTGTCGAACCTGATTCCGACGACCGGTGACTTGATCGTCGGAGGCAACGGGGGAATAGCGATGCAGTGGAGCGCCTTTGAGCCGCGCATCGGGCTAGCGTGGAAGGTGCTTGGCAGCGACAAAACAGCGTTCCGGGCCGGGTACGGTATTTTCCACGACTCGGCGTGGAGCATGGGCGCGCAGGGGTTGTGGCAGAATCCGCCGTTTGCGGCTGAATCGTTTGGGCTTCAATTCGGGGGCTGCACGACGGCAGCGGCCGCGTGCGCTTCCATAGCCGGCCAAACGCCAAACGTGGGGACAGGCGCCTTGATGGGGCTCTCAGACGGGTTCCCGGTGATCACTTCGCCGCCGGGGTTGGCCAATTTCCAAGGGAACTGGACGGCGGAGAACACCGACCTCAAGCAAGGTATGGTGCAGCAGTTCAACGCGAACATAGAGCGGCAAATCCCGGGCGACGTGGTATTGACGGTCGGCTATGCGGGGGCGCGCAGCATCCACATTCTGAACTACGGCAACAACCTGAACGTGGGGTCACCGAGCGCGTGCGGGACGACTCCAGGATACACGCTGGGGTGCGGGCCGGGCGGATCGGCATTTCCGCCGCCCTACCCCGAATTCGTGATTCAGAGCATTAACGACTACGGCAAAGCCAGCTACAACTCGCTGCAGATAAAAGCCGAAACCAAGAGCTCGCGCTACGGGCTTTACGCTTTGATCGGCTACACATATTCCCATACCTACGATACGGGCTATACGGACGGCCTCGGCACGCCGATCGGAGCGCCATACTTCCCGCTGCCGAACTGGAAGAATCTGGACTGGGCGCGGTCGCAAATCAATCTGGATCACAACTTCACGGCAAGCGTGATCTACGATTTGCCGTTCGGTCGAGGCAAGAAATTTGGCCACGACTGGAATAACGCCACCAACGCGCTGCTCGGGAATTGGCAGGTGACGGTGATTGAGAAAATCACCTCGGGGTTCCCGATCTTTCTGATCAACAGCAACAATGGAACGGTGGGCGTGGGTTCCGGCGTAAACTTCTACAACAACGGGAACAACTACAATCGGCCCGACCAGATATGCAACCCGAACTCGGGCTTCCAGCAGAGCCTGGCAATGTGGTTCAACACGAGCTGCTTTGCCAGCGCCGCACCCGGTGAGCTTGGCAACGCGAACCGCGCCCCGGTAGCCGGACCGGACTTTGTGAATACCGACTTCTCAGTGATCAAACGGTTCGCGCTGCCCTGGGAGAATATGGGTTTGGATTTCCGGGCCGAGATATTCAACCTGTTCAACCATGCGCAGTTCGGCTTGCCCGGGATTCCGGGCCTGCCCAACGATATAAGCTCGCCGGTCACGTTCGGGAAGATCAGCTACACCGTGAACAACCCGCGGCTGGTCCAGTTCGGGCTGAAGCTGACGTTCTAGGTTCGTCAAACAGCAAGCAAGATCGTTGGCCGCACAAGGCGGGGCGCAGTGTGGGTGCGCGCGGGCATTGCTGTGCGGTCAGACGTCACTTCAGCGTGTAGACAAACTGCTGGATTCCGTGGCGCTCGCGTTCGGCGGCTTCGGTCTTTTGCTGCGAAACCCGGTTGAATTCCTCGATTTCGGCACGCGCTTTCTCGACCTCGCCGGTCTGTCTGTAGAGTTGCGCCAGGCGGTAATGCGCCTCATCGGGAAACGGAGTGAATTCAATCGCCTTCTTGAACGCGGCGACAGCTTGCGGAAATTCCTTCCTTTCGAAAAATAGAACGCCCAGTCGCAAAAAGGCGTTGCCGAGGCGAGGGTCGAGTTCGATGGCCCTATTCAGTTCCGCCTCGATGGCGGCGGAATTCTGCCGGTTTGCCTGTTTCTCGAGGCTGACGGCGTAATAGTAATGCGCGAGCGCATTTTCCGGATGAAGCGTGGCAAAGCGTTTGAGCCGCTCCGCCCAGCCAAGTGGATCGATTTTTTCAGATTCCTGAAGGCGGCCGAGGAACAGATACGGTGTGGGGTCCTTCGGATTGAGGTCGCAGGCTTCGAGGAACATGCGGCTGGCGGGTTCCGTGGAGCCGCGGCTGTAGGTGGCGACGCTGAGGCCAAGCAGAATGCGGACCGAGTTCGGGTAACGGTCGCGCGCGTTGGTGAAGACTTCGATAGCAGGTTCGTAGGCGCGATGCAGAAGAAGTTCGGCTCCCCAGGCAAACAAGTGGGGTTCGCTTGGGTCCAGTTCGGCGGCACGCTGATATTCGCGAACCGCGTCCAGTGAGCGCCCTTCCCTTTCCGCAGCGTCGGCGAGACGAGAATGATCCTCCGCCGAGTCTGGTAAATCGCGAGCCGGGGCGGGAGTAGGTTCGGGCTGGCCCTGCTTCAAGGATGCTGTGTCTTTGGCGAGCGCTTCTTTCGTGCGCAAGACCACGTCGGAGCCGTGCCCACCGAGATTGGTCGGGTCCGTTACGCCAGCAACCGTGAATTTGGGTTCGTCGGAAAATTCGAACAAAGCAGAAGAATCCTTGGCCGACGCGCTTGGAGACATTGACGGGAGGCGAAGGACGATGGACCTGATTTCGTTCGCGCGGACCGCGACGGACTCTTGGGCGGGTTCAAGGTGCCCCGACGACCTTGCGCGCAAGGTGTACGTCCCTGCGGGAACAGCTTCGAAGCGGTAGCGGCCCTGCGAGTCTGTGTGCGTTTCAAGTTTCCGCGATGGTTGACTCTGCGTTTCGAGAGAGACAGTCGCATCCGACAGCGACAGATTCCTGGCGTCGCAAACCGTACCCTGAATGATGGCGGAATCTTGCGTGGTGGCGGGCTGCTGGGCGTAGCCAGTGGAAGTAACGAGGGCTGTTAGAGCGAAGAGCATGCTGGCGAAGCGAAAGGGTTTGCCCGGGAATGTGCTCATGTGCGAGGGACTCGTGCGATGTAGTGTAGCCTGAACCGTGCCTGGAGCGGCCAAGTCTCGACTAAGTTCATTCTAGTCGCGTCTAAAGGCGTGCGCAATTCGCATGGCCGTTCGCAGGCTAATCGAGTTGTCCGAGCGCTTCCTTTGCTTGCGCATGGTCGGGGTGCTGCTTCAGGAGGTCAAGGAGTATCGAGCGAGCCTTTTCGCGTTCGCCTTCGATCACATAGACCTTGGCGAGATTGAGGTAAGACTGATCATAGGACGGCGCGAGACGTATCGACTCCTCGAAGCTGTGGATTGCGTCGCCGGGGCGCCGGGTGCGCAGGTAAAGAATGCCGAGATTATTCAACGCTTCCGGGTAGACCGGTCGCAGGACCAGGGCTTTGGTGAGGTATTGATAGGCGCGCTCCGTGTCATTCAACTGAGCGTAGACCATCCCGAGACCGTAATTCGCTTCGGGCTCTTCGGGGCTGAGTTCGACGGCACGGGAGAGCGTGTCTTTGGCTGCCTGCCAATCCTTTTTCTGACGGTAAGCGTTCCCTAGATTCAGCAGAGCAATGGGATGAGCGGGGTCAATCTCGAGCGCGCGCTTGAAATCGGAGATGGCTTCATCCGGATTTCCGTCCCGTGCAGCCAGGATACCGAGGTTGTTCCAGGCGTTGGGCAATGTGCCCGGATAGGCGGCGTGAAGCTGGATGGCACGTTCGAGGTTTTCCCGGGCTTCCTTAGTTTTTTGCTGTTGAAGATAGACGCTGCCAATGCCGTAGAGGGGCTCGGCGCTCGATGGATCGTCGTGAAGCGCCTGCCGGAAGAATTCGGCGGCCTCGGAGTAGTAGCCGCGCTCGTAAAAGACCGAGCCAAAGGAGAGATGGTTGCGGCCAAATTCATAGGTGGCGGTTAGCCCAGGAAAAGGGAGCGCTTTCGTGAGACGTTCGGAATCCGTTTGCGGAATGGCGCGAAGGTCGGCGTCGATGCGAACCGGGAGAACGGGACCCTGGTAAACCTTGACGATGCTGCCCTGCTTATCGATGAGAAAGCACGTGGGAAGAGTTAGATCGCGATGGCGGTCGAATAAATGGCGGTAAAGCAGATTGTAAATGGCCAACACGTCTGGCGAACCAAGCAAAACCGGGAAGGAGTAAAGGCTGTAGGCGGCGAGTGATTCGCGCGCGCGGTCCTCCGGCAGTGTGTCGGTGTTAACGGCCAGAAATTGAAAGGCTGTCGAGGCTGTTTGAAGCTTCTGGAACTCCTCCAGTGCGCTTGTCGAGGATCGTGAGGCCGTGGACCAGAAATAGAGTAACGCCGGCTTGCCGCGATGAAGCGAAAGAGTCTCTACACGTCCAGCAAGATTCGGGAGAGAAAAGTCGGGAGCGAGGACCGGGGCGAGCAGCCAGGTCTCGAGTGTTTCGGGCAGAGCATCTAGGCCGATGGGGATGGAGGAAGCTCGAGAGGACGGTTCAGACGAAATTAGGCGGAAAGGCTGTACCCGTAAGGGCGGCGAACCTTCCTCCACCCAGATGCGATGGTTGAGCGGAAGATCGTGGAGGGTCTGAGTGAGACCGCTTGGCCAACGAATTGTTGCACGCACGGAAGATTTTGCGCCGCCGAGGCCGAAGAACAATTCTTTGCTGTGCTGCGCCAGGAATCCCGAACCGGCCTGTACCGTGCGGAGCTGTTGGCCGGTCTCGGTTTCCACGATGACGGCCGCGCCGATCGCGTCGCGGTTGCTTTTTTTGCCAGCGAGCCGAAACGCAATGGCCGGCGCCAGGTCGCGCGTCGTATTTTTCAGAAAGCGAACCTGAGGGACGCTACGATTCTTCAGAACCATTTCCAACCGGCCGTCGTGATCAAAATCGGCGAGCGCGAAAGTGCGGCTGTCTTCAATGAAGTCCAGGCCAACGACGCCAGACACGTCGGAGAACGTTCCGTCGCGATTGTTCAAATAAAAGACGTTGCGTTCGAACCCGCTCCAGGTGCAATCGGAGCGCACCAACTCATTAATGGCGTTCCATCCCTGTTCGTATTCGTGGTTGGGCCTGGCGTCTTGCGGCGAGTTGGCGACAACCTGGCGCCAAAAGAAACTGTTCAAGTCGTCGCGAGTGGCACCGGATATCATGCCGTTGGTGATGTAGAGATCCGCGAAACCGTCATGATCGAAATCCCAGAAGTCGCTGGACCATGCCCAGCGGCCCATCGCGGTTCCCGAGCGCGCGCCGACATCGTCGAAGCGGCCGTCGGCGCGGTTGTGAAACAGGCAGTTGCCCATAGCGTGTTTGCGATAAAGCGCGCGCACGTCCGGGGTTGCGTTTTTCTGAAAGATGTCCTGCTCCGAGATGCGCAGACCCGCGGCGGTCCACATGTCGGCGACATAAATGTCTTCGCGGCCATCGTTCGCAAAATCGCCCCAACAGCCGCTCATGCCCGCGCCCACGTTTTCAACACCGGCGTCGGCGGCAATTTCGGCAAAAGTGCCATCGCCACGATTGCGGTAAAAATTCTTGCGGCCGAAATCATTGACGACGTAGAGGTCGGGCCACTGGTCACCGTTGTGGTCGCCCCAGGCACAGCAGAAGCTGAAGCGGGTGTTGTTCCGGTCGAGACCGGATTGTTTTGTGACGTCGCGGAAGCTGGCGTCGCGATTGTTGCGCATCAAGAAATTGGGAGGACCGTTCTCTGCGTCGTGATAAGGCATGGGATAACGGTATTGGTCGGCGCCCTGATAATAAGAATATAAACAAAAGTAGATGTCGAGCCAGCCATCGCGGTCGTAGTCGGCGATTGCGGCGCCGGTGAAAGTACCTTGGGGGAGATTGGCAAATTGAAAGGCGTTCGGCTTGAGCCGGAATTTGCCGCTGCCGTCGTTTAGAAAGAGCAGGGGGCCATTCGCACGGACAACAATCAGGTCCTGGTGGCCGTCGTTGTCGATATCGGCGAATAACGCGCAGGCCGTGTTCTCGAGGACGCCGACGCCCGCCGCGTCGGTGATGTCTTTGAAAGAGCCGTCGCCGCGATTGCGGAACAAACGGTTTGGGAGGCCAGCGGGCTGACAAATGTAGAGGTCGTCAAAGCCGTCCCCGTCTATGTCGCCCGCGGACACTCCGTTGTGGCCGTAAATGTCGATGCCGCTGGCGCCGTCGAGAACGGAGCGCCAGTAATCTGTGCCATGGAGCAGCTGCGAACGGTAACAGGGATTCTTGCCGAACGCACGGTCAGCAAGGTCCACGAACACGGGAGACAAGGCCCTGGAACGAACTTGCGCGAGCAGTTTACATTTGCGCAGACGCAGCTCGTTGGAGGAAAGGAGTTCCCACGTGAGGTCGCATTCGCCGACGCGCTGCTCGCGGTGAAAACCCTGGCCTGTTCCTACAAGCTCAAAGCGAATGCGGGTCTCAAGCAAGGTAGACCGGGTTGGCGCAGACGGTACGGGCGAGCCGAGGCGAATGTGAGTTACCTGAAACTCTGACGTGAAAACTTTAGAAAAAGCGCTCATTGAAGAGCGCCATTCGGCGAGAAAGGCCTGCTGCCCAGTAGCCGTTTCCTCCGGGAAGCGCTCCTGCCAAACGCTGAGCATGACATCGGCACGCACAGTTTGCGATCGAACCACTTTCGGCGAATTGGCGGAGAAGCTCGTAGCGAGCACCCTTTCGAGCGCCCCGGTCGCCGCCGGAGATTGAAGAATCTGCAAGCTCCATTCGGCAAGCACGGCGGCAACCTGGTCGTAGTATTCTTCGGTGATGAATTCGTCGGATCCCGCCTTGACCTTGCGCAGGACAGGTTCGATGCCTCTTTGCACCCGATATTGGGGGTGCAACTGAAATTCACCCGACGGCGTAGTTTGGGGAACATTCCGGGCGAAGGAAGGAAGAACAAGGCCCGAGCGAAGAAAAGTGAGCGAAGCTCCCTGACAGTATCGAAGAAATTTCCGTCGGCTGATCGCGCGCGAACCGCGATACTCCTCAAACCTGCTCAGAGAGTCCCCCTGGATTTTTGCGAATCGGAAACGAAAATCTAGCATCGGGGTTGGGAGGCGTCAAGCTTGCGGCCGACGCCCTGGGTCGCTGACGCGGCATTTCGTTATGATAGTGTGCAGATGAAAGTGAAACCAGTGACAAATGGCGTGTCGACGCGGCGCAACGGGCGAGGAAGTGTGCTGCTGTTACTCATGCTGCTTCGGGGCAGCCTCTCGTTCGGGCAGGCGGCGCCGGAGAAGCAACCTTGGGGGAAAGCCTCTTTGGACGAGCAACTGGAGCTGCATCTCGGCAAAGGGTACGAGGCCCTCAAGCAGGAAAAATACGGTGATGCGGCTGAGGAATTTCGAGCGGCGTTGGAGATCGATCCTTCGCTCGTGATGAGGGCCAGATTCCCACTTGCGGTCGCGCTCTTCGAAGAACACAAAAACGCGACGGCGCGACGCGAGCTTGAGACCGTGCGGAAGGCTGCGGGCGACCTGCCAAGTGTCCTGTATTACATAGGGCGCCTCGACCTGGACGAGGAGGATTACAAGAACGCAATTGCGAATCTGAATAAGGCCAGCGCGAAGCCGCCCTATCCCGATACCGCGTACTACCTGGGCCTGGCATATATGAGAGACGGCAACACACGAGAGGCCGAGAAATGGATGGAGGAAGCGGTGCGGCTGCATCCCAATGACTCGCGCGCGCTGTATCAACTCGGCCTGCTTTACCGCAAGGAAGGGCGCGAGGACGAGGCCAACCAGGCCTTTCAGAAATCAAGGGAACAGAAAGCGCAAAGCGACAAGCTGAGCCAGCTAAAATACGAATGCGGACAAGAACTCGACCAGGGCTTGAGCGAAAAGGCGGAGGCGGTTTGCGGCCAGCTGTACGACCCGAATGACGCGGACAAGCTGACAGCGCTCGGAATTCTCTACGGCCAGCATGGCGAGCTCGAGCGGGCGCTCGTTGCCGCGGCAACAAACTGCACCCGCGCCGTCATCGTCACCGACGGCATCTTCTCGATGCGCGGCGACCATGCGCCGCTCGACCGGATCATGGACCTGGCGCGCGCGCACGACGACGCCTTCGCGGAAGGCGCGATCGTGATGGTCGACGACTCGCACGGGGTCGGCGCGTTCGGCGCGACCGGGCGCGGCACCGAGGAATACACCCGTGCGCCGCCCTGCGACCTCCTGGTCGGCACGCTCGGCAAGGCGTTCGGGGTCAACGGCGGCTACGTGGTCGCCGATGCGACCATCGTCCGCTATCTGCGCGAGACCGCCGCGACCTACATCTATTCGAACCCGATCACGCCGGCCGAGGCGGCGGCGGCGGAGCGCGCGGTCGGCCTCGTCGACAGCCCGGCGGGCGCAAAGATGCTCGCCCACCTGCGCGCCATGACGGCGCGCTTCAAGGAGGGCCTGGTGCGGCTCGGCTTCGAGACGCTGCCGGGCGAGCACCCGGTGGTGCCGCTGATGCTGCGCGACACCGCGCGCACCTCCGCCATGGTGGCGCATCTGCGCCGCAACGGCATTCTGGCGACCGGGCTCAACTACCCGGTGGTGCCGCGCGGCGACGAGGAGATCCGCTTCCAGGTCAGCGCCGACCACACCGAGGCCGACATCGACGCCGCGCTCGCGGCACTCGCGGGGTTCAACGGCTAGCGTCGTGCAGCGTCAGGATGCCGGTGCGAAGCGCGATGGCGACCGCGTGGATGCGATTGCGGGCCCGCAGCTTCTGGACGATCAGGACCGAATAGGTCTCGATGGTGCGCGGCGAGATCCCGAGGACGCGGGCGACGCTCTTCGTCGAGCGGCCCTGGGCGAAATGGGCCAGAACCTGGCGCTCGCGCTCGGACAGCTGGCGGGTCCTCGCCGCGTC
>Ga0207761_1000238_pt1 | contig 18943 bp, 14 predicted proteins | sample LuqExpMetageno34_FD_187792 | JGI IMG/M metagenome (GOLD analysis project Ga0207761, IMG submission 187792) | Tropical forest soil microbial communities from Luquillo Experimental Forest, Puerto Rico - Sample 34 (SPAdes) | ecosystem: Environmental > Terrestrial > Soil > Tropical forest ... | reverse complement strand
GAATTGATGTCCGTTTTTCCGGCATCGCCTCCCAACAGAAATTCCTGGCCGGTCACTTTCATCGCGATAACTCCGAGATTCCTGGCGCGCGCCGCAGGCAGCGCAGCGATTTCGAAATTTCCGTTCTGCGAAGCGTTCAGCGCCATCTGAACGCAATCCAAATCGTTGTGCTGAATCGCCTCGGCCATCACATGACCGTTGGTGTGGCTGGTCATTCCGATGGCTCGTGTCATCTTCTGCTCGCGCGCTTCGAGAAGGCCCTTTATCGCTCCGTCGGGTGCCTCGATCTTCGCCAGATCGTCCACATTTCCCAGCGAATGAATATGCAGCAGGTCCACATGGTCAGTCTGCAGGCGCTTCAGGCTGCCTTCGAGCCGCCGCAGAAAACCATCGCGGGTGCGGTCGGGAATTTTCGTCGCCAGCCAAACGTCCTTGCGCCGCGTGGCCATCACTTTGCCGACCCGCGTTTCGCTCTTGCCGTCGCCGTAAGCGTATGCGGTGTCGAGATAGCTGATGCCGTTGTCGATGGCGTGATTCAGGATCGCGGTGGCCTTGTCTTCGTCGTCATACATCAGGAAGCGGCTGCCGCAGCCAAAAGCCAGAATCGAAACTCTCGCTCCGGTACGGCCGAGCACGCGCGTAGGCAAGGATTTGGCGTCGACGGGCCGCGCCTCGGCAAGATCGCTGAGCAGCGAATAACCGAGTCCAGCCACAGTTCCCTGCCCGAGTTTTTCCAGGAACTTCCTGCGCGAGAGGTCGCCAGCCATTGCGCTCACCTCGAATTTAGTATCTCGTTTTTGTAAGCTGTGGAGGCGCTGGTGTCAACGAATATCCGCCACCACGCGGGGCCGCCGCCTGGATGGTATGCTGCGGTGGAGGATGCCTGTCGTGCACTTTCCCGAGTGGACCAGCATTATCAGCCTGTCGGTGCTCCCCGTGGTGATTATTTCCGCTTGCGGCCTGCTTTCGCTTGCGTTTTATGGGCGCCTGGCCGCAGTGGTTTCGCGCTTGCGTGGCTTTCAGCGCGAGATTCTTATGGAACAAGAAAAATTTGCACGCACGGGTTCTGTCGACGGAGCCCGGTTGCTCGAAGTATTGCGGCGGCAAACGGAGCAAGTGAAGCACCGGGCACGGCTCATCCGCTCCGCGCTGATGTTCTTTCTCTCCGCTGTCGGCCTGCTGATCGTCTGCAGTCTGGCGCTGGCGTTCACATGGTACGTGCGGTCGGCTGCGTTGTTCGCGGCGGTCTTTTTCGTATTGGGATTGTTTTCGATGCTCGGCGGAATTATCGCAGCACTAATGGAACTGCGCGGCGCGCTAGCACCGGTGGAATTGGAGACCCTGTTCGTCTCGCGGGCGGTTGACTCATCGATCGCGGAGGCTTTGCAGGAGGCGCAAGCTCTTGAAGCGGATGAAGCGGAGCAACCTGACCGTTAGCGAGCTCGAGCGATTACCAGCGTCAAATCGTCAGACTGCTCGCCGGCGCTGAATTTCTGTACCGCATCTTGAATCTTGGTCACCAGTTGCGCCGGCGCGAGCTCCCGGTTCTGGCAGACCGTTTCGATCAAGCGGGCCTCCCCAAATTCGTCGCCAGTTGCGTCGGCCGCTTCCGTGACTCCGTCGGTGTAGATGACCAGCAGATCGCCCGGCTGCAGCGTGACTCGGCGCGTTTCGCACTTCCAGTTGGGAAATAGGCCGATCACCGTGGAAGTAGATTCCAGACGCTCGACGACTCCATGCGCGCGAAACAGCAGAGGAGCATTGTGCCCGCAATTCGCGTATTCCATTTCGCGGGAATGATCGTCGTAGACGCCGAAGAACAAAGTCGCGTAACGGTCGTCCGGCGTGTTCTCGTAAAAAAGCTGATTCACCGAACTCAGGAGCCGAGGAAGGTCGTCGAGGGCCAACGCGTAGCGGCTGCGCAGATTGGCCTGCAGATTGGCCATCAACAAGGCGCCAGCAATTCCCTTCCCGGAAATATCCGCCAAGACAAAGGCCAGATGCCATGCCGCCGCGTCCAGTGGCCGAGTCGCGCCTCTCTCCATCCGCTGCGAGGAGCCTAGATCGAGAAAGTCATAGTAGTCGCCGCCGACCTGCCGCGCTTGCACGCAACTGCCGGCGTACTCGAGGGTAGTCAGCGGCGGCATCAGCTGAGGAAACAAGCGCGATTGCACATCGCGGGCGATCTGTATTTCATGGGCGACGCGGCGGTCCACTTCCAGCCGGTCAGCAATCTGTTCAGCCAGGCGCATGTTTTCGAGCGACACGGCAGCCTGGCTCGCGACGGAGTCGAGCAGGCGCTTGTCTTCGCTGGAGTAAGGTTCTTCCGAAAAACGCGGGCCAAGAACCAGCAGGCCAAGCAATTTCCCGTTGCGGCCGAGAATGGGCACCAGGCATTCGGGTATCAATGCGGTTGCGGTGGTCTCCTCGGCATCAACCAGGGGCGGAACGTCCCACGCTCGCCCATGCGCGGCGAGCTCGGTGAGAAGCGGTAGAGCGGGCGAGAGAGTTGGCGCGTCTTTAAGTAGAAAACGTGCGCCGAAGTTCGACGGAAATTTCGAATGAGGCAATTGGGCACCGTTAGGCGCGGGGAACTGCATTTGTTGCTGTGCAGCCAGATGGCCGTCTCCCGTTTCAAAGTAGCATGCCAACGATTTTGGATGGAGCGCTGCTTCGATGTGGAGTTGCAGAAGCCGGCCGAGTTCGTCCCGGTTCGATACGGTTCGTGTTTTTTCGGCCAACTCCTGGAGGATAGTACGCGCGTCATAGGAGCTGCGGAAAAAAGCGCGGTCAATTCGCTCGGTTCCGCGTTTCACTACCGGCCCGGAGGCCCACACGAGAGCCACACCGAACGCGGCGCTTACCGCCATTCCATATTGCGAATGCTGCAGAAAATAGCCCGAGAAAAATCGCGCAAACAGGAAAATCGCCAGCAGGCCACCGCAAACCAGCAGAACGAAATACCCGCGCTGCACGAGAAGATACCGCACGCTGTTCCGAAATAATGCCGGGATCTCCAGCACACGGTGCTTGACGATGGCGTAGGCAAACGCCAGTGGGTAGAGCAACAGCAAAACCGTCAGTGCGACGTTGATCCAGAACGGCGGGCGGTAACCTGAAAAATCGATGAACGCACGTTCAAAGGCAACCGGGACGACTCCCAACAAGGTGCCCCAGAGTAGGACGCGCGACTTGCGCCGTGCCTCGGGCGAAGTCTCGCGACTGAAGCGACTCCACAACAGCGAGGCAATACCCAGGGCCAGAAATCCGTATACGAATCCTTTTCGCAAAAATCCCGCAGCCGGTTCGCCAAACAATTCGGTGACGATTCCCGGGAGGCGCGGCTCACTGGTCGGCATGCTGGGAATGATTTGCAAGGCTCCGCCAGCCAGGGCCACCCATTTCAACCATCCAGCTCTTCGCTCCAAGGGAGACTTCTCCGGGAACAAAGCAAAGAATATGTAGAACAATGGGGCAATCATTCCGACAAACGTGGCTCGATAAGCAAAAAGGAAAAGACGAAACCAGTCCGGAAACGCGGCAGGCAGGCTGAAGCTTGGCACCGTGACAAAGCCGCAAAACAGCAACGCCAGCAGCCACGAATAGAAATTGTCGAGCCGCAAAAAGAGCACCGCGAATCCCACCACGACAAAAAACAATGGATAGACACTCAGGAGTTGCTGTGCCGAAGCTCGCGCGGTTCCTTCCCGGGGCGCATCGGTATCCTCCGCGCGAAACACCGCATGTAGCGTAAGGCGTGCGGCTTCGCCAGGACGGCGAATGGTGACATCAACCGGGTCGCCGGGCTTCGAATGGGTCCACACCGTCTCAAAATAGCTGTACGACGTGAGTTGATGGCCGTTCAGTCCGACAATTTCGTCCCCCGCGCGCAGTCCGGCCTTCTCTGCGGGGCTGTCTGGAGCCACGTTATATACGGGGATCGAAGACGTCTTAGGATTGAAATAAGTGTCTCGGGCGACGTTGAATCCGATCTCGACAAAAAAATGGTGGGGGGATCGCTGGTCATACATCCACGCCAACGAATAAGCGGAAGTCGCGGCGCAAAATATCACCGCCGCAAGCAGCAAGAGCCATCGTGGAACCGAGAGGCGAGTAGGTGAAAAAGTGTTGGGCGACGAACTCATCATTCCGGATACAGGGTACGGTCCCATTCCGGGCGGGTCAATGGCCGGCGACCAGAGCAAAATAAAACGGGAGGCGCCGTAAATTGCCTGCGGCGCCTCCCCGTGCAACACCAACGGAGTTACAACACTCGTTTCACAGCGGCTTCACTTCGATTTTCACCTTCTTCACCACTTCCGCCTTGGGCAGCGTGATTTCCAGGATTCCATGCCGCAAGGTCGCCTTGACGTTGTCCGCCTTCACTTCCACGGGGAACTTCACGGTCTTGAAGATATTTGTCCTCTCCATGTAGATGGGCATTTCCTCTTTCTTCTCCATCCTGGGCTCTTCCTTGATCTCCTTCTTCCCGGTGATCGTCAAGCGCCAGGGCTCGCAGGTAATGTTCAATTCCCTCTCGGTGTAGCCGGGGACTTCGGCGCGCACGATGAGGTTTTCTTCGGTCTCAAACAGTTTCAGGAAGAGCGGCCGCAGCAGTTCCGGCTCGGTCTTCCACAGGTGTTCCAACTCACGCCCGAACAGCAGCGGCCTCTTCTCGAGCAGCTCAAACGGGCGGCGCGCAATCAGGTCAAAAAACTCCTCAACATGCTTTGGGAAGGATTCGAATTCATCATAGGGTACGGGTAGGGGCTTGATGCCCTTCTCGAGTTTATTCTCAATCATGCAGTCCTCCAGTAAAAACCAATGGATCTGGAGCGGGGAGGATGAGTGAAAGGGGGTAGTCGGAAACGGAGGAATTGGGCCCAAATGAGTTTTACCAGGTTCTTTCGCCTACTCCTGGATACACTTCACTCCTCAGTTCGGGATCCGTTGTTGTTTTCGAGCATCTCGCTCACCGCAACGCTCTCGCTTGTGCAAAACTCCAGCAACTCATTTTTTCTTATTTCCTTTGGCTGTTCCTTCAAATTTCATTGGCGCTTTTTTTCGACTTTTTGTGAGAGAATTCGCGCAGCGGCTGCGCTGCTAGCCGCAAATTGCGCCGTTTCGCTCCGCCCGGAGTTCATTCATTTGGCGTTTCACTTGACACAAAGAGAAACTCTGCGCCACTGACCTGACACAGGACTCCATGAAACTCCATACGCTGAAGCTCGCGTGGTGCGTCGCCTGGCTGATACTAGCAGTGAGCGGCATCACGCGCGCAGACGACATCAAGCAAATCCGGCCCACCGGATACGTCACCGATCTCGCTGGTGTGATCCAGCCGCAAGCTGAAGCACAGTTGGAAGCAATGTGCACCGAACTTGAGCAGAAGACCGGCGCGCAGATGGCTGTCGTCACGGTGAAGTCGCTCGACGGCAATGAAATCCAGCCATACGCCAACGATCTCTTTAAGCAGCTGGGTGTAGGCAAAAAGCAAGAAGATAACGGAGTGATGCTGCTGGTCGCTCCGAACGACCGGAAGTACTGGACCGAAGTCGGTTACGGTCTGGAGCCGATCATTAATGACGCGCGCGCCGGCGACGCCGGGCGGATGATGGTTCCTTACTTCCGGCAGGGCGATTACAGCGCTGGAATCACGGCCGCCGCGTGGCAGTTGGCGAAGTTCATCGCCGACGACAAGGGCGTGACTCTGACCGGAGCGCCGCAACACCCGCCAGCTCGCCGGCAAGAGAAAGACTCGAGCGGAGTCGGCGTCTGGATCGTGCTGGGGATCATTCTGCTTTTCATCGTGCTTTCGTCGCGCGGTGGCTCGAGCGGCCGGGGCGGCGGTGGCGGAAGTAGCTTCTGGACTGGCTTGTTGATCGGCATGCTCAGTAACAGCGGGAGCGGACGCGGAGGTAGCAGCGGAGGCTGGGGTGGCGGTGGCGGCGGTTGGGGAGGCGGAGGAGGAGGATTTGGCGGCTTTGGTGGTGGGTCGAGCGGTGGCGGCGGTGCGGGAGGCAGTTGGTAGGTACTACGCGGCGCCTAATGTGAGGGGAAGAGTATGGATCGCAAACTGAATGAACTTGTGCATCGGCTAAAAGAAGCGGCGGGCAAGAATCTCGAATCTGTGGTTCTCTATGGCTCGGCTGCGACGGGCTCGTACCGTCCGGGATCCTCTGACCTTAACGTGCTGTGCACGCTCGTCACCATGGACGTCCACGAACTGCAATTGCTTGCGCCAGTGGTGCGGTGGTGGACGCGCGACGAGAAGGAACCGCCGCCGCTCTTCTTTTTGCCCGAAGAATTGGCGCGCTCGACCGACGTGTTTGCCATTGAGAGCCTGGACATCAAACGCGCGCATCGTGTCCTTTTTGGTCCGGACCCGATCGCAAATCTTGAAGTACCGATGAATCTCCATCGGGTTCAAGTGGAGCGCGATTTACGGCTGCTGTTGATCCGATTACGGCAACACGTGCTTGCCGCGGGAAAGAATGAGCTGGAATATACCGCCGTCTTGAAGAAGACCAGTTCGAGCGCGTTGACCTTGCTGAGGCACACACTTCTATCGTTCGGCGAAGAGCCGCCAGCGGGAGCCGCGTCCTTGTTTGAGCGCATCGGCAATTTGACAGGCGCTGATTCCTCCGCGTTTCAGATCATTCATGATTTTCACGAAGGCCGAGAACTGGCCGGGGATCTGTTTGTGACCTACGATCGATACATTCACGCCCTGGAATGCGTAGTTAACACATTGGACCGCATGGTGCCGAAGAAGGAGTGGCAGCGGGTCGCCGGGTAAATTCTCTGAATCTCAACGAATCGAGGTGGCTATGAAAGCGGTAATTGTGCTTGTGGTGATCCTGATGATTGTTGCTTTTATCTGCGGTTCCGCGTATTTCAGCCGGCGGAATCAAATGGCCATTAAGCGCGAAGCGGTGAACGCCGCGTGGGCCCAGGTGGACGTCGTGCTGCAACGTCGCGCCGATTTGATTCCAAATTTGGTGCAAACCGTTAAGGGGTACGCCGTGCAAGAGCAAACTGTCTTTGGCGACATCGCCGCCGCGCGCGCCGCGCTGGTCGGCGCAAAGACACCACAAGATAAGATTGCGGCGAACGGTCAGTTGGACTCCGCCCTGAGCCGGCTGCTTGTGATTGTCGAAAACTACCCGCAACTCAAATCCGACCAGAATTTCATGCGCCTGCAAGACGAATTGGCAGGTACGGAAAATCGAATTGCGGTGGAACGGCGGCGCTATAACGAAACGGTGCAGGACTACAACACGTATATCGCGCTTTTCCCCAACAGCCTGGTCGCCAGCATGGGTGGCTTCACACGCAACGACGCCTACTTCAAAACCGAAGAGGGTGCGCGACAGGCCCCCAAAGTCAACTTCGATTACAGCAAGCCCGCGCCTACGCCGGCCCCCAGCCCGGCACCCGCTCATCCATAGGGGCTAGGCGAGAAATTCGGCAAGCAACATGTGGAAATGGTGGACGCCGTTCTCGCGCTTCACGGAGTAGCGGCCGCGGTCGTACGTTGAAGACTGCAGGCCGCGCTGCACGGCTTCGCAGATGTGCATGTCCTCTTGTTGGACGACATGGCTGAACTCGATGGCTTTCGCCGCGCGCTGGCGCACTTTGGCTGAGTTCGCGTCGTGGAAGTACCACTCGAAGATCGTCAGCGTCTTGTCGTGGGACAAAGGCACGATGAGATTAATCTGCACATTATCGGGATAGAAATTCAGCATCAGATTGGGGAACAACCAGAAATATAGCGCTTCTTTTAGTCCCATCGCGGGTGAATAGACACGCTGGGCTTCATCGCCCGGCTTAAGCGGCTTCACCGGCCCGAGTTGTTGCGAGTGGTAGCGAAATGTCTCGCAGCGATAGCGCGGGTAGTCGATCTCTTTCATCAGCCCCGGATGAACGATGGGGATGTGGTAGCCCTCGAGGTAATTGTCTACGTACACTTTCCAGTTGCAGTTCACCGTATAGTCGCGGCGCTCGGCGAGTCCCAGGCCTTCGAAGGAGAATTCGCGGGCAAGCTGCGGAATATTTCCGAGATACTCCGCTAGTGGCGGTCCTTCGTTCGAAAAGTTCACGAAAATGAATTGCTCCCAGGTTTCGCAGCGCAGGGGCACCATGCCCATCGTGGAGCGATCGAAGAATTCGACGCCATCAATCTCCGGCGTGCCGATGAGACGGCCATCCAACGCGTAGGTCCAGCCGTGATAGGCGCAGTTGAGCACATTCCGGCAGCCGGAGCCTTCCGCAATCGGTCCCGCGCGATGGCGGCACACGTTGCTGAATGCGCGCAGCACTCCGTCTTTGCCACGCACGATCACGATTGGTTCACCTACCAGGTCGAAAGTGAAAAAGGTTTCAGGATCGGCGATTGTCTGCGGCACCCCGTTCCGATGGCCGCAAGGGTGGCTCAAGGTTCCAACCAGTTGCCACGTTCGCTGAAAGCTTCGCGTTTTCTCAGCCGCAAGGATTGCGGGGTCCGTATAGAAACGCGACGGCAGGGTTTCCGCGCATTCTAATTGCGGATTGACGCCGAGCTTCAACGGTTGGCTGGTCATGGCGAAACGAAGTTAGCAGAGTCGGGGCACACAGCCAACCGCTGCAGTGACATGTGCTGTGGGCTGTTGACTGCCGGCCGATCGTTAGAACTTCCGGGTTTCCTGGCGCGACCAGCGTTCCACCACGATTTTCGATTCCGTGTAGAACTCGATGGCGTCTTTGCCTTGCGCGTGGACGATGCCAAAGAAGCTTTCCTTCCATCCGTTAAACGGGAAGTAGGCCATCGGCGCGGCAACGCCGATATTGATACCGATGTTCCCCGCGGGAGCTTCGTAGCGGAATTTGCGCGCCGCTGCGCCGCTGGTGGTGAACAGCGAAGCCTGATTCCCATAGGGACTCTTACGAATGAATTCAATGGCCTCATCGATCGAATTCGCGTGAATCAGGCTGAGAACCGGCCCAAAAATCTCGGTGTTAGCAAGCGAACTGGAGGAAGGCACACCATCGAGCACGGTCGGTCTCAGGAAGTTGCCGTTTTCGTGATTCGCGACCTTGTAGTTGCGCCCGTCGACAACCGGCTTGGCGCCATCGCCTACGCCAGTGGCGATCAGGCCTTCGATGCGCTGCTTGCTGTCGGGCGAAATCACCGGACCCATTTGAATGCCAGTGTCCAGGCCGAAACCGACTTTGATGGATGAGGCCGCGTCGGCAATTGCGTCGCGGAAAGTCTTCTGCGCTTCGCCGATGGTAACGGCCACAGAAACGGCAAGGCACCGCTGTCCCGCGCAACCGAAGGCCGAGTCGCTGATGATCTGTTTCGCGAGGTCCATATCCGCGTCGGGAAGAACGATAACGTGATTTTTCGCGCCGCCCTGGCATTGCATACGCTTTCCGGCAGCCGCCGAGCGTTGATAAACGTGCTTTGCCACGGGCGTTGAACCCACAAAACTGACCGCGCGAATGGTCGGGTGATCGCAGATCGCGTCCACTACTTCCTTGCCACCGTTCACGACGTTTATGATGCCCTTCGGCAGGCCCGTCTTCTCGATCAATTCCATGGCGCGGCGCATGCTCAATGGCACACGCTCGCTCGGCTTCATCACAATGGTGTTTCCGCAGGCAATGGCGTAGGGCAAAAACCAGAATGGAATCATCAGCGGGAAATTGAATGGCGCGATGGCGGCCACGACTCCGAGCGGCTGGCGAATCAACGTTTCGTCTACGCCGGGGGTGACGTCTTCGAGGTTGTAGCCCTGCATCATCACCGGAATGCCGCAGGCCACTTCGACGTTCTCGATGCCGCGGCGAATTTCCGCTTTGGCCTCGCCAAACGTTTTGCCATTTTCGACGGTGATCAGCCGCGAGAGCTCATCGATGTGGTCTTCCAGCAGAAACTTCAGTTTGAAGAGGTACTGTACGCGCTCTCCGGAAGGCGTGCGCCGCCACGCCGGAAAGGCCTCGGCGGCCGCTTGGACTGCGGTATCTACATCGGCCTTTGTCGACACCGGTGTGCGCGCGAGCAGTTCGCCGGAAGCCGGGTTCGTCACGCTCACAAATTCAGTGCCTGACGACTTGCGCCAGGCGCCGCCGATGTAATTCAAAACCTCGGTGACGGGGGTTTGTACGGTACTGCTCATGGGAATTGCTCCGTGCCTTCACCAGCACGACGGCGGGCGACAGGACTTGCGATATGAAGGATGCGGTCAAACGACCGTAACAATGAGGGGACAGTTTATCAAACTTGAAGGAAGTTCGGCGACGTTCAGGGCCGCGATGAGAAGCGAGATTCGTTACTTGATGGTGGCGTAGGCCTCGTACGCCGCGCCGATCAGGGGCGCCGACTCGTTGAGCACGATCTTCAGTGGGACATCGGCCAGCATGGTGGTGAAGTGCCACTTGTCCCGGAACGAATTGAAGAACGTGCCGTCCTGCATCTTGGGCAGAATCTTCACGGCGATCCCGCCGGCGACATAGACGCCGCCGAGCGCGAGCACTTTGAGGGCGAGGTTGCCGGCCTCCGCGCCATAGACTGAAGTCCACAAATCGAGCGTCTCGACGCAGACCGGACACGATTTATCCAGCCCGCTCTTGGTGATGAACGGAGCGGGATCCGCATCGGGATCCTCAAAAATGGGATGTTTCACGCTCGGGGCGATGAACTCGTGCAGCGTGCGGAAACCGCGGCCGGACAATATCAACTCCCAACTCACCTGGGGATAGCGGTGGCGCATGAACTTGAGAAGCTCAATCTGCTGGTCGGTGCGTGGCGCGAAATCGGAGTGGCCACCCTCGCTCGGCACCACTTTGTAGCGCGTGCCCTCCCAAAACAGGATGCCTTCACCGAGCCCAGTCCCAGCGGCCAATAGAGCACGACTCGCGCCGGCAAGCGGAGCGCCCTGGTTGAGAACGCAGAAATCCTCGGGCGGCAAGTGCTCCAAGCTATGCCCTGTCGCACCCAAATCGTTCAGCAACACCACGGATTTGACGCCGACTTCTTGGGCCAAAGTCTCGGCGTCCACCACCCATGGCAGGTTGGTGGCGTGAATGCGATTGTTGATGACTGGGCCGGCCACACCGAATCCAGCCGCCTCGATTTTCGAGCCGTTCAGATGAGGCGCGGCCTGGCGGGAAAACTCTCGAATGATCAGATCGAACTGCGCAAAGCTCTTGCTGGCAAACCGCTCGCGAAATACCACTTCCAGCTTCCCATTTTTTTCAGCAAACAGGGCCAGATTGCATTTGGTACCACCCACGTCCCCGGCGAGGATCACCGTGCCTCCTGGGCAAAAGGTTATATTAAACCGTTTTAAGGGTTATACCACTGTCTGCCGTCTCTTTCGAGTAGCTGGTCCGATTCTTTTGGTCCCCAACTCCCTGAGGGGTATTCGGGCACGGTGGCGGTCTTTGCGGCGCTCCAGACATCCAGGATGGGGTCGACAAGCGACCAGGCGGCTTCGACCGAATCGCCTCGATCGAAGAGGGTCGCGTCTCCCCGCAGGCAGTCGTTCAACAGGGTGGCGTAAGCGCTGCGGGAATTGCCGCCGAATCCTTCTTTGTAACTGAAATTCATCGACACGTTGCCGATGGCCATTTCCGTGCCGGGTTTCTTGGCGCCGAATGAGACACAGACACCTTCGTCCGGCTGAATGTTCAGCACCAAGCGGTTGGGTTGCACTTCGCGTTCACGGAAAACGATGTGTGGCGCGCGCTTGAACTGGATCATGATTTCGGTGGTACGCTTGTCCAATCGTTTGCCGGTACGCAAATAAAATGGGACGCCCGCCCAGCGCCAGTTGTCGATGAGCACGCACATGCTGACGAAGGTCTCGGTTCGCGAGCTGCGGCTAACTCCCGGTTCATCGCGATAGCCAGAGACCGGCTTCCCCCCGACGGTTCCCGGCGCGTATTGCCCCCGGACCACCGACTGGGCCACCATTTGCAAGTTAAATGGGCGGATCGATTGCAGCACTTTGAGCTTTTCGTTGCGTACGGCGGTGGCGTCAAACGAAGCGGGTGGCTCGACCGCCACCAGCGAAGTCAGCTGCAGCACGTGGCTCTGGATCATGTCGCGCAGGGCGCCGGCAGTCTCGTAGAAGCCGCCGCGGCGCTCCACGCCCAGCGTTTCGGCGGCGGTGATCTGCACGTGATCTACGTAATTGCGGTTCCACAGTGGTTCGAAAATTCCATTTCCAAAACGCAACACCAACAAGTTCTGCACGGTGTCTTTTCCGAGATAGTGGTCGATTCGGTAGACCTGTTTCTCGTCGAAAACGTTCAGCACCATCTTGTTCAGCTCTTTCGCGGAAGCCAGATCGCGGCCAAATGGCTTTTCCACAATGATGCGCACCCACGAACCATCGCAAGTCGGATGAGCTAATCCGGCTTCACCCAAGTTTTCGATGATGTTCTGGTAGACTTCCGGCGGGGTGGAAAGATAAAAGAGGCGGTTGCCACAAAGTTCGCGTTGCGCATCGATTTCATCCAGCTTTTGCGAGAGCCGTTTGTACGCTTCCGGGTCGGCATAGTCGCCAGCGCAATAGTGCAGGTTTGCCGCGAAGGCGTCCCACTTCGCCGGGTCGATGGGACCCACTTCCGAAATGGTCTTCGCGGCTTCGCCCAGCGCGTTACGAAACGATTCATCGGTCATGGGCGTTCGCGCAAAGCCGGTGATCGCGTAGCGGTCCCCCAGCGCGCCGTGCTGCGCCAGGTCGAACATCGCGGGGATGACCTTGCGCTTAGCCAGGTCACCCGATGCGCCAAACAGGATGATCGAACAGGGTTCGGAACTGCCCCCATACATGGAGCCGGATCGCGCTGTTTCTTCAGCCATAAATTCCCTCCCGGGAGTCAGACTGCGCAGAGTTTGGATGCCGGACCGCTCCAGAACTATACCTCAATCCCCAGTGCTTTCAGGTCGGCGCGCAATTGCTGGGCATTCTGAAAATGGATGACCTGCATCCCTAACCGGCGCGGGTTCTCGAGGTTCAAGGGGCGGTCGTCGATAAAGACCGATCTTTCCGGCGCGCGCTGCGAGACATCCAGCGCGATGCGGTAGATTTGCTCTTCCGGTTTGCGCGAGTGAAGATAACAAGAACTGAAGAACGCCTGAAAATCCTTGCGCAGGTTGAAGGCCTCAATGCGGTACTGGTTCAATTCGCGCGGCTCATTGTTGATCGAAGCAATGTAGTACCGGCCCGTACGCGCCGCATCGTCCAGCACGGCCCGTGAATCGGGAAACTCCTTCGATTGAGCAAACATGAACGCCGTGAACTCTTCCCGCGTGAAATCGCGCGCGCGGTAAAAGAGTGTCCGGTCCAGATACTGGCCGAGTGTGATTTGTCCGCCGTCGAAGGCCGGAAACGACAAATCGTGGCGCTCGCGAAATTCTTCCCAATCGAAGCTGAACGCCTGCGCCGCTTCCAGTCGCGAATTATGGTCCCAGCCATTGGTGGCCAGCACCCCGCCGATGTCCCAGAACAAGCTATCAATGGACACGAATGCACCTCGCCGCCCAGTGTGAGCATCCGATTCAACCTTAGGAGCCTGCGGAAATCAACCGCTCTCTCAGGGTTGCTGGTGGCGGTTGCAAGCCACGGCGGGCTGAATCAGAATGTTAACGGGGGTGCAACATATGGCTAACGATTCCTGCGATCCCACGGCGCCGAGCGAGCCCATCAAGCCCGGCACGCGCATGGTGCATTGCGTGAAATTCGGCAAAGAGTTGCCTGGCTTGGATCGCGTGCCGTGGAAGGGCGAAATTGGCAAACGCGTCTACGAGAGCGTGTCGAAGGATGCGTGGAAGCTGTGGCTGGAGTATTCGAAGATGGTCATGAACGAATACCGGCTGAATCCCCTCGATCCCAACTCCATGAAGATTATGGAAGAGCAGATGGAGCAGTTCTTCTTTGGGGAAGGCGCCAAGCTGCCGGAAGGGTACGTTCCCCCGAAAGCGAAGGGCTGAGCCGACCATTACTCGCCGTGAATTTTCGGGCGCCCCGACGGGCGCCCTTTTTTAGTTTGCGTGGTCGCCCGGCGGCACAGCATGTGTCACGGGATGTTCGACTGGAAGGCGCGGGGTGAGGTGGAACCGCAACTTGCGATGAGCCGTTCGCAGCGCGTGCTCGACCTCGGCGGAATCAGCTGCCTGCGCGAATAGGAATCCCAGGTAGCTAGAGCCTTCCGGCCATGCGGCGATGTAATCGTGCACCCGCGCGGTGATCTCGACACTTGTAACGTGCTCTGTGGCTCGCGCCTCTTCTTGTCCGTCGACGCCCGCAAATACGCCGCTGCGTGGCACAGGAATCATCATGACGCCTGACGCCAGCTCTTCCCTTTCCGCATCACTGCCGGGCAGGCCAAGCGTGTGCCGGAGCAGCAATTCTTCGAGTGCCATCGAATCCCCTGCTTGAGGGCCAAAGCGCAGCGCCTGCGCACACAGGCCGCCAATCGGTCGTGGCGCAACTTCAATTGGCCAAACGCCATTCTGGTTCAGGCGAAATTCCGCGTGGACGGGGCCGTGGGTCAAACCAAGCGCCCGGACGGAGCTCAACAGCGATACTTCGATTGCTTGTTGCTCTTCCCCCGATAACCGCGACGGCGTGACGTAGATCGTCTCTTCAAAATACGGGCCCACCAGCGGATCGGGCTTATCGAATATCGCCAGGATGCGTAGTTCGCCGCCCGTCAGTAGAGCTTCCACTGCTACTTCCTTGCCTTCGATGTAGCCTTCCACGATCATTTGGTCCCGATTGTGTTCGCGCGTCGCCAATATTTCCGGCGAATCGAGCAGGCGCTTCAAGCGAGTAGCCCCGGCGACAAACTCCTCGCGATTGTTCGCCCGCACCACGCCCTGACTCGCCGAAAGCGAAACCGGCTTGAGCACACAGGGATACTGAATTCCCAGCAACGACGGCTCCGGCAGGGAATGCAGCGGCACAGCGCGATACCAGGGCACCGGGACGGCCGCCTCGCGCAGCACTTCCCTCATACGCAATTTGCTTCGGCAGGCTTCGACGCTCCCCGGATGGTTGTAGGTCAACCCCAACGCGCGTGCCACGTAGGATGCTGTTACGGTGGGCCTGTCTCCTACGGCCAATACGCCGTCCACGGGCAAGCCGCGTTGTGCATCCAGCACTGCACCAGCCGCGCCTTCCGGCAACTCGAAATGTACAGGCAACGCGCGGTCATTCCACGGATCGTCCAGGTGGCTGCAACGGTCTGTCACGTAAGCGAGTTCCACGCCCAATCTGTCCGCTGCCGCCTGGAATGATCGCGTTTGGTAGCCAAGCTTGGTCGCAAACAGAAGCACTCGTTTTGGCCGCATAGTCATAACCTAGATCCCGGAGCGAACCTTATATAAAGGTTTCCGCCTGCTTGACGGTTTCTTTCATTTTTGCAATGGGAACCAACTGTTCCCGCGTTGGCTCCGCTCAACAGTACCAAGGTTCATTCAAGTAAGGCACCGTCGCGCGCGCCGGAATTGCGGGCCGCGAAGCGGAATCCACGGCGCTCCACATTTTTCTGAACGTTTCTGTCCGACTGCGTTTCAGCTTTTCGCTCGACGTTACAATTCCCTGCAGTTCGTCGCACAGCTCATCGATTCGCGGATCGGGGTGGCTCCAGGGATACACGAGCGCATTGGGATCGAACGGACCCACCCGCTTTCGAATATCGTCCAGTTCCAGCAGCTTCGAGCCCGCGGTCACCAACAGACGGATAGAAAGTTGCACGGGCGCCACCGCTTCGGCCAAATCCAGCCGCGCGATCTGCTCAAACAAATCTGCGAGCTGCTCTCGTGTCGTCCACGGAGTAAACGGCACGAAAGTTGGTTGCAATGTGATGCCCGCTCTACGGCATAACTCAGCGACCTGCAGAAAATCCTGGCGCGTGTGATTCTTTGTCAGCTTCCTGAGCACGTCGTCATCGAGCGATTCCACCGCGGACACAATGAACAAGCATCCGGTTGCGCGCAAGGTGGCCAGCAAATCGCTGTTCTGGAGCAAGTGCTGGACCTTAATGGTCACATCGTAGGTGAGCTGCGGGAATTCCCGGTGCAGCGCTTCCACGAGAGGCAAGGCATGTCCGGTGCCGTTGAAAAAATCGGGATCGCCAAACGTGATGTGCTGCGCACCGGCGGCCACTTGTTGGCGAACATCGGCCAGAACGACTTCGCGATCCACGACGCGAAACACGCCTTCATACACGGGGACAATCGGGCAGTGCCGGCAGTGATGCTTGCATCCACGGCTCGCCTCCGTGTACCCAGCCACGCGATGCTCGCCGGAGGGCATCACCAGATGCGCATACGATTTCAGCGGCGGCATTCCTGATCGATCCGGCACCTGAAAACGCAACCGTCTCAAACAAACACTCGAATCGAGCGGGTGAATCCAGGGCAACGCCGACAACCCATCCAGATGCTCGACCAGGTCCACCAGCGCTTGCTCGAACTCCCCGCCGAGCAGGCTGCTGATCCCTCGCGCGCGAAAAATTTCCGCCGCGAGCGGCGCGTAGAGCCCATAAGCGCACAAATGAGCTTTCGGATTGAGCTTCCGCACAGCATCGACCAGTTCCAGAGTGAGCCGCGTCGCCGTATGCATCGGCACATAAAAGGCGACCAGCCCAGCCTGCCGCACCGCCTCTTCGTTCAACGGCTCGCGCGAAAGATCCATACAACTTACGGCGTGTCCGCGCTTGCGGAGCCACGCGGCCGGCGATGCCAACCCAAACGGCTGCCGCCCCAATTCGTACGTCGAGATCAGCGCGATCTTCACGCTGCCATTATAGCGTTCCTCGCGCAGCGACGATTTCGGTTATCATAGAAGTCCACTTTCGCTCCGAAAGGACTGTCTGGATGCCCATCTCCGCAGCAAATTCCTTCAGTACGCGAGACACGCTGAGTGTCGGCGCGCAAACTTTTGAGATCCACCGGCTCGAAAAGCTGGAGAAACACGGCCTCGGCTCCCTGTCCCACCTCCCGTTCTCTCTGCGCATCCTCCTCGAGAATCTTCTCCGGTTTGAAGATGGCCGCTTTGTGCACGCGGATGATATTCGCGCGCTTGCCAAATGGACGCCGAACGGCCCGCAAAAAGAAACTGCGTTCATGCCCGCGCGTGTTCTGTTGCAGGACTTCACGGGCGTGCCCGCGGTCGTCGACCTCGCCACCATGCGTGAAGCGATGAAGAGACTGGGCGGCAATCCCAAACGTATCAATCCACTGTTCCCTGCTGAGCTTGTGATCGATCATTCCGTGCAGGTCGACAGCTTCGGCAACAACCAGGCGTTCGGCTTGAACGCCGAACTGGAATTTCAACGCAACATCGAGCGCTACGAATTTCTGCGCTGGGGCCAGAATGCCTTTCGCAATTTCAAAGTGGTTCCGCCGGACACCGGCATCTGTCATCAAGTAAACATCGAGTACCTCGCACGAGTAGTTTGCGCCATGCCCAATGGCAATCGCGTCGAGGCATATCCCGATTCGCTGGTCGGTACGGACTCTCACACCACGATGGTGAACGCGCTCGGCGTCTTTGGCTGGGGAGTTGGAGGGATTGAAGCCGAGGCTGCGATGCTCGGCCAACCCCTCTCGATGCTGGTTCCCGAAGTTGTTGGGTTTAAGCTGCACGGGCGGCTGAGTGAAGGTTCGACCGCGACCGATCTTGTGCTAACCGTAACGGAAATGTTGCGCAAGAAAGGAGTGGTCGGGAAATTTGTGGAGTTCTACGGCTCCGGCTTGTCCAGTTTGAGCGTTCCCGACCGCGCCACCATCGCGAACATGGCACCCGAGTACGGCGCCACCATGGGCTTTTTTCCTGTCGACAACGAGACGCTTGCGTATCTCCATTTCACCGCGCGCGGTCACGAACAAATTGCGCTGGTCGAGGCTTACTGCAAGGAGCAGATGCTTTTCCGCACGGACAACACGCCCGATCCGCAATTCAGCGACAAACTGGAACTCGATTTGGGGACCGTGGAGCCGACGGTGGCGGGCCCGAAGCGTCCGCAGGATCGCGTGTCTCTGAAGAACGCCAAATCTTCGTTCATCAAGGTTGTGGAAGGCGCGCCGTGCAAAGAGGTCGCTGTCAAGAATAACGGCGACAATTTTCCACTCTCGAGCGGTGCTGTGGTCATCGCCGCGATCACGAGTTGCACGAACACTTCTAATCCTTCATTGATGCTTGGGGCGGGTTTGCTGGCGAAAAAAGCTGTCGAACGCGGCCTTCGGGTGAAGCCCTGGGTGAAAACCAGCCTCGCGCCCGGCTCGAAGGTCGTCACCGACTACCTGCAAGCCTCGGGGCTCATCAACTATCTTGAACAGCTAAAGTTCCATCTCGTCGGTTATGGCTGCACTACTTGCATCGGCAATAGCGGCCCGCTGCCCGAGCCGATTGGTGCGGCGATCAAGGAAAACAACATGGTCGCTGTCGCGGTGCTTAGCGGCAACCGCAATTTTGAAGGGCGCGTCCATCCGCTGGTTCGCGCCAATTATCTCGCTTCGCCACCGCTGGTCGTCGCTTACGCGTTGGCCGGACGCATGGATCTCGACCTCACGACCGAACCCATCGGTAATGATTCCGCGGGAAAGCCTGTTTACTTGCGTGAAATTTGGCCGACGCCGCAAGAAGTGGAAAGCACGGTGCGCGCTGCGGTTTCCACCGAGCAATACCGCAAAGAGTACAGCGAGGTTTTCGAAGGCGATGCCCGCTGGAAAGGCATGAAGGTGTCCGAGGGCGATCTTTATCAGTGGGAAGACAAGTCCACCTACATCAAGTTGCCGCCCTACTTCGAAAACATGCCGAAGACGCCGCCGGCCCTCACCGATATTCATGGCGCGCGCGTCCTCGCTGTTTTGGGCGACAGTGTTACCACCGATCACATCTCTCCTGCTGGCTCGATTGCTCTCGAATCGCCAGCGGGAAAA
>Ga0207761_1000237_pt1 | contig 19072 bp, 12 predicted proteins | sample LuqExpMetageno34_FD_187792 | JGI IMG/M metagenome (GOLD analysis project Ga0207761, IMG submission 187792) | Tropical forest soil microbial communities from Luquillo Experimental Forest, Puerto Rico - Sample 34 (SPAdes) | ecosystem: Environmental > Terrestrial > Soil > Tropical forest ... | reverse complement strand
CGTATTTCTTGAAGTTGTACCTACGCGACGCGTCGGGGAAACTGGTGAGCGACAATTTCTATTGGCTTTCGACGAAGTTGGACACGCTCGACTGGTCTCACCGGAAAGATACCGTTTACACCCCCCAGAAAGAGTTCGCTGATCTGACGGGGCTGAACTCGTTGCCGCCAGTGAAGCTGGACCTGGCCTACAGCGTGGACCGCGATGGCAGCCGCGGATACGGGTCGATCAAAGTGAAGAATCCAAGCAACGCGGTGGCGTTTCAGATTCATTTGCGCGTGACCAAGGGGCAAGGCGGCGATGACGTGGTGCCCATCTTCTGGGATGACAATTACTTCTCGCTGCTGCCCGGCGAAGAGAAAATGGTGACGGCTTCGGCGGAGATCGAGGATCTCCAAGGGTTCGAGGCCATTCTCGAAGTGGAAGGATATAACATCGTGCCGCAGACGGTGCACTTGCAGCAGTAACGCCACAGTTGCAGAAGGTTGCTTTCCGTCATTCCGAACGGAGTCTGCGAAGTGAGGAATCCTCTTACTGCGCAGTCGGGAAGAGAGATTCCTCGCTTCGCTCGGAATGACGGATTGGTTTGTTCGGTCAACGATTTTGGAGGTTGCGTGCGACTCAGGCTCGCTCTCAGTGTGTTCGTATGGTTATTCGTTGGCATAGTTGTCTGTCGCGCGCAGGACGCCAGGCTTGCGGCGGCCATCCAAGAGGCGGAGCAGCGCATCGCTGAATCGCACGCGGACGTGGGCGTGGCGTTCCAGACATTGGACCGGCAAGCGGAATGGTTCTACCACGCGGAGGAATCTTTCCACGCAGCCAGCACGATGAAAGTGCCGGTGATGATCGAACTGTATCGCCAAGTGAAGGAAGGGAAGATTCGGCTCGATCAGTCAATTACGATTCACAACGAGTTTCACTCGCTGGCCGATGGCTCACCTTTCAAATTGGACGCAAACGACGATTCGGAGGCGAACCTCTACAAGGCGGAAGGGCAGACGCGCACACTGGCGCAGCTTTGCGAACTGATGATCACGGTGAGCAGCAATTTGGCTACAAACCTCATCATCGAGAAGCTAGGCGTCGAGAACATTCGCGCCACGGTCCACGTGCTTGGCGCGGATGGAATGAACGTGCTGCGCGGAGTGGAGGATGAAAAAGCGTATGAAAAGGGGTTGAACAACACCACGACGGCGCGTGGTCTGGAAGTTCTCATGACGGCGATCGCCGAGGGCAAAGCGGTGGACGCCGAGTCGTCCAAGCAGATGATGGCGATCCTCGAAAAGCAGCATTTCAACGAGGGCATTCCTGCCGGGTTGCCCGCCGGAACGCGCGTGGCGCACAAAACCGGCGAAATCACGAAGATTCACCACGATGCGGCGATTGTGTACGCACCGCGGCCGTTCGTGCTGGTAATTCTGGTGCGTGGGCTCGCGGAACAGAAAGATAGCGCGGCACTTATGGCCGATGTGGCGAGATTGCTGTACGGCGCAACCCAGTAACTTGCCGCGATCGAACGGGCAATATTCGCGAGCCGTTACCCTTTGGAACCGAACCGGGATGAATCCCCCTTGCCAGTCCTGCTGTTAGCCACTAAGCTACTCTTTGCCTTGGGGGAAACCGTGCCTAAAGAGAAACCGCAGGTCAACATCGGAGAAGTCATCAAAACCTATCGCAGCCAGCGAGGATTGTCGCAGGGCGACATCGAGCGCCGGACGGGATTGCTGCGTTGCTACCTTTCGCGCGTTGAGAACGGCCATACGGTACCGTCACTGGAGACTTTGGCGAAGATTGCCGAGGCCATGGAGATTTCGCTGGCGGATTTCTTCCCAGGAACCGAGACACCGCGCGATAAAGAGACGCAGAAGATGCTGGGCGAGCTTTCGCAAGATGAGATTCGCTTCCTGGCGGAGATTAAAAAATACAGTTCGACGCTGTCCGAGGGCGACAAGCGACTGGTGCTGGCGATGATCCGCAAGATGGCGACGCTGATTCCGGCACAGGCGGCAGCGGCGAAGAAGCCGGTGCTGCGGCGGCCGTCGCTGTAAGAGATTGTGGAAAGCGGCAGGGGAATTCGCGCGGAAGTTCCTAGCAAGTTCAATCAGTGAACATTTGTGATTCTACGGACAAGGGGCGCAGGAGTGCTGCGCCCCTATATGTTTCTGGACAACGAAATCGCGCTTGACGCTGGTTCAACCAGCTAACTGGAGCGCGAGCGGATCATGCGGATGGCTTCGGGGAGAGCACCGGGGGCGCTTCCGGAAGAGCCGGTGCCGTTTGAATCGTCGTCAGGCCTGTCTCCTTCGCCTTCGGCTAGGAAAAGGTTCGATTCCACGGCGTGCTGTTTGTCGTAGAGCACGCGATAGCGGCCGCCGGCGGCGTAGAGCGATTCGTGCGTGCCGCGTTCGATAATGAGGCCATCCTGCACGACTAAGATTTGATCGGCGCGGCGAATCGTGGATAGACGGTGAGCGATGACGAAGGTGGTGCGGCCGCGCATGAGGTAGCGCAGGCCCTCCTGAATGAGCGCCTCGGACTCGGAGTCCAGGCTCGAAGTGGCCTCGTCAAGGATAAGAACGCGCGGGTCGGCGAGAATCGCGCGAGCGATGGACACGCGCTGCTTCTGGCCGCCGGAAAGCTTGACGCCTCGCTCGCCAACTACGGTGTCGTACTTCTTGTCGAAATTCTCAGCGAATTCATCGACGCGGGCGATACGGCACGCGGCGAGGATTTCGCCCTCGGTGGCGTCGGGCCTCGCGTACGCGACATTCTCACGAATGGCGCCGTCGAACAGGAAAGTGTCTTGCAGCACGACTCCGAGCTGCGTTCGGTAGGAGTCGAGGCGGATGGTGGCAAGGTCGATGCCGTCAACCAGAACCTGCCCCGCAGTTGGCGTGTAAAAAGCGGAGATTAGCCCAATGATGGTGGACTTTCCGGAACCGGAGGGACCGACGAGCGCGGTCACGGTACCCGGTAGAGAATCGAAGCTGACGCCGTGCAGCACTTCCTTGTTGGTTTCGTAAGAGAAGTGGACATCCTGGAAGCGGACGTGCCCTTCGATACGGTTGATGGAGACGGCGCGACGCGGGTCCTGGTCTTCTTTGAGCTCGTTGAGGATTTCGCGGGTGCGCTCGAGCCCGGTAATGGCTTCGGTAATCTGCGTGCCGATAGCAACGATCTGGAAAACAGGCGCGACCATCAGAGCCAGCAAGCCGATGTATTGAATCAGGCTGCCGAGGGTCATTGTGCCGGCCAAAACCTGTCGAGCGCCGAGATACATGACAACAGCGCTGACAATCCCCATGAGCATGGCCCCGGACAGGCTCATGAGCGAAGTGGCCGTGAGGGTCTTCAAAACATTGTCAAGCAAGCGTTGTGCGCCAGCCGCGAAAATGCCCTCTTCCCGATCTTCTGCGTGATAACCCTTCACGACACGGACTCCGCCAAGGGATTCGGTGAGCCGGCCGGTGACCTCTGCATTGATCTTCGGCCGCGCGCGAAAAATCGGGCGAATCGTGGAGAAGGCCTTATTCAGGAAAGCGGCGAAAGCCAACAGCACCAGGAAGGCAATGATGGTCATGAAGGCGCTGATGTGAAGGAGAATAACCAGCGCAACGACAGCGGTGAGCACCCCGCCGACGAATTCCACCAAGCCTGTGCCGATGAGGTTCCGCACGCCTTCGACGTCGCTCATGATTCGGGAGACCAGCACGCCAGTCTTGTTCGCGTCGTAGAAGCGCACGGAAAGGCGGCCAATGTGCGCCTGCACTTGCTTGCGCAGGTCAGTAATCATGCGCTGAGCGGACTTGGATAGCAGTTGGGTCAACGTGAAGGAGGTCAGGCCTTTGACGATGGTGGCGCCGATCACCGCCGAAACGATGGGCAAGAGGAATTGAACCTGGTGCTTGGTGATGACGTTGTCGAAGAGATATTTGCTCGACAACGGCAGTACGAAACCCGAGAGCGTGTTGATGGCGGTCAGGAGCAGGCCGAGGAGCAGCAATCCACGGCGGGGGTGGATGAGCGCCCAAATATCCGGCAGGGAACTCCAGTTAACCCTTTTTTTGGCCGGCTTGGCGTCGGCAGTGCCGGCGGTCGCGGGTGCAGTTGTGGCAGTGGCCATAAGCTCCGTTTGAACCTAGTCGAGGATATCAAGTTGGATGAAACAGAGGCGAGAAAGTAATGCGACGGAGAAGTCGCGGAGAGGATGACGGTCTGCCTTAGAAGACGGACTCTACAAAGGCGGTTAAGGCGTTTGGGCGCCCTCGGTGTTGACGTAGACAGAGTATAGGGACTGGCTGGCGGCCATGAAAAGGCGGTTTTTCTTCGCGCCACCGAAACAGAGATTGGCACAAGTCTCGGGGAGATGGATTTTGCCGATGAGCTTGCCTTCGGGGGCGAACACGTGAATGCCATTGAAACCGTCGCCCGCCCAGCCCGCCGCGGACCAGACGTTGCCGTCGACGTCGCAGCGGATGCCGTCAGAAGAGGCGGGGGAGAGATCGGCAAAGAGGCGGCCGTTTTTCAGACGAACGCCATCTTCGACGTCATACACAAAAACTGGATGAGCGGCGCCAGGACGCTTCGGCTCGCCAGTATCGACGATGTAGAGTCTCTTTTCGTCCGGAGAGAAGCAGATGCCGTTGGGCTTGTCGAGGTCGGACACGACAACCGTGGCCTGACGCGTGTTCGGGTCCAGGCGATAGACGTTGCAGGGGAGTTCGAAAGCGCTCTTGTGCCCTTCGTAGTTTGACATGATGCCGTAGCCCGGATCGGTAAACCAAATGGCTCCGTCGGAGTGGACCGCGAGATCGTTGGGGGCGTTGAAGGGCTTTCCCTGAAAGCGATCGATAAGCACGGTGATTGCGCCGTCATGTTCGGTGCGCGTGACCCGGCGCGAGTCATGTTCGCAAGTGAGCAAGCGCCCTTGGCGATCACGGTAGTTGCCATTGCTGTAGTTGGACGGGCTGCGAAAGACGCTGACTTCGCCGGTGTCCTCGAGCCAGCGAAGGATGCGGTTATTCGGGATGTCGCTGAACAGCAGATAACGGCCATCGCCGAACCAAACGGGACCTTCGGCCCAGCGCGTACCAGTGTAAAGACGCTCGACCGCAGCGTTGCCCACTTTGTACTTGGCGAAGCGTGGATCGACGACTTCGACGGCGGGATCAGGATAGAGCACAGGATTCTTGCGATTCTGAGATTGTGGCGCGGCAAAAGAAGGAAGCGCGAAGGAAGCGGTGGCGCCAGCGGCAGCACTGACAACAAACGTGCGTCGATTCATGAAATTTCCTCGGAGAAACAGTGCAACTGCTCGAGGGAATGTACCATGAGTTGGTTTCGGGCGGCCTGATAAGCCGGCAACGCACATCTGGTGTAAAATTGAGCTTCCAGTCCACAGGTTTCGACCCGCGTCTGCCTCTCCCGTAATTGCCCCAGCGAGGCGTCGCGGTTTTCCCGAAACGAAATTCCAGCCCGCCAAAAAATCCTTACGTGCCGCCGCCTGCCGCGAAGGGCGGAGCTAGCGTTCCTTAGGGAGAAACCCGATATGGATGACATCGTAAAGAACTGGTACAGCTTGGTCTGGCCCACGTGCATTTTGTCCGGAGCGATCTTTGCGGCGCTCGTTGTACACCGCTTTTTGTTTGCGGTGCTGGACAGTTGGGCGCGCCGCCGGTCTGGCTTGTTGCTGAAGTCTGTGATTCGTCATGGGAGGCGCCCGTTTGCGTGGCTGTTGCCGTTCCTGGCGTTGCTGGCAGCTCTTCCGGCTGCGCATCTTCCACCGCTAGTGCTGGTGCCGATACAGCGAGCGGTGGGTTTGGGACTAATCGCGGCAGTGGGCTGGTTTGCGATCGTGTGCAGCGCGGTGATTTTCGACGTGGTGTCGGCACGTTACCGGTTGGACGTACCGGACAACGTGGAAGCGCGGCGAGTTCAGACGCAGGCACAGGTGCTGCACCGAATTGTGATTGTCATCGTGTCGATCGTAACGTTGTCCGTGATGCTGATGACTTTTCCGCAGATCAAACACATCGGCATCAGCTTGCTGGCGTCAGCGGGATTGGCGGGACTGGTGATTGGCACGGCGATGAAGAGTTCGCTGTCGAGTCTAATTGCGGGAGTGCAGATCGCTTTCACGCAGCCGATACGAATTGAAGATGCTGTCGTAGTGGAAGGCGAGTGGGGCTGGATCGAAGAAATTGGGACTACGTATGTGACGGTGAGGCTGTGGGATCTGCGGCGGATGGTGCTGCCGCTGTCGTATTTTCTGGAGCATCCCTTTCAGAACTGGACGCGGCAGAGCGCAGACCTATTGGGTTCCGTGTTCCTTTACGTGGACTACACGGTTCCGGTGGAAGAAGTGCGCAAGGAGTTGCGGCGGATCGTACAAAGCAATCCGAAATGGCGTGGGCAGGTTTGCGTCTTGCAGGTGACGGATGCTACTACGAACGCGGTCCAGTTGCGAGCGCTGGTCGACGCGCGCGATTCCAGTTCGGCGTGGGATTTGCGATGCGAGATACGCGAGGCGCTGATCCAGTTCCTGCAGGAAAAGTACCCCCACGGCCTGCCGCGAGTGCGGACGGAGTTTCAGTCAGTGCCGTCCGCAAACGGCGGGGCCCCTGCGCAATTCTTGACGGGCGGAGGCGGCCCGCACAACTCCTGAGGGATCTCTTCTTGCAGTTGCAACAAAAGAGTTGTCATTCCAAGGGCGTTTTGTGCCTCGCTCCGCTCGGAATGACTGGTTTTGGGACTTCAGCGTTTCCAAAAGCAGGCTATGCCACGGCAACGGCTGTTCCGAGGCCGCGCCGCTTTTCCTCAAGAAATGGGGAACCTCGGCTGGCAAGAATACGTACGAATTAGGTGGGGGTACCCATGGGCGACCTGTTTGGCAAATTGCGTTATGCGATGAGGCAGTTCCGTCATTCGCCGATGTTCGTGGCGGCCGCGATCCTGACGCTGGCCCTCGGGATTGGCGGAACCACGGCGATTTTCTCGCTAATCCATACCGTGATGATGCGCTCGTTGCCGGTAAGCGACCCGGCGAAACTCTACCGAATTGGGGAAGGGGACGACTGCTGCGTGGAAGGTGGCACGCAGGACGTGTGGGGCATGGTGTCGTTTCCGCTTTACGAGCGGCTAAAAAAAGAAGTGCCAGAGTTTGAGGAAACCACGGCGTTCCAGGCGGGCCGGTGGCGTTTGGCTGTGCGGCGCGAGGGAGCCGATCTGGCGGCAAAACCGCTCCGCTCGGAGTACGTGGACGGACACTATTTCTCGACCTTGGGAGTCGGGGCGTTTATCGGCCGCGTGATTGGTCCGGAGGATGACAAGCCGTCCGCGGCGCCGGTCATGGTGTTGAGCCATCGCGCCTGGCAGACCATGTATGCGGCCGACCCATCGGTGCTCGGCGCGACCTTTGTGGTGGAAGGGCATCCGTTCACAGTGATTGGCGTGGGGCCAGCGGGATTTTTCGGGGAGACGCTGGAGAGCGATCCGCCGGACGTTTGGGTACCCCTACAGCAGGAACCGTTAATCAACGCGGACGGGAGCCTGCTGCGGCAGCCGATTTCGGCGTGGCTGCGGGTCATCGGCCGGTTGAAACCCGGCGCCACGACGCAGGGAATGTCCGCGCGGCTGACGGGCATTTTGCGCCAGTGGATTCAGTACGACTCGCAATACCCGCCGAACTGGATGGAAGGCGTGATGAAAGACCTGCCAAAGCAGTTCTTGAACGTTGTGCCGGCGGGCGCGGGAATCGCCGTGATGAAAGAAGAGTACGGGCGGAGCTTGCAGATTCTGCTGACGGTGTGCGGATTGGTATTGCTAATCGCGTGCTCGAACGTGGCGAACCTGCTGTTAGCCCGTGGAGTGGCGCGGCGCGGGCAGACCGCGGTGCGGATGGCCGTGGGTGCGACAGCGGGCGAGATTGTCGGGCAGGCGCTGGTGGAAAGCGTTTTGCTGGCGATCGGTGGAGGAATCGTCGGGCTCATGGTGGCAATGGGTGCCGAACAATTGCTGCTACGGCTTGCGTTTCACAACGCGAAATATTTGCCGATTAGCGTGATGCCGTCGTGGGCGGTGCTCGGTTTTGCCTTCGCTTTGGCGCTCTTAACCGGAATCATTTTTGGGGCGGTGCCGGCGTGGCTGGCGACGCGGACGGATCCGGCGGAAGCACTGCATGGAAGCGGGCGAGGGAACAGCGACCGGTCGTCGTTTGCGCGAAAGGCGTTGCTGGTGGTGCAGGCAACCGTGAGCGTGGTGCTGGTGGCAGGATCGACGATGCTGGGGCGCAGCCTGAACAAGTTGGAGCATCAGGATTTTGGGTATCACGTGCCGGGGCGAGTGGTGGTGTCGCTGAATGCGCCTCCCGCGACGTACACGCAGCCTCGCCTGATTGCGCTGTACCGGCAGTTGGAACAGGAAATGTTGCAGATCCCCGGCGTGAAGGGCGCCGGGCTGGCCATGTACAACCCGCTCACCGATAACTGGGGTGAGTTGGTGATCGTGGAGGGCCATCCTCAGCGACAGGAAGATGCGGGCTCCTCATGGGATCGCGTGACCCCGGATTACTTGCAGAACTTTGGCGTACAAGTTCTGCGCGGGCGTGGTTTGACGGCTGCGGACAACGAGACGACAGCGCCGGTCGCGGTGGTGAACGAAGCGTTCGTGAAGCGGTTCTTCAAGACTGACGAGGATCCGCTCGAGCAGCACTTTGGAATCGACCTGCCGGAGAACGCCAGTACCATCCGGATCGTTGGGATCGTGCGCGACGCAAAGTTTGCGGGATACGCGTTAGACAAGCCGGCGAAGCCGATGTTTTATGTGCCGCTGGCGCAAACGGTGAATTATCAGCACGAATTGTTGAAGAAGATTGAATTACGTTCGCACTTTATGGGCGGGTTGATGCTGGTGACGGACTTGCCGACAGGGCAGCTGGAGGCATTGTTGACTCGCAAGCTGGCAGACTTGGACCCGAACCTGACCTTCAATAGCGTGCGAACGATGACGCAGCAGGTGGAATTATCGTTCGATCAGGAAAGGGCAGTAGCGAGCCTCGCTGGATTGTTCGGAATTGTGGCGCTGCTGCTGGCGGCGGTGGGGTTGTATGGCGTGACCGCGTATTCGGTGGCGCAGAAAACGAACGAGATCGGAATTCGCATGGCGCTGGGCGCGGACCGCGTACGGGTGATGAGACTGGTACTGAATGGAGCGTTTGCGCGAGTGCTGGTGGGCCTGCTGATTGGTTTGCCGCTCGCCGTGGGTGCGGGAAAATTGTTGTCGGCGCAATTGTACGGCGTCAAGTGGTGGGACCCTCTGGCCTTGCTGGTTGCCGGCGGCGCGCTGGCGCTGTGTTCGTTCGTGGCGGCGATGATCCCGGCAAATCGTGCGGCGAGTATCGCGCCGATGCAAGCGCTGCGGATCGAGTAGAGCGACAATGAGTTGGCAACACTTCGACAGCGTGGTGGCCGAGGGTCAAAAGCGAATAGAATACGGCTCATGCACAGGTATTCGTTCCTTGCTTTGCTGCTGATGCCCGTTTTGACCTTTGCTCAAGATAAGCAGCCGCCAACCATTCCTTCCTTCGACTATGATGCGGCGCTTCAGCACGAGCTAAAACCTCATCGGCGCACAATCCCCACCAACGGAGTAAGTTCTGGCTTCCATCAGCTCCGCCTGGCGCTGACCGTATCCCCTACAGGCGAGGTCGCAAAAGCGGAGGCCAGTGGCGAGGACAAAGATCTAGAACACTGGCGGGAATTGGAAACTGAGGTTCGAGGTTGGAAGTTCATTCCGTTCGAAGTGGCGGGAAAACCAATGACGGCAGAAGTGGAGGAGTACCTCGATTTAGTGCCACCAGAACGGTTTCCAAGAAAACATTTACCCGGCCCGGCTATTTCGCCAAATTCGAAAGTCACGATTGTGCTTCAGCGATCCGGTTGTTTCGGCAACTGCCCGGCGTATTCAGTCAAGGTTAGTACCGGCGGAATAGACTACGAGGGATACAGCGACGTGGTCGCATCGGGCCATCACGTTGACACCATCCAACCGAGTAAGGTGCGAGAGCTCGCGAGGCAATTCGTCGCGGATGACTTCTATTCTATGAACGAGGTATACCGAGCAGCAGTCACCGACAACCCGACCTATGGATTGTCCATCACAATCGACGGGCGGGAAAAGCAAGTCGAGGACTATGTCGGCTCTTGGGTCGGGATGCCTGCAGTCATTACGGAATTGGAAAACAAAGTCGACGAGTTCGCTCAGGCTCGACGTTGGATTGAGGGCGAAAAGGGCTTGGTGCAAGCATTATCTGCGGAGGATTTTAACTTCAAGACTTTTGAGGCTCAGATATTGCTTAAGGAAGCGGCTCTGCGGGGAAAGGTATCGACTGTGCGCGAGTTGTTACAAGCCGGAGTGCCGTTGGAACCAATCGCGCCTCCGAAGCCATCTGAGCCTTATATGGGTGTTCCGTTCGAGTATGAGGGCTGGCTCACGGTAGCCGCCGCTCATGCCGAAGCCCTAAAGGTTCTCATCGATGGGAACGCTAGCAAGCACGACCAGGGCGACAAGGACTTAGGGCTTGTGGGAGCAGCTCGTGCCGGGAACCTGGAGGGTGTGCAAGCGTTGATCGTGTATGGCGCGGACCCTAATGCGAATCTCAGCGATGCGACCCTGACGGAGCGGAGCGGCGGGATGATCATAACAATAAAGGGTGCCGGGAGCTCGCTAATCGCGGCCGCCGAATCTGGCAATCCCGAAATCATCCGCGAGATTCTGAAGTATCGACCGAATTTGGAAGCGCGGGACCACCCCGGAAGAACAGCCATGTTTGCCGCCTCAGAGTATCGATACAACGACCCGGACGGTGCGCGCGCTAAATGCGTTCGCCTGCTGGCGGAAGCAGGCGCTGATGTTAACGCACGAGATGGAGACGGAAACACGCCGCTGCACGAAACATTTCTAACCGAGGTGGAGGAGGAATTATTGAGGCTCGGGGCTGACGTGAATGCAGGAAATAAAAATGGCGAAACTCCGATCTTCACGACAGTTGACCTGACCGCGTTCTCGCTCTTCATTGCCCATGGTGCGGATCTTTCTATCCGAAACAACAAGGGAGAGACCGTAATCGAGGCTGCCAAAGAGAAGGGACATGCTCACGAGACGGCGCTCCAACAAGCAATTTGGAGGGCGAATCATCAGTAGCCCAATTTCAAGCGGAGACACCAAAAAAAACAAGGCAGCACGACGGAATTCGGCCCGCGCAGTGGTGCCCCCACGTTACGTGTAGTCGAAGAGGGTCATGAAGCCGAAGTCCATGTGGAGTTGCTGGTGGCAGTGGAAGAGGGAGAGGCCGGGATTGTTGGCGAGGAAATCGATTTCGGCTTCTTGGTAGCCGCCGAGCATGAAGACATCTTTCATTATGCCTGCTGTCGGGACACCGGCGACTTTGGTGAGTTCAAAAGTGTGGCGATGCAGATGGATCGGATGGATGTCGTCGCTTTGGTTGCGCAGGCGGATGCGATAGCGGCGGCCTTGCGTTAGTTTCACCGGAAAAACTCCTGCCGGTGCAAATTTCTGGGAACCGTTTTCGGGTGTGATTCCATTTAACGGCGCACAGCCGGGAATGGCTGTGCCACAGGATTCTTGCATCGGGAATGACGTGCCGTTGATGGTCCAGAGATTGAAGCCGTCGTGGGCGGCGTTTTGTTTGGCGAAGAGCATGTCGATGGCTTCGTCGGGAGCGTCGGATGCGGCAGCACCAGCGGCGCCGGGTTTCGCAAATCGCGTGTAATTCCATTTGAATGGCGGCGGGGCGGTCCACACTGGCTTGGACTTTTGATTTGCGTATTCAACGACGATGCCCATGCCGTGACGGCGGTCGTCGTCGGAAGTGTCGCCCAGAATCCAGACGCCGGGATGATTCATGGTGACAAGCGCGGAAATGCGTTCGCCGGTGCCGAGCCAGAGCACAGGGGCTTTCGCGCGACTAGGAACCGGGTTGCCGTCGAGGGCGATGACTTCAAAGGTGTGGCCGGGAAGGGCCAGGCTGCGAATTTCGGTGGCGCTGCCGTTCAGGACATGAAAGAGGACCCGTTCGCCGTATTTGACGCGGATGGGATCGCCGTGGCCGAGCATGCGGCCGTTGATGGTGAAGGCGTTGTAGCCAACTTCGAAGCCGTGGGGCATGCCCTCGGCGAGAGAAGCTTTCATCGCGGCTTCGCCGACGGATTCGAGAGATTTGTCGCGTGCGGCGGGCGCGAGGAAGTTCATGTCCATGTCACCGCCACGACTGAAGGCGGGCTCGAACTCTTTGAGAGTGAGAAAAATTTCGCGGTCATGATCGCCGGGGGAAGATTTTGGTTCGATGAAAACGGGGCCGACCTGGCTGGAATATTGTCCAGCGGAGAGATTTGCTCCTGCGCGATTGTGGGTGTGATAGAAACGCAGGCCCGACGGGGTCGGAGTGAAATTCAGTCGGCGCATACCGTGTGCAGGAATGTACGGTGTGCCTTCCTCGGCGGCTCCATCTATATCAACGGGGACGAACTGGCCGTGCCAGTGGAGTTGCTCGGGCGTGTCCGTGTCGTTGAAGACGTCGATGGTGACGGGCTGGCCCTCTTTGAAACGCAGGAGCGGCCCAGGGAACTGGCCGCTGTAGGTGACCGCGGAGACGATGCGCTTCGGTGCGATCTCGATCGCGGACGCTTGGATATGCAAAGTGTAATCTGCGGCGGATTGCGGCTGGCTCGACGAGCCGAAAAGCGCTGGCGGAGAAACGAGGGTCGAGCCTGCGACAAGACTGGTGACTTGGATGAATTCGCGGCGTGTCGGCTTCGTCAGCATAGGTTCCTCAGCGATTGGAGCGAAGGTGGGCATCGATGGACCAGACGCCCGAACCGGCGGCGAGCAGGAAGATCAGCGAACAGAGCATAGCAAAGTCGGTGCGAGCATCGCTGACCATAAACCAGAATCCCTGAGCGGGCCGGGAAAGTTCGGGGAGTTTGGTAGTGATGATCGCGGTGGAAATGATGATGAGCAGAGGGATGGAGACGAGTCGGGTCCAGAGGCCGAGAAGAACTGCCGCGCCACAGACAATCTCGAACACCCCTACAAAGTGCGCGGTGAAGGCGGGATGACTGAAGCCGATTCGCGTAAAGCGGATTACGCCCATGTTGGGATCGGTGAACTTGAGGACGCCTTGCGTGAAGAAGATTAGGCCAACGGCGAGGCGGATAAAGAAGATTGCGGCAGGCCCGGTTGCGGATGGGACGAGGAAGCGTCGGAACGAGTTCATAGAGTACGGTAAAGAAAAACTGTCAGCGGCGCCAACTCGGTGGTTGACGCTCCTGGGGCCACTACAGAAAAGCACGGGCCTGAAGACCCTCCACCACAACGACCGCACAGGCTGAAGCCTATGCTGCGACTATCGGGAGACTTCGACGATGCCGACTTTGTCTACGCCGCTGCAGGCGATGTAGACGCGGCCGTCGGAAGTAGCGGCCATGTTGCGCACGACACCACCGCCAGAGGGAATATCGGCGCGGGCGAAGGCTTGCGTTTTGGGGTCGAAGCGCACGATGGTGTTGGGCTTCACTCCGGATTCGCTGTACCACACCATGCTGTCGGGAGTGATGGCAATGCCGTAGGGGTTGGAGTCGGCTCCGCCGGGGGACGGATAGAGCTTCACGGCCCCAGTCGATAGATCGAGCACGCCGAGGTGGCCACTCTTGAAATCGGTGAAGTAGACCGTGTCATCGGCGGCGATGGCCAGACGACGCGGGCGCGCGGACTCGGGCAGCAGGTATTCCTTGATGGCTAGAGTTTCGGGATTGATAGTAGCCATTTTATTTGAACCGAGTTCGCAGAAAACGGGAACACCTATGCTGGTGATTTGAATGCCGTAGGGCAGTGCGCTTTCTGTGGGCACCTCTTTCAGCGTGACCTTTCCAGAACGCGGGTCGAGTTTGCCGACCATGTTGCCGCCTTGCACGGTGAAGAAAAGATTGCCGTTGGAATCAAAGACCAGGCTGTGCGGGTCGTCGGCTTTTTTGTCAGGCATTTTGTAGACGGTGACTTTGCCGGTGTTGGGATCGAGCTTGCCAATGTAGCCGCCGAAGTTGGCGGTGTACCAGATATTGCCGTCGCGATCGGGAGCGAGTCCGTGCGGGCCGGGGTTCTCTGATTCGGTGAGCGGGTATTCCTTGAACTCGCCAGTCTTGGGATTGAGACGGCCGAGTTTGTTGGTCATCTGTTCGGTGAACCAAAGGGAACCGTCCGGGCCAACAGCAGGATCGTGGGGGTGGGCGCCTTTCGTCGGGACGGCCCATTCGTGAATGGTGGCTTTGAGGGCGGAGACGTCGCCGGGCTGAGCGGGGGGCCGGTGGGGCGAATAGGCGACGGCGAAAACAACGCCAAGGACGAGAATCGCCAGGACGGACAAAGTGCGCTTCATGTGTACTCCTAAGCAGGGGTAAGTGTAGCTGAAACGCAGGCCGAGGGGGTGAGCTACATGGGTTGGACGCGTGGGCGGTTGCTGGCGATACATGGGACCGACCGCCTCCCGCCTTCGCTTCGGCCGAAGAGCAGAAGGCGGCCATTCAAAACCAAATCGTGCGGACATGGGCGCAGCAGTGCTGCGCCCCTACAACCGCATCCAGACGGGGGCGGTTTGCACGCCAACTGGTGTAACTCGAGGCATTGCGAAAATGGAGACTCCCTGTCTAATATGGAGGAGTTGTTTCCCTGCGCTGCGCTCAAGCCAAACCCTTCGCCAGGTGAGGGTTAGCTCTTGCTTCATGATGCGAAGATTCCGGAAGTTGCGCTAGGGCAAGGGGTGTCAGCAGGGGTTGGGAGAGAATCAGGTTTCGGTGGGGAGTGCGGAAGTGAAATCAGGTGACGCCATGCAGTCGACGGACGAACAACTGCTCAGCGCAAGCGAGCTCATCGCGCTCGAAAACGAGTACGGAGCGCACAATTACCGCCCGTTGGACGTAGTGATAGAGCGCGCAGAAGGGGCGTGGGTGTACGACGTCGAGGGGAAGCGTTATCTGGACTGCCTGGCGGCATACTCGGCGGTGAACCAGGGGCATTGCCATCCACGAATTCGAGAAGCGATGGTGGAGCAGGCGACGCGGGTGACGTTGACATCGCGGGCGTTTCGCAACGCGCAATTGCCGCTGCTGTTGAAGGAATTGAACGAGCTTACGGGCTTTGAAATGGCGCTGCTGATGAACTCCGGCGCGGAGGCGGTGGAGACAGCGGTGAAGGCGGCGCGGAAGTGGGGCTACACCAAGAAGGGAATTGCAGAAGGTGCGGCGGAGATTATCGTGTGCGCGGGGAATTTCCACGGGCGCACGACGACGGTGGTGAGTTTTTCGAGCGATGAACAGTATCGCCAGGGATTTGGGCCGTTCACGCCGGGATTCAAGACGATTCCGTTTGGAGATGCGCGGACGCTGCGGGCCGCGATCACAGCGAATACGTGCGCGTTTTTGTGCGAACCGATTCAGGGTGAGGCGGGGGTGGTGATTCCGCCGGACGGATTTTTGCAGGAAGCTGCGGACATTTGCCGCGAGAAGAATGTGTTGTTGATGCTGGATGAGATTCAGTCCGGGCTGGGGCGAACTGGGAAGATGTTCGCGTACGAGCATGAAGACGCGCGGCCGGATCTATTGATCATTGGGAAGGCGCTGGCAGGCGGATTCTATCCGGTGTCAGGCGTGCTGGCGTCGAGAGAGGTTTTGGGAGTGTTTCAGCCCGGGGATCATGGGAGCACGTTTGGCGGGAATCCTCTGGCGTGTGCGGTGGCGCGGGCGGCGCTGCGTGTGCTGGTGGATGAGGAGTTGGTGGAGCGGTCGGCGGAACTGGGCGAATACTTTCTGGAGAAATTGCGGGAGCTGCAGAGTCCTGTGATCCGGGCAGTGCGCGGGCGCGGGCTGTGGATCGGGATCGAGTTGAATGAGGATGCGCGGAAGTACTGCGAAGCGCTGAAGGAAGAGGGCGTGCTGTGCAAAGAGACACACGCGAGGATAATCCGGATTGCGCCGCCGCTGGTGATTTTGCGGGAGGAGATTGATTGGGCGGTGGAGCGGATAAGGAAAGTGCTAATGGCGAGTGAGTAGTGGCGAGTGGCGGGGAAAGACTCGAAACTCGTAATTCGAGACGCGAAATTCGTAAGAGCAACCCAAGACCCACGTTCTGAACGACGAACGTGGGGCACCCGAAACACAATTAACGGAAGCACTGGAAGCAGGACCCTACATTGAGATCCTTCGCGCAAAAGGCGCGCTCAGGATGACAACTTGGTAGTGGTGCGTAAACAGATTGCTTGGTTGCAAGGGGGGGTGATTGAAAAGCGGCGATGAATCGCCGCACTCCAAATCAGTCGGCGGCTGCGTCGGGAGCGGCGGCGGGTTTAGGGGCGGGGCGGTCGAAGCGAAGGACGCTGTTGACGAACTGGCTCAGGGTGCCGCCCAGATGGCCCAGGACGCGTTGCTTGAGCGTCGTGTAGTCTTGTGTGCCACAGAACAAATCGGAGAGTAGCTGGCGGAAGACCGCGTTGCGCTGGAGGAACTGCACCATGCGGGTGGTGACCGCCGTGCCGAGGAACGATCCACGATAGAAGCGGCGGACGATGCGCGCCGCAAATTCCAATTCCAATGAGAACGAAGCGCGAACGCGCGCGGGATATTTTTCCGGGCAGCCTTCGGCGAGCGAGCGTCCGAGAATTTCGCCGGAACGCATAGCGTAGAAGAGCCCTTCACCGGTGAGGGGATCCACCCAGGCGGCGGCGTCGCCGCAGAGCGCCCAGTTTTTGCCGATTACCGCGCGATCGGAGAGGGTGCGCTCCTGGGGAGAAGGGAGGACGTGGGAGTAGAACTTGGCGTTTTCGGTTTCGATGTGCTCGTGGGTCGCGAAGGTGCGCAGATGATCGCGCAATTCGTTGGAGGTATGGGAAGCCATGCTGCCACAGATGCCGAGGGAGAGATGGTCTTTGCGCGGGAAGGACCAGATGTAACCTTCGAAATCAGGGAGGAACTTGATGATGATTTCGTCGGAAGTCTGGGGAACGAAATAGCCCTGGGTCATTTCGAGTTCGTCTTTGGCGAGAGCGCGGGTGCCCGAGAGGAACTGGTTACGAGCACCGGCGGCGAGAACGATGAAATCCGCTTCGTGAGAGACGCCGTTGACGGAGTAGCGAGGCTTTTCGAAGGCTGTTTCGACTTGATGGACGCGATGAGGATGAATGCGGCAGCCAGCGGCGCGGGCGCGATCGAGGAGCAAGCCGTTCAGAATGGTGCGCGAGTAGATGACGATGGGATGCTGGAGATCGAGGTGCGCACGGTGATTTTCGGCGCTGATGATCTGGACATCGCGGATCAGTTTCTTCGGAAGATCGTTGTCGAGGAGAAACGGATAGCACTGCGTGGCTTTGTAGGTGAGGCCGCCGCCGCAAGGTTTCTCCCAAGCCAGACGTTCATCGAAAAGGTCGACGGAATGGCCCGCGGATGCGAGTTGCTCGCCGCACATCGCGCCGGAAGGACCGCCACCCACAATGACATAGTTAGCCATTTGCTATCCGCAACGTTCAACTTGTAAATCAACTCGGCGCGGTGAGGAAGGTTCGTGACCGGAAGGCGCTTCTCAAGAAACGGGGAAAAGCACCAGACAGAACCCAGCAAGAAGTATAGCACCGAAGACTGCGGCGGCTGTGGCGGAACCAGTGAGACGGCGTACCAAATGGATACCCAAGCCGGAGAGGAGAAAGAAGAGCGCGAAGTAGGGAGATAGCAGGACCAAAAGGATCTCGCCACTCTTGAGGAAGAGGACGCCGAAGGCCAGCGCGAGCCAAGTGACGGCGATCAGCAGCATCCCGAAAGGATAGCGGCTGCGCAGCGTGGTGGCGGGGCCCGCGAGGACTTCGATGCCGTAGAGGAACAAAAATGCGGTAACGGCGAAAAGGGGAAGGCGCTCCCAACGCTGCAGAGTGAGCCAGGCGGAGGTGGCGGTGAGTTCAAACCAGCCGGTGATAAGGAAATGGAGGAGCACAGCGGCGGCAGCGGACGCGAAAAGGATGCCGGGAGCAGCCGGGGCGAGTTTGCGAGCGGCGGTGAAGTGAAAAAGAATTAGAGCGAAGCCGAGGAGGAGGAAAAAGCTGACGAGGTAGTCGCCTTCGAAGAGGCGAATTGCCTGAAGCGGCTTGAAGTAGGGCCAGACGTAGAGCATCAGCAGAGAGAGAAGCGCAACAGCAACGACCGCACGCCAGCGGGGAATCGTGGGAACGGTAGAGAAATCCGCGGGAGGCTTGCCACCGAGGAGTTCGCGAATGAGGGGGCCGGCAAGGAGGAGGATGCCGGCGAGTCCCAGGATACACGCGAGGAGATTCAGGCGATTGGGGAGGCGGGGTTCGCCCGTAAGGCCGAGAACATTGGCTGCCCAAGCCTGGGCGTAGCGCACCGCAGTGGGAGAAAAGAGAATGGTGACGTGCGTGGCCCAGGGGACCACGACGTATTGAATCGACGGATCGTTAGGAGGCACGAGGTCGGCGGCATTTGCTTTCAGGCCGTGATGTTCGAAGCGGCCGACGATGATGCGGGTGTTCGGAAGAATTTTGGGCACGCCAAGGTAGAGGAGGTTGACGGGCAGGACACCGTGATTGGGTATCATGGGAGCCGGGGAGATGGCGATGACTCCGGCGGGACGGAATTTCTCGGCGACCCGAAGGGCGATGGCGCCGCCCATGGAGTGACCGGCGAGGATGGTGCGGTCGGGAATGATCATGCCGCGAGCAGCAAGGCCACGAACGAGAGACGCGGAGCAGGCTTCGGCTTGCGCGGGAGAGAAGGGCCCGGCGGAGTGGCCGTGGCCAGGAAGATCCGGGATGTAGACGCGGAGGCCTTGTTCGGCGAAGGCCCGGCCGATGTACTGCATGATGATGTTATTGGCGGAGATGCCATGGAAAAGGACGACGGAGCCGAGTTCGGCAGCGGAGGGGAGATCCTTACGCTCGATGGCGAGAACCTGCATGCGGCAGGAGGCCGCGTCGACGATATAGCGTTTTTCGGAATAGCGGCGG
>Ga0207761_1000235_pt1 | contig 19173 bp, 21 predicted proteins | sample LuqExpMetageno34_FD_187792 | JGI IMG/M metagenome (GOLD analysis project Ga0207761, IMG submission 187792) | Tropical forest soil microbial communities from Luquillo Experimental Forest, Puerto Rico - Sample 34 (SPAdes) | ecosystem: Environmental > Terrestrial > Soil > Tropical forest ... | reverse complement strand
CTGTTACGCCTTTGCCCACGGCTGAAATGATGCCGGCTGCCGCCTTTCCGGGCGTAAAGGGCAGTGGCGGTTTGAACTGATATTGGCCGGCAATCACCAGAATGTCTGGATAGTTCACTTCGGCGGCCTTGACGTCGATCACAACCTCCCCTTCTCCCGGCGTCGGATTGGGCGCCTGCTCCACACCAACGCGTTCGAAAGGCGAAAATTCGCGCACGATAACGGCTTTCACAATCCAAACTCCGAATTGTGAGTCCCTAGCGCGGGCGCCGGCAATGCGTCTTCGCCCGATTCACGGAAGGCGGGAATGATGGGAACCGGAAGCGCCGCGATCTTTGCGCCCTGCTCGTTCGTAAGCACGTGCGCAAACAGGCGACGTGCTACAAAATGCGGGTCGTCAAGTGCAGCACGCACGTCCTGCACAATGGAGCAGCAACAATCCGCGGCATCGAAAACCGGTGTCCATTCTGCGGCGGTGCGGGTTGCGATAATCGCCGCGACGCGGTCAATGGTCGCAGAAGGATCGCGCGCATCGTCCACGTAGTCGGCCTCCAGACCGATCGCAGTTGTAAAGGATATCCAGAACTTCTGTTCTAGCGGCGCAGCGGCGACGATGGCGCCATCGCGTGTATCGTAAAGATGGTAGCGGGGCGATCCGCCGGTCACCAGATCGCGCCCATTGCCGGGCCACCTATCGGCCGCGAGCCCGTTCCCTATCGCCCAGTACATGAAGGTGAACAGATTGTCCGACATAGCGATATCGAGATAGGTGCCTTCGCCCGTCGCTTCGCGTTGACGCAATGCGAGCAGGATGTTCATCACAGTCGGATAGGTACCACCAGCGATGTCGGCGATGAGCGCCGGCGGCACCACCCGATGCCCGGGCGGGCCCGAGGCCATAGCCAGAAGTCCGGCATCGCCGATGTAGTTCAGGTCGTGACCCGCGCGGTTACGGCGCGGACCGGACTGGCCGTAACCGGTGATAGCGCAATAGATAAGTTTTGGATTGACTTTGCGCAGAGCGCTGTAGCCAAGACCCAATCGCTCCATTACGCCTGGACGAAACTGCTCAACGACGACATCACTGCTTTTCACGAGCTCCAGGATGCGTTGGCGCGCCTGCAAATCTTTGAGATCTACGGCGAGGCTTTTCTTGCCGCGATTGAGCAACGCAAAATTGATACTGTCCTTGCCCCAGATCGGAGCATAGTGGCGCATTTCTTCGCCGCCCGGGCGTTCGATCTTAATCACCTCCGCACCAGCTTCTGCAAGGAGCAGCGTCGCCATAGGCCCCGGCAGCAGCGTCGAGAAATCGAGGACGCGTATCCCTGCGAGTGGGCGCATTATTACCCTCCCTATTTGGCGACGAACGCGTATCGTCCCCGCTTGTAGCTTGTGTCGATCTGCATATTCATTTTTTCACAAAGCTCCGTCCGATCAGCTGGCGGTGCACCTGATTGGTTCCCTCCCAAATCTGGGTGATCTTGGCGTCGCGCATCAGCCGCTCCACACGGTAGTCACGGCAATAGCCATAGCCGCCGTGCATCTGCACTGCCTCCGTCGTGAGTCGCATAGCGAGATCGGAGGCGCGCAGCTTCGCCATCGATGCTTCTAGACCGAAGTCGGAGGTACCACTCTCAAGGAGAGCGGCCACGTGATCGAGCCACGTCTCACAGAATGCAAGCTCGGTCGCCAAGTCCGCGATCATGAACTGGTTTCCTTGGAACTCGACAATCTTGCGGCCTGACTGCTGGCGCACATTGGTATAGGCGATCATGTCCTTGAATGCAGCCGTCGCAATTCCAAGCGCGTGTGCGGCGACGCTTGGACGCGAGCGATTCAGGGAGGCGAGCAGAATCCGCAAGCCATCACCCGGCATACCCAACAAGTTCGCTCGTCGCACGCGGCAGTTATCGAAGGAAAGCGATGCCGTAGACGATGCACGTAGGCCCATCTTCTCTTCGGTGCGTACAACGGAAAAACCGGGTGTACCTTTCTCAAGTATGAGCGCGGATATCGCGCGGCGCGGGTCGTCGATCTCCGTCCATTTTCCGAAAAGCAGGATGAGATCGGCCACATCGCCTGTGCTGATGAAGATTTTTCCGCCGTCGACAGCGATCTCATCGCCTTCGGGGCGAAAGCGCGTCTTCATACCGGTGGCGTCCGACCCCGCTGTCGGTTCGGTGATTGCAAGCGAGCCGAGGCCACCGGCCGCGATGCGCGGCAGCAGCCGCTTCTTCTGTTCATCATTGCCGAACTCCATCAACGGTCCCATGCCATGGAAGGTTGTGGCATAAATGATGCCGGTCGAGGCGCAGGCCTCGGAGATCATCTGCACGACCGAAAGATAGAGCCGATAGCGCGATCGGTTTCCGCCATAGGCCTCAGGCACGAATAGGCCGTTAAGACCGAGCGCGTTGATCGCTTTCACATTGGCCCAGGGGAAGGTACCCGTTCGGTCGTATTCCGCTGCCGAAGGCGCGATGATCTCGTCGCACAACCGGCGGACCGAATCGCGGATGAGCACTTCCTCGGCCGTCCAAGCACGGCGTAGCTCAAGCTGTTCGAAAATCGTCATGGACCGGTCGTTTCAATGGTTCACGCTTTGGCCCCCGTCGAGATAGATGGTCTCGCCGGTCAGAAAGCCGATGGAAGTTTGATAGAGTGAAGACACAAAGGCGCCTACCTCGTCGGGCATGCCGACGCGGCCGACCGGAATTCGGCGGACGAACCACTGCCGTACTTTTTCGCTGTTCAAGAATTCTCTGTTTAGTTCGGTCTCAATATAGCCCGGTGCCACGTCGAGCACGCGGATGCCGTCGCGCGCCCATTCCACCGCTAGACAGCGGGCGATCGCCCCGATGGCTGCTTTGGAAGCGCAATAAGCCAGGTTATGCTCAACGCCGAGCTTATCGAAGAACGAGCCGATATTGACGATCAATCCGCCGCCCGCGATCTTGAGGTGCGGATAAACTTCCCGGCATGCGACCACGGCAGCCGTCGCATTGACGCGCATTATTCGCTCGAAGTCCGCAACCGTTATGGTTTGCGCGGGCGTTTCCAGATGCTGGCCGGCATTGTTGACGAGGCCGGTGATGCGGCCCGCGGCCGCGATGCGCCGAAACGTATCAGCGAGAGCCGCTTCGTTGGTCATGTCGCAAGCGTACCCCTGCCCCGCCGCCGTCGCGCCCGACCGTGACACGCCCGCGATTTGCCAGCCGTTCGCCGCGAGCGCGCGCGCAATCGCGGCGCCAATGCCTCGGCTTGCGCTGGTGACTATAATAACGCCGTTACGCATCACGGAATCTCGGTGGGCGCTTCTCGGCAAATGCAGCGATACCCTCAGCGGCGTCGGCCGTGCGATAAGCCAGTGTCGAAAGATCGGCCTCTATCTTGAATCCCTCTTGCAGAGGTACAGTCTGCGCGCGCCGCACCGCGGCTCGCGCAAATTCGAGAGTCGGCAAGCTGTACCCGGTGAAAGTTTTCGCGAAGGCAAGTCCCTCCACGACTGGGTCACCGCTCACAATCTTGCTAACGAGACCGATGCGCTCTGCCTCCACGGCATCGACGGTGCGGCCAGTCATCACAAGCTCAAGCGCGCGTGGTTCACCGATGATACGCGGTAGCCGTTGGGTGCCGCCGTAGCCCGGGATAAGGCCGAGCTTGATTTCCGGGCACCCCATCCTGGCGTTGGTGGTGGCAAGTCGGAATGTACAGGCGAGCGCGAGTTCAAGACCGCCGCCAAAAGCAAAGCCATTGATAACGGCAATCGAGGCGATGGGCAGCGAATCGAGCTTCGCGAACACGGCTTGGCCAAGCTCGGCTCCGCGCTTCTGCGCCATCAGGTCGCGGCTGCCGAGTTCTTTGATGTCAGCGCCGGCACAGAACGCCTTCGGACCAGCTCCCGTGACGATAAGTGCGCGCCCGCTCGACTTCGCCGCTTCGTCAATGGCGGCGCCAATCTCACCGAGGATAGCGAAGGACAAAGCGTTGAGAGCCTCCGGCCGGTTCAGAGTTAGGACGGCACAACCGTCACGGAATGCGAGATCGATCGGCATCAGGCCACATCCTTAGTCTTGCCGAAGCGGATCGGCACGGGGGCGATTTCTCCGCGCTTGGCTTGCTCGATCAGCACGCGTTTGAGGATCTTGCCGCTGGCAGTGAGCGGAAAAGCATCAAGCCTCAAGAAATACTCCGGCATGTCGGCCGTGGACAGTCCTTGCGCATCCAGATGCATGAGAAGCGTTTCGGCGTCGACATCGCCGATAATGGCTATGCAAGCGCGCTCCCCTAGCCGCTCGTCCGACACAGAGAATACCGCAACTTTTTCGATCCCCAGGTGCCGGAGCGCCAACGCCTCAATATGAGAGGGGTGGATATTGTGACCGCCGCGAATGATCAGGTCTTTGAGACGGCCAACAATCCTGAGGTTGCCGCGCGCATCCAGAACACCCATGTCACCGGAGAGGAACCAGCCGTCGGGATTAAAGCTCTCTTCGGTGGCACTCTGGTTGCCGAAATAGCCGAGCATGAGCGCCGCACCCCGTCCACCGATGTGGCCCACCGTGCCGGCCGGCACCTCGCGCGCGGTATCTTCGATATTGAACACTCTGACCTCATAAGCGGGGCCGCCGCGACCGCAGGTCGCGATAATGGTTTCGGTGTCATCGTCGGGATGCGTGTACTGGTGCGACGAATTCTCCGTCATGCCATACACGTTCTGTGGTTTGATGCCCTGGCGTACGAATGCTTCCGCTACCGGTGGCGGGATCGGCGATCCGGCCATGTAGAACACTTCAACGTCTCCCAGCCGGATGATCCCGCGTCGCGTTTGCTCGGTGAGCAGATCCATTGCATGGGTCGGCACACCCATCACATAGGTCGCGCGGGTCTCGCGCACCCAGTCGAGGCGAGATAGGCCGACCGGCGGATCATCGAGGATGAGCAGGCAGCCTGCGACCAGCCATTCAGCGGCCGCCACCCAGGCGATGTGGTGCGAGACGGGGCTCAGCGTGAGCAGGCGTGTATGCGGGCCGTGGCGCCAATCGCGCACCATATCGCGTGCGTTGGCGAGCAGCGTGTTGTCCGAATGCATCACGCATTTCGGCGTTCCCGTGGTGCCCGACGTGAAAGCCAGGTAACGAACGCTGTCCGGGTTGCTCCAAATTGGCGTCTCTAGCGGTACTGCGCGCGGTTGCGGTAAATGCTCTCGCTCGTAAATTTTGCGCAGCGCAGGCAGACCGGCTAGCACGGCGGCGAGATTGTCCTTGCCACGGTCGGCGCTCCAGCCCGCCTCGATCATGAAGGCACGCGATGACAGCCGCCCAAGCAGTGCGCCGATCTCGGCGTGGGTGTAGGTGCGATGGAGTGAGGGATTGCAGGCGTATCCGTTGCGCGCACAGGCTAGAAACATCACCAGCGCTTCGAGTTTATTCGATATCCAGAAGGACACTCGGTCCCCTGCCGTCAGCCCCTGCGCGGCGAGGTCTTCAGCCACCGCGTCGACCCACAATTGCAGCGTACGCCAGGTTACGCTGCGGCTTCCGTCCCGCGCCGCCTCCGCATCGGGACGCGCTGCGACATGACCGGCCATCAGCGTATAGAAGGTGTCATTACGCCACAGTCCGCGTGCATACCAATCACGCGACGTCGCAGGCTCATGCAGCGTCAGGTATGCACGCATCGACTAGCGCCCGAATTTGCCGGGGTCGGGCGGGCGCCGTTCGGTAAAAGCACGCGAAAGCTCCTGACTTTCATCGGAATCTAGATAGGCACGCAACAGAAGATCGTGCGCCATGCGTGCTAGGCCGCCGACCCCGCCGTGCCTTGCATTGAATGCGGCCTTCACCGACGCGAGCGCGAAACTGCCACGCTCGGCCACTTCGAGCGCGAATTTGCGCGTCTCTTCCTTCAATGCGTCATCCGCAACAACTTTATTGATAAGACCCAGCGCCAGCGCCTCATCAGCGGACATCTTCGGATTGCAGAACCAGATCTCCTTCGCCTTCTTCTTGCCGACTAGGTCCTCAAGATACCAGGTGCCATAGCCGGCATCGAATGAGCCCATCATCGGCCCGACCTGACGGAACACTGCGCTTTTCTTGGCGATGGTCAGGTCGCACACCATTTGCAGCACATTGCCGCCACCGACGGCGAAGCCGTTCACCGAGGCGATAACCGGCTTTTGCAATCGGTCGATCGCTTCGTACATTTCCAGCGTCGGCAGCACGCCAGCATAGAGCGTTGTCTTCTCCATACCTTCCTTGCGTCCGCCAATGCAGAAAAAACGGTCGCCGGCGCCAGTGATTACCACGACGCGTGTCCGTGTTTCGCGACGAATCGCTTCGATGCATTGCCGAATTTCGTGGCACATCACCGGCGTAAACATGTTGCCGTCATCAGGACGGTTCAGTGTGATCGTGCAGATCGGGCCGCTTTCCTCGTAGAGAATGGTTTCGTAGCTCAAAGGAGGTTCCCTTAAACGCCATCCTGCTGGCGCAGGATTTCGATTTCCTCTTCCGGAAGCCCGGCGACGTCTCGCAGGACTTCCACCGTTGACGATCCTAGCATCGGTGGTGCCGAGCGGGCGACATTAGCTGCGCCATCGATTTGAATTCCAGTTCCAACTTGCGGGACAAGGCGATCACCGACGGCGAGATTATAGAAAAGACCGCGACGCTGAAACTCGAGATCGGCAACAACTTCGTCCACGCGATTGATCGGTCCGGCCGGCACGCGGGCGGTGGCGAATAGTTCGAGCCAGTGACTCCGGGGCCGCTGTCGGAGAATTTTGCCGATTTCTTCGACGATTGCCGCGCGGTGCGCGCGCCGCTGGCGATTCGAGGCGTAGTCCGGATTTTTCCCCATATCTGGTCGGCCGAGCACAGTCCAGAAACGGTCCCATATGGCATCGCTGCCGAGGCCGATGGTGATCGGGTGATCGGCGGTGTCGAAGGGTTGGTAAATGGCGATGACGCTATCTTTGCCGCCCGAGCGTCGCGGCACTTCGCCCGACCCCATAAAAGGAACGATACGGCACGACAGGAACCGGGTCATGCTTTCCACCAACGACACGTCAACGATATGACCGCGTCCAGTGCGCTGTCGATCGAACAAAGCGGCAACCGCAGCGTAGGCCGCATCGGCGCCTGCCAGCATGTCTGCCGCCGGTGCACCGATCTTCTGCGGATCGCCATCGGGCTCGCCCGTCAAGTCCATGACCCCAGAGTAACCTTCCGCAATCAGGTCATAGCAGGTCCAATCGCTGCGCGAGCCATGCAGTCCGAAGCCGGTAATAGCGACATAGATAAGGTCCTGACGCAGCGCCTGGCACGACGCTGCATCGATCGAGAGTTTTTGCAGTACCCGAGGCGGCTGATTGACCACGACTACGTCGCACCTTTTGATAATTGCAGCGAGCGCCGGCCACCCGCGCGGCGTCGTGTAGTTGAGAGCGACGCTGCGCTTATTGCGGTTGATCGCCACAAACCAGAGCGATTCGCCGTCGATGAAAGGCGGGCCCCAGGCGCGAGCATCGTCGCCAGTTCCCGGCCGCTCGATCTTGATGACGTCGGCACCCATGTCGCCGAGCAACATGGCACAGTATGGACCCGCGACCGAGCTCGTCAGGTCAAGGACCCGGACGCCGTTGAGCAAATTGAAGCCAAGGCCCAGAGCGCGGACAGGCAGCGTGTTAATACCTTGGGACGCTGCTCGTGACGAGCCGCGGTCTGCCACATCGGCCATGCTTGCAATCTCTCCGCGAGGTCGTCACATCGGTAATAGAAAAGCCAAACAATTTTCTTGCGAGATATGATTTCAATCAAGCCCCTTGATTATAGTACGGGCGTCTAGACGCGTTCTACGATACACAATGGGATGTACAATCCGCCGCTCAGGCGGCCGTCGCCCCAGCGTGTCGCCGATAGAAGCACCGAATGTCGCAGGGTACTGTTCGCTTGTAGCTCGTGGGCATGATTCAGCGTAAATTAGCTTTCGGCGGATCGAGTTCGGTCCGATGATTCTGGGGTGCAATTTGGTCAGATTGTCGCCCTGCTGCTGGAGAAAAACATGAACAAACCGGGGCTGATCGTCGCGCCGCTGACGCCGTTCACGTCGGACCTAAAAATCGACGAGGCCGCGTTGCGACGCCAGATTGACTACGTGGTCAAGGACGCCACCATGGTGGTTGCTGCCGGAGTCGAGACCCAAGAATATACCTATTTGAGCCTTGATGAGCGCAAGGCGCTGATCCGCCAGACTATCGAGTATGTCGATGGACGGGTGCCGGTGATGGTCGGAATTTCCCACCCGTCATTTCGCACCGCCATCGAACTTGCCCATGACGCGGAACGGCTCGGTGCCGCCGCAGTGCAGTTGCTCGCGCCATTACGGCCGTTCGCCGGCGCCCCGACGCAAAACGATCTCGTCGCCTATTTCGAGGCGGTCGGACGCGAGACAAAACTTCCAATCACGCTCTATCTAAATCCCGGCCCTGGCGCCGAGGTTTCCATTCCAGAAACGATCGCGCTCGCTAAGCTGCCATACGTTCAGCTAATCAAGGAAAGCTCGCGCGATCTCGCACGCGTTTCGAGGCTGATTGCTGAGATCGATCGTGCGGGACACGCGCGCTACTTTACGACCATGCAGATGCTGCTTGCGTCGATCGAGCTCGGCGGCTCGGGGGCGACCATGCCGCCACCCGGATCTGAGATCGCACGTCGCATCATCGACGCGTTCGTCGCCAAAGACTATGAGCGCGCCGCTACCTTGCAGCGCGAATTCGCGCTGTTCCCGTCGCGCTGGATGCATCGCGGACTCGCGCCAACAATGAAGGCTGCGATGGCCCTGATCGGCGTGCCGGTAGGCGAACCCTATCCACCCTACGTTTCGCTTACAACTGAGGAAATCACGTCAATGACCGCGGTTTTACGTACCACATCGCTCGCGCACTATCTTTCAGCAATGGTCGCGGCGTGAAGGCTCATTGAAAGACAACCCATGTCTCAGCATCAGGTGCCGCCACCTACAACCCCGTATGGGGCGCCGATCTCATTTGACTTGGCAAAGAAAGTCATGGCTGCAGCTGAAGCGGAAGCTGCGACCAACAATTGGGGTGTGGCGATCGCAATTGTCGACTCTGGCGCCAATCTAGTCATGCTGCACCGGCTCGATAACGCGCAGCTCTCATCGGTACGAATTGCCGAAGAGAAAGCGGTGACATCGGTCGAGTTTCGTCGTCCAACCAAGACGCTTGAAGACGCCGTAGCTGGCGGCGGCATAGGCTTACGGGTGCTAACCTTCGGCGCCTCGCTTGCGGAGGGCGGCGTTCCGCTCATTTCCGACGGCCGCGTCATTGGAGCAATTGGAGTGTCCGGGGTCGCTTCACATGAAGACGCGCAAGTGGCCAAGGCCGGGGCCGACTCGGTTTTTTGACCTGCACTCACTCGTTTTTCAATTGTTGCGCGATGCACGCATTTTACATGTGTACCGATCCCTTCGATTCTGCGGTGACTATTCAATAGCCTCCATATCGCGAACAACGGTTATGATCGCGAGCTGACGCTGGAAGCGTGCCAGCGTAACCTTGCCGATCTTATTTCTTTCGGGCGGCTCTATATCGCCAACCCAAATCTGTTGGAACACTTGCGCATCGGCGGATCGTTGAGCGCACCCGATCGTGCGGCATTCTTCGGTGGCGGTGCGACGGGCTACACTGATTATCCGGTCGTGACGTCGGCGGAGCACGCCGCTGCTCGGAGCGGCAAGGAAGCGAGCACGGTGTAACCGACGCCACCCGGCGGCGGCGATCGCATCAGTTCCACAGATGTAATCCGCTGCGAAAGCGCTAGGACGCGATCGATCGGCTGCCTGCGCGCGATAGCTGCACCGTTGTTTCGAATTCGTGCCAGCGTCACATGCGGCCGAAAGGGGCGGTCGTCGGTCTGGACGAACGCCGCCAAAAGATCGCGGCGCAGCTCCGCGAGCTGGTCATCGCCAGCGCATTCGGCCCATAAGAGCCGCGGACGCTTCGGCACCGGTCCATAACCGACATGCTGAATCGTCAATTCGAATTGAGGATGGGTCTCAACAACACGGCCAAGCTTGGTGACGGCGTCCGGAATCGAGGGTTCGTTCCAAGGCGGCACGAGCGTCAGGTGAATGTCCTCCGGCGCGATGCGCCGAATGGCGGGGCCTTCGAGCCCCGCGCTCAGACCGAAAAGCTCCTGCGCAAGATCGGACGTAATCTTCAGCGCCACGAAGATCCGCGGCGATTGTGGACGGGCTGCCGGGCCGGATTCCCTTATGTCGCCGATCTGCATGCTGATCCGTGTTTCTTCACATTGTATCAACGGTCGCGCGCGCTGTCGGCCGGTTGTACAGCACGATGATGGCTAATATTCCGATCAGCCCGCTGAAGCCGAACGCCCATTCGGCACCACCTGCGCTCCACAGAACGCCTGCGGCCGCACTCGCGATGAAAGTCGCCAGGCCGATCGCTAGATCATAGATGCCGAAAGCTGTGCCGCGCAGTGCGACCGGAGCGGCGTCCGCAACCGATGCAGCGAGCAGGCCCTGCGTGACCGCCATCTGCAGCCCCCATAGCGCAGCGCCCGCCATAGCAACCGATGCCGCGGTCGCGCTCGTCAGCACGACGTCCGCGCCGATGAGGACGCCTGCCCCAAGCATGAGCTGCACCTCGCGGTCGATACGGTCGGCGAGCACGCCGAACGGATAAGCGGCGGCGGCATAAACCCCGTGCATGACAACGATCATGAGCGGGACATAGGCCGCATCGATGCCGATGTTGTGGGCTTTCAAGATCAGGAAGGCGTGGCTGAACCGCGCCAAGGACAACAAGCTCGCAATCGCGATCGCCCACCAGAACGGCGCGGTAAACTGCGCAAAGTCACCGCGCTGAAGCCGCAGCGGTCGCGCGGCAAATTGCTTCGGTATGGTCTCCTTGAGGCCGAATATCAGGACGAGAATCGCCAATGCAGCCGGAATCACCGCGATCCAGAACACCAGTCGGAAGTCGTCAGCACTGACTGCCATCAGCGCCATCGCGGCCAGAGGGCCAACGACGTAGCCGGTGGTGTAGAACGCAAGCCTCAGGCCGAAGCCGGATCCGCGCACTTGCGCGGGCGTCACGTCGGTCATGAACGCGTCGCGCGGGGCATCACGCAGCCCCTTTCCGGCCCGGTCGATGATCCGCGCTATCAGAACCGTGGACACGGTGGTCGCAAGAGGAAACATCACCTTGTTGACGGCGGAAACTGCGTAGCCGAGCAGGACAAGTGGCTTGCGCCGACCGATCCGGTCGCTGACCAACCCAGAAGCAATCCGCGCCAGCGACGTGCCGCCTTCGGCCAGGCCTTCGATCACGCCGACCGTGGCAACGGTCACGCCCAGCACCCGTACGAGAAAGATCGGCAGGATGCCATAAACCATGGCGCTCGACATGGCGGTCAAAAAGCTGATCAGCCCAAGGACTGCCACCTGACGTGGTAGCCGATACGGTTGCGCCGACCCGTGAAGCATCCGCTCTGGCTCCGATTGCTGGCCATTGGCTGCGATCGCACTGTGACATGAGGGGTCGTCGGCTGAAACCCCAAAGCGAGGCAAAAATGCCGTCATGCGGAATGCTGCGGCCCCCTGGGTCTGTATAGGGCCGCAGGTCAAAACGCGGCGATACGTTCGTTGCCGGTCTTCAATGATATTGCTTCAATCGCAGAAGCTACGCGCGTTCAGTTACTGACGGTATTCGCCACGCGCCGGTGTTGCTCATTTGATGTGGCTCAATGCGCCACAAAGAAAATTAAGTATATAAAAAAATGAATATTCGAAATAGTAAGAAAAGCTACGCGCGTGGCGCGCAGTGTCCGCGTCTACCAGTCGCGGAGGTCAACATGACTAGCGAACAAACCTATAGCAGCCACGCATTCGGTCTGGTTCTCACCGCGGTTTTTATCAGCATCCTGATCTTGAATGCGGTCACTCTTTGAACTGATGCACTTAAAGCTGGACGACAACGCCCTACCCCCCGTCCAGCTAAAACTGATACCCTGATGATCCTCGCCGGCGTCATTTTTTTGCAGAAACGTGTCAGGAGCCTTTCAAAAAGGCCAGCGGGGACTGTTTCGGCCGGACGACAAGTACAGGAATGGAGCTGTGCGTCAGCACTTTGACGGTTTCACTTCCCAATACTATCGCAGCGACGCCGCGGCGACCATGCGACGCCATAACGATGAGGTCGCACTTGCGAGCGTTCGCCGCATCAATGATCGCCTGGTAAGGCTGGGCATGCTCGATGTGCAGCCCGTCGCAGGAAACCCGGCAAGCTGCCGCGATATCCTTTGCGATCTCGAGATGCTTCGTCGCGCGATCGGCAGGGCCAGAATCGCGTGTCGATACGCCGATCGCGGTAATCCTTGCATTGACCGCTTTTGCCAATGCGACCGCGTATTCGACCGCTTGGTTCGACAATTCTGAGCCGTCAGTCGCAACGAGGATGTGCTTGTACATGACCGGTTCAAGCCAGCGAGCACTGCGATACTTTAAAATCCTTCGTGGCAGCAGTGTCGTTGATCCTGGTCAATCGACGTTAGAAGCGCAGCAGATTAGGGAGAAACAGCATGCGAATAAGCTCATCCGCTTTCGCCGATGGAGCTGCAATCCCAGCCCGTTACACTTGCGATGGCGAGGATGTCACGCCTCCCCTCGACTGGAGCAGCCCGCCGGCAGCCACCCGCAGCTTCGTCCTGCTCTGTGAAGACCCCGACGCGCCTGGCGGAACATGGCATCACTGGGCGGCCTATGACATTCCGGCCGACCTCACCGCACTGCCGCAGGGCGCGGCCCAGCAGGCCAAAAAATACGGCTTCAAGCAGGCTAACAACGACTTTCAACGAACCGGCTACGGCGGCCCCTGCCCACCACATCGCCACGGACCGCATCACTATCATTTCCGATTGCTCGCGCTTTCGGTCGATCATCTGGTCACAGGTAAAATTCCGTCGTGCCGCGATGTTGAGCGAGAAGCCCGCAAACATGTTCTTGCGGAAGCTACGCTCGTCGGGGTGTATGAGCGATAGGGCACACATCCATGCTCGTGTTGCTATCGCTCATCATCTTCCTCGTCTTAGCGGTTCTGTTCCCATTCGTTTTCGGCGAACTGATGCTCGCGAGCCTCGGCAAGCTGCATCTAAGTCCAGCGATGGCGCTCACTTTAGTGATCGGCATTTTTGCAGGCGGCCTCATCAATATTCCAATCAAATCGACTGCGCACGGCAGAGAGGTGATTGTGCATCCGCTCGCGGTGTACGGCCTTTCCGGCCTCTGGCCGGAGATGCAACACGTGCGCCAGCAAACAATTATCGCGGTGAATGTTGGCGGCTGTTTGATTCCGACTGGTCTCGCCATCTACGAGCTTGTTTATCTTGCATTGCTGAGCCCGTCAGGGCTTGCAGCCGCGGCAGTCGGCTGCGCGGCCAACATCGCCGTTTGCTACTTGATCGCGCGGCCTGTGCCAGGTGTCGGGATCCTCATGCCGGGCGTGATGTCGCCGATCGTTGCCGCCGGCCTCGCCCTGCTACTGGCGCCAGAGATGGCCGCGCCGGTTGCTTTCGTGAGCGGAGTCATGGGCCCGCTCATCGGCGCCGATCTCATGCATCTCAAACATATCGAAACAAGCGACATCGGCGTTGTCAGCATTGGCGGCGCGGGCACTTTCGACGGAATTATACTCTCAGGTATCGTCGCAGCCTATTTGGCATAATTGGCTTTTATTCTTGATCCATATCAGGGCTCACGGCGTGCATTCTGACTATGTTTTGCAACATCCGAGCCAAGATCGCCGATGGCGGAGCGATGAGCGAGTTCCGGACCGACATCTCTGATCATGTCTGGTGGACAAAGTATCGCTATGCCGCTCTGGGCGTAGACGAGCGGGACGTCACCGAGACATGGCGGCGGATTGCGCGCGCGCTTGCCGCTGTTGAGCCCAAGGACGCTTCGCTTTGGGAAAAGCGTTTCTTCAGCATTTTGCAGGACTTTCAGTTTCTTCCCGGAGGTCGTATCCAGGCGGGTGCCGGCACAGCGCGCAACGTCACGCTGTTCAACTGTTTCGTTTTGGGGACAGTTACCGACTCGATCTCTGGTATATTCCGTGCGCTACAAGAGAGCGCCGTGACAATGCAGCAAGGCGGCGGCATCGGTATCGATTTTTCGACCTTGCGACCGCGCGGCATGCAAACGAAAGGTGCCGGCACCATCGCATCCGGCCCAATCTCTTTCATGCAAGTGTGGGATGCGATGTGCGGCACCATCTTGTCAACCGGCGCACGTCGCGGCGCCATGATGGCGACGCTGCGCTGCGACCACCCGGACATTGAAGAATTTGTCACGGCCAAACAGCAAACTGGCCAACTGCGCCGCTTCAACTTGTCGGTGCAGGTGACTGATGGATTCATGGCGGCAGTGCGAAACGATGCCGACTGGCCGCTGGTCTTTCCGGCCGCGGCCTTCGATCGCGAAGGTGAGACGGTCTTGCGACAATGGCCAGGATCAACCGCTCCAGTGTCCTGCCGCGTCGTACGCAACATCCGGGCGCGCGCACTCTGGGATAAGATCATGCGCGGAACCTACGACTATGCCGAACCGGGCGTATTGTTCGTCGACCGCATCAACCGACTCAATAATCTTTGGTATCGAGAGCATATCTCCGCCACTAACCCCTGCGGTGAGATTCCACTTCCGCCTCACGGAGCTTGCGATCTAGGATCTCTAAATCTCGCTCGCTTCGTGTTATCGCCGTTCACACGCGATGCGCGGATTGATGCCGAACGTCTTGCCGAAACGACTCGCATCGCCGTGCGTTTTCTTGACAATGTGATCGACGCGTCACGATTTCCGCTGCCGCAACAGGCGGAGAATGCCCGTGGCTCTCGGCGCGTCGGACTCGGCATCACCGGGCTTGCAGACGCACTTGTCATGCTGGGGCTAGATTATGGCGGCGACCAATCCTTTGTTTTCGCTGCGGACGTCATGCAGCTGATCTGTCATACCGCCTACCGTGCCTCCATCGATCTCGCGCAGGAAAAGACGAGCTTTCCATATTTTGAACGTGACAGATTTTTGCAGGGAAAATTCATCCGCACACTACCAACCGATGTTCAAAATGGCATCGCGACGCACGGCATCCGCAACAGTCACCTGCTAGCCATCGCGCCCACTGGCACGATTAGCCTACTCGCCGGCAATGTCTCAAGCGGCTTGGAGCCGATCTTCGCCGCCTCCTATGTCCGCAAGGTGCTGGCCGAAGATGGAACGCCGATACAGTTCGCTCTCACTGACTATGCGCTTGCGCGGTGGCACGCGATGAGCCGAGAAGCGACCGCGGTTCCGCGCGGATTCATCACGACGGCCGAGCTTCCCGTCCGCGCGCATCTCGACATGCAGGCCGCGCTGCAGCCGTTCGTCGACAACTCTATCTCCAAGACTATCAACGTCCCGGCGCATTATAAATTCGACGACTTCAAACGAATTTACGATCTGGCCTACGAAAAAGGCCTGAAAGGATGTACGACGTTCCGGCCCAATCCGGTCACCGGCACTGTCTTGAGCGAAGATGGTGCCGGCGTCGAAGCGCCGCACTGTTGCGTGCTTGAGCGCGAAGCCGATTAAGAAGCATGGGTGTGCGGTCGCGTCGATTTGTCGCCCCCTGCCTCATGCTTGCTGCGCGATTGTTTGCTGTTTGAGAAAACTGCCTCTGGTTGACCTGAATCAACGTATTTTTTTCCCGCGCGCGTACTCTTTATGGAAAATTCCACCATTGGAGGAGGACTTTGTCATGCCAGAAACTGTGACCAAACTAGCTGTGAAAAAGGAAAAGGCCCCCGAGAGCTTCGGGATGGAGGTGTGGCAGCCGCTCGACAGCCTACGGCAGGAAATCGATCGGCTCTTCGATGATTTCGGCCGGGGTACTTGGCAGCCGTTCCGCCGGTCGCTATTCGCCGCAGAGCCGTTCTGGCGCGAGCCGAAATGGGCCGCTGTGCCCGCTATCGACGTCGTAGAGCGCGAGAACGCCTTCGAACTCACCGCGGAGCTGCCGGGGATGGACGAGAGGAATATCGAAGTGAAGGTTGCCGATGGCAGCCTGACCATCAAAGGCGAGAAGCAGGAAGACAGGGAAGAGAAGAAGAAGGATTACTATTTGCGTGAGCGCCGCTTCGGCTCGTTCGAACGCAGCTTCGAGCTGCCTGACGGGGTCGACGCAGACAAGATCGAGGCCGCCTTCAAGAAGGGCGTGCTCACGGTGACGCTGCCCAAGAAGCCCGAAGCTCAGAAGCCGGCGAAGAACATCGAGGTCAAGGCCGCCTGATTGGCCGCTTTGCGCGTGTGATTGAACGACCGGGCTGCGCCGAAAAAGCGCAGTCTAGAGGGGTGCGAGCCTTCCAGCGCACCGGCCGGCTCCATATGAGGCGGCCCGGGGGTAGTTAGGTTTCGCTCGCTTGGAGCACACCGATGTATGGCCAAGGGCGAGAAATAGAGCTTGGAAACGCGACCAGCGCCGTCCTCATTTCGCTGCTGCGCACCCTGATCGACAAAGATGTTCTATCGAATACCGAGGTGCGCGCGCTCTTGAGCAAGGCCGCCGCCGATCTTGGGCCGCATGACTACACCGCTCCGGTCAAGGGGGCGATCGGTATCATCCTCAATGACATCGTGCCCACATTTCCCGAGAACGGGGGCGATTGATCGAGCTAAGGCGCGCGCCATGACCGTTATTGCCAAACTCAACGCTGCTGTCGCTTCGACCGAAGATTGGATCGATGATCTCATGCGGCGGCTAGGTTGGCGCGATCGCGAGCGCGTTTTACAAGCATTGCTCGCGACGTTGCACGCCCTGCGCGACGATTTGCGACGGGACGAAGCGATCTATCTCGGCGCGCAGCTTCCAGCATTGCTGCGCGGCCTTTATTACGAGGGCTGGCACCGAGGCGCACGTCCGGCAACCCGAAGCCGGAGCGCGTTTCTCGAGCGCATTCATGATGGCGTCCACCGCGATCCCGGCGTGGACGCGGAACTGGTCGTGCGCTCGGTGTTCGCACTGCTCGCGGCGCGCCTTCCTCCGACCGAGGTCGATGACGCCAAGGCAGCCATGCCACATACCCTGCACAATCTTTGGCCGAGCTAACGTGCCGGCGATGCCATGAGCGGCTCTGTCCACCTGCGCGCGATGCGATTTTTTCTGTGCGGCGATGTGATGACTGGCCGCGGCATCGACCAAATCTTGCCGGATCCGTGCGAGCCGACCCTGCATGAGGACTACGTCCATACGGCCCAAGGATATGTCGATCTTGCGGAGCAGGCCAACGGCCCAATCCCGCGGCCGGTTGGGCCTGAGTATATCTGGGGCGCAGCGCTGAACGAACTGAGCCAGGCGCAGCCGGATGCGCGCATCATCAATCTCGAAACAAGCATCACGCGAAGCGACGATTATGAGGACAAGGGCATCAACTACCGCATGAGCCCCGAGAATGCGGGCACTATTTCGGCTGCGGCCATCGATTGCTGCACGCTTGCCAACAATCACCTGCTCGATTGGGGAAACACTGGCCTACTCGATACCTTGGCGACGCTGCAACGTCTACAGATCAAGACGGCAGGCGCAGGCCACACGCTCGCTGAAGCCAGCGCACCGGCGGTGTTGGACATCGCCGACAAAGGCCGCGCGTTGATTTATTCTTTTGCGTCGACCACGAGTGGTGCGCCATCAAGCTGGGCCGCAACCTCGGAAAGCGCGGGCATCAATTTGCTCACTGAGCTTTCTGAAGCAAGCGCCGCGCACGTCTGCGAGCGGATCGCGCGCGACCGGCAAGCGGGCGACGTGATCATTGTATCAATCCATTGGGGAGGCAATTGGGGATATGACATCCCAAAACACCAAAGACGTTTTGCCCATACGCTCATCGACGACGCCGGCGTTTCAATCATCCACGGTCATTCTTCGCATCATGCCAAAGGCATCGAAGTCTACCGCAATCGGCTCATCCTGTATGGCTGCGGCGATTTCCTGAACGATTACGAGGGCATTGAAGGCTACAAGGATTTTCGCGGTGACCTTCCGTTGATGTATTTCGCCGACATCGAGGTCACAAGCGGCCAACTGACGGAACTCGAACTCGTTCCTCTTCGAATCAACCGGTTCCAACTCGTTCGTCCTCGCAGTTCAGATATCGAGTTTATGCGCGAAACACTCGATCGCGAATGCCAAAGGCTTGGCGCTGAAATTGCAATGAGCTCCGGCGGACGTTTCGCCTTATCCTGGCACAGCGAGCAATTGCGAGATCGAGGCTAATCCGGTCGCAACAAGTGATAGCGGAGGAGATCTTCTCGGGTCCACAATGCAAGTCCGGCGCGGCCATCAATCGTATCAATGGCGACAACTGCGTCCGGATCGCTGAACGATATCTTGCCAGGCTTTCCTGCCTTCATCGTCGCTTCCAGAATTGCATCGTCGAATAATCGCTCTGCATCCTGCGTGGGCAAGTCGTGCTTGTCACCGCGGCGACGCAGTCGGACGTGAAACGACCGTCCCGCCAAGTCCGGAAGCCATTCGGACAAAACGGATTTGACGCTGTTCACAAATTCCTCCGCTGACTGAAAGTCGAAGCAGCGCATGCTTGGCGCCACGCGTGAGAGCGCGTCGTAGAGCGCCGTATTCTCTTGCGTCCTCTTTTCGATCGCGGCGAGTAACGCAATCGGATCGTCTGATTTCATCACCAGGACGTTATGGTAGCGGCTGCGTTCGACTGGCCCAAGGCTGCGTAAGCCGCGCAGCGCCAGCCGGAATCCCTCCTGATAGACGTTAATGACGGCGTTCCAGTCTTTCATGATGCGGTCCCGGCGCTTGGGCGGCGACCGGGGTACTTTTCGATGACGCGATGCGAATGCTCACACACGCAATTTGTGTTTACCTATAAATTTTACGGTGCTCGCCTGCGGACCCTTGTCGCCTGCCTCTTCGACAAAGGTGACACGCGCGCCCTCTTCCAGTTTCGTGTCACCAAGCACGCTGTTGCGATGGAAGTAGATCTCGCGCCCGTCGGCTGTTTCGAGAAAGCCGAACTCGCCGGAGGGATCGATCCGCGCGACTGTCGCTATCGGCTC
>Ga0207761_1000232_pt1 | contig 19186 bp, 15 predicted proteins | sample LuqExpMetageno34_FD_187792 | JGI IMG/M metagenome (GOLD analysis project Ga0207761, IMG submission 187792) | Tropical forest soil microbial communities from Luquillo Experimental Forest, Puerto Rico - Sample 34 (SPAdes) | ecosystem: Environmental > Terrestrial > Soil > Tropical forest ... | reverse complement strand
CCCCCCCGCCGGCGGCGAAACCCTAGCATGTGCCGCGGCAAAACGAAATTTCAGGAGAAATGCCGATGAAGCGTTCCTTCGTTTTGATGTGCGCGATGGGGCTGTGTTGCGCGGGGCAAGTTCTTGGGCAGGACTCGTTGACGATCGAACAGGTGATGAGAGCGCCGTTTCCGGCTAATCTCGTTGCGGCAAAAAACGGCAATCGCCTCGCCTGGACTTTGAATCAGGAAGGGAAGCGAAATATCTGGGTAGCCGGGGGGCCGGGATTTTCCGCACGGCAACTGACCAGCTACGACACGGACGACGGCGCGGAATTGGGAGATCTGCGTTTTACGGAGGACGGCTCGGCGATTGTCTATGTGCGGGGGGAAGAGAAGAATTCTGCGGGCGAATTTGGAAATCCTACGAGCAATCCCGCGGGCGCGGAGCAGGCTTTGTGGTGGATTTCGTTCAGCGGCGGAGCGCCAGCAAAGATTGATGTGGGCAGCGCACCCGAAATTTCCAAATCAGGTGCGATCGCTTATGAGAAGGATGGGCAGGTCTGGGTCGCGACAACGAAGCCCGATGACAAGCCCAGGCAAGTCTTTGTGCGCGGGAAGAACTTCCCGGTGGCATGGTCTCCCGATGGTGAAAGACTGCTATTTCTGTCGAACCGCGGAGATCACAGCTTCGTCGGGATCTATAGTGCGGCGGCGCAAACTGTGAATTTCATTGCGCCTTCGGTGGATTCCGACAGCGACCCGGTATGGTCAGTTGACGGGAAAATGGTGGCATTTGTGCGGCAGCCTGCGCACCAGCGGGACTCGCCGTATGGATATTTCATCGAGCCTGACCGGCCGCACCCTTGGGCGATTTGGGTTGGCGATGCGGAAACGGGAACGGCGCATGAAGTCTGGCACAGCAGCACGTCACCCGATGGTTCTTATCCCTATATGGCGGGAGAAACAGGCGGAGGTGTTGTGAATTGGGCGGCGAAAGACGCGCTCATTTTTGCGAGTGAAGAAGATGGTTGGCAACACCTCTACGCAATTCCGTCAGAGGGTGGCACGTCAAAATTGCTGACACCTGGAAACTGCGAAGTGGAACAGTGGTCGTTTTCGCCGGACAAGGCGACGCTTCTCTTCAATTCGAATTGTGGGGATGTGGACCGGCGGCACTTGTGGAAAGTGGGTGTGGATGGAGCGGGGCTGCAACAACGGGCATCTGGAGAGGTGGCGGCGGGTATCGAGTGGCGACCGGTTATTCTCAGCAACAATCTCGATGTGTTCTACCTCAGGTCTGACGCCACACATCCCGGCCGGTTGTTCCATACAACTCTCGAGCCGGAGGCGGCGACATTTGAGGTCCCGTGCGGAAATTGGGAAAAGCAGTTTCCCTCGGGAAAGCTGGTCGTGCCGCAGCCCGTCACGTTCAAGTCGGGCGACGGGCTTGAAATTCACGGCCAGCTCTTTCTGCCGAAAAGCCTGAAAGCCGGGGAAAGGCGGCCGGCATTGATTTTCCTGCACGGCGGGCCGATGCGGCAAATGCTGCTGGGCTGGCACTACATGTACTACTACTCGAACGCCTACGCCATGAACCAATACCTGGCGAGTCGCGGATACGTTGTCCTGGCGCTCAACTATCGAAGCGGCATTGGTTACGGGCGTGCTTTTCGCGAAGTGCCGGGCCGCGCAGGTCGGGGCGCCTCGGAATACCAGGACGTGGTCGCCGCGGGAAAATACTTGCAAAGCCGCAGCGATGTGGATGCGAAGCGAGTCGGGTTGTGGGGAGGCAGTTACGGCGGCTATTTGACCGCGCTCGGACTGGGGCGCAACTCCGATCTTTTTGCGGCCGGCGTGGACCTGCACGGTGTCCACGACTGGCCGACAGACAACTGGCAAGGGAAAAACATCTCGCCGGAACTGACGAAAATGGCGCTCGATTCATCGCCAGTGGCGGCGGTGGACACGTGGAAATCGCCAGTGCTGTTCATCCATGGAGACGATGACCGCAACGTGTTCTTTTCGCAAACGGTGGACCTGGTGGCCCGGTTGCGTCCTCGCGGAGTGCACATTGAACAGCTCGTGTTTCCGGATGACGTGCACGATTTTCTGCTTTACGGAAACTGGCTGAAGGCGTACGGGGCCACAAGCGAGTTTTTTGCCCGGCAGTTAGGCAGGGCACAAAAATGACAAAGGCCGTCGAAGCAAGAAAGCATCTGCCGCTCCTAGCGTTTTTTCTGGCGACTGTTTTCGCTGGTGTGAAACCGTGCCTGCCGGAGGCGACGAGAAGCGACAATCGTGTCGTGCTGATTCCGCGCTTGCGGGTTGGCAACAGCATGCGGTACGAGAGTCACGCGCGCCTGGAGCGCCATGTCAAGAGTGAAAGCCGCGTCGTGACGTTGCTGGGCCCGCGCGAGGTAAAGCGCGACCTCTCGACGGGGTTCACGGTTACCATTAAGGATCTGCGGTGGACCGCCGACCGGCCAACCGTGGCTGCCATTGCCCAGTTGGACGAGCCCTACGAAACCGCCGGCTCCCCGCCGCCAGCCGCGCAAGCGGTGAACTTCACGATCGAAGAGAACGGGCAGTTGGGCCGGGCGGAGGGATTGGACGCGCTCGCGCCCGAACAGCGGCTTGCGTGGCAATTCTGGATCGCGCGCTTCGCTTATGGCTGGACGCTTCCCTTCAACGGGATCAAGCCGGGGGATAAATGGAAGTCGGAAGAACCCGAGGACACACCTTCACCCATCGCGCGCCTGGTGTGGGAGCGCGAGACGACCTATGTGCGAGATGACCCCTGCCCGATCTTTCCGGCAGAGGCCTGCGCCGTGCTTCTGACAGATGCGAAACTGAAACAAAAGTCCTCGCCGGAGGATACCACCCCCGAAGACTACCAGCGGCAGGAGCTGAAGACGTTCGGCACGGCCAAGGGCACCAACGAAATAATCACGTATATTTCGCTAAGCACCGGCCTGGTTCAACGGGCGACGGAAGACTCGCAGCAGTACATGGATGTGACCGTTGCCAAGGCCGATGCGTCGAATCAGGTGCGCTACGAAATTACCGTAAGCAGCCATTTCGAAACCGCGCTTGTTCCGCAAACCGCCGCGGGAAATTGAAATCGAGGAGAGCGCCTTCGCTCGAAGTGGCCGCAAAATCCCCTAGGTAAATTGGGATTGACGAGCGCGCTATAATCTAGGTTTCGGCTCAGCCCGAAGAGGGCCGCAGGAGACCTTGTCGATGAATTTCAAACTCCACAGCAACTATCAACCTCGCGGTGACCAGCCGGCCGCACTGGAGCAACTCGTCCGAGGTGTGGATGCCGGCGACAAGAATCAAGTGCTCCTTGGCGTGACCGGCTCAGGGAAAACGTTCACGATGGCTAAAGTTATCGAGACGGTTAACCGGCCCGCGCTGGTTCTGGCGCATAACAAAACGCTGGCGGCTCAGCTCTACCATGAGTTCAAGGGCTTTTTCCCGGAAAACGCCGTCGAATACTTCGTGAGCTACTACGATTTTTACCAACCCGAGGCCTATGTGCCTTCGGCGGACCTGTACATCGACAAGGAAGCGACGATCAACGACGAACTGGATAAGTTGCGGATGAGCGCGACGCGCTCATTGTTTGAGCGGCGGGACGTCGTGATCGTTGCATCGGTCTCATGCATTTATGGATTGGGTTCACCGGAGGCTTATTACGGGATGCTGGTGATGCTTGAAAAAGGCCACCAGACTTCGCGGGAAGCGCTGCTTCGGCGCTTCGTGGATGTCCAGTACGAACGAAGCGAAGATTTGCGGCGTGGCTCGTTTCGCGTGCGCGGCGATATCATCGAGATTTATCCCACGTACGAGGATCAGGCATACCGCATCGAGATGTGGGGCGACCAGATCGATACGCTGCGGCAGATTGATCCACTGACGGGAGAAATCCGCTCGGGACAAGAAGATTTGGCTCGCGTGCCGATCTACCCCAAGACGCATTACGTGATGCCGCAGGAGCAGCGAGAACGCGCGATTGTCGGCATCCAGGAAGAGCTGGGCTGGTGGAAGAAGGAACTGGAGAAACAAGGGAAGTTCGTGGAAGCGCAGCGCGTGGTGCAGCGCACGATGTTTGACATCGAAATGATGCGCACGATCGGCTACTGCCACGGCATCGAAAATTATTCGCGTCATCTCAGCGGCCGCCTGCCTGGCGAAGCCCCGCCGACACTGCTCGACTATGTGCCGCAGGACTATGTGATGTTTATCGACGAATCGCACGCGACCGTTCCGCAGGTCCGCGGGATGTTTCATGGTGACCGGTCGCGCAAGCAGACGCTTGTCGATTACGGATTCCGCATGCCGTCGGCGCTCGATAATCGGCCGCTGACGTTCGAAGAGTTCGAGCACCGCATGAATCAGGCCATTTATGTGTCGGCGACGCCGGGACCGTACGAGCTGACGAAATCCGGCGGGGTGTTTGTCGAGCAGGTAATTCGCCCGACGGGATTGGTCGATCCGGAGGTGGAAGTGCGCCCGGTGAAAGGGCAAGTGGACGACCTGCTTGAGGAAATCCGTGCCCGCGCGGAAAAGAACGAGCGTGTGCTGGTCACCACTCTGACAAAGCGTATGGCCGAAGACCTCAGCGAATACTTTACAGAAATTGGCGTGCGCTGCCGCTACCTGCATTCCGAAGTGGAAACGCTGGACCGGATCAAGATTTTGCGAGATTTGCGCAAGGGCGAATTCGACGTGCTCATCGGCATCAACCTGTTGCGCGAGGGGCTGGACCTGCCGGAAGTGTCGCTCGTGGCAATTCTTGACGCCGATAAGGAAGGCTATTTGCGCAGCGCGACTTCTTTAATTCAGACGATCGGGCGCTGCGCTCGCCACGTGGAGGGCCGCGCGATTCTCTACGCCGACTTGCGCACCAAATCGATGAATGAAGCGATCAGCGAAACCAACCGGCGGCGCGCCAAGCAGGTTTCGTACAACGCCGAAAATAACATCACGCCGCAGTCGATCGTGAAAGGCGTGGATATGGAACTGGCGCACATCGTGGAGGCGGATTACGTCACGGTGCCCCTCGACACCGCCGAACTCGATGCCGCCGCGGCCGCGGTGAAGTCTGAGCAACAGCTTGCCGAGCTGTTGGCGCAGCTCGAAACGCAGATGCGCGAAGCAGCAAAGAAGTTCGAGTTTGAAAAAGCAGCGCAATTCCGCGATCGCATCCGTTCTCTGAAGCAGCAGGACCTTTCGGGAGTGTTTGGCAAAGACAGCGGCGAGCCTGCTGCATCCGCACAATCAAACTAGAACGTGAAGAGTCGATTCTCGGGCACGATGGGTGCCAAGCGGATTGGAGTCGAGTGCAGCCTCAAGGTATCCTGGCTGATGCGGAAGACTTGGATGCGCCGTTTAGCATTCAACAGGCCAAAGGGGGCTACGTGACAGAACTTCAGGTTCCAATCCAGAACACAGCACTCAAGAATGGCTTACGTGTGGTCATCGCACCCGATGCGACGGCGCCGGTCGTGACCGTGGGTGTGTATTACAAGATCGGCTTCCGGCTCGAGCCACAGGGGCGGAGCGGATTCGCGCACCTGTTTGAACACATGATGTTTCAGGGGTCCGAGAATGCACCGAAGATGCAGCACATAAAATTGATCAATTCGAGCGGCGGGGTACTGAATGGTTCGACGATGTACGACGTGACGAACTACTACGAAGCGGTGCCTTCGAACGCGCTCGAACGGGTGTTGTGGCTTGAAGGCGACCGCATGCGCGCGCTGAAGGTGGATGAGGAGAATTTGCGGAATCAGCGCGACGTCGTGAAGGAAGAAGTGCGCGTCAACGTTTTGAACCAGCCCTACGGCGGCTTCCCCTGGCTGGATATGCCGCCAGTGGCATTCCGCAACTGGGCCAACGCCCATAATTTCTACGGCGATTTTGCCGATCTGGATGCAGCGAGCCTCGCCGATGTCCAGAAATTCTTCCGCACCTACTATGTGCCGAATAATGCCGTGCTGCTGATTCTTGGAGACGTGAACCCGCAAGATGGCTTCGCGCTTGCCGAAAGGTACTTTGCTGCTATTCCTGCCGGCGCAACTCCGCCGTTTGCCGACCCCGCCGAGCCCCCGCAAAGCGAAGAACGGCGAGGCCGCGTAGAAGAAAAATTCGGCACGCTTCCGGCGATGGCCATCGGTTACGCGATGCCCGAGCGGCGAACATCGGACTGGTACGCGATGGGGCTGCTGGACCAGGCGCTGCACGGCGGCCGGGCAGGGCGCATGCACCGCGAACTCGTGCTTGAAAAGCAGATTGCCGTGGAAGCCGATGGGGGCATTGACGACCTTTTTGGCTACAACGGCCCGACGCAGATGACGACGCGGATCATGCACAAGCCCGAATATTCCGCGGAAGAGACGCTAGCGGCCTTTGACGAAGTTGTTCGCGAGGTGCGCGACAAGGGAATTGCAGCGGACGAATTGGAACAACTGAAGGTGAAGTGGCGCTCCGATTACTATTCGACGCTCGAAGGCGGACGTGGCGGATATATGCCGCGATACGGACTGATGCACTTGCTCGCCTGCTTCACACTTTTCGATAACCAGCCGGCCCTCGTGAACACGATACTAGACGATTTTCTGAAGGTCGCAAAGGAAGAAGTCCACGCGGCAGCCCGAAAGTATCTGGTGCCGGAAAATCGTGCAATCGTGTTTCGCACACCCGTGGGCAAACAGGAGGCCGCGTAATGGCCACTCAAGCTACAGAAATGCCGGTCGCGGCTCCAGCGCTGGCGCCGGAACGTGCGGTTAAATGGCCAAAGCGCACCCGCGCCCGGCTGGCGAACGGACTGCAGGTGGTGCTTGCGGAAGCCCACTCGATTCCAAAATTTCATGGCGAGCTATTTTTCCGCGGAGGAGAAGCGCTCATTTCCGATCGTTCGACGGGCCTTGCGGAGATGACTGCGACCGTCGTGCGGACAGGCACGGGAAAACGAACGAGCCGGCAGATTGAGGAAGATTTGCGGCGCCTCGGGGCAGACCTTGGAACCGCCGCGGGGCAGGACACGAGCGCGATTTCGTTTGCGGGCCTCAGCGAATTCAGCGGTCCGCTTCTGCAACTTGTGAGCGAGTTGTCGCGCGAAGCGTCGTTTCTTGAGCCAGAATTCGAGCGTGAGCGCCGCCAGAAATTGGAGGAAGTAAAGTTGGAGCGGACTTCGCCGGGATTTCTGGCAGGAGAGCGTCTGCGTAGAGTACTATTCGGCGCGCATCCATACGCGCGGGTCTCACCGAGCGAAGAGCAGGTCGCAGCGTATAAACGCGAAGATCTGGCTTCGGTTTACCGCGAGATCTACACGCCGGAAAATGCGTTGCTTGTGCTTGTGGGCGATTTCGAGTCGCAAGCGATGCTGAAAACAATCGAGGGCATTTTCGGGAACTGGACCGGGGCGAAGCCTGCGGGAAAAGAATTTCCCGCACCTCCGGAATTGCACGGCCGACGTGTTTACCTGGTGCATAACCCCGGGTCTGTGCAGACGCAAATTCTGGCCGGATGCCCTGCCATCACGCGCAAACATCCAGACTGGATCCGGCTCGGGCTGACGAACAGCCTGTATGGCGGCGCGTTCAATTCGCGGTTGGTGATGAATATTCGCGAAGACAAGGGGTATACCTACAGCCCACGCAGCGGCGTAACGCCATTTCGTCAGCGCGGCTATTTCTCGGTTTCGGCGGCCGTGCGCAACGAAGTTGTTGCCGCGTCGCTGACCGAGATTTTCTACGAACTCGACAAACTGCGGTCGTTGCCGGTTCCAGAAGGGGAGTTGGCGGATGCGAAGAACTACCTTTCCGGCGTGTTTTCAATGGGATTGGCGACGCAGGAAGGGCTGCTGTCGCAATACTCGACGTCGGAATTGAACGAACTGCCCGACGATTATCTTGAGACCTACCGGCATAAGGTGCGAGCGCTGACGCCTGCTGATTTGCAGGCTACGGCGCGGAAGTATCTGGATTCAGCGAATATGCAGATTGTTGTGGTAGGGGATCGAGCGCAGATTGAGGAGCAGGCGGGGTTGTTCGGGGAAGTGCAGGTGTACGATGCACAAGGGAAGCGCTTGGGATCTAACCCCTTACGTAGTTAGGCTCTGCTTCCTCTTGCTGGTCTCGATGCCCTGGACGACGCGGGTTCTTAATGCAAAGAAACCGCGTCGGCATCCCGTCAGCCGGAACACCGCGAGTTCGTGGGTTGCAGCGGGCTCTAGGGGATGGGGCCCTCCACCGCAGAGATTCCCCACTCCGCCGGCTCGGTTCGGAATGACGGCTAAAGATATGTCGCCGCTTGAGAAGCGGTGCCGAGCTATAGGCGCTGGTGGGTGGGTTTTGCCGAGGAGAGGTTCAGCGGTACCTGGTCGGCGATCCGGATGCCGTAGCCTTCTAGGGCCACCACCTTCTTCGGATGGTTGGTGACGACCCGGATATCCTTCAGCCCCAGATCAATCAGGATCTGCGCGCCGATGCCGCTTTCATGCTGCACCATGCGCTGGCGCGCCGCCTCTCGATCGAGTTGTCCCCGCGAGTGAAAATGAATCTGCGGTAGCGCCCCGGGAGTCTCCGGCGCGTCGATGCTGAATCCGCGTCCGGTGTGATGCAGGTACAAGAACAAGCCCCGATTCTCGTGAGCGATCAGCTCCAGTGATTTCGAAACCAGCTCTGTGCAGTCGCAGGCGGCCGAGCCGAAAACGTCTCCCGTCAGGCAGTGCGAATGCACGCGCACGAGCGGCGGAGTCGGCCCCTCCAGTTGCCCGCGAATCAAGGCGATGTGCTGATCGTGATCGACGTCGCTCGAATAGGCAATCATGCGGAAGTTGCCATAGCGCGTCGGCAGGATCGCCTCCGCCATTCTTCGCACGTAGCGTTCATGCTGCATGCGGTAACGAATCAAGTCGGCCACGGTGAGCATCTTCAAATTGCGTTCGCGGCAGAATTCGATGAGCTGTGGCACGCGCGACATCGTGCCATCTTCATTCATGATTTCGCAGATGACGCCGGAAGGATTGAGACCGGCGATACGCGCCAGGTCCACGGAAGCTTCGGTTTGTCCGGCACGAACGAGGACGCCGCCATTACGAGCGCGCAGGGGGAACATGTGCCCAGGGCGAGCGAGATCTTGCGGACGGGTCTTCGGGTCAATAGCCGTCAGGATGGTGACGGCGCGGTCGGAAGCGCTGATGCCCGTGGTAACGCCAACCTTGGCGTCAATGGCTTCGCAGAAGGCCGTGCCATGCACTGACGTATTGATTGGCGACATGAGGGGCAGGCTCAACTCGTCGCAGCGCTGCTCGGTCAGAGCAAGGCAGATTAAGCCACGGCCATACTTGGCCATGAAATTTATGGTTTCGGGCGTAATTTTCTCGGCGGCGAGAGTAAGGTCGCCTTCATTTTCGCGGTCTTCGTCGTCCACCAGAACGATCATCCGCCCCTGGCGGATTTCCTCGACGGCTTCCTCTACGGCGCAGAAGGGATTTGGTTCCGTGCTCATTGGGGGGCCTCCGGAAAGACCTAGTGTGACATACTCTCCCGGCTGAAGCCGGGGGCTTTGCTGGTGAATTATCCGCCGAAGCATTCGCCTGCTCAGGCTTGAACGTCACGACTTGGCTGCTCGCTACGGGAAAGGCATGCTGTGGTCACCCGCATACTTTGCTGCCAGTTGCGGCGGTACGCCCATCAGCATCCTTGGCAATTATATTGAGCAACAGCAAGCGGTTTAAAGGGCCTTATCCCCACCCTGAAGGGGCGCGGGCGCGAGGTTTTACGGCCTTGTGGACAAGCGGAAAAGGCACGGAACGGGCTACGTGCGGCGGAACCCGGATGGTCGGGAGTGCCATCTAACCGGTCAGGGAGGAACCACAATGGCCAAATACGCGCTGTGGGTCGTACTTGAAAGCAAGCCGGGAAAAGAAAAAGAGGTAGAGGACTTTCTGAGGGGCGCACGGCCTCTCGCCGAGGCCGAAGCAGGGACCGTCACGTGGTATGCGGCGAAAATCGGTCCGTCGAAGTACGCGATCTTCGACACATTCCATGCCGAGGAAGCTCGAAAAGCGCACCTGAATGGCAGAATCGCGAAGGCTCTATTTGAAAAAGGGAAAGAGCTGTTCACGGGAGACCCCGAAGTGCTACAGCTGAGCGTTCTGGCCGCAAAGGGGCCGAGTGAAGCCAAGCAAGCCGGAGCGAGTTCCTAAAGCACCGACCAGTCAGCGTTCGGAAAGCGCGGGAAAGGAGTCCCGAAAAATAACGCTTGACTCGCCGCATCAGTAAGCTGTAACTTACCGTAAGTGGATACTTACATACAGAGCGGGTTGAATGCTCTCGGCGATCCCACCCGGCTGGCCATCTTCGAGATGCTTGGCGCGCACCCGCGGGCGGTGAATGAATTGGCCGCGGGCTTGCCAGTTTCACGACCGGCGGTTTCGCAGCACTTGCGCGTCCTGAAAGAGGCGCGCTTGGTTCGCGACCGCCGCGACGGCACGCGTCACATTTACCAATTGAATCCGGAAGGCCTGGCGCTCTTGCGCGATCATTTCGCCGACCTTTGGGATAAAGCTCTCGCAGCCTTCCAGAAAGCTGCGGAAGACGAATACAAGAAGGAGAAACAAAATGACGCCTCAAACCGCAGCAACGGCAGCCGTAAGACGGACCCTCCACGTAAACGTCCCCATTGAACGCGCATTTCGGGTGTTCACGGAAAAGATGGGGTCGTGGTGGCCGGCGTCGCACCACGTCGGCGGAACACCGTTTAAGGACATCCTGATGGATCCGAGAGCGGGTGGCCGGTGGTACGAAGTAAACGCAAATGGCGAGGAGTGTGTTTGGGGGAGTGTGGTGGCCTGGGAGCCGCCGAAGAAAGTAGTGCTGTCCTGGCATTTGCAGCCGGATTGGTCGTTCAGCCCGGACTTGGCTCGAGCGAGCGAGGTGGCGCTGGAGTTTGTGGCGGAAGGTCCGGAAAAGACACGAGTGGAGTTTGAGCACCGGCACCTGGAGCGGCACGGGGCGGGCTGGGAGAAGATGCGCGAGCAGGTGGGTGCTGAAGGTGGCTGGCCCATGATTCTCGAGCAGTATGTTGCAGCAACGAAGTGAAGGGAAAGTGTAATGAAGGTGGTCGGTTTGAATCTGGCGGCCTTCAGCGCACCCGCTGCGTCCGTTGAACCGCAAGCGCGCTGGGGCGCAGGTCCGAAAAAATGATTGCCGGGCCCTTGGCATTGTTGATCGCGGGTCTTTTTACCGGGGCTGCTGTCTATATCAACATTGCGGAACAGCCGGCGCGGCTCGGTCTGGATGATCGGGCACTTGTCGTCGAATGGAAAGCAGCCTATCGGCGCGGGTTTGCGATGCAGGCACCTTTGGCGTTCCTGGGTTTTTTGCTGGGGATCCTGGCGTGGTTTGAAACGCGGCAAGTCTCGTTCGTTGCCGGAGCGCTTCTCATGCTCGCAAACTGGCCGTGGACGTTGCTCGTCATGATGAGAGTGAACAAGGCACTGACGGCCACGACGGGAGACGAGGCTGGTCCGGCGAGCCGGGCGTTCGTTGTGAAGTGGAATGTGCTTCACGCCGTCCGTTCGGCGCTCGGGTGCCTTGCCGCAGCAGCGTTTTTGTACGGGCTTTGGGTCAAGTAAATCACTCTCGGCGTAAGGGAGGATTCGAATGCGAATAGGCGCTCTCAAAATCATTTTAGCCTTGGCGGTTGGCTGTTCCGCGCTCCTGATGGCACAGGGACCGCCGGACAATCCCTTGGCCGGCTACATTCCCAAGAATATGAAACCTTATTACCTGGACATTTTGCTTCTAAGCGACAAACCGGAAGCGGCCTTGCCGGAAGCTGAGCGAGCGCAATGGATGCAAAAGCACCTTGCCTACATCCGCTCGCAAGCCGAAGCCGGCAAATTCCTGCTGGTCGGGCCGCTTACGGAGGAAAACCGGATCCGCGGCATCGCCGTGATCAAAGCGGATTCCACTGAAGAGGCGGAGCGAATTGCTTCGGGCGATCCTCTGGTCGAAGCCGGTCATCTGACGGTTGAGGTCCATCCGATTATGCTTCAGGACCTGTCCTCCATCCGTTTCGAATACCCCGCCGCGAAGTAGCTGGGTCATTTATCTGAGAGGAACGCCGTGCAGTTTTTTGAGTCTGCACGGCGTTTCTTTACAGGGAGCGCAGGAAGTTCAGGAGATCTTGCTTCTCATCGTCCGAGAGTGAGTTGAACATGGAAACGACAACGTTGGCTTCGGACCCGCCACTGGCGTGCTGCTCGATTGCGTTCATGAGTCCGCCATTTGCGGGTGTCGCGCGGCCATCGTGAAGGAAGAAAATGCGCTGGCCGAGCCCCCATAGCGGCGCTGTGCGGAATTCGCTCGGTCCCGCGGCGCCCTGCGAGACGTTGTCCGCGAGTCCGCTGCCCATATTGTGTACAAGCAGGTCGGAGAATAACGGAACGGCCTGATTACTGAGCGCCGCCGCAAAACGGGAGGGTGCGGTCATGAGCGAGGGCGTGTGGCACATGTCGCAGTGGATCTTGCTGAAAAGCGTTTGGCCGTTCTGGACCGACGTGGCGCTGGGATTCCCGGGAATCCCTTGGGCCGAAGCGGTTGGGGGAGCAAGGAACCGCATGAAAGTGGAGAACGCGACAATATCACTGACCATTGCGGCTCCCGACTGATCGAAGTTTGTGCCGTCTTCCGGAGTGGGATTCAACTGGCAGGAGATGGGAACCGCTCCGCGTTCGCTCGGGAAGGCTTCATTCGTAACGCCCATCTCCACGTTGTAAGCCTCGCCGGCAAAGATCTGTAGCGATTTGTTCTGAGCTTTCCACCCAAATCGAGTGATGGAGCCGTCGTTGCCGCTCAGGTTGGGGTGACCAGAAATGCCCAGTTGTTGTTTCAGAGAAGCATTCGCGTGCATATTGGCGACGATTGTACCGTCCGCAATGTTTTCAATCAGGCCGGCACCAAATACCGGAGTGGGAATGCGAAAAATCAGATTGCCGAGTTGGTGCATTAATTCGAAGTTAGGCTGCGGGAGGGTGCAGCTTCCGGCATCAGCGCGGCCGGCGATTGTGAATAGATCATGGACGCCTCCGTCGGGAGCGCGTGTGAGTGAGCCATTGACAACCATAAAGGGGAAGCGCGCTTCGCGCACCGGCCCGTCGGCGCTAATGAAAAAGGGGATCCTGTTCTGAGCGCCGCCGGCGGTCGCCGCGGCGATCTGAGGATTTGGCCCGACATTCGGGTATTGCGTTGCCGATGGACTGCTGCCGCCAAGCGCGGGTTGCGCATGACAACTCGAGCAGCTGGTGGAATTGAACGCGGGGCCGAGCCCATCGGCGACCTGCTCCAGCTGTTGGAAGCGGGCCCGACCATCTTCGAAGAATTGCGACTGGCTTGCCGTCAGTCCGCCGAAGGGCTGCCCGGCATTGACATTGCCGGCGCGAACTCCCGGGTCCTTTGCTCCCGACGTGAAAGCCGGGGGATTCTGCATTGGCCTTCTGTCGTCGCCACGAAGCAAGCCAGTTGCGCATAGAATCAGCAGCGACCAGGCGATAACCACTCTTTTGATCTTCATTTGAAAAAATCCTTTCCAGTGCGAGCGTACGAGGCGTGTAAAGACACACCCTCCGTGCAAGCTCCAGCCCCTTCATCAAAACCGTTGTGAAAAATGCAGCAGGCCGCGGACGGCGATTCGAAATCACGTTGGAAAGAGAGCTGTTGGGGTTGGGGAGTGGCTTCTGCGGGTTCTTGGCCTCCGTTTCCTGGTCTTGTGCCGCGCCCAAATCTTCCTTGACGATCCCAAGGCCAGGGTGTGGGATGCCTTGAAAGAAGATAGACCTGCAGCGCGCGGCTGCCGTCGTTCAACGAAAATCCGGAATTGACTGGGGAGACTGCGCGACAGTACGCTCGGCGCAATCATCGGTCAAGATGGGAAAGGTACGGGAAACGTACAGGTGCGAGAACTATAGATTAATTTCAAGGTAAGCCTGAAGTTGTGCGCTTGAGTGAGGACCACTCGAAAAAGCATTTCGTGAAAAAAGGAAGGGCGGCCGGAAACGGCCGCCCTTCCTTGAAAGGGTTGGATCCAGCAGCGCTGGATCCAAGTTTTGTCCGGTTCGAGCTTAGTACATGCCGCCCATGCCGCCCGCGCCGGGACCGCCGGCCGCCGCAGCCTTCTTGTCTTCTTCCTTGAGTTCGGCCACGAGCGCTTCGGTCGTGAGCATCAAGCCCGCGATGGACGCGGCGTTCTGCAGAGCGAGGCGTGTGACCTTGGCCGGGTCAATGACGCCGGCCTTCACCAGGTCAACATACTCGCCGGTGTCAGCGTTGAAGCCGAAGTGCTCGTCCTTGGAGTCGCGGATTTTGCCGATCACGACAGCGCCTTCGTAGCCGGCGTTGTGCGCAATCTGGCGGGCGGGCTCTTCGAGGGCGCGCTTTACGATCCCGACGCCAACGAGCTCGTCGCCTTCGGCCTTGAGCTTCTCGAGAGCGGGGAGCGCGCGCAGCAGCGCCGCGCCGCCGCCCGGAACGATGCCTTCCTCAACGGCCGCGCGGGTCGCGTGCATGGCGTCTTCCACGCGAGCCTTCTTTTCCTTCAGCTCGGTCTCAGTCGCCGCGCCGACCTTGATCACCGCAACGCCGCCGACGAGCTTTGCCAGGCGTTCCTGGAGCTTCTCGCGGTCGTAGTCGCTGGTGGTGATTTCGATCTGTTGGCGGATCTGCTTCACGCGGCCTTCGATTTCGCTGGCCTTGCCGGCCCCTTCGACAATCGTGGTGTTGTCCTTATCGATGGTGACCTTCTTGGCCTTGCCGAGGTCTTCGATCTTGACGTTCTCGAGCTTGATGCCCAGGTCTTCGGTGATGGCCTTGCCGCCGGTCAGAACGGCGATGTCTTCGAGCATGGCCTTGCGGCGGTCGCCAAAGCCAGGAGCCTTGACGGCGGCGCACTGCAGCGTGCCGCGCAGCTTGTTCACCACGAGGGTCGCGAGAGCCTCACCCTCAACGTCCTCGGCGATGATGAGCAACGGCTTGCCGAGCTTGGCAATCTGCTCGAGCAGCGGCAGCAGGTCCTTCATGGAGCTGATCTTTTTCTCGTGGATAAGGATCAGCGCGTTTTCGATCCCGCATTCCATGCGCTCTGGGTCCGTAATGAAGTAGGGCGAGAGGTAGCCGCGGTCGAACTGCATGCCTTCCACGACTTCGAGCGTGGTCTCCATGGTCTTCGACTCTTCGACGGTGATGACACCGTCCTTGCCGACTTTCTTCATCGCTTCGGCAATGATTCCGCCGATCTGCTTGTCATTGTTGGCGGAAATGGTGCCGACCTGGGCAATCATGTCGCCCTTCACGTCCTTGTGCAGCTTCTTGATTTCGTCGACAGCCACTTCGACGGCACGGTCGATGCCGCGCTTGAGCGCCGTGGGGCTCGCGCCGGCGGCAACCGTCTTCACGCCTTCGCGGAAGATAGCCTGGGCCAGGACGGTGGCGGTGGTGGTGCCGTCGCCGGCGACGTCGCTGGTCTTGCTGGCGACTTCGCGAACCATCTGCGCGCCCATGTTCTCGAGCGGATCACGCAGCTCAATTTCCTTGGCCACGGTAACGCCGTCCTTGGTGATGATCGGCGCACCGAACTTCTTTTCGATCACCGCATTGCGGCCCTTCGGTCCCAGGGTGATTTTTACTGCATCCGCGAGCGCGTTCACGCCACGCAGAATTGCCTGGCGGGAATTCTCTCCGGTAACAATCTGCTTCGCCATTGCTTGATTCCTCCTAGAATTTGCTCCAGCTTGAAACGGGTTCGAACTACGCTGGCGGAAAGCCAGCGCTACAACGCCCGGTGGCCACTGGCCAAGGGCACGGGCTTACTTCCTGGCAGCCTTCGCGGCGCCGCCGAGCTTCGCAAGAATCTCTTCCTCGCGGAGAATCAGCAATTCCTCGCCATCGATTTTGATTTCGCTGCCGCTGTACTTGCCGAACAACACCCGGTCGCCTACGTTCACGTCCAGGGGAATCCTCTCGCCTTTCTCGCGCTTGCCCGCGCCGACGGCAATGACTTCACCCTCTTGCGGTTTCTCTTTTGCGGAGTCGGGGATAATGATCCCACCCTTTAAGGTTTCCTTCTCTTCAATGCGCTTCACAATCACACGGTCGTGGAGCGGCGTCAGATTGACAGCCATCTTTGAAAAACCTCCATTGGTAATCTGGGGTAAGACTAAAGCGTGGCCGAGAGGAGCAAAAGGGGATTTAGCACTCCTCAAGGCCGAGTGCTAATATAGCAGTTATTTGCTCCTAGTCAAGTGCGTGGAGGGCGCGGCAGCCAGCGCTTGCGCGGCCCCGGCGCCACCATGCACGAGTAATGTTCTTGTTTAGAGTAAGTTACAGCCTGGCCGCGGTGCCAGATTTTCCTTGCATGTGGTCCCTCGCGCCCTTATTCTCCTCGCTGATTCCGAAGTCTTTGCTATGCGCTGGCTTTTGTATCTGCGCTTGTTCTACTTGACGGCGGGAACACTGCTGCCGTTCTTCTGGATCGTTGTTATTCTGGGGCACCGCCGCCAGCGTGACTTCGAGCGAATCTTCTTCTTCCTGTGTCTCGCCCTGGTCTGTTTTTTCGGAAGCAGCCTCCTGGCACTGAACGCCCAGCTCTACTACGACAGGCCGCCGCGAGCCTTGCTGCGCTTCGCCTGGACCTGGCTCTGCCTGGGACTTTGGTTTGTTCCCCCTTTGCTGCAGCACCTTCACGCCGAATACGCGGCCCTGCGCGAACTGATTCGAACGCGGCGGGCAAAGGCCCTCTGGCTGGCTGCGGCCTATCTCCCGACGCTCTTGCTTCTGCCGAAATTGGTCGCCGCGTTGCGGACGAATGAAACCTCCGGTTTCGAAAGACCGACGCACTTCCTGGGCCCGGCGTTTCGGGTCTGGCTGATTGCGTCGATTGCAGTGGGGGCCTTCTGGCAGTGGCGGTTTTCCAAGCTGGCGATAAGCAAGGAGGAGAAGTCACTTTACGACATCCTGAAATGGATGTTCAGCACGCTCGCGCTTGTGCTCCTGTTGAGCCTGTGGCTGCAGGAGCGATTCAAGCCCGACCTGATGGCGCTGATTGCCCCGTTGCTGCTGGTGGTGATTATCGCCGGGCCATTTCTGAAGGTTATTGAACAGGTCAATCGCTTCGATTTTCTGGCCATCGGACGGCAACGAAACCTGATTTATGCGGTGTTTTTGACCTTCATCGCGGTCCTCTACCTCAGCCTTGTGCGCCGGGTCAGCCTCTGGCTGGAGCCCTACCTTCCGCCGGAAGCCACCGCGGCGCTGCTCCTGTTTTTGCCCGTGGTATTTTTCGAGCCGCTGCAGCGGGTGATGCGGCAACTGCTACGGCAAACGGCGCAAACCGAAGTCGACCGCGCGCAGCGATTGATGGGACCAATCAACGAAGCCGCGAGGTTGGGAGACCTCGATGAGCTGACCCGATTTGCGGAAGGGCGGATTGCCGAGCAATTGCAGCTCGCCGAGCTTCACATCTCGCTAAATGCCGGCAAGGAAACGCTGGAGAAATTGAAGCGGTCGCAAGCAAACTCGGAAGAATTCCTCGAGATTCGCCGGGGCGCGTACGGCCACGGGTACCTGCTCGCGCGCTCGCATGGCGCGATGATTTCGGGTGAGACCTACGTGGCGCTCGAGATGGTTTGCGAGCAACTGCCGCCAGCTTTTGACCTCTGTCGTCTCATCCAGGAAAAGCTGCAGCTCGACAGGGAACTGGCGGAGCGCGAGCGGCTGGCGCTCGTCGGACAAATGGCGGCCAGCATTTCCCACAACCTGAAAAATCCGCTTGGATCGATCAAAACCATTCTGCAGGTGCAAAGGGAGAGCCCGGAATTGCCCGATTCGTTGCGGAACGAGACACAGATGGTGCTCGACGAGATTAACCGGCTGTCCGCGAAGCTGAATCAATTGCTGCAATTCAGCCGCCCCGGCGTGAGCCCCCGCGGGAAAGAGGAACGGTGCGACGTAGTTCCGGTCGCGGCGAATGTCGTCGAAGTCTTGCGCCATGAGGCTGAGCCGGGCGGGATCGCTCTGGCCTTTTGCGACACGAAGGGAACCTATGAAGTCGCGGCGAACAGCGAAACCGTGAATGACATTCTGTCGAACGTGGTGTTGAATGCCATCGAAGCCGTCGGGCGAGGAGGAAGTGTTCGCCTGGGCCTGCATCGCGAGCAGCAGGCATGCACCGTGGCCGTCGAAGACGATGGCCCGGGGATTCCCGCGGCCATGAAGGAAAAAATTCTGCGGCCGTTTTTCACGACGAAAGCGCGAGGCACAGGCCTTGGACTGGCGATCGTGGTGCGGCGCCTCGAGGAGATTGGAGGGAGGCTTGAGATTGACAGCCCCATTCGCGAAGACCGCGGCAGCCGGTTTCGCGTGATTTTGCCGCTCGCTCCAAGGGAAAAAACGTAATGAAAACGGTACTCATCGTTGACGACGAGCCTGCTTCGCGCTACGCGCTCCGGCGCGCGCTCGAAAGCCGCTACCAGATTGTCGAAGCCGATTCAGCCGCGGCCGCACGGACGTCCCTGGCGGGAAGGCCGGACCTGCTGTTGCTCGATGTGGTTCTGCCGGGCGAGGACGGGCTGTCGTTCTTGAAATGGCTGCGCGAGGAAGGGCACGACCTGCCCGTGCTGATGGTCTCGGCGCTCGATACCGCCAAAACCGCGGTCGAGGCTTTGCAACTTGGCGCGGCCGATTACCTCGTGAAAGGCTTCGAACTCGAAGAACTTCGCCAGCGGGTGGCCCATCTGCTCAAAGTGGTTGACCTCGAGCAGGAGAACAACGCCCTGCGCCGGCGCCTGGCGACGGAGGGGCAGTTCGGGGAGATGATCGGGCGTTCGGCTGCCATGCGCCGCGCGTTCGAAATCGCCGACCGGGTAGCGCCGACTGATTCTACCGTGCTGATTCTCGGCGAGAGTGGCACGGGAAAAGACTTGCTGGCGCAGGAAATCCATGCTCGCTCGCAGCGCAACGGCAAAGCATTCGTGGCCGTCAACTGCGCTGCCCTCCCGGAAACGCTGATCGAATCGGAGCTGTTTGGCTACGAGCGTGATGAATTGATTGGTGAGCCCGTTGAGAAATTGGTGCCGGAACGGCTGAGGAACCAGCACCCAAAATTGAGAGAGGTCTACAAAGCGGACCCCAGTTCCC
>Ga0207761_1000231_pt1 | contig 19202 bp, 20 predicted proteins | sample LuqExpMetageno34_FD_187792 | JGI IMG/M metagenome (GOLD analysis project Ga0207761, IMG submission 187792) | Tropical forest soil microbial communities from Luquillo Experimental Forest, Puerto Rico - Sample 34 (SPAdes) | ecosystem: Environmental > Terrestrial > Soil > Tropical forest ... | reverse complement strand
TCTTCCGCATTGATGATGGTTGTCGCTTCCGCCGCGAGCCGCGCGAGATATTGAGTGACAGTCAGGCCGCCGATGTCGATCGAGGCGTCGAGGAAGGTCTTGAGCGTGACCGGCGTCGCGATCTTGCCGGCGCGGATCAGTTCGCGCGCGAGCCCAAAGATGCGCTCGTGGATCGGTTCGAAGAAGTGCTCCGGATTGAGGAAATCGGAGACGCGGTAGAACGCCTCGTTGTTAACGAGGATCGCGCCGAGCAGCGCCTGTTCCGCCTCGATATTGTGCGGAGCGGAGCGATAGGCGGCGGCCGGCTCGGACGGCTTGCGCACGAGTGATTCGACTGGAGCCATGGGAATTGCTTGCGGTCCTTCAAGGCAAAATGGTGATCATCCGATTCCGCGCGAAAAAACGCGGTCGACAAATACGCGGGTACAGGAAAGATGTGGTCCGCTGATGCGGTGAGTGCCGCGGGACGGCTTACGACTATCGCCGCTTGCGGCGGTGCGCCATGGCGGAAGCTGGGCTATGCCCGCTTTCGCGCACTATCCCCATGAGTCACCGGCTTGAGCAACACGATGCTTGACTCAGTTTCGGGTCATGGCCGCGCGGGCAAGCGAGGAGAGTCACAGGGCCTTCGAGGGCCGGCTTGCGGCCGGGCACCTCAGGACGACGGAAGAAGTTTACTCGCCCGCCAAGCGCAGCGGCGGGTGGCTGCGGACCTCGAGCGCGCGCAGGCGCTGCTCCTCGCGCGCGATGTAGTCGCGGGTCATCGGTGTGACGCCCTGGCACTTGGTGATCTGGATCTGGAAGTTCATCATGTTCTGCTCGCGGAACGACATCTCGGAGGCGGCGAGATAGAACTCCCACATGCGCACGAAGCGCCTGTCGTAAATGCGCTCTACGTCCTCGCGGTGGGCGAGGAAGCGCTCGCGCCAAGCCTTCAGCGTCTCTGCATAATGCAGGCGCAGGATTTCGATGTCGGTCACCAACAGCCCGGCGCGTTCGATGTGCGGCACGACCTCGGACAGGGCTGGGATGTAGCCGCCCGGGAAGATGTATTTGGCGATCCACGGATTGGTGATGCCCGGCCCTTCCGAGCGGCAGATTGAATGCAGCACCATTACGCCGTTGTCGGCGAGCAGGTCGGCCGCCTTGCGGAAGAACATCTCGTAATGACCGACGCCGACATGCTCGAACATGCCGACCGAGACGATGCGGTCGAACGGACCGGGGACGTCACGATAGTCCTGCAGCTTGAAGCGGGCCCGATCTGACAGACCTTTCTCCGCCGCTCGGGCGTTCGCAACCCCGTGCTGCTCCTGCGACAGCGTGATGCCAGTGACGTCCGCGCCGGCAATCTCGGCGAGATACAAGCCCAGCCCGCCCCAGCCGCAGCCGACGTCGAGCACGCGCTGACGCTTGCCGATCAGAAGCTTCGCCGCGAGATGGCGCTTCTTGGCGAGCTGTGCGTCGTCGAGCGACTGGCCGGGCCGCTCGAAATAGGCGCAGCTGTATTGCCGGTCGGCGTCGAGGAACAAGGAGTAGAGCCGGCCGTCGAGGTCGTAATGATGCGCGACGTTGCGGCGCGCGCGCTTGCGCGGATTGAACTGGGCAAGGCGGCGGCCGATGTAGCGAATGAGCCGTTGCGGGCGTATCCAATGCGGCACTTGCGGACCCTGGCCGAGCGCGACCGCGAGCACTTCGGCGATCGTGCCCTCCTCGATCACTAGCGAGCCATCCATGTAGGCTTCGCCGAATTTCAATTCGGGATCGAGCAGGATTCCGATCTCGGCGGCTCGCCTCGTGAAGCGGACGGTGACAGGCTTGCCCGTTCCGTCGCCGAAGGTAAAAGACTGTCCGCTTGACGTGGTGAGCGTGACCGTCCCCTTGCGAAGGAACATGCTCAGCAAGATGTGAAGCAACCGATCCATCGGCCGTCTCCAACTCGATACAACTTTCGGCCAGCGGACGGTCCCCAATATGTGCTATCCGCGGCCCTAAAGACGTTGGAACTGTGTTATTTGAACAAAGTTCCGCGCCACCGGCAATGGCCGATTGTCGCGGTTTGGAACAACCGAATTCTTTGAGAAGGTGGAGCGATGCGAGTCTGGATGCGTGTATGTGCGGCAGGAGCGGTGGTGCTGTCCCTGAGCGGGACCGCTTGGGCCCAGGAGGATCTTGAGCAGGGCAAGAACGCCCCGCAGTTGTTTGCGTCCGATTGCGGCATTTGCCATAACTCGGCACAGGCGCTGGTCAAGGACGGCTATCCGACCGAGGCGTTCCTCCGCGTGCACTACACGTCGAGCCGCGAGATGGCGTCGGCGCTGTTCACCTATCTGCGCGGGCTCGCGCGCGCGGATGCAGCCAATGCGAAGCGCAGCAAGTCGAAGGCGAACGCGCAAAAGGAGGGTGAGGGCAAATCTCAGCGCAAAGCGGAGGGCAAATCCGGGAAGCCTGAAGCGAAGCCCTCCGAAAACGCCTCGGGCGCCAAGGCCGAGGAGGCCAAGACGCCCGAGAAGAAAGATCAGCCGGAGAACAAGAGAGAGTAGGCGCCTATTTCACCCTCCCCTGGATGGGGTGGTTCGCCGAAGCGCGTAAGCGCGCAGGTGGTCGGGGTGGGGTGAAAAAGCTTGCTTCGCGGTTCACCCCTCCCGGTTCGCTTACGCTCGCCGACCTCCCCCTCCAGGGGGAGGTGAAGCGAGCGCGTGGAGCTGTAGCGGTTTGCTACTTCTTCCCCTTCGCGGGCTTCTCGTCAGCTTCGGCCTCGGTCTCGGCCTCTGCGGCGGGCTCTTCCTCGTCGGCCGGGCGCTGCTCGAACATCGCTTCGGCGTTGGCCGCGGCCTGCGCCGCTTCTTCTTCTTCCTCCGTGCGACGGACGGTGACGTCTTCGCCGCGCTTGATGCGCTCGGCCTCGTCATTGCTGCGTGCAACGACCACGGTCACCGCGACCTCGATCTCCGGATGCAGCGCGAGGGGGACCTTGTACTGACCGATCGACTTGATCGGCGCGTTGATCGCGACCTGGCTGCGCGCGACCTCGGCGCCGTCCTCGCTCAGCAGGCGGGCGATGTCACGGGTGGTGACCGAGCCGAACAGCTGTCCGACGTCGCTCGCCTGCCGGATCACCACGTAGCTCTTGCCGTCGATCTTGGCGGCGAGCTTGCCGGCTTCGCCCTTCGCCTCGAGATTCTTCTTCTCGAGTTCGGCGCGCATGCCTTCGAAGCGCTTCTTGTTATCGGCAGTGGCGCGCAGCGCCTTGCCGCGCGGCAACAGGAAATTGCGTGCAAAGCCGTCTTTCACGCGCACGGTCTCGCCCATCTGGCCGAGCTTGCCGACGCGTTCGAGCAGGATGACTTCCATCGTTCTTACTCCTTCATCTGACGTTCAAGTTGATCGTTTTGGCGAAGCGGTTTGTCTGGCGGCCACGCGCGCGCGAATGTGCGCCCCAGTCTCGGCAATGCCGAGCAGAAACAGGAGCAACATCGGCCAGCCGAACACGAGCACGGAGGCATAGACGCCGCCGAGCACGAACGGTCGACTATCGAGCCCGCGCGTGATCTCGTGCAGCACAGCAAAGCCGAGCACGGCGTAGGCGACCGTAAGGCTTGCGGCGGCGACGGTCGCCGCAATCGCGGCGAGCCCGCCGGCGAAGGTCACGCCTATGGCGGCGGCCAGCAGTAGGACCACCCAGGCCGGAAACGCCATCGCCGACAGCGGCGGCCATGGACGCATCAGGCGGCCGGAGAATTTAACAATGCGACCGGCGAGCCAGAGATTGATCAGATTGATCATCGTCGCGAGGATCGCCGCCGAGGGCGGCACGATCGCCGCTAGCACGTCAACCATGCGCTGCACGTTGTTGATGCCGGGCACGCTGAGCGGCTCGCCTGCAGGCGTACCCGCTTCGATGCGCAGCATTTGCGTGATCATCCGCGTGAGACCGGCGTGGAAGCTCGCCGAATCGAGCCCGAACAGAGGAAACGCGACCAGTACCAGCGCGGCCCCAAGCAGCGCGCACCAGAGCACGAGCATGCCGGGCGGAAACCACTCGACGGATGGTTCGGTCAAATTGGACTCGAGCGCCGCCGGGGCGGAACGCGCGAGCATCGCAAGCCGCGACAGCCACCAGCTCGGCGCGCCGACGACCGCGACAAAGCCGATGAAGAAGGTGATGCCAAACATCACAGCGAGCAGCGCGGAGCCCGCGACGATCCCGAGGAGCGCCGACCAGTGGCTCCAGCCGAGCCCTGCGATCATCAGCGGCAGCGATGCGAGATAGAAGAGTGCAATCGATAGATACGAGCCGGAGGTGAGCGACGCGAACAGCAAAGCCGACGCGGCGCCCGAACCCAGTCCGATCAATCCATTCTGCATCGTCACGAGCTGTCCCGCTCCTTGTCGAGCGGTTAGAGGCGGACCCAAGTCCGCCCCAACCATCGGCCTCAACGGGCGTGCCCGCGGGCCTCGTTGAAGAGCCTCATCCTGAGGGGGCGCGGAGCGCCGTCTCGAACGATGAGGCGATGAGCGTCTTTACTGAATCACGTACGGCAACAAGCCGAGGAAGCGGGCACGCTTGATCGCCTGCGCGAGCTCACGCTGCTTTTTCGCCGACACCGCGGTGATCCGGCTCGGCACGATCTTGCCGCGCTCGGACACGTAACGCTGCAACAGCTTCACGTCCTTGTAGTCGATCTTGGGCGCGTTGGCGCCGGAGAACGGGCAGGTCTTGCGACGGCGGAAGAACGGTCGGCGAGCGCCACCGCCCTGATGTGAGAATGCCATCGGTTACTCCTCCACGCCTGCGTCTTCGCCATCTTCACGGCGCCGGCGCTCGCCGCGCGGACGGTCGCCGCGATCGCCGCGATCGCCGCGGTCAAAACGGTCACCGCGGTCGCCCCGCTCGCCGTCGCGATCGCGATCGGCCTTGCGCATCATCGCGGAGGGGCCTTCCTCCAGCTCGTCGACGCGGATGGTCAGATAGCGCAGGACGTCTTCGTTCAGCCGCTCCTGCCGCTCGATCTCGGAGAGTGCGGCGGCCGGCGCCTCGACGTTCAAGAGCGTCATGTGCGCCTTGCGGTTCTTCTTGATGCGGTAGGTGAGGGACTTCAGCCCCCAGTATTCGTTCTTCGTAATCTTGCCGCCCAACTGGTCGACGACGCCGGACAGCTGGTTGGTCAGGTCTTCGACCTGCTGCGCGCTCAGGTCCTGGCGCGCCAAATAGACGTGTTCGTAGAGGGGCATGAAGCCTTTCCCTTAAGTTCACCCATAATCATCGGTACCGGCGCCAAGCCCCTCGAGCCCTTCGGGGAAAGGCTCGAATGCTCTGAAGGCGGGAACACGGGACGCCGGGCGAGTGCCCTACCGCCGCACGGCGGCCGTCCGTTCAGCTCCCAACCGGGATCGACGAAGTGCGCGGGTTATAGGAGTTTTTCGGGCGAATGCAAGGCGAACGGCTAGGGGGCCTGCGGCCCCGGCACGATGTCGAGCCGCTGCTGACGGTCGGCGAGCTGGACGGCCAGTGCCGCGTCCTCCTTCATCTGCCGTCGTCGCACTGCACCCGTTTCAGCGCGATGAGCAACGTTTCCAGGCGTTCGTCCAACAATTCCCGCCGGAAAAACGGGTTGACGCCGGCGCGGAACAAGGGACCAAGGTCCATCGCGATGTCCCGCTCCGAAACCCTTTTATCGGCCGTCGCCTTGACATTGGCCGGCCAGGCAGTGTCTTTCGGCGCGATTTCGAGAAAGTCGCTAAGCGTTCGGTAAAGGTTCGAGATGGCGGTGGCCTTTGTGTGCCCGGGGCAGGGCAGTCAGACCGTCGGCATGGGCAAGGCGCTCGCCGACACATTCGCGCCGGCGCGGCAGGTATTCGCGGAAGTCGACGAGGCGCTGGGCGAAAGCCTGAGCAAGGTCATCTTCGAAGGCCCGCAGGACACGCTCACGCTCACACAGAATGCGCAACCGGCGCTGATGGCTGTCTCGCTCGCGGTCATGGGAGTACTGCAGGCAGAGGTCGGCCTCGATCTCAAGCGCGACGCAAAGTTCGTCGCCGGCCATTCGCTTGGCGAATATTCCGCACTCGCGGCGGCGGGCGCCTTCAGCATTGCGGACGCGGCGCGACTCCTGCGCACGCGCGGGCAAGCGATGCAGAAGGCGGTGCCGGTCGGTGTCGGCGCGATGGCCGCACTGCTCGGCCTCGACTACGACGCCGCGACTGCGGTTGCAGCGGAAGCGGCGCAAGGCGAGGTCTGCCAGGCCGCGAACGACAATGGCGCGGGCCAGGTTGTCGTCTCCGGTCATAAGACTGCGGTTGAGCGTGCGGTCGAGATCGCCAAGGCCAAAGGCGCCAAACGCGCGATGCTCTTGCCGGTATCCGCTCCCTTCCATTGCGCGCTGATGCAGCCGGCCGCCGATGTGATGGCGGAGGCTTTGTCGAAAGTGGCCGTGAATCCGCCGGCCGTGCCGGTCGTCTCGAACGTGAAGGCGAGTGCGCTCAGCGATCCGGCGGAGATTGTGAAGGCGCTGGTTGCGCAGGTCACCGGCACCGTGCGTTGGCGCGAGTCGGTCGCCTATATGGCGCAGCAGGGTGTCGCCACATTCTATGAAATCGGCGCGGGCAAGGTGCTGAGCGGGCTGATCAAGCGTATCGCGGATGGTGCGAACGCAACGCCGATCGGAACGCCGGCCGAAGTCGAAGCTTTCAAAGCGGCGCGTTAACGGACGTGAGGACTTAATGTTCGATCTGACCGACAAGAACGCATTGGTGACCGGCGCTACCGGCGCGCTCGGCGAGGCGATCGCACGCGCGCTGCACGGCCGGGGCGCGACGGTCGCGATCTCCGGCACACGGCGGGACGTGCTCGACACGCTTGCCGCCTCGCTAGGCGCGCGCGTGCATGTGCTGCCGTGCGATCTCGGAGAGAAGGATCAGGTCGAGGCGCTGGTGCCGGATTGCGAAAAGGCGATGGGGCGGCTCGATATCCTCGTCGCCAATGCCGGCGTGAACAGAGACAATCTGTTCGTGCAATTGCGCGACGAGGACTGGGACAAGGTCATCGCCGTCAACCTTACCGCTACCTTTAGGCTCACCCGCGCGGCGGTCGCGCGCATGCTGCGGCGGCGCTGGGGCCGCATCATCGGGATCTCGTCGGTGGTCGGCTTCACCGGTAATCCGGGGCAGGGCAACTATACCGCCTCGAAGGCAGGCATGGTCGGCATGATGAAGTCGGTCGGTGCCGAGTACGCCAAGCGTAATGTGACGGCGAACTGCATCGCGCCCGGCATGATCGCCTCGGCGATGACCGACAAGCTGAACGAGAAGCAGCGCGAGGCGATTCTGCAGCGCATTCCGATGGCGAAACTCGGCACGCCTGAGCAGATTGCCGCCGCCGCGGTGTTTCTGGCGTCCGAGGAAGCTGCCTATATCACGGGCCAGACCATTCACGTGAATGGCGGCATGGCGATGTATTGAATTCCGTCCAAGAGTCTGGATTTACAGGGCTTGTTGACGGCGGGCGGGCGCGCTAGTCAACCCAATTGAAGTGTGGTAACCGAACTTCGGCCCGGCTGGGGCGGCCGTTTGGCGGAAGCAAGATCGTGCGCTCCGCGGGGCCGTCTCGACCACCGTCCACCACGACGAGGCCGTCTCGCGCGGCTGCGGTTCGCAGCCCAAATGTTTAAAAAGTAGAGGTCGACCAATGAGTGATATTGCCGAGCGGGTGAAGAAGATCGTCGTGGAGCACCTCGGCGTTGAGCCCGACAAGGTCACGGAGCAGGCGAGCTTCATCGAGGATCTGGGCGCGGACAGCCTCGATACCGTCGAACTGGTGATGGCGTTCGAAGAGGAGTTCGGGTGCGAGATTCCGGACGATGCCGCCGAGACCATTTTGACGGTCGGCGACGCGGTGAAGTTTCTCGAGAAGAATGCGAAGAGCTGATACGGGCGCGGCTGCCCGTTCGATCGATATCGACAACGTGTTTGAGTTTGGCGCGCGGCGTACGGCGCGGAGGGGAACGCCCGCTCTGCCTGTCCGCCGCGCTGCTTGCTGTTGAGGCTGCCTAATGAGACGTGTCGTCGTCACTGGAATGGGCATGGTCACGCCGCTCGGCTGCGGCGTCGAACCGACGTGGAAACGGCTTATCGCCGGTGAGAGCGGGGCGCAGGTCGTTGACCGCTTCGACATCTCGGACATCGCGGCCAAGGTCGCTTGCACGATCCCGCGCGGCGACGGCTCGAACGGCACCTACAATGCCGACCAGTGGATGGAGTCGAAGGAACAGCGCAAGGTCGACGACTTCATCGTGTACGCGATGGCGGCGGCGCGGCAGGCGCTTGACGACGCCAACTGGCATCCGACCGAGAAGGACGACCAGGTCGCAACCGGCGTGATGATCGGCTCCGGCATAGGGGGCATAGAAGGCATTGCCGAGACCGCGATCGTGCTCAAGGAGCGAGGGCCCCGGCGCGTATCGCCGTTCTTCATTCCCGGCCGCATCATCAATCTCGCCTCCGGCTATGTCTCGATCGAGCACGGCCTGAAAGGTCCGAACCACGCCGTCGTGACCGCCTGTTCGACCGGCGCGCATGCGATCGGCGATGCCAGCCGTCTGATCGCGCTCGGCGATGCCGACGTGATGGTCGCGGGCGGCGCGGAGTCGCCGGTGAACCGCATTTCGCTGGCGGGCTTTGCCGCGTTGCGCGCGCTGTCGACCGCGTTCAACGATCAACCGGCGCGCGCGTCCCGTCCCTACGACAAGGACCGCGACGGCTTTGTGATGGGCGAGGGCGCCGGCGCCGTCATTCTGGAAGAGCTGGAGCACGCCAAGGCGCGCGGCGCGAAGATCTATGCCGAGGTGATCGGCTATGGCCTGTCCGGCGACGCCTATCACATCACCGCGCCAACGCCGGATGGCGACGGCGCCTTCCGCTGCATGAGCATGGCCATCAAGCGCGCCGGTATCGCGCCGAAGGACATCGATTACATCAACGCGCACGGCACCTCGACGCCGCTCGGCGACGAAATAGAGCTCGGCGCGGTGCAGCGGCTGGTCGGCGATGCCGGAAAGCGCATTTCGATGTCATCCACAAAATCGTGCATCGGCCATCTGCTCGGCGCGGCCGGCGCCGTGGAGGCGATCTTCTCCATTCTCGCCATCCGCGATCGCATCGCGCCGCCGACCATCAATCTCGACAACCCCTCCGTCGAGACTGACATCGATCTGGTTCCGCACAAAGCGCGACAGCGGAATATCGACATCGCGCTGTCGAATTCCTTCGGTTTCGGCGGCACCAATGCGTCGCTGATCTTCCGCCGGTACAACGGCTGACCATCCGGCTGGGGACGAGAGCACGGGCTCGCAACGGGCACCTGCTTTCGCCATAATCCTTCCTACGCTGCCGTTTCGTAAGCGTGCGTCGCGTCGGGTGGCCGCATCTGTCTGGATGCGGTGAAATCGGGGAATGCGGGTGAGCTTGTCGACAATGCCAGCGGGAGTGGGCGCGTGAGCGTGGGCAACGGCTCCGAGCCGCCGCGCTATTCCGGCACCGCCGGACCAGGTGCGACGCCATCTCCGCCGCGCAGCGCGCGTGCCGCGCTGCAGCCGGAGCAAGTGCGCATTCCGAGCCGCTCGCGCCGGGCACGGCATCCAGTGGTGATCGTCGGCAATGCAATCTTCACACTCCTGATCCTGCTCTCGATCGCGGCGGGGGCGACTTATTACTTCGGCCGTGAACGCTTCCAGACGTCGGGCCCGCTCGCGCAGGAGAAGATAGTCAACATTCCGCGCGGCCTCGGCATCAAGGAGATTTCCGATCTCCTCGCGCGCGAGGGCGTGATCGACCAGCCTTATGTCTTCATGGGCAGCGTCATCGCGATGAAGGCGCGCGGCGAACTCAAGTACGGCGAATATCGGTTCGCGCCGCATGCAAGCGTCGCCGACGTGGTCGAGACGCTGATGGAAGGCAAGGTCGTGCAGCATGCGCTTACGCTTGCGGAGGGGTTGACCTCCGAACAGATCGTGGCGCGCCTGCAGGAGAACGACGTGCTGACCGGCCAGATCACGCACATTCCGCCGGAAGGCACGCTGCTGCCCGAGACCTACAAATTCACCCGCGGCACAACACGCGAGCAGGTGATCCAGCGCATGCAGCAGGCGCAAAAGCGCTCGCTGCAGGAGATATGGGATCATCGCGATCCCGAACTGCCGCTGAAATCGCCACAGGAGCTGGTGATCCTGGCTTCCATCGTGGAGAAGGAAACGAGCAAGCCTGACGAGCGCACGCGCGTGGCCGCCGTGTTCGTCAATCGTCTGCACCGGCATATGCGGCTGCAGTCCGATCCGACGATCATCTATGGGCTGGTCGGCGGCAAAGGCTCGCTCGGCCATCCGATCACCCAGAGCGAGAAAGAGCAGCCGACTCCCTACAACACCTATCTCATCGATGGGCTGCCGCCGGGACCGATCGCCAACGCCGGCCGCGCGTCGCTTGAAGCGACGGCGAAGCCCGCGCGCACCAAAGAGCTTTACTTCGTTGCCGACGGCGCCGGCGGGCACGTGTTCTCCGAAAATTACGAGCAGCATCAGAAATTCGTTACCAAGCTGCGCGATCTGGAATCGGATGCGCCGGCCGCCGCGACTCCCGCAGCCGCTCCGGCTGCGGCTCCCGCGCCGGCCCCTTCCGCAGACCCGCCTGCGGCCGAAACGAAGCCCGCGCCGAAGCGGACGAACCACACCAGGCGTGGGCAATAGCTTGTGACCCGATAGCGCCGCCGCTAATGTCGCCGCGCTTTTGATCCGACCCACGAAACGAGTCCCGATGGCCCTTTCCAGCATGACCGGATTTGCCCGCGCGCACGGCGTTTCGGGTGCCTATGCCTGGAGCTGGGAACTGAAATCGGTGAACGCGAAGGGACTCGATGTCCGCTTCCGCCTGCCGCCCGGCTGGGACGCGGTGGAGGTCGCGGCGCGCCAGCGTGTGGCCGATAAGCTTTCGCGCGGCACCGTCTATTGCAATCTCACGGCCGAGCGCAAAGGCGTCGCGCCGACGGTGAAAATCAACGAGCCGGTGCTCACCGCGGTAATCGCGAGCCTGCAGCAGTTGACCGGCAAGATCGACGCGGGCGCGCCGACACTCGACGGCATCCTCTCGCTCAAGGGCGTGATGGAAGTATCGGAAGAGAACGAGCGCGAGGACGAGCGGCAGGCGGCGGAAGCGGCGATCGTTGCGGGCTTCGATGCGGCGCTCAAGGACCTTGTCGCGATGCGGCGACACGAAGGCGGCGCGCTTGGGACGATTTTAAATGCGCGGCTCTCGGAGATATCGACACTGGCGGCTCGTGCCGAAGCCGCGCCCGGTCGCAAGCCAGAAGCGATCAAGGCGCGGCTCGCCGAGCAGGTCGCGACCTTGCTCGAAACCTCGCAGCGCTTCGATTCCGACCGGCTCTATCAGGAAGCGATCATGCTCGCGAGCAAGGCGGACGTGCGCGAGGAACTCGACCGTCTCGCCGCACATGTCGCGCAGTCGCAGAAGCTATTGCGCGACGGCGGTCCGGCCGGCCGTCGCCTCGATTTCCTCGCGCAGGAGCTCAACCGCGAGTCCAACACGCTCACGGCGAAAGCGAACGACGTCGAACTGACCAATATCGGCCTCGAATTGAAAAGCGTGGTCGAGCAATTCCGCGAGCAGGTGCAGAATCTGGAATGAGCGAACCGAAGGACATTTCCCGCCGAGGCATCATGCTGGTGCTCTCGTCCCCGTCCGGGGCGGGCAAGACTACGCTGTCGCGCAACTTGCTCGAGCAGGAGAATATCGACGACCCCGGTAAGCTAGAATTATCCGTTTCGGTGACGACACGGGAGAAGCGCGCCAGTGAGATCGCCGATGTGCACTATCATTTTATTGAGAAACGTCACTTCGAGGCGATGCGCGACCGTGGTGAACTTCTCGAATGGGCCGTGGTGCACGGTAACTACTACGGCACGCCGCGGGACCCGGTAGAGAAGGCACTTAGCGAAGGTCGCGACGTGTTGTTCGACATCGACTGGCAGGGCGCGCAGCAACTCAAGGAGAAGATGCCCAGCGACGTGATCAGCGTGTTCGTGCTGCCGCCGTCCGCCGCCGAATTGAAATCGAGGCTGGAGCGCCGGGCGGAGGACACGGACGAGATCATTACGCGACGGCTGCGTAATGCCGCGGAGGAGATCCAGCATTGGAAGGAATACGATTACGTGCTGGTCAACCGCGATCTCGATAAAAGCTTCGCGCGTGTCCGCGCGATTCTCACCGCCGAGCGGTTGAAGCGCGTGCAGTTGCCCGATCTGGAAGGATTCGTCGCACAGCTGCTCGCTGATTTGAAGACGATCACGCCTTAGGTGGGCTCACCTCCACGCCTCGACGTTCACGCTGACCGGCACGCCGCCGAAGGTGAGCGTGCTCGAGTCGTCGGACAACCTGAACTCCTGCACGCGCTTGATGTCGCGGAAGCCGAGTTCGCTCAGAAACGCGAGCATAAATTCGAGCGTCAGGCCCGAGTGATGCACGTCGTGTTCGCTCGTGCGTCCACCGAACATCATGCGCATCACGTTCCAGCGCGCGTCGCCATCGAACGAAGGATGCAGGAACAGCCGGCAGAGCATTTCGAGATTGGGCACGGAGACGCGCAGACGCCCGTCGGGTTTGAGTACGCGGTAGACATGCGTCGACGGGAGTTCATGAGCAACTCTCGTTAGGCAGGAACGACAGATCGTTGCAACTGCCGTCGAAGTCGACGTCGGGCCCGGGCAGCCCGTCGAGGATTTTCCAGTCATCCCGCTTCTCACATCCGCCGATGTGCAGCCTGATACCGCGCCTGCCGGAGTTTCCGGCGCGCTCACAGCTACGGTTTCGGATGCGGCAGCGAATCCGACGATGGACATCGGCAACGCAAGCGCGGCCGTCTTTGAAAGGCGCGGGCGAATCACTCGGCGTTGAAAATCATCGCCCGGATGGGCGGTTGAGCCATCGCGGCGGTCAATCACGCAACATCTGCGCACATGACATTTTCGGCAGCGAGAACTTCGGTGGTGGCGCACTCACGCAGTAACGCGGATGTTGCATTTGCAACCATACTGTCTCAATGTCCTCGCCAAAATCAGCGGCCGAAGCGCCGCCGTGCATAAGGGGAGAAATGCATGCGTCTTGTTCCGCCGATTCTGCGGTCGATCAAATGTGCGGTCGTCGCGCTCGCGTTCAGCGGATTCGTATTTGCAAATGTCGTGCAGGCGCAAACCTATCCGGACCATCCGGTGAAGATCATCGTGCCGTTCCCCGCTGGCGGCACGGCCGACGCCGTCCCACGCATCGTTGCCGATTGGCTCTCGCGCAAATGGGGGCAGCCCGTGGTGATCGAGAACCATACGGGCGCCGCCGGCAATATCGGTTCGGAGATCGCTTATAAGGCGACGCCCGACGGCTACACGCTTCTGTCCGCACCGCCGCCACCGCTCGTCAACAATCAAAACCTCTATCCCCATCTTCCGTTTGATCCGGCGAAATTCGAACCGATCAGCATTTTGGCCGAGGCGCCGAGCGGGCTGTTCGTCAATCCGGACAAGATCAAGGCCAACACGATTCCGGAACTGATCGCGTACATGAAGGCTAATCCGGACAAGGTGCTCGCGGCGACGCAGGGCAACGGGACGACCTCGCATCTCACCGCCGCCATGTTCGACATGATGGCCGGCGTGAAGACGCAATTGGTGCCGTATCGCGGCTCCGCGCCTGCGCTGCAGGGATTGCTGGCCGGCAATGTCGACATCATGTTCGACAATCTCGGCGTTTCTCTGCCGCTGGCGAAGGCCGGCAAGCTCAGGCTACTCGGAATCGCGACGGCGCATCGCATGGCGTCGCTGCCGAATGTACCCACCATCGCCGAGACGCTGCCGGGTTTCCTGTCGTCCGCATGGTACGCGGTGGTCGCGCCGCCGAAGACGCCGGCGGCGATCTTGAAAGAGGTCAACGGCGACATCAACGAGGCGCTGAAGGATTCCGACGTGATCGAGAAGCTGAAGAACCTCTCGTGCGAGGTGGTCGGCGGATCGTCTCAGCAGGCGCGCGACTTCATGAAGCACGAGGTCGAGCGCTGGGGCAAGGTGATCAAGACGGCAAATATCAAGTTGCAATAGTTATCCGGCGCGAGCGCCAAAACTAAGGAGTAGCGATGCAACGTCCCCAAACCATCATCGTCGGCGGCGGAATCGGCGGACTGTTCGCCGCTAAGGCGCTGCTTGCGCACGGTCTCGAGGTCGCGGTCTACGAGCAGGCGCCCGAACTCGGCGAGGTGGGTGCGGGCGTCTACATCACGCCGAACAGCGTGCGGCAGATGGTCCGCGTCGGCTTGGGCGACGCGGTCGAGACATGGGGCGCACGCGTTGGCGCTGCCTCGCATTACTTCCGCGCCGATGGCTCGCCGATCGCTCCGGTGCAAGTCACCGACTCCTCCGGCTGGAGCGCGAACTTCGGCATGCACCGCGCCGACTTTGTCGATTTTCTCGCCGCATCGCTGCCAAAGGGGATCGTGCACACCGGCCATCGCTGCATCGGGTTCGAGCAGGTTGGCGACAAGGCGCGCGTGAAATTTGCGAACGGAGCGACCGCCGCAGCCGACATCGTGGTCGGCGCCGACGGCATCCATTCCGAATTGCGCCCGTATGTGTTTCCGCCGTCGCAGCCGGTGTTCTCGGGCTCCGTCGCCTACCGCGGCACGGTGCCGTTCGACCGCGTGCCAGGCTTTCCGAACGAGCGCTGGCAGATGTGGCTCGGCCAAGGCAAACACTTCCTCGTCTTTCCGCTGCGCGCCGGCAAATTGCTCAACTATGTCGGCTTCGTGCCGGCGGACAAGGAAATGAAGGAATCCTGGTCGGCGCCGGGCGATCCGGACATGATGCGCGCCGAATTCGCTGGCTGGGATCCGCGCATTGAGGCGTTGCTGTTGAAAGTGGAAAAGACCTTCCGCTGGGCGCTGCACGACCGCGAGCCGATGCCGACATGGACGAAAGGACGGCTGACGCTGCTTGGCGACGCCGCGCATCCGATGCTGCCGCATCTGGGGCAGGGGGCGAACCAGGCGATCGAGGACGGCATGGCCCTTGCGACCATTCTCTCGCGCGTCGGTAATGCGCATGCACCGGAGGCGCTGATCGCTTACGAGCGGCTACGGCGCGAGCGCGTCGCCGACGTGCAGCGCGGCGCGCGCCAGAACGGAATGCGCTACGATTCCGCCTATGCCGACATTGCAAAGCGCGATGCCGAAATCAGAGCGCACGCGGAATTCAGGAAAGCGCTGTACGATTTCGACGTGGTGCCGGAAGCGGAAAAGGCGGCGGCCAATCTTTGATGTTGTCGCCCCGCGAAAGCGGGGGACCCGTACGCAGCAATTTCAGTTCTGCTGCGGAGTATGGGTCGCCGGTCTCGCTTCGCTCGCCCGCGACGACAGCATTTTAATCGCCCTTGCCAGATCGACGAAGCCCTCAACGGAAATCTCTTCAGCCCGTGAGGTCGGATCGAGCCCGGCCGCGTCGAGCAAAGCAATCGGATCGACGCCGAGCGACTTCAAGCTCTGCCGCAGCATCTTGCGGCGCTGACCGAAGGCGGCTTCGGTCACGCGCTGCAACGCGCGCGCGTCACACGCGAGCGGCTCGGTTCGCGGCGTAAGCCGCACTACCGAGGACGTCACCTTCGGCGGCGGCACGAACGCGGACGGCGCCACGTCGAACAGGATCTTCGCTTCCGTCCGCCAGCCGGCAAGCACGGCGAGACGGCCGTACGATTTGCCGCCCGGCTTTGCCACGATGCGCTCGGCAACTTCGCGCTGAAACATCAGCACCATCATCTCGTACCAGGGCGGCCACGGCTCGATTGTCAGCCAGTTCACCAAGAGCGCGGTGGCGATGTTGTACGGAAGGTTGGCAACGATGCGTGCCCGCTCCGGCCCGAGCAGCGCGGGGATATCCGTCGAGAGCGCGTCGCCTGCGACGACGTCGAGCCGTCCGGGATAGCGCTCGCTGATTTCGCCGATCGCAGCGAGTGCGCGTTCGTCGCGTTCGATCGCGATCACGCGCCGCGCGCCGAGCGCGAGCAACGCGCGCGTGAGCCCGCCCGGTCCGGGCCCAATCTCCACCACGGTCACGCTTTCCAGTGGCTCGGCCGTACGTGCGATCCGCGTCGTCAAATTGAGATCGAGCAGAAAATTCTGACCGAGCGATTTTTTCGCCGACAGCCCATGCCGCCGGATCACCTCGCGCAGCGGATTGAGATCGTCGATCTGCGCCATGTCTATGCGGCGGCCGGTGTCATGCGCGCGGCAAGCTTGAGCGCCGCCAACAGGCTCGACGGATCGGCGCGGCCCGTACCGGCGAGATCGAAGGCCGTGCCGTGATCGGGCGAGGTGCGCACGAAGGGCAGGCCGAGCGTGACGTTGACGCCGTGGTCGAAGGCGAGTGTCTTGATCGGAATCAGCGCCTGGTCGTGATACATGCAGAGCGCTGCGTCGTAGGTTGCGCGCGCGGCACTATGAAACATAGCGTCGGCGGGGAGCGGTCCGCGCGCATCAATTCCTTCGGCTTTCAGGCGTTCGATCGCAGGCGCGACGATCTCCACGTCTTCGCGGCCGATCGTACCATCTTCGCCGGCATGCGGATTGAGGCCGGCGATCGCGAGGCGCGGATGCGCGATGCCGAAACGCGCCGTCATGTCACGCGCGACGATGCGACCGGTCTCGACGATCAGATCGGCGGTCAATGCGCTCATAACGTCGCACAGCGGAATGTGGATCGTCACGGGTACGACGGCGAGTTCCGGTGACCACAGCATCATCACGGGCCGCACCGGCGTGCCCGTCATCTCTTCCGCGAGCCGCGCCAGATATTCAGTGTGGCCCGGATCGGGAAAACGCGCCTGATAGAGCACGGATTTGGCGATCGGATTGGTGACCACCGCAGCCGCACGCCCGGCGAGCACATCGGCCACCGCGGTGCGGATCGCGCCGATCGCAGCCGGCGCGCTGCTGGGGTCGGGACGGCCGGCGCGCGCAGTCACGCGGAGGCCGAACGGCACGACCGGCAGCGCGCGGTCGAACGCCAACCGGCTGTTGGTCGGAGTGGTCTCCACGATGGGTACGGAAAGCCCGAGCGCGTACGCGCGTGCGCCGATGAAAGCAGGATCGCCGAGAAGATAAAAGGGCGGTGCGGCAAGTTCGCGGCGCTTCGACCAGATCGCCAGCGTGAGGTCGGGGCCGATCCCAGCCGGCTCCCCGAGCGTCAGCGCGAGCGGCAGGTTCATTTATTCTTGGTTTCCTTGTACTCGATCATTGCCTGCTTGCGGATCTCGTCGAGATAGCGCTTCGATTCCGCTTCGAATTTCTTTGCGAAAATCTGCTGGCGCGCTTCGTTCTTTGCCGGCGAGTCGGATTTGCTCGCCTTCTTCTCGCATAGGGCGAACATCTGGATGCCTTGTTGCGTGATCTCCGGCAAGGTGAGCTTGCCGACGTCCATTTTCGCCAGCAACTCGCGAAATTGCGATGGCAGATCGGCGGACGAGCGTGTTACCGGCTCGCGCACTGCCACGTCGCGGAGCGAACGCGCCAGCGGCAGCCCCTGCTCGCAGGAGGTGAAGCGATTGCGCAGGTTTTCGATTTCCTGACGCTTGGCATTCAAAACGCCTTCCGAAATTCCGTCCGGGGTGAGCACGACGACGGGATAGAGCTTGTAGATATATCCTTCCGAATTGGCCGCTTCGGCGCCGGTCACCATCGTGTTGCTAATGTCGGCATCGCTTACCTGCAAGGTGGCGCCGAACTTGCCGCGCACGAGCTGATTCCAGGTGAGTTCGGCGCGAATGCGCGCCTTCAGCGTGGCGGGCAGAATGCCTGAGTGCTGCAGCATCTGATCGAACTGCTGCGCCGACAAATGCTGGCGCGTCGCCATGGTTTGATAGGCCTCGTCGATTTCCTTGTCGGGGACCTCAAAACCATAGCTCTTCGCTTTGCTGAGCTTGATGCGGTCGTTAATCAGCTCGTCAATTACCTCCTGTCGGGCAGGTGTCTTGTGCGTCGACTCCGCGATCAGTTTGCTGCGCTGCGCGATGTCCAGCTCGGTAATGGGTGACCCGTTCGCGATCACGACGACCTGGGCGCTGGCCGCAGCCGGCAGAAGCAACGCGGCTGCCAGCAAGCCTGCCGCCATCCAGCGCGGCTTGCGCCGTTCGGAAAAGAGAAGGGGCGTGCGTGAATCCGTCATCTCGTTCTTCTTCACTTTCAAGTTGGTGACCGGCTGGCGTCGCGTCGACGCGGCGGTGACCACTAGAGTCCTGGAGCGTTGATCGGACTGTTCGTGCTGCTCACGTTCTGTGTCGTGGTCGTGCTGCCCAGCGTCCGCAGGCTCAGTTGCAGCATGATCTGCTGGTTGGTCACGACCGTCGGGCCGCTATAGGAATACCCTGTCAGGTAATTCACGGCCAAGATGAGGCAGTCGTCGATATAGCCGACGCCGAAATTGGTCCCGCTGAACTTGCCAGCGTTGAGATCGTAGCGGGCGCCGCCGAACACCACCCAGTCGGATGTGAGCTTGTAACGGGCGGTGCCCAGAATACCCTGGCGGCGATCGAGGAACCCGATTTCCGGCTGGGCGGCGTAGTCGCCGTAGAGCAGGCTCACAGTCCAGCGTTCGAATGCGGCGGTCGTCTCCAGTTCGAGCCGGTTCACATCGAAGGTGCTCTGGTCGAGGCGGGCGCGCGAGCTGAAGGTGAGCGTCTGGTTCGGCCGATAGGAGATGCTGGTCACGTAGTCCGAGAGCCGCGTGTCGAGGCCGCTCTGCAAGCCGGTATTGACCGGGTCGACCAAAGCATACGAGTTCTGGCCAAAGAGCTGGTAGGACTGGCCGAAGACCGCGGTGACAGCGCCGCTCTTGGTAAACTGCGCCGTGTATTGCACCCCGTAGTTCGCGCGCCCGCCGCCTTCGACGCGGTCCCAGCCCGAGAACTTGTCTATCCGGAACAGATTGCTGGTGTCGAAGATCAGGCTCTGCGCGTCTTCGATCGGCCAGCGGCCGACCTGCGGTTCGTTCGGACGCGCGATTACTTGCGCCATCGGGGTGACCGTCTGCGTGCCCCATGACTGGACGCTGATGAAGGGATATTTATACTCGAAGCCGACGGCAGGCATCGCGCGCACGATATTG
>Ga0207761_1000230_pt1 | contig 19261 bp, 14 predicted proteins | sample LuqExpMetageno34_FD_187792 | JGI IMG/M metagenome (GOLD analysis project Ga0207761, IMG submission 187792) | Tropical forest soil microbial communities from Luquillo Experimental Forest, Puerto Rico - Sample 34 (SPAdes) | ecosystem: Environmental > Terrestrial > Soil > Tropical forest ... | reverse complement strand
CTCTCCCTCTTCGATCGGGGAAGACAGGTCCGCATCGGTGAATAGAATTACGTCCCCGCGCGCCTCGAGCGAACCGTGGCGCACGCTGAAGCCTTTCCCGCGATTCACCCCGTTTGAAACAACCCGCAGCATCGGAATGCGGTCGCGCCAGGCTTCGGCTACTTCCGCGGTGCGGTCCGTCGAACCATCGTCTACGACGATTACTTCCGTAGCGGGCCGCTTCCCGCGAATATAGGAAGCGATCTTTTCCAGGGATGCCGGCAGGCGCTGTTCTTCGTTGAATGACGGAATCACGATGGAAAGTTCCGGCGCCGGGCTCACAAGAGCTCCTCAACTTTCCAACCGAATCTCCCCACCAAAGGCACAAAGCGGCAATTCTCGTGACGCTCCGAGACATACCCTTCGCCGTGGCGCGTGACCAGCACCAGTTGCTGATGATCATCCCCGCCAACCGGAATGATCAGCCGGCCGCCGGCGTTGCTCAGTTGCTCAAGAAGCGGTGCCGGCACGGCCGGAGCGGCAGCGGCCACGAGAATCGCGTCGAACGGCGCGAACTCTTTCAATCCCAGGGTTCCATCGCCGCAGTGCACATGCGCGTTCTCATAGCCCAACAGCTTCAACCGTTCGGCGGCGGAGCGCGCCAGGTCCGCGCGAAGCTCGACACTGAAAACCTCGCGCGCTAGCAACGACAGGACTGCCGCCTGATAGCCGCTTCCCCCGCCAATCTCGAGCACTCGCTCCGAGCCATTTAACTTCAGCGCCGCGCTCATGGCCGCGACAATGAAAGGTTGCGAGATGGTCTGCCCTCCGCCAATCCCGAGGGGCTCGTCCGAATACGCCATGGCCCGAGAACCCGGCGGAACAAACTCGTGCCGCGGCACCGTAGCCATCGCGCGCAATACGCGTTCGTCATTCACGCCGCGCCGGTGAATCTGCTTCTCAACCATCGCGGCGCGTTCTTCGCTGTAAGGATCGTCCGGTAAAGGATTCGGGGATTCGCCTGTTTTCATATCGGCTGGATCGGAGGCGCAACCGGTTGCGGCGCGCCGCGCAGACTATATGCTAAGTGTAGCTGAGGAAGACGCGGAAGGCTGCACGCAATGAACCGCTGGAAGCTGCTGACTCTTTTCATTCTGCTTTGCGTCATCGGTGGCATGGCCTGCTTTGCTTGGCGGCCTCCGCGTGGCGCATCCGGAGGGCCGGCTGACAAGGTGCTCGTGCTGAAGAGCCGCCGCGAAATGGTGCTTCTGCGAGATGGGCACGAACTGTGTCGATACCGTGTCGCGCTGGGCCGGAGTCCCGTCGGACCGAAAATGCGCGCCGGTGACCATAAGACTCCGGAAGGCAGCTATGTCCTGGATAGCCTGAATCGAGGGAGTAGCTTCCACGTGGCGATGCACGTTTCCTATCCGAATTCCGAGGACCGTGAACGCGCCGCCAAACAGAGGGTCGATCCCGGCGGCTTGATTATGGTTCACGGCATAAAGAACGGCCTTGGCTGGCTCGGCAGACTACACCGCACCGTCGACTGGACCGATGGATGCATTGCGCTGACGGACGCGGAGATGGATCAATTCTGCTCCCTCGTTCCGGCTGGCACGCCGATTGAAATCCGTCCTTAAGCAATTCTTTCCACAGCTCCTGCACCACAGAACAGTGACCGACGCAACAAAACTGCCCTCGCGAGCAGGCGCATGGCTCCTTCCGCCTCTCTAAGATTGAGGAGAACAGCGAAGAGCGGTACTCCGCGTCGCGGTTTCTGTTGGAGGCGTTATGAAGGCGGCTTTGGCGTTGATTGTTCTCTATGTCGGCATGTTTCTGATTGCCATCCAGAGTAGCTCTCCGGTTGCCGTGCAAGCCGCTCCGCAGGCTCAGGCAACCAAGCCGATCTCTTCCAACATTGATCCCGCAAAGGATGCTGACATTCGCTCCCTGCTCGAACTGGTTGGCGCGCGGGACCAAGTCCAGGATTCGGTGAAGCAGATTGCGGAACAGCATCGAGAGAAGTTGCTCGCCACGGTTCCCAACAACGAGAAAGGTCAGAACTTCGTCAACACGGCGATTAACGAATACGAAAAGCGCTATGACGTCGATCACGTCACCGAGCAACTCGTCGCCCTGTACGACAAGCACTATACCGACGAAGAGATCAGAGGCCTGCTGCAGTTCTACGGTTCGCCCCTGGGTCAGAAGGTGGCCGCCGAGAATCCCAAAATCTTCCGCGAAATTCAGGAAGCCACCCGCGCGGAAGCTTCAAAAGCAGTCAAGGATGCGTTGCAAGAGGCCAAACAGGAAAATCCGGGCGTAGGGCAAAACGCGCATCTCAACAGCAGCGGCCCGCGTCGCCCGATACAACCGCGGCGAACCCCGCAAAAGCCAGACAATTCACAGCAAGCTGCCCAGCAGCAGGATCCTCAGTAGATTCCAAGAATTGTCTCGGTGGAAACGCTTACGGCAGGCGCTTTTTGAACTTGATGTCAACGCCGAAGGTGCCGTTCTGATCGCGCAGCGCCACCACGGAGATATTCCGCGTGACGTTATATTCCACCTGGATCACCTGCTGTTGTGTGGAACTGACGTTAGAGACATACGTGACCGTCAAACTCGGCGTGACCTGTTGTTCCACGGTGACGCGCGCCGCTGCGTTCTGCCCCGAGCTGCTCGTGGCCACGCCTGCGAGACCCGGATCAACGCGAAACCGCGTAATCCCAAACAGCCGCTCCACCCGTCCACCCAACTGGCTCGAAATGGCCTCGGAAAGCAGTGCCGACGCGCCTAAGCCACCACTTTGCGTCGTTCCACCGGTACGCAACGCCGCTTCCGAACTGGTCTGTCCCATCGCCAGCAATGTAATGATGTCGTTCGCGGGCAGAGGCGGGTCGGAGCGATACGACAAGCTCATCTTGCTGGACTGCCCACTGAAGTTCAGCGTGATCTCGTACTGTTGAATCGTAGTGGTCGCTTCCACGTTAATCACCGGATCGAGCCGGAAGGGGTTCGCGAAGTTCAAATCGCCCCGCGCGACCTTGTACTTGCTGTCGTGAAAATACAGCTCACCGGACAGTACGTGGATGTGCCCCAGCAAAATCGGATGCTCGGCGGTGCCGCGCACGCGCAGATTCGCTTCCGCCTCCAAGTGCGCGCCGGGCCACTCCATCCGCGAGTCCGGCGTGGACGCCGCTTCCACGTCAAACTGCAAATTTCGCAGGAAGCTCGAACTCGTTCCTCCACTGCTGGAACTCGAAGACGAAAACAGCGCTCCGGCAGACTCCAAACCTTCGTTCAAGCTGACTCGCTGGATCAGCACTTTCCCGGTCAAAAGCCCGCCGTCGGGAGTTCCCGTCAGTCGCAAGGTGGCGCCCGCCTGCCAACTCATCCCTTCCGGATAGCGCACACGCAACCGGTCCGTTTTCGCGGTGATGTCATACCGCAGCGGCTTGTCGGAATAGCTGACACTTCCGGAAAGTGCGATCACGCCGCCGCCCGCTTCGCCCGTGAGATTATTGAAGAACAACCGGTTCGCGTCGAAAACCAAATCGCCATTCAGATTGCTCAAGCCCGTTGGAAAATCTACCGACCGCGCCGAAACGTTATTCAGCTTCACCTGGCCGATAATTCGTGGGCGGTCCAAGGTCCCTTCGAACGAGGCGTTGATGTCCGCGTGTCCGACCACGTCCACGTCCGGGATATATCCAGCCAGCAGCCCCAGATCGACGGAACCGTTCAGCTTCAGCGAAAGTGTTCTTCTCCCGGTGAACTGGATCGAGCCTGAGAGCGAAGCATTCGTATCCGTTCCCTTCAATGCCGCGGTATCGATTTTCAAGCTGTCGCGCGACGATGTGATATGAATCGGGCCCGCGTTTTCGAGCTGCACGCTACCGTACGTCACAATGAAATGCGTGAAGTTCGCATCCACGGTAATCGTTTCGGGATGTTGCAACTCCCCTTTGACGCTGATATCGCCATCCGCGGTCCCGTGCCCGTTGAATTTCTCCAGGTGCAAAGCGGTCATCAGGTACGGATCGAGGTTGATGTTTTTGATGGAGATCTTCCCAGCGAGCGCATTCGGGTCCGCCAACCCGAGCTGGATATCGCCGCCAATCGCTCCGGTGCTCATCGCGGACGTCAACTTGAGCTGCATTGTGTCGCCGTCCGAATGGAGATCACCCTCGAAACTGCCAATCACTTCGTTGCCCATCTGCAAATCGACGACACGGAAATTCCCCTCTGCCTGCGGGCGCAGCGGCGGTCCGTTCGATCTCAATCGGAACGAGATCTGTCCGGAAAATGGCAGATTGTTGGCCCGGATTCGCCGGAAATTCGCAAGCGGCAACGATGCTCCCACCAGATCCGTGCTCAAGATTCCGTCGTTGAAACGGTAACCCACCGTGCCGGTGACGATGCCGGCGCCTCCGGTCTTTTCGCTTCCCGCAGGGAAGAAGCGCAGTTCGGCATTAGCCAATCGCACTTCGTCCGGAGTCACCGTTAATTGGCCGCGCAGCCGGTTGAACGGAACGGTGTACGCCTCGGCATCGGCTACGTCCAGCAGACCTGTGAGCATGGGCTCAGCGCGAGTTCCTCGCCCGTGAAACTGCCCGGTGACTGCGCCGGTAACCGGATAGCTGACGCGCATCAGATCCTGCAATGCCTGGATTGGGACTTTCTCCAAATTCAATTCGGCTGACCACTCATTCTCCGGTTTGAACTCCCAATCCGTAAGCACCAGCTGCCCATCAACATCGGCCTTCATGGCTCCGCGCACCGCGTGGCCGCGGGTGATCACGAGGTGCGATGGCGAGTAGCTGATGTCCCCATCGATCGTATCCAGGCGCACGTTGTCGTAACGCACCCGCTCGCCGCGAAAATGGCCCGAAAACTCCGGTCCGTCTGATGGCCCAACAATTTTCCCTGTCCACTGCAGCGATCCATCCATGCGGACAGCAGCCTCGGGCGTCCCTGGTTTATCGCCGGCGAGGGCGTGGATGAAGTCGTTCCAGGCTAGCAGCGATCCAACATCCAGCTTCGCGTCTAGCGCAGTGTCTTTTGGATCCAGCCTGCCGGTAAATGACCCGCGGGAAGTCGGGGTCTCGAAATCGCCTTGCTTAATTTCCAGCAGATTCAGCTTGTCCCGGTAGCGGAGTTGCCAATCTCCGCTCACGGGAATGTGCCCGGGCTCCACCTCGTCCGGACCTTCCCAATGCATCTTTCCGGAAAGGTCGAAGTCGAAGAAAGCGTCGCGCCAGGTCTCCACCGTGTCCGCGGAAATGACTGAATCCCAGTGCAGTGAATCTACGGGGAATCCCGCGTGGTCGATCGCCGGCGAAACCGCCGATAAGCGCATGCCTTCCAGATGCGTGTCCGCCCGGAATTGCAATCCTTCGAACTTCATGGTGATCCGGCCGCGCACGCTGCCATGCAGTCCGGTGGTCAGGAAGTCGGGCAGCAACACACCCTTCGGATCCAACACATAGCTGGAGCGGGTGGTCAGGTTCGGTGTATGGAAGTCCTGGAAGCTCAGCGTGATGTTGTCGCCGGCAAAACTTCCTTTTCCTTTGATTCCTTCGTTGTCGATTGCGCCTTCGCCCCGCAAGTCAATGCGGCCCAGGGGGACCTCCGGCGTGCGGAACGTCTCGCGAATGTCCAGAAGATCGAGCCAAGCCCTGTATTTGTAGGTCCACAGCGGCGATTCCAGGTCTTTCGTTTCCGCCTGCAGGTCCACGTGCGAGCGGCCGGCGTCAATGATGGCTTGATTGACCGAGAAACCGTCCTGGCTTAGTGAGAATTTTGCCGAAATATTTGCCGGCATCGGCACATCTTTTCGCCGCGCCAATTCGATCGACTGCCAGTCCAGATTGCCCAGATAGATGGGCCGCTCGGCTATGCCGCTCAGATGAACGTCGAGTTGCAGGTCTCCGCCTTCCAAAGCCACCAGCGATTTAACGTTGTTGTACAGAATCCAGCCGTCTTTGATCTCCACGTGATGAACGCGCAGCTTCAACAGAGTTTCCTGCAGTGGCCCGCTCGATTGACTGCTCTTGATCGTAGGAAGATTGTTCGCGCCGTTTTTCTCCACGCGCATGTGTACATGCGGTGACTGCAGAACCAATTCACTTAGTCCGACGCGCCGCCCCCAAAACGAATCGATCCGCAGTCCAATCTTTGCCTGCTCGACACTGGCCAGCGGCTCGGTGTCGGGTGGTTCCTTACCGTGAATCACCAATCCATTCACCGTGGCGTTCAGAGAAAACCAGCCAACCGTTACGGTTCGGATTTCTACCTGCGCGCCTGTAAGACTCTCCAGCCGGGCCACAAGAATCCGTCGCAGCAGCGGATTCGCCAAACCGCTTCCTACCGCGATGACGCCCAGCGCCACCAGCAAAACGGTCCACGTCCCCAGCACCCATAAGAGGTGCTCGAGCCACAGAATCTTCCGCCAGCGGGACTCTTTGGTCATTTCGGCGTCTCGCTCAACAGATTGTCGACGTGCAACCGTGCCCGGCTCTCTTTCAGCCACTTGTCCGCCTGCTCGTTAATCGCTCGCTGCACAAGGGCTTCCTGAATGAAGTCCCGGGCCGCCTCCAAAGTCGGGGGCGATTGTCCCCGGGACTCTGCGCGAGGCACCACTCGCGTCGTGTAAAACTCCTGAATGGCTTTGTCGTCAATCTGAATCGACGCGCGGAATCGCGAATCCAGGTAGTTGCTCAAATAAAGCTGGGACCGCAGCATCCGGCGCACATCGTCGTCGCTGAGTCCACTCTGTTTCTGCCGCTCTTCGAACGCCTCGGGTGAAGAAAACGACCTCTTCAGACGCTCCATGCTGCGATTCACGTCCTCGTCAGAAGGGATAGGGAAGAGCGCGGCCTTCGCTTCCTGCCTCACGATCCACTGGTCGATCAGGCGATCCAGAATCTCCGGATCCGTCTGAGGCTTTCCGTCTATGAATTGCTGATACCGCGAGAGTTCGCGAACGTCACTTAACAGAACGATGTCCGTGTCCACGCGAGCCACAATGCGGTCAATCACTTCCTGCCCTTGCGCCACGTGCACCCCGGCAAACAGGAGAAGCAGAACCGTGATGGTCTTCCGCCAGGCGCTCATTAGAAGCTCGATCCTAAGTTAAAGAAGATTTGGAACCTTGGCAGCCGAGTTCCTTGCTGGCACAGCGGCGCCGAGTTCTTGCAGGGAATCACAAACTGCGGTTGATTCAGTTCGTAGCCCATGTCGATGCGAATCGGCCCCACTGGCGTACCGTAACGTAGTCCGAACCCAATCGTGTGCGAGAAATAATTCAGCTCGTTGGTGCAGTTGTATTGACACTGCGTCGGATTGAACCTTCCAGGCGGCTGTCCCGGATATGCCGCTTTGAATACCGGCTTTGGCGGCTGCCAACGCAGCGTGATCCGCGAGAGCTCGCTATACACATTTCCGCCATCGTAGAAAACCGCGCCGCCCAATTTTGAACCGATGATGGGCAGCTTCATCGGGAACCGCAGCTCCTGGTTCAGGATCAACATGGCTTGCCCGCCGACCGGAAACCCGGTGATGGAGTCGCGCGGTCCCGCCTGGTTCAACGCAAATCCGCGCAACGAAGTGCCGCCGCCACCATACAATCTTTCAGGCAAAGGGATGAGCTGCGGCAAAGGCTGGGTCGAGGGCGCGGGAAATGTCAGCGAAATCGTCGACGCATACGGCTGCAGAATGCCGATCCGGATGGATCGCGCGAAACTGACGTTCCGGGTGATCGGCCGGTAAGTCGAGTTTTGCAGAAACAGCCGGAAAAAGCTGGCGCTGGCTCCAAGTGCGGTGCCGGCGACGCTGAAGTCCGCGGTATTGAATGAACCCTTGTTGGCGTCCGCCGGATTGTCGCGCGTGTCGCGAAACCACGTTCCGCTAAATTCCGAGACCAATGTCGGCTGGTTCCACAGCGGCACCTCTTGCGGCGGAATATTCAAATTGCTCAGCGTGACTTTGCGGAACGCGTAGCGCACCAGCAATGACGAGCGAGGAGTGAGCTGATCCGTAAGCTGCAAGTTTCCTTCATAGCGTGTCTGCGTGAAGGTGTTGATGTCCTGCGTTTTTTCAAAGTAGGCCGTGGCCTGCATGCTCAAGTTGGACTTGCCCAGCGTATCCGGCGCCGTGTACGCCAGAAGTGCCCGGCCCTGAATCGTGCTGCCCCGTAGTTTCAAGCTCAGCGAATCGGCCCGCCCGGTCAGATTCTGTTTGGAAAGTTCCAGGATTCCGCGGGGAGCGAAATTCACCTGCCCTCCGGTGGGATCCGTTGTACTCGCCAGGCGCTGCGCCTCCAACCCGCCGCCATAAGCGATGGTGTAGCGCTTCGCTTCTTCCACCAACGCGACTACGTCCTTCTCCGGGTCAGTGCCATTCGCGTTCTGCGCCTCAATCGTGACGCGATTGAAAATCCCGAGATTGTATAGGCGCTGCTGCGACGCAACTACGTCGCCTTCACGCAGTGGCTGGCCCGCATCCAGTTTCACTTGCCGTTGAATCACGTACGGCCGCGTGTGGTTATAGCCGGCCAGCAACACTCTGCGCACGATCACTCGCCGCCCTTCCTGAACCTTGTAGATCAGCCGCATCGGCTCACCGCGCTCAATATTGTTCCCATGGCGCGCCGACGGCTCCTTCTTACTGCCCTCGCCCGGCGGATCTTTTTCGGCCGACTCGGCAGTGTCGGGCTCGGCGCTCCAGGAAAACGTTGCGTTGGGGAAACCTTGATTGAAATACAGCGCCAGAATATTGTCGCGGTCGGACGCCACGCTGATTTCGGAATACGGCTGGCCGGGAAGAGAACCGAGAACCCCGCGCAGCTCTTCCTCGGGGATGGCGCTGCTTCCCTCGATTTTCAGGCTGGAGACCAGTGTCTGCTTCCCCTCATCGATAGTGAACTGCACCAGCAACTGGCCGCCCTTTTGCTCATTCGTCGTGGGCGTCGTGCCCACAACGTTGGCATTGAGGAAGCCGTTTGCCGCATAGAGATTCTTCATCGAGAGCACGTCGCCATCGAGCAATCGCCGGCTGAACCGCGGCTTTACAAACAAGCTGCTTGGCGTGATCGACAAGCGGCTGCGCAACAGTTCCGTACCGAAGTAGTGATTGCCGGATATCTCGATGCGCAACCCTTTGTAGCGAAGCCCGCGATCCACTTTGTAGACGATGGTCTCCTGCTGTCCGGCCAAATCAGAATTAGCGCCCTTGCCGCTGCTCGACGCGACCGCGTAGTCCACCCTGGCGTCGAAATAGCCTTCGCGCTCCATGCGCTCTCGCAGGTTGCGTTTTCCTTCTTCCAATAGGTCCGCGTCGACGGACCGCTCCTGGTACACCGGAATCAGTCTCTGCAGGTCGCGCCTCGAGAATTTCGCACCCTCGACGCTGAGCAACACCTTGGGCCCTTCCGTCACTTCGAGGGTCAGCGGCAGCGTATCCGTCACGGCATCGTAATCTCCGCGCCGCACCGATACGCGCGCGCTCAGGTGACCTGTCTTCTCCATGAACTTGCGGATGCGGTCGGTGCCCGACTGCACCTTGCTAATCGTGATTTCGCTGCCTTGCTTTAGCTTGAAAAGCTTCAGTAACTGCGCGTCTTTGTAGTCTGAATTGTTTAACAGCACGATGTTTCCGAGCCGTACCCGCGGCCCCGGCTCCACGTGCACAATCACGTCGAGTTGGTGCGTTTCCGGGTGCGCTTGCTGCTCCGCCGTTACCTTCGCTTCGTACAGGCCTTCATCGCGCAGGGTGTCCTTCAATCGGGTAACCGCGTCATCCACGTCGCTCGACCGGTAGGTTTGCCCCAAGCTCAGTTGCATGGCGCCCGCTGCCGACGCTTCGGTGGGAGGCGGCTTCAATCCCAGAATGACGACCTGATTGATAAACAGGTTCTCGCGCACCACAAAGTCCAGCCGCACGCCGTCCGTCACGTTGGTTACAACGGCCCGAATATCCGCGAAGTCGCCAGTTTGATACAGCGTTCGAATGCTCGAAGCGACTTGGTCGCGATCCAGCAGCGCGCCCACCTTCTCTGCAATCTCCGGCGGATTTGACGTCAGAACGCCATCACCGTCCTTCACCATGCGGATTTCCCGAATTATTGGAGCCGGCGCGGCAACCTGCTCTTGCGAGTCGGCGGGCGGGCACACCCAAACGGCTCCTCCGGATAACAGGAGAAGCGTCAGTCCGCGCAAACCATTGTCCCATCGGAGTTTCATCCGCTTCACTATTCAGACGAAGCCTAGCACACGGGCGTTGCTTTCCCCGGAAGCCTTTCGGGCTATCATGGAGAGGATCGAGCGCTGGGACTCTATTTTACGTGAACCGACCTCTGGACCAGAAGTATTCGCGCCAAATGCTCTTTCAGCCAATCGGGCCGGAAGGACAGGAACGTCTGGTCTCCGCCAGCGCCGTGCTGGTCGGTTGTGGGGCCATCGGGGCGGCGACCGCCGACCTTCTTGTACGAGCAGGGATCGCCCGAATCCGCATCATCGACCGCGATTTCGTCGAAACCTCCAATCTGCAACGCCAAACGCTCTTCGACGAGGCCGATGCCCGGGACGCCTTGCCCAAAGCGCTGGCCGCCGAGCGGAAACTCAAGAGCATCAACTCGGAGGTCCAGGTCGAAGGCGTTGTCGCCGACTTAAACCCTGGCAACGTGAATGAGTTGCTCTCTGGATTTCCCCTCATCCTCGACGGAACCGACAATTTTGAGACCAGGTTCCTGATCAATGACTTTGCCGTGAAGTGGAGTGTTCCCTGGATCTACGCCGCCGCAGTCTCCAGCTATGGCGTGACCATGGCAGTCCGCCCGGCGCAAACAGCGTGCCTGGCTTGTTTCCTTGAGGCTTCAGCGGAGTCCGGGCTCGACGAGACTTGCGACACCGTCGGAGTTCTCGGTTCGGTCGTCAACCTGATCGCGTCCCTGCAGGCAACCGAAGCCATCAAATTGCTGGCCGGCCGCAGCGACGCTCTCCATGGAAAATTGATTTCTTGCGATGTCTGGAGCGGCCGCTTTCAATCCATCCAGCCACAGCGCAATTCTGAGTGCCGTGTGTGTATTCGGCACGAATTTCCGCACTTGGCCGGCGCCGCCCAGCCGCATATCACGATGTGTGGGCGCGATTCCGTGCAGATTCACGAGCGCAATCGCTCTCTTGATCTCAAAGTGCTGGAAACACGGCTGGCATCTACGGTTCCCGACGTTCGCCAGAACGGTTTTTTGCTGCGCTTTCGTGTCCCGCCGTACGAAATGACAGTGTTTACGGACGGGCGCGCCATTCTCAAAGGTACGAAAGATCCCGCGGTCGCGCGGTCGTTATACGCTAAATATATTGGTTCGTGATCGATCGCTTAGCGTGCGAATCCGCCGCGGCCGGTGGGCGTGCGCAATGCCGCGCGATCCAGGTTTTCGCGCAGATTCATGAGCGTGAGGAAGGTACTGAGTACGCGTGCCTTGAGGTCGTCGGTGAGATGTAGTCCGCTCGTCGCGACCCGCGCCAGCCTTTCCCCGTTCTCCGTAATAAATCCCATGATTTCGCGCTGCCGTTCGTGGGGAGTATTTCCCAAAGCGGTCTCGCGCCGCATCTCGGAGCAACTGGCTTCCAAGGAAAGGGTAAAATGCAGGATGCAGAGCCGCTGTTCGGCCAGCGCGTGCGGTACGTCGTGCTTGCACCCGGAAATGTGGCATAGCTCAGTCATAAGCCAAAATTTGCTGTTGCTGATTCTGTAACATTCCCGGGCCTGAAAATCCAGCAATCATCCGCGGGGTGCGCCCAATGATGCAGCAGCAGGCGCAAAACCTGTACTGTTGGTCAGACCACCTCGAGCGCATCTTCCAAGTCGGCGATGATGTCGTGCCAATCCTCCAGTCCAAGCGACAAGCGAATTCCTCCCGGCAACAGCCCGACTCGGATCTTTTCTTCTTCCGGTACCACCGCGTGGGTCATGGAAAACGGGCTTTCAATCAGCGTCTTGATCTGCCCCAGGCTGACCGCCAGCGTGATCGTGTAAGACTTCTCCGCAATGTGATCCACGAAGCGCTCCGCCGCCTCCGCTGCGCTCTTCGACGTGCCCTCCTTGCCCTTCAGTTCGAAATAAAGCATGCTGCCGGGCGCAAACGTTCCATCTCGCGTGGTCATTTGGCGGTGCGCCAGCTCTTTCTGCTGGAAATTCGCTAGTCCGGGGTAGATAACGCGAGCAACCTTCGGCTGCTTCAACAGGAATTCCGCCACGTGCAATGCGCTTTTCTCTTGATTCACCAGGCGTGTCGCCAGTGTCGGCAGGCCGTACACCAGAATCGGCCAGGCGCTTTTCGGCGACAGCACGCCCCCGAAATCCTTGCGATACAGCATCAGTTGATTGAAGTATTTGCCCGCGCCAATCACGCACCCGCCGGTCTCGGTTCCGAATCCACCAATGTCCTTCGTCAGGCTGTGCACCACAAGATCGACGCCATGCTCCAGTGGCCGCTGACAATAGGGAGTGGCAAAGGTGTTGTCCACGACGGTCCGGATCTTCTCCAACTCTGGACGCCCGGCATTCAACCGGTCCACTATCTTTCGGACCGCCTGCATGTCGATCAATTCCATGGTCGGATTCACCGGCGTCTCGAAATACACCACGCGGCAGCTCTTTGTGGCCGCCTTTTCCAGCGCGCGCGGATCCGTAAGGTCGCAAAACTCGGTGTGAATCCTGTAACGCGGCAGCCAGTTCGTCATCAGGCTGTGCGTGCATCCGTAAACGACGCGATGCGCCACGATCTGGTCACCCGCCGAAGTCAGGATTCCGAGCGCCGCACTGACCGCCGCCATGCCGGTCGCGAAGGCCACCGCGATTTCGCCGCCTTCGGCTACGGCGAGATTCTCTTCCAGCATTCCACGGCTCGGTTCGTCCAGCCGGTCGTAAATATAGATCGGCGCGCGGCGCGATTCCGGCGTCGCGAACTCCACGAATCCCTGCGCGCCCCGGTGCACCGAAGCCAGGCGATAGGTCGCGGAACTCGATTGCGGCGGCACAACGTGATGGTCGTAATCCCATTTGCCGGTCGCGAAACTTCCGTGAATCAGGCGGGTGCGCAAGCGGTACTCTTCGTGCGGTTTCTTGGGGTTGCGTTCTTTCGCCATGATTGGCTCCTTCAGTTTGTTGAGTGAGCGTCGAGATTGCGAATCGGGGACGGTGAGCGATTCCGTGCGGCAACTTCATCATAAGCCTTTTCCCGTTTCAGCAGTGGCGCGTGAATCTTCGGATTCCAAAGAGCAAATATTTTTGGAAAATGTTTGACAGCGTATGCATGCGCCTGTATAAATATTCAGTACGTTGCATAAAGCACGATGAGCGCCACAAAAACATTCCGGCACGGACAGATCCTTCGCCTAGTCGGCGCGGAACGCATTTCCAATCAGGAAGACCTGCGCCGCCGCCTCGCGCAGCAGCGCCTCCGCGTCACCCAAGCGACGCTCTCCCGGGACCTCCAGGAATTGCAGCTTGTCAAAACCAAGACGGGTTACCGCACAGCGAATGGCATCGCCGAAGAAACCTCAGCCCCCGCTGTGCCTCCACTCACCCGCGCGCTCGGCGAATTCCTGCTCGATATTCGCCCCGCGGAAAACTTGCTGGTTCTGAAGACGCCTCCCAGCGGCGCGCAACCTCTTGCGGCAGCGGTCGACAGCTCCAAGTTTCCGGAAATCGCCGGCACCATCGCCGGGGATGACACCGTTCTGATCATCACCACCAACAAAAAAGCCCGCGAGTCCCTCCAAAGGAAAATCGAGTCACACGTAAAATGAGGGACCCTCGCAGCATTGCCGTCATTGGTGTCACTGGCTATACCGGTTTTGAGCTGGCCACGCTGCTGCTCCGCCACCCGGAGGTCCAGGCGCCTACCTTCTATGTCCGTGAGACCAATGGTTTCCACTGCCTTTCGCAGCTGTTTCCGCAGTTGCGCGCGCGCGCCGAAGCCCCGTTGCGTTCGCTTTCGCTCGATTCCGTCATCGCCAGCAATGCTGGAACCGCGTTTCTTGCCACCCCGCACGAAGCCTCCGCGGAATACGCGCCAAGGCTCCGCGACGCCGGAATCCGCGTCATCGATCTCAGCGGTGCGTTCCGTTTTTCGTCCGCTGAAACGTTCAGCTCCTGGTACAAACTGCCCGCCCCGCACGCAAACCGGCTCGATGAAGCGGTCTACGGAATTCCCGAGTTCTATGCTGACGAGATTCGCACCGCCAATCTCGTCGCCAATCCCGGCTGCTACGCCACCAGCGTGATCCTTGCCGTCCGCCCGCTGATTCAGGCCGGAGTCATCGACCAGACGCAAAACGTAATCTGTGATTGCAAGTCCGGCGCCAGCGGCGCCGGCAAGGAGCCTCGCCGCGATCTCCATTTCGTCGAGGTCGGAGAGAATTTCCGCGCCTACAACCTTTTTTCGCACCGGCATACGCCCGAAATTCTCGAGCACACCGGCATCCCGGAATCGCACCTCGTCTTCACGACGCACTTGCTTCCCGTCGCGCGCGGCATTCTCTCCACCATCTACGTTTCTCTCTCGTCGGCGCAATCGCCCGCGAGCATCGAGAAGCTCTACCGCGACGCTTTCGCGGGCAAGCCAATGGTCCGCATCTGGCCAGCCGGCAAATTGCCGGAACTGCAGCACGTGGCCAACACCAACTTCTGCGATATCGGCTTCACGCTGGATAACGCCGGCAAACGCCTCATCGTGGTCTCTTGCCTCGACAATCTCGGCAAGGGCGCAGCGGGCCAAGCCGTACAAAATTTCAACTTAATGATGGGTTTCGAGGAGCAGACCGGCTTGCTATGAGAATCGTGATCAAATTCGCGGGTGCTTTGCTCGAAGACGCGTCAACCGTCAAGACGCTCTCGCGGCATGTCGCCGAACTCGCTCAGCATGGCCATGAAATTCTGGTCATCCACGGCGGCGGCCGCATTTTCACGCAGACGCTGAAGCGTTTCGGCATCGAGAGCAAATTCGTTGCCGGTTTGCGCGTCACGGATCGCGAAACTCGCGATGTGGCTGTCATGGTCTTTGGCGGCCTCCTCAACAAGCAACTTGCCGGAGCGATTAGCGCCGCAGGTCAACCTGCGGTCGGCATATCCGCATCGGATGCCGCGGCGTTCTCCGCTGCTCCCCTCGTTCACAACGACACCGAAGGCAGCCTCGGCTTCGTCGGCTACCTGACCGGAGTGAACGTAAAGTTCCTTGAATCGCTCTGGCGTGAAAATCTCGTCCCGGTCGCCGCGTGCCTTGGTCTGGGCACTGACGGCGAGCTCTACAACATCAACGCTGACCACATGGCTGCGGCCTGTGCGGAATTCATCAGCGCCGACCACCTTATTTATTTGACCGATGTCGCTGGCGTTCTCCAGAACGAGCAGGTCATCTCTGCCATTTCCTGCCAGGAAGTCGAATCGCTCGTCCATTCGCGCGTCGTATCCGGAGGCATGGTCCTCAAACTCGAAGCCGCGAAGCGCGCGCTCGAAGGCGGCGTCAGGGAAGTCCACATTGTCGGCGGAGAAGCCGCAGCGGCGGTGCTCAACCCGCAGCTTTTTGCCGAACCGTCCGTCAAAAACACGTTTTCCGGTTTACCTGGCACGCGTGTCCATCGCGAGAACTCTTCCGAGGGACAGGCCGCCAGCGCTTTTGTTTAGAAGTCAGGAGATAAAAATGACAGCAGCAACTTCACTTACGATTCCGGTCTCCATCGCCAAGGATCTTCTCACCGGCGCCGAATGGAGCCCCGCGGACGCGCGTGACCTCCTCCACCGCACCGCGGAGATCAAGGCACGTCCCGCGCGCTATGCGTCTGTGCTTCGCAACAAGCACATCGCTCTGATCTTCGAGAAGCCCTCGCTTCGCACTCGCGTGACCTTCGAGGTCGGCATCCAGAGCATGGGCGGCTTCGTGTGCTTCCTAGACCACACTCAGGCCCGCCTCGGCGAGCGCGAATCGATTCCCGACGTGGCGCGCAACCTCGAGCAGTGGGTGCAAGGCATCGTCGCTCGCGTGTACGAGCAGCGCGTGCTCGAAGAAATGGCGGCCACCATTTCGATCCCCGTGGTCAACGCGCTTTCTGACAAGTTCCACCCGTGCCAGGCGCTCGCGGATTTCTTCACGCTCGAAGAAAAGTTCGGCTCCGTCAAAGGCCTGAAGCTCGCTTACGTCGGTGACGGCAACAACGTCTGCCACTCGCTCGTCTACCTCGCCGCTCGCCTCGGCGCACAGATTCGCATCGCCACACCGGCTAATTACGCGCCGGATGCCGATGTCATCACCGACGCCAAACGCGTAGCCAAGGACACCCGCGCGAAAATCGAGCTCTTCACCGATCCCAAAGAAGCTGTTGATGGCGTGCAGGCTGTCTATACCGACTCCTGGACCAGCATGGGCTTCGAGTCCGAAGAAAAACTTCGCCGCAGCATCTTCAAGCCCTACCAGGTCAACCGCAAGCTCATGGACCTCGCCGGCCCGGGCGCGGTTTTCATGCACTGCCTTCCGGCGCACCGAGGCGCGGAAGTTACCGACGAAGTTCTCGACGCTCCCTACTCCGTGGTTCTCCAACAATCCGAGAATCGCATGTACGTGCAGAAGGCGATCCTGCACGCGCTGTATACCTAAAGTCGCCACTGTTAACTATCGAAAGGAATTCCAGTGAATCAATCCGTTCAAAAAGCCAAGAAAGTTGTGCTCGCCTATTCCGGCGGGCTCGATACTTCCATCATCATTCCCTGGCTTCGCGAAAATTATGGCTGCGAAGTCATCGCCATGATCGGCGACGTGGGCCAGCAGGAAGATTTGGAAGCCGCCAAGAAGAAGGCTCTCGCCACCGGTGCCTCAACGGCAGTTATTGAGGACCTCCGCGAGGAATTCATCAAGGACTACATCTGGCCCACGCTGCGTGCCGGCGCCGTTTATGAGCACACCTACCTGCTCGGCACCTCGATGGCGCGCCCGGTGATCGCAAAACGCCAGGCCGAACTCGCTCTGCAACACGGCGCTGACGGCCTTTCTCACGGCTGCACCGGCAAGGGCAACGACCAGGTCCGCTTCGAACTGGCCTACAAAGCCATTGCACCGAATGTGCAAATCATTGCTCCGTGGCGCGAATGGAACATCGACTCGCGCGAAGACGCTATCGCCTACGCCGAGAAGCACAATGTTCCGGTCGAGCAAAGCAAGAAGAACATCTACAGCCGCGACCGCAACATCTGGCACTTGAGCCATGAAGGCGGCGAACTCGAAGATCCTGCCAATGCCCCCAATGAAGCCATGTGGCAGTGGATCGTTTCGCCGGAGAAAGCTTCCGACAAGCCCGAAGAAGTGGAAATCGGCTTCGAACAGGGTACGCCGATTTCGGTAAACGGAAAGAGACTGCCGCCGATCGAACTGCTGAACACCCTTAACGACATTGCCGCGCGGAACGGCGTCGGCCGCACCGACCTCGTCGAGAATCGCCTTGTTGGCATGAAATCCCGCGGCGCCTACGAAACTCCCGGTGGCACGTTGCTTATCACTGCGCATCGCGAACTCGAACGCCTCACCGTCGACCGTGAAACCGCGCACTTTGCGCAGGCTCTCTCTGTTCGCTACGCCGAACTCGTCTACAACGGCTTGTGGTTCTCGCCGCTTCGCGAAGCGCTGGACGGCTTCTTCAACATCGCGCAGCAGCGCGTCACCGGCTCCGTCGGCCTCAAGCTCTGGAAGGGCACGCTGAACGTCACCAAGCGCCTTTCCCCTTACTCGCTGTACCGCGCCGACCTCGCCAGCTTTACCATGGGCCGGTACAATCCTAAGGACGCCGAAGGCTTCATCAATCTGTTCGCCTTGCCGGTCACGGTTCGACCGAAGGCCAAAGCTGAAGCTGGCAAACCGTAACTGCAGTCCCGAGTTTGCCGAATCAAATCAGCCCGACGCCGGGCAGGGTCCTTGTCTCTTTACCTGCGAATTAGAATTGGGAACGTACGACTCTTATGGCCGAACGCAAAGATGACCGTCTGTGGGGAGGGCGCTTCGAAAACGCCCCAGATGAGCTTTTCGACGCGTTCCAAAACTCCTTTGCGTTCGATTGCCGCTTTCTGCCATACGAAATTGCCGTGGACCGCGCCTGGGCGAGAGGCTTGCAACACGTCGGTATTCTGACCGAAACAGAGGTCCGCCAGACAATCGAAGCTCTCGACAAGGTGGGCCAGCGCGCCGAGCAAGATCCGGTTTGGCTGGCTTCCTCCGGTGCCGAAGATGTGCATCATTTCGTAGAGAAGGCGCTGGTCGAGGAGCTTGGGCCGCTCGGCTGGAAACTGCACACCGGACGCAGCCGCAACGAACTCGTGGCTACGGATTTTCGGCTGTTTATCATCGATGCCGCAGCGGAAACTCAAAAGAAACTCATTGCTTTGATCCGCGCACTGGTGCTCCAGGCCAAGGCGAATCTAAACATTCCGATGGCGGGCATGACGCATATGCAGCATGCCCAACCTGTCCTTCTTTCCCATTTCCTGATGGCTCATGCGCAGGGCTTCACGCGAGACATCGCTCGTTTGCAAAATGCAGTTGTTTCCGCGGACGCTTGCCCTATGGGTTCCGGCGCCCTGGCTGGCTGCGCATTTCCGATTGACCGGGAGGCGGTCGCACGCGATCTCGGCTTCTCGCGCATCACGCCGAACAGTCTCGACGCTGTGAGTGACCGCGACTTCGCTCTTGACTATCTCTTCGCTCTCTCAGGCATCGCCACGCACCTGTCGCGACTGGCCGAGGATTTCGTCCTGTTCGCTTCCCAGGAATTCTCCTACGTCGTCCTCCCTGACGAATATTCCACTGGTAGCAGCTTGATGCCCCAGAAGAAGAATCCCGACTCGTGGGAACTGCTGCGGGGCAAGACTGGCCGCATCACCAGCGCCCTCTTCAGCCTGTTCACGACGCTGAAGGGCCTTCCGACCAGCTACCAGCGCGATCTTCAGGAAGATAAGGAAGCTTTATTTGCCGCTCACGACCAGATTAGCGACATGATTTCGGTAGCCGCGGGCGCACTCTCCACAAGCAAATTCCGCGAAGACCGTCTCCGCGTGGCCGCCAACAATCCGGCTCTCTTCGCCACTGACGCCGCCGACTACTTGGTTCGCCGGGGCGTGCCCTTCCGCCAGGCACACGATCTCGTCGGCAAGGTTCTTCGCGAAGCCGAAAAGCAAGGCAAACCCTGGCCCCAACTCTCGCTGCAAGACGTCCAGAAGCTTGCGCCCGAGATCGATG
>Ga0207761_1000229_pt1 | contig 19292 bp, 21 predicted proteins | sample LuqExpMetageno34_FD_187792 | JGI IMG/M metagenome (GOLD analysis project Ga0207761, IMG submission 187792) | Tropical forest soil microbial communities from Luquillo Experimental Forest, Puerto Rico - Sample 34 (SPAdes) | ecosystem: Environmental > Terrestrial > Soil > Tropical forest ... | reverse complement strand
ACGGCGTGGCTCTGCAATGGGAGCCGTATGAGCTGAGAGGTTCATGTACGGTTCTGCGAGAGCGCGGGGGTGCAACTCCCCCGCGCCACTCACCCAGGCTCTGCTCGCCAACCCCGACTGCCCTCACTCCTTCGGGGCGAAGAAATACACATATCCTAGAAGAGCCAACCCGATCGCGAGCGGAATTAGCCCCACAAGATACGCGGGCTCTGGGTCATGGCGCGTAACCGCAGCAATGAAGATCATCAAGCTAATGCCAATCGCTATCGTGACTAAACCGCCCAGCTTTAGGCCTTCTCGTTGACGTCGCGTGGCACTTTTCTCCGATTCGCGAAGGTATTCAATTGCGGAACTTCCTCCCGTACCCTGCGTCTCGGCAATTTTCTTCAAGGTCTCACTCCTGTAATAGGCTTCCCGCTCGCGGCGTCGCTCCTGCGACCAGACGACAACGGCCACAAAAGAGAACAGAGCGACGCTCGCGACACCCAGAAACAAGAACAGAGGCAGCGGGGATTGATTCACGTCCATGTCGGTCTCCTTTTTCTAATTCTTTTTCTCGCCGCATTCCGTGAGACCGATTAGAGTGACCTGTGGTTGCGTTTTTATCGGATCGCAACCTAAAAAGAAAATGCAACTAGTGCGACCTCGGGCCAGTCGTACCCAACGAGGAGAAGTGTGAGCACGGACGATCAGGCAACAGTCGAGAAGGTCCTCGCCGGAGACGCTTCGGCCTTCGAGGACATTGTGCGCCGCTGGCAGAGACCAATTGTGAATCTGGCGTATCGATTCTGCCGAGACCGAGGCCGAGCGGAAGAGATGGCTCAGGAAGCATTCTTGAGAGCGTATCGTTCCCTCGCTCAGTGGCGGCGAAAAGCGGCCTTTTCAACGTGGCTCTTCGCGTTGGCCACAAACCTGTATTGCTCTGAACTGCGGCGGATTCCGATAAGAACAGTGGGACTCGACGAGATCGTTGAACCTAAGGATAGTCGGGCCATTGATGGAGGTCTTGAGGAGGAAGACCAAGATCGCGTCGTGCGGCGCGCGGTCTTCGCACTTCCAGCAAAGTACCGGGAGGCCCTAATCCTTTTCTACTTCCACGAAATGGATATCGCCTCTACGGCGAGAAGCCTCGCGCTGCCCGAGGGAACGGTGAAAGCCAGACTATCCCGAGGGCGGGCAATATTACGCGGCAAACTTTCGAAACAATTGGGACAGCCGCTCGTGAGAAGGGAGGCCTGATGCGACAAGACGACCTCGATCGCATGTTATCGAAAGAGCAACAGATCATTCCATCTTCCGGCTTCGTCAATTCTGTGATGGATTCGGTTCGACGCGAGGCAGTGACGCCAGCACCAATTCCGTTCCCCTGGAAACGCGCTCTGCCCGGTCTGGCCTCTGTGGTTCTTTCTCTCGCGCTCCTGCTGATTGCAGGCGGCGCGTTATTCACGCGGGGAATAGCAGGCCAATCACAACCACTGGCACTGCCGTTTGCACAAGATAGGATTCTTGAAGCCGCAAGATCCATCAGAGCGGGCTGGATTGTCTTAGCGTTGCTCCTCAGCTTTGCGTCTGCGAAGCTCTCGATTCGTTTTACCACATTGAGAGACTGAGAGCCCGATTAACGAGCTTCGCGGTAAGTTGAATGCGCTCGGTCAATTCGAGGATGGTTTCTTGGCACAGGCGTGGAATGCAAGCCTAATTCTTTGGCACAGTCGTGCGCGTAGACCAACCGGTACTCGCCACCCTGTGCCAGAACATTCTCCTCGAGGGAATGTACGTCGCCATCTTCCTGCTCGACGTGCTCGGTGTGAACATTTCAAAACGCCAGTTCAACACTTCCGCCGCGTAGATTTTTCCGTCTTTTCCAACCGCAAGGAAATGTCCCCGCGCAAGCTGCCCTGGGGCACGTCCCGGTTCACCAAGCGCACCTATGATCTTCCCGTTGTGATCCAGCTCTAGGATCCGACGGGGGTAGTCTCAGAAGTTCATTTGACGGAAGGAACTTTACCGATTAGCGGGACTTACCAGGAGTTGAGGGCAAGTTCGAGAGATTACCTAGACTCGAGCGACAGGGATATTAGCCTGAAGGCGATTTTGCCACGACAACCGCATTATTCTCCTGTTTGCCGATTACCAGTTCACAGTCGCCGCTGCCCACGAATGCCAACCCCTACTCTCAAAAGTTCTCGATCATCCAGACGTTGCTATCGGTTGTCCAGCCCGCCACCGCCAAATGCCGCCGGTCGGGAGACGGTATTCCTTTGGTGCCCATGAAATTGAGTTTTTGATGCCACAGCGCACGGGCTTCTCCTCTAAGATCAACGCGAAGTAGGGTGGCATCTTGGAGCGTCTGACTGGAAACAAAAAGAGCGCTGCCGTCGGCGGACCAATCAACCTCGCCAAAACTATTCCATCCCCTTACTGCTAAATCGGTTGTCGCCCCACTCTTTAGGGATAACAGTCGAATGCGCCCTTCGAGCGTCATGACGACTTGCGAGCCATCCGGGGAAAGGTCCCAAGGGATTGCCGTGGAGGGCTCCATTTCCATGCTGGCAAGTGCACGCCCTCGGCCCTTGATGGGATCGATCGAAGTGAACAGGAAGTGATCTTGTTGCTGCTCGTTAAAGATGCAGAGATTCGCAGGGGCACGTGTGCAGCGGATGTCCGTCGTACCTAATGCAGTCAGAACCAATTGCGGGGGTCCACCAGACGCAGGGATTCGCATGATTCGCACTGGAACTGAACCACCGGGAAGCCGGGCTTCAGGAAGGGCCATGTACAAGATCCACTGACCGTCAGGACTAAAACTGGAATAATACTTCGGCTCGGATCCGAGAGGAAGCAATTCGGCAGCAGCGTCTTTGTCCAACGTCTGCTTGAAGATATCCCAGCTTCCATTATGGTCTGACCAAAACACCACGGCCCGGCTATCTGGGGTCCACCGCTCAGGCCACTCCGAATGTTCGTCGAACGTGAGGCGGTGCGTGTTATTTAGATGTGTTCCCTGCGCATCCAACTCTCCGACATACGCGTGGGCCTTCGCGGTGAGCCTAAGAAACTCCATCTGCTTTCCGTCTGCCGTGACCGTGAACCCTGAGAAGGAGAACCCCGGCCAGTTCGTTAGTTGTCGGGGCTCGCCTGCGGGTTCGCCTGTTTGGTCGATTGTCGTGACTTCCCAAAGATTTGAGTCAGCGCCAGTCATCACCGATTGCCGGAGGGAGTAAAGGATACGTCCGTCCGGCAACCAACAAAACCCCTGCAATTTTGGGCTGGATAGAATCCGAATGGGAGGCCCGCCTTTTAGACTCACACTCTCGATGGCGCTCACGTAGATTCCGGTACCCGCAAGTCCTTTCGAGTACGCGAGACGTTGCCCGTTCGGAGCCCAGATCACTTCGTTAAAGTCTTCGCCATGTTGTGCGGCCATGATACGCCGCGGATCATCTCCATCCGCGGTGCTCAACCAAATCCCCTGTGCCGAGCCTGAATCGTAATCGCCTAGAAAAGCGATCTGAGAACCGTCAGGAGAAAAGGACGCAGCGGCGGCACCTTCCCGCAGCTTGCGTGCTGCCCCGCCTAATATGGGTACGGCCCAAAGGCTGGGGGTCTCACCGGGATGTGTAGCAGTAGTGATAAGAACCTTGCTTCCATCGGGAAACCACGAAATGGAAGCACCCAAGGTCGCCGGAGCGCCTGAAAAGGCGCTGGCGACTGCGAGCCCTGAAGGAAGAGCCAGCTGCTTCGTCTCGCCCGTGCTAATTAACCGCAGGTGAAAGCCATTTGCGTCGCTGTATGCCAGGAATTTGCCATCCGGCGAAATAGCAGCAGCTAGAACCGGGTTATCTGGAGAATTAGCAGTCAGTTGTCGCTGGACCAATTCCTTGTGCGATTGCGTCCGGTTAGAAAGCAACCACCAGAGGCCTAGCACCAGCAGAATCAGCGCTCCGCTGCTAAACAACACCCGCGGCCACCATCGCCATGGTCCTGTTCTCGCGCTGATGCTGCCAGCGCGCGCCATCTCAGTACCTTCCCGGCTCCAGGCTGCATCCCGCTTCAGCCGCTGCAAATCTGTGCGAACCTCCGAGGCATGCTGGTATCGGAGGTTTAGGTCTTTCTCTAAGCTCTTGTTCACGATCCGCTCTAGCTCGGCAGGTACGCCGTGGTTCAGTTGCACCAGCCGAACGGGCGTCCGGTTCAGGATCGCATCGAAGATAACTGCTGTACTCTCTCCACTGAACGGCAACTTCCCACAGGCCATTTCATAAAGCACGGCTCCTAAGGAGAACAGATCGGTCCGTGCATCCAACTCCTTCGCTCGCGCCTGTTCCGGCGACATGTAAGCGATGGTCCCGACGGCCGTGCCGGGACTCGTCAGCTGGTCTGGGTCAACCTGCGCAGCAGCCAGTGTTGTCTCGTTGCCAGTCGCGCTTTTGGACGTGCTGACCTTTGCCAGACCGAAGTCAAGAACCTTGGCGTGTCCTCGTTTCGTCACCTGGATATTTGCAGGCTTGATGTCCCGGTGAATAATGCCAGCCCCGTGCGCTGCATCCAAAGCATCAGCGATCTCTATTCCGAGAGAGAGGGTGGTTTCCACGTCGAGTGGCTTCCCACCGATCCGAGCCTTCAAAGTCATACCATCCAGGAATTCCATGACGATGAAGGGCTGACCGTTTTGCTCTCCGATGTCATGTATGGTGCAGATGTTCGGATGGTTCAGCGCAGAGGCAGCGCGAGCCTCGCGCCTGAAGCGCTCCAACGACTGCGGGTCTTTGGCGAGCCCTTCGGGCAGGAACTTCAGAACCACAGAACGACCAAGCTCTGTATCCTCAGCTCGGTACACCACACCCATCCCGCCCCCGCCCAATTTCTCGAGGATGCGGTAATGGGAAATCGTCTTTCCCATGAGCGATTCGTCCGCCGCCACTGTGTCGCAATCTTAGGTTGTGTCTTCCAGGCAAGTCAACGAACCCAGGCTGCTCCGAAGTGATTTGGTCCATCAATGACTAAGTGCTGGTAAACGCGCATACCGGAAGATGGCTCATCGTACGAGGGCAGAAGCGGCAAGTGCGAGGGAATGGCGTCACGTTCAGGTACGTACTCGCCTCCATTTTTCCGATCTTCCGATTAACCCGCACTTGGGCCGGGATTCCGCGTAGTTGTAGTCCAGCCGGTTGCTCCCCTAGTGCGCGCCATTTCTGCTTGCAGTTTTTTTTCGCGGGCATTAGACTGCGCGGACCATCACGGGGTTTTCCGTTTTTTTCATCGGCTAAAGCTAGCTCACAGGGAGGTTCTATGTTCAGACAGCCCTGGGCCCCCGTTTGTATTCTTCCGCTGTTCTTCGGCATGTTTCTAGTAGGTTGCGGCAGCAGCGCGCCGATTTCTGTAGCTGTTTCCACACCATCACCACAGACTGTCGACGGCGGAGACACCGCGTCGATCAATGCAACGGTGAATGACTCGAATGGAGTCAACTGGGCGGTTTCCTGCTCCGTGTCTCCGTGTGGTCAAGTAGTTCCGCCCACGTCACAAAACGGGCAGAACGTCGTGTACACGGCTCCAAACCCGAACCCCAGCCCTGCAGCGATGATGGTCAAGATCACGGCGACTTCCGTAAAAGACCTTACCAAATCCGCCTCAAATCAGGTGACGGTAGCGCCTCCCCTGTCTGTAGGGACTTCGACGCTGGCAGACGGAACCGTGGGGATGGCTTACTCGCAAACGCTACAAGCCGCCGGCGGCATTCCTCCTTACATCTGGAGTATCGGGACGTCGAGCTTGCCCGCGGGCTTGTCACTGAGCAGCGTTGGCGCTGTCACGGGAACACCCAGCGCATCCGGCAATGTGACATTCAATCCGCAAGTCACAGACTCCGGGAATCCCGCTTTAGTTTGGACGGGGCCAGTGAACGTTTCGATCAATAGTGGACCCCCTTCGGTCACTACCACCTCACTGCCCAACGCGACCGTCGACACTGCGTATACGCAAACGTTGCAAGCGACCGGCGGGGTCCCACCCTACAGTTGGAGCGTGAACAGCGGTTCTCTGCCGGCTTGGGCGACGCTCGACTCTGCCGGCAGAATTCGTGGCATTCCCGCAGCGGCGGGTAGCGCAAACTTTACGGTGCAAGCCACTGACTCGGAATACCAGGCACTGCTAACGGCCCCTCAGGCACTCAGCATTACCGTTGCGGCCGGGCCTTCCCCGGACGCGGGGTTGTTGAAGGGCCACTATGCGTTTTCCTTCGGAGGCCTTGATGATGTCTCTGGCGCGCCACTTGTGCTGGCCGGCAGCTTCACGGCGGATGGCTCCGGAAACATCACTGCAGGAATCCTGGACGAAAGCGGCTCTGGCGGTCTTGGGGCCGATGTGACCTTCACCGGAACGTACAGCATCGCTGCCGACCAGCGCGGCGCGTTTACACTTACGACCGCGAATGGAACCAGGACTTTTGCGTGCGTGCTGGGCACGGTTGTTTCGGGCATCGCCACCAAAGGCAGATTCATCGAATTTGACGACCACACCGGTACTACCGGCCAACGGGGCTCCGGAATTCTTCGCTTGCAAGACACTACGGCTTTCACTCTGGCTTCGATGAATGGGCCGTACGCGTTTGGTTTCTCCGGTGTGGACTCAGGAGGCAAGCGTGAGGTTGAGGTCGGACGTTTTGACGCCAATGGCGGCGGCACGATAACGAACGGCGTCGAAGACATGAACGACGATGCCGCGGTGTCCAATAGCATCTCCTTCGCTGGAACTTACACCGCTCCATCCGCAAACAATGGGCGCGCTTCAATTACGCTGAATGCATCAGGCGCGGTCACGACAGATTTGACTGCGTATGTGGTATCGGCAAACGAGATTCTCGTGGTCTCCTCAGGTCCAGCTTCTTCCGGGCTGACCGGAGGCCACATACTCTCGCAAACGTCAGCGTCTTTTGGCACTGCGTCGCTCTCTGGAAACGCTGTCTTCTACAATTCCGGTATCAATGCCGCCAATCCCACGACCGAGTCCAGCGGCGACGTCGGTATTTTCACTGCGGATGGCGCCGGCAATGTCACGGAAGTCCATGACCAAAATAACGGCGGGGTTGTCGCCTTAAATGCCTCGATAACGGGAATGACCTACGCGACCGCCACGAATGGCCGGATGGTGCTTACGGGCGGCAGCGGGTTCATCATCTATTTGATCGACGCGAACAAAGGATTTCTGTTCGACCCCGGCGGCACGGTCGGGCTGGGTTTCGTGGAGGCTCAAGCCACTGCGCAATCTGGAGGGTTCACAAACGCAACGCTTTCCGGAGCCTACGCGGCCGGCACCGTTGCAAGTACAGCGGGCGCTATTGTGAACGAAAGCGGGCTCGCCTCTTTAGACGGGATAAGCCAATTTCAAACTAACGAGGATGTCAGTACGACCACCGGCCTCATAGTAAATGAGCTGACGTCCGGCAGCTACACGATCGGGACGAACGGGCGAGGCCAAGTCACCAGCCTCGTCATTTCGCTAGCCGGCTTCACTCCGTGGATGATCCTGACGTGCCTGGCCGTCTGGTTTCTAATCTCATATCGGGAACGGTGGCGCTCCCGGCTGAAACCTAAATTCGCGGCGTTCTGCGTGTTCGCTTGGGTAGGCGCGGTGCCGGAGGCATGCCGCCCAAAACCGAACGAGATCGTTTTTTATCTCATCTCGCCAACCAAGGCGGTCACGGTTCATCTCTCAACCACCGACCCGATTCCAGCGGTGGCTGTTTTTGAACAATAGAGACACGCACAATCAACAGATGTTCAAGCAGGCAATGGGAGCAAGGTCCTGACTAACGCGCTTACCGTCTAGTTCCTATCAGTACCCTAAGTTGCCGGTAACCTGACTTCCCGAGAGTTGCGGCTCCGCGACTACTGAATAGTGAGAGTTCCTGTGCCATGGTCTCCGGCGCAGACGGAGGCGGACGAACCAACCTGATAAGCAATGTTAAACGTTGTGGCCCCAGACGGTACGGCGCGAAGAATTACATCCTTAGTAGTGTCGCTGAGGGTGAACGCTCCTCCAATTGCCAATCCGGTTGAAAGATTCAAAGATGCGAAACAGGTCCAATTTTGGAGAGTGGCCGTACCCGTCAATGCGGAGTTTTGGCCTTCCGCGATCACCACGGTTATGGTGGGAGGAATTGTGAGTGGGTTCAGGGTCGAATTTATAGTTCCAGAAAGAGTTCCTGCTACAGCACTACTTTGCATTGCCGTCCACGTCCCAGCGTCGCCCTGAGAATCCGTATAAGTTCCGCTAATGCTGGTGCCACTGACAGTTCCAGTCAATGTAATGGTGTCAGTCCCTTGAGTAACAGGGTAGGAAAGATTGATTTGGACACTGTTGCCACTGACGGTTCCGACGATTGTAACGGCCGAAGTAGGTGGGTTGTTACCGACGCAATTGGTAACGGCATTCCCCGGGCAAACGAGAGTGTTCGACGTTCCGGCGAGGGATGTGCCGGATTGCATCGCAACATTGACATAAACATTCGTAGCGGCGCTGCTTTTTGTCGAAGTTGCGACGACCGTGTAGGCTCCGGATACAGTTGCATTCTTGGGTGTTCCGCCGCCACCACCAATGCCAAGCGCCTTATCCAAGGAGTTGCATCCGGTTAGACATAATACGAAAACCAGAATGGCGATCTTCACGCAAGCCCCCGTTGCCTTGACCGTTCCGAGTCTTTGGTCAAGGGAGAGCTTATATCAACAGGTGTGGGCCGTAGAGATTCGATTGCCGCAAAGGTAACACGCAGCGGCGCAGCTGCAAGGTCCTGACCTGCTCCCCCAAAACTAATCCAGGCAAAAGTTAGCTTCTCCGGGTATCTAGAGTTCGACCCGAAACAAAAGGGGCATCCCGGAGTGAGCTGCGTTCCTTATACCAAACGCCCATGCCTTGAAACGTGCCACCGGTAGGCGTACATTTTTTGCCAGTGCCAGTCCGGAGAAGGACAGCGAGCGCCAATCCATCGTAGAACTGGAGGTCATGATGCTCAAGAAGGCGTCCATAGCCATTCTATTGCTGACGAGCGGCTTTCTTTTCGTTGGGAAGGCGTCTTTCGCCCAGAACTGCGCTCAGAACGGCGCGTTCCAGACCGTGCAACCCCTGGCCAGCCACGTAACGCCGGCAACCTTAGATGAAGAGATCGCATTGATGAGATCCGACCTTAGATCCAACCGAAAGAAGGTTATCGCAGCTAACATGAAGTTCGCCCCCGACGAAGCAAGGGCGTTCTGGCCGACCTACGAGCAATACACCAACGAATTAGTGAATATCAACAACGCGAAATACGCTCTCATCAAGGAGTACCTGCTAAACGAGAGCATGACGGACGAGCAGGCCGACAGTCTGGCGAACCGGTGGATTGACGTGGATGCATCCGTCGTCCAACTTCGACTCAAATACGTTCCCATATTCCGCAAGGTCCTATCAGCAAAAACCACGGCGATGTTCTTTCAAGTCGACCGGCGTGTTCAACTGATGATCGACTCGCAAGTGGCAAGTTTGATTCCGCTAATTCAACCCTCCTGGTAAGTCCCGCAAATCGAGTGACGTACTAAAACCAACTTGTCCAGGAACGGCGATCGGCTGGCTCTAACGACCGTCCGAGTGAATTACACTACCCCGCATGCAGATAGAGTTGGATCATCCTGTTCGTCTGTACCGCCTCAGGCGCTCCCGCGGCTGGAAAACTAATTGAGTTCGGTTTGCACGAGGGGCCGCCAAATCAGCATCCCGGTCAAGGTACGGCCTGCCGGCGTTTTTCCTTCGCTAACGCCATGATTGAGTTGTTCTGGGTCAGTGATGCAAGCGAGGCACAAAGTCAAAGTACAAGGCGCACCTTGCTTTGGGAGAGATGGTCTGGTCGGCAGGCTAACGCCTCTCCCTTCGGCATCTGCGTGCGGCCGGTCCAGCCTCAAGACACTGGATCACCCTTCCTTGCATGGAGCTATCGGCCAGCCTATTTGCCTGATCCTCTTTCCATGCAGATTGGCGAAGCGGGAATTGAGGAGCCAATGTGGATCCATCTGAGCTTTATGCGACGGGCTCAGCGCGAAGGGTGGTTCACCGAGCATCCCATCGGCATCCGTGAAATCACCAAGTTAACTCTGACGACGCCCACGCCTCTTCGGTCTGAAGCCGCACGGAAGATAATTGAGAGTGGAGTTCTCGAATCGCGAACGGGAGCTACATCTCTCCTCGAGATTGAATTTGATAGACACCGGCGAAAAAAGCACGTGGATTTCAGGCCGCTCCTGCCCTTCATTTTTCAACTGTGATTAGACTGGAATCGAAACTTACGCGGCCAACTCCTGATTTGTCCTGTCAGTTCAAATGGTCGGTGCAACACCATCTGGTATATAGCTGCGTTTAAAGGTGGTGTTCATGAGACGAGGGAGACGGTTTGGGCTTTCCGCGGAGCAGAAGATGGAGATCTCGCGGGGGCTGGCTTGCGGTTCGTCGTTCCGTAAGATTGCCGAAGGTTTGAAGCGAGCGGTATCGACCGTATGCCGTTCAGCCATTCCACCTTCCCTGTCAGCGCAACCAAGCGTCAGGCAAGCGGAGAATATTGGGCGCCTATTTGAAGCGAACAGCGTTCCCAATCTGAAGAAGCCTTCGTCCAACAAGCCATAGCCACACCGGATACCCAAGTCCCGCGATGATCATAATCACCGCCGCCAACTTGGGAAGAAACGGTGAGAAGAGAACATGGAGCAAATCCAGGGCGTGCATGGTGATGCCAACCCACGCCGTCAGCTTGCTGAAAGCGCCACGCAACATTACTACCGAAATCCACACCGCTCCGGCCTGCAAAAACGCTCCTCCTAGGTAAGCGCCCGTTCCGTGCCAGATATCGCCGGCCAACACGGCTTCCCCCGCAGCCAGATAGTGAGCCTTCATGGCCTCGCTGGTCGCGGCAGCATACTTGTCGCTTAACGCCATGAGTGGCAGGGCGGTGGGCATCGCGAGCACGAGAGTTAGGCCCACAAAAACCAGTGCCGTCGCAATGGTCGTCTGAGTGCGATCCGTATCTTTCAAAGCAGCGAACAAGCCGAAAAACAGCAGGTAATAGAACGGCAGCACCAGGACAGTAGCAAAATCAAGCCGCAACAGCCCTACCACCTTGTTCTGCTGCAAGACCTGAAATGCTTCTGCGGTAGTAGAAGGCGGGCCACCCAAAACGCTGATTTGCACCATCGTGGCCAGCGAGTAACCAAGGAAGATGAAGGCCGCGATTCCCCCCGCCCGGCAGAGGCGAGCCCAGTTGAAAGCGGATAGTGAGGAGAATGTTTGAGCTTGGGTTGCAGCCATCGGGCCCTCCTTTTAGCCCCGTAACCCGTGGTTCGGGGTGACTTGGCTGCAGTTCTTGTCGCAATTCACGTAAACAGACGCAGTGACTACCATCACTTCGCCACTGGTTTCACGAAGTTCCGAGTAGATCACGACCAGCTCGGAAGTGGTGCGATTCGGCGCGAATCCTGGTACGTACTTCGGTGGTTACCCGGTTAATCGGGACCTATTCTGTGTCGTGAGCGACGAGCAAATTCTCAGCTCGGGCCGGAAGGTTTGGAACCAGCCATCGAAATAGTAGCGTTGCTGCGAATCCACCGAGCAGTTGCGCCAGTACGAACCACGGAACATCCTTGGGCCGAATCCCTGCGAACGTGTTGCTGAAACAGCGTGCCAGCGTAACTGCCGGGTTCGCGAACGATGTGGATGATGTGAACCAGTACGCCGCTGTGATGTAGGCTCCAACTGCGAATGGTGCGGTCTCTGGTCGGAGCCGAGAACTGCCCCAAATGATGCAGAGTAGGCCGAACGTCGCAACGAACTCGCTAAAGAATTGAGCGGGTCCGCTCCTGATGTGTCCAGAGAGTGTGATGACAGGCAGGTTGAACATTATATGGGCCGCAATCGCTCCTACGATGCCACCTACCATCTGACAGGCCACATAATGTGGAACTTCTGACTATGGCAGCCCAGACTCGTAAGCATCCATGATGGTCACGGCGGGATTCAGATGGGCACCGGAGACTGGGCCGAAGGCCACAATAAGGGCAACGAGTGCGGCCCCGGTGGCAACCGTGTTTGCGAGAAGTGCCAAGGCCACGTTTCCGTTGGAAAGACGCTCCGCCATGATTCCCGAGCCGATTACCGCCGCGACAAGGAACAGAGTCCCGAAGAACTCGGCGGCGGAACGTCTTGATAGCGAGCGGTTACTCATGCCCGATGCGGTCTATTTCTTTCTTGATCGCGAGACTGTCGAGAGCCGTAAGAGGCAGACTCAAGAACAGGCTGATTCTCCTATCCAGCATCAGGTACGCATCTCGAAACGCCTTTTCGACCTGTTCTAGCGTTCCCTGAACCGCTGCCGGATCAGGCACTCCCCAATGAGCCGTCATCGGTTGTCCCGGCCATATGGGGCAAACTTCCTTCGCCGCGTTGTCGCAAACGGTAAAAACGAAATCCAGTCGGGGAGCACCAGGCTTCGCAAACTCACTCCAATCCTTGCTTCTGTATCCAGCAGGCGGAAGTTTCGCAGCTTCGATCTGGTGAAGCGCAGCCGGATGTACGGTGCCCTTGGGATGGCTCCCTGCACTGTAAGCCGTGAAGTTGGGGAATCCGCGCTTGTTCATGATGGCTTCCGCCATGATGGAACGAGCGGAGTTCCCGGTGCATAGAAAGAGGACATTGTATCTACCGGACATCTCAACCTCAGCTACAGGAAGTCGGGCCGCAGCAGGCTCTAGCCGTGATCGGCTTGGTGGCACGTACAAAGGCACTCATAAACTTACCGTCGACTTGTGGAGCAATAGCGTCAGCGTCGATGCCTTCGGTGGCCAAGAACTCCCGCGCATCGGCAGCCTTGTAGACTCGAGTGGGCTCCACGTCGATCTCTTCGAATCCGGCTGCACTCAGCGTGTTTCTGTACTCGTCCTCACCCAAGGCTCCGGCAACGCAGCCAACCCATAGCAGCACACTCTTGCGAATCTCGGGCAAGATTTCGCCGCGGGTCACTACGTCCGAGACCGCGAACCGCCCGCCCGGTTTTAGGACTCGGAATGCCTCACGCAATACAGCGTCTTTGTCGGCGGAAAGGTTGATAACGCAATTGGAGATGATTACGTCCACTGAGTTGTCAGGAAGCGGGATGTGCTCGATTTCGCCCCGCAGAAACTCAACATTCTCGGCTCCAGCTTTTCGTTTGTTCTCATTCGCAAGCGCCAGCATCTCGTCCGTCATGTCGAGACCGTAGGCTTTTCCGGTAGGTCCAACTCGCTTCGCCGACAACAACACGTCGATTCCTCCACCCGAGCCGAGATCCAGAACTGTTTCGCCGGGATTTAATTGCGCGAGTGACGTGGGATTGCCGCAACCGAGCGAAGCGAGCACAGCCTCTTGAGGGAGTCCTCCCGTCTGATTTGTGTCGTACAGGTTTGAGGTGATCGGGTCAGCACAACCCGTCGAGGCTGATGCACCACAACAAGAACTTCCACCCGCCTTGGCACGAAGCGCGGCTTGTCCATATTTCTCTTTCACACTTTCTTTGATGTTCGTTTCGCTCATTGCTTTCTCCTACTTGCAAATCTGAACGATCTCTTCGGTTCGTACTGCCTTGCTCCGCGTGCAGCATTCGGCATAGAGGAACTGCAACAATTCTTGAAGGGCTTCCGTATTGGCGGTATATCGAAGGAAGGTGCTCTCCCGCTGGACACGGACCAAGTTCTCAGATTTCAGCTTCTCTAAATGGTGGGAAAGGGTGGAGCCAGGTATTTCTAATTCTTCCTGGATTTCGCTGACTACGAGACCATCTGGGTGAGCTGTTAGAAGCAATTGAACGATACGGAGACGTGCCTCAGTCCCCATTGCGGAGAACATATCCGCGAACTTGGCAACTTGATCGGATGCGGGTTTGCTTGCGGGCTTCATATTTCGATACTCGCGGAAATATGGAAGCGTTGTCAAGGCTTAAATTTGCGCTCAACTCCCGATTAGTCCTGCCGGTTCAAACGGTCAATGCAACACTCCTCTGGTCGGCTGATCCAGCAATGGAATACCGGCGAGACCGACTTTTGGGGCTGTATCTGATTTGACCTAAGCAAGGCTGCCTTTTCTTTGCGTTTGCTCTGGCAAGGGAGTTTTGCCTCTGAAAACCCGGTACTTAGACTTCGACTTGGTGTTGCGTCGACCCATTGAGAGCGCCGGAACTTATCAGGCAGTAACACTCAGGTTGGGTCCTGTTATGATGCCACGCACGGGAGACTACTCTGGTGCCCGACGCTTCGTTGCCCGACGTTACAGCGAAGGTAGCGGCTACGCCCTGCAAGATCCGTTTTACGACGTTCGTCGGACTAACGTTGCTATTTGTGTTGCTGGGTATCTTACGGTCTGCGGTCGCGACCCGCTCTGACAGCTTCACTTTCGATGAACCCTACCACATCGCTGCTGGGGTTTCGTACGTACGCCACCGAGATTTTCGTATCAATCCAGAACATCCTCCACTCGTAAAATTGTGGGTTGGCAGCGTCATTGCGGTGAGCGGGTTCCATCTGGATCCCCTACGGAAGTTCGCCGACAAACCCGATGAACGGGTCTTTACCCAACTGAACGTCTTTCAGAAAAATGACCCAGATTCCGTACAGCGCAGGGCACGAGTGGCGATGTTCGCATTCAACGGAGTACTTTTGATTGGCTTCGCGTTTGCGCTGGAACGAGTGTTCAATGCAACCGTCGCTTTGGGTGCACTGCTCTTTCTCGTGATTGATCCCACGATTGCGGCACACTGGCCGGTCGTGATGACGGACCTGCCAGTGGCACTCTTGACCGCCATTGCCGTCGTTCTAGCCTCAAGAGCTTTCCGCGATTGGTGCTGGACTGACCTTGCTGCTTGTTCGGCGTTTCTTGGCCTTGACCTCGCGGTGAAGCACTCGGCTCCTGTTGTGTGGTTGAGCGTCGCGCTTATCGGAGTGTGGCTATCCCTTCTATCGTCGCGAAGGGGGCCGGGCGGCGCCAAGTGGCAAAGGTTGGCAAAGACGGGCGCGGTTTTGGCGGGTGCGCTGGCAATTTTATGGGGAACGTATTTCTTTAGATATAGCGAGACGCCTTTCCTCGCGGAGTCTTTCAATCGGCCGCTTTCCGAGAAAATCAGAGACATCAACACACCCTTTTATCATTTTGTTTTAGCAGGGATGGACAAGACACACGTTGTCCCGCGCGCCTACCTTTGGGGTTTTGCAGACACAATCCGTGCTGGTATGGAGGGGCGACTGTCCCCACAAACATTTTTCGGCAAGCTGTATGTGCGGAGAGGACCATGGTATTTCTTTCCGGCAATGATTGCTGTCAAGTTGCCTATCGGACTTGGCGCGCTCAGCCTTTTGGGCTTGGTTTTCTTCTATACCCGACGATTCCCGAGAGAGTGGAACTTTTCAGCTGCTGTGGTCAATGCCATAGCGCTTTTATATCTGTTGGTTTTGGCTCAGGGAGCTACCTACGCGGGAATCCGCCACGCGCTGCCTGTCGTTGTTTTGCTGGCGGTTTTCGCCGGGCTGTTTGTGGAGCGGGCGCTGGTCACAACTTCCCGAGGATTGAAGACCGTCGTGGGGCTGGCTCTTTGCGCTGCGTTGATTTCAGCGGTGCCCGTCTGGCGGCCCTGGGAGTACTTCAACGAGTTTGTTGGCGGAACTTCCAATGCGTACAAGTACTTCGACGATGAGGGCGTAGACCTCGGACAACGATCCAAGGAGGTCGTTGCCTACTACCGCGAACACTTGAAGCCGTCGGGTGAGAGGCCCGGACTCATGTACGAGACGAGCGACGAAGAGCTGCGGGCGCGCGACGTTGAGTACGTTGGCCGTGACCGCGCCCGCGACACGCCTCGACTCAGTGATCCCCAGTTGTCAGGCACGTTCTTCATCGGCGCAACGTACCTCACCCCCAACATCTTCTGGGACCGCCGCGTCTTTCGCGACGCGGCGCCGGTAGCGCGATTTGGTAACATTTTTGTCTATCGTGGGAATTTTTATTCGCCCGCGGATGCTGCGGCCGCACTGTTTTTCCTCGGCGTCGAGAAACTCTACACCGATCACCCCGATCGAGCCGCAGCGGAAAAGGAATTTCGACAATCACGGATTCTGGATCCGACCGCGTATTTCGTGGACATCGAATTGGGAAATCTGCTGCTCGAACGCGGTCTGCGTGAGGATGCCTTGCAAGCGTATTCCGAGGCGTTGAGGTACGCTCCAGCGGACAAGCAAGTGCGCGCGCCGATTGAAAAGCAGATCGCTTTGCTCAACCGCTGGCCATCTTCGGAGGTCCGATCCCTGCGGGATCCGATGCTCGAATAGATGCTGCTGCGATCATCGCCAGCGTGCCAGATGAACGGGTAAAGCCGAGAACTTAGTTGCCGAGGGTGGTGGTCACTGCAGCGCAGTTACCTGCCGCCGTGCCGATCGCCGCGCCCGTTGTGTTGAAACGGATCACACCCGACTGATCGGAGCAGAACGCGCGCTGGCCCGTCTGGCCAACCGTCGCCGGGGTCGCGTTCACTTCGAAGCCGTTGTTGATGCCGTTGTTCGGGAGTGTTCCGGCGGCCGCGAAGTTGTAGCCACTCTTCGTTCCACCCGTCAAGATGTTGTCGATTAAACAGGCGTTCGTTGACGTGGCGGTGCAAGCACCAGCCGCGCTCGAACCTAGGGATGGCAGGTCGGCAGCGTACCCGATGCCCCAGCTAGAAGAGTACGTTACCTCCGCCGTGTTGATGGTACGAACCGAGCCAACCGCCGAAGCCTCGTTGGCGGCCATCTTCGACCGCATCAGGTTCGGAATTGCGATAGCCGCGATGATCAAAATGATCGCCACGACGATCAGCAGTTCGATCAGCGAAAAACCCTTTTGATTCTGGTCCATTTCCTCTACTCCTTCAGCCTGGCCTTTTCGTTCTCGGGGCCCTCCTCAGTTGACCTCATTCTGCCCGCGCACATCCCAAAACCCCATAGCACAGCTGTTTCAATTCGGCACTTACCCCTGTCCTATGTCTTCGCCTGCAAACTCCGTCACCAAAGTTCTAGTACCGGTACATCCTCAGCTGGAAAGAAGCTAACTTTTGCCTGGATTAGTTTTGGGGGAGCAGGTCATCCAGCCTCCATTTTCCCGGTAAGCGGACGCAATATAAAAGGGCGCCCCTTCTGGAGTAGGGTTTGGGTGCAAGCCACAACCCCTACGGAGAGGAGCGCCCGTTCATGATTAACAGCACTAAATATATCGGTATGGACGTACACAAGGAAAGTATTTCGATTGCGGTCCGGAATGCTGCCGGCAAGATCGTGATGGAATGTGTCATCGAGACGAAGGCCAACACCATTTTGCAGTTTTTCGATGGGCTACGCGGAGACGTGCAAGTCACTTTTGAAGAAGGAACTTGGGCTGCCTGGTTGTACGATTTGCTGAAGCCTCATGTCGCGAAGTTAGTGGTGTGCGATCCACGGCGAAACGCTTTGTTGCAGGACGGCAACCAGAATGACCGCGTGGATGCGCGCAAGTTATCCGACCTTCTCTATATGAACAAGCTCAACGCGGTCTACCACGGAGACCACGGCCTGCGGACCCTCAAGGAACTGGGGCGGAGTTATCTGACGGTGACGAGGGACCAGAGCCGGGTCATGAGTCGGATCAAAGCCATCTATCGCAGCTGGGCCATTCCCTGCAGCGGCAAGCAGGTTTATGCCTCGCGACATCGGGCCGAGTGGCTTGGAAAGATCCAGGAACCAGGAGTGCACCGGCGGGCAGAGTGGTACTACCAACAGCTGGATGCGCTGAGAACCTTGCGCCAGGAAGTACGGAGAGATCTGCTCGCCGAGAGCAAGAAGCACAAGATTTGGAAACGGCTGTGTGCGATTCCATCGATCGGTCCGATTCGGGCGGCCGAACTATTGAGCATTTTGCAGACCCCACACCGGTTTCGCACCAAGCGACAGCTGTGGACCTATTGTGGTCTCGCGGTGGTGACCAGCAGCAGTGCCGATCATGAGGTGGAGCATGGCCAGCTGCGACGGAGGAAGAAGCGGAAGGAAACTCGCGGGCTGAACGAGAACTGCAACCACGATCTGAAAGATCTGTTTAAGGGTGCAGCCGTCGTGGCTTCGACCAAGCCTGGCCCGTTTGCGGAGTTCTATGCGGCATTGCTGGGCAAAGGTATGCGGCCGGAGATGGCCTCATGACACCCGGCGAGCAACCGGATGTCTATTATGTTTGATGGAGTGCCATACCATGCGGACGCCGGATCCATTAGCGAGTCCAATCAAGTAGTACGCTAACACCTCTTCGAGGTGCTCAGTTTCCCAATAATTGCGACCACAACTCCCCCCAAAACCACACAGCCGAGCGGAACCGCAACCTTGGGAGTGTCGCTGGCAAGCCTGGCCACAAAGTACATAACCACGTAGCCGACGATTGCTCCAAGACAAGCCGAACCGATGTTCTCGATCATGTGGTACCCCCCTGTTGGGCGTGAACTTGGAACGGCGAAATAACCGACTTGTTCGCCATCCCCGTGCGTTAGGCGAGATGGTCAGCACCTTACATCTACAATGCAGTGGAGAACACCACTTCCATTTGGACCAGATACCCGAGCGTGCCATCTTGTAACCTGCGTTCGCTGACGACATGGCCGATTCCGTGAGATTGGTACCCCCGATTGGTGAAAGCTTCAACCGGGGCAACCATCCGAAGAGACACGAGACTGTCAGACTCCAGTCGTAACGGGCTGCGCAGTACAAATTCTCGAGTGAACAGCGTGGCGATTTCGCCTCTACATTCGAGCACGTCGCAAGCAACTTCAGCGGGTGGGAAGGAAAGCACAACGCGGTTTTCAATGGGAGTATTCGGAACTTGCTGACGGAGGTTCACACCGCCTCCCCGCCCAAGCAGGCACCTACCAGTTCGCCGTTTGATGATGTGGGCTGTGTCGGGCTCGTCCCTACCGGTGGTGTCGGCTGGCGTAAACCTGGCGCGTGGCGAATACCACTGCAGTGATGCAGGTCACTCACATGAATGATTGAAATCACATAACAGCAAAACATCGCCGTGAAATGCCGAATCGGGCCTTTTCTGGAGAGGACGCCACACGCTAGTGAGTTCGGAATCGGGTGATGCTTGCGTGTTTCGCTTTAGAGCCTTCCATGAGAAGGCCGGTCCCGGTCAAGGGTTTTTCTTGCTCTTTCCGTGATTTCTTTCGTTCAGCCAAGCCGCCTCTGTCGCCACCCTTCCATCCG